>Ga0307515_10021568_pt1 | contig 11412 bp, 8 predicted proteins | sample 17_EM_MG_FD_194513 | JGI IMG/M metagenome (GOLD analysis project Ga0307515, IMG submission 194513) | Populus trichocarpa ectomycorrhiza microbial communities from riparian zone in the Pacific Northwest, United States - 17_EM | ecosystem: Host-associated > Plants > Roots > Unclassified | place... | reverse complement strand
CCGGCACCGGTTCAACCCGGCCGAGGTGCGCACCGACGGGCCGCACGTGGTGATCGTGCTGGACGGCGCCGACATCAAGGGCGCCACCCAGCTCGACGACGGCATCGACGGCGTCACGGTTCTCGACCTCGACGAGGTGCCGCCGCGGTCGCTCGATGGCGCGCGGCTGGTGCTCGAGGTGCGCACGGCCACCGAGCCGACCCGCGGCGGAACCCCGAAGGCGACCGCGGGTGGCGTGCGTGAGCTGCACACGTACGCGATGGATCACGCCGCCAACGTCGGCACCCCGGACCGGCTCACCGCGGCCGAGGCCGAGGCGGTGGCCCGACGGCTCGCCCCGCTGCGGCTGGCCGCGATGTCGAAGTCGTCGGAGACCCCGCTGGCCGCCGAGATGGGCCTGGGCGAGCTGCTCGGCATCGCCGACCCGGACAACTTCAGCGTGGCGCAGAGCTGGCTACCCCGGCCGAACCGGGACAAGCTGCGGGTCCCGATCGGGGTGGGCACCGACGGCGGCGCGATCGAGCTGGACCTGAAGGAGTCGGCGCAGGACGGCATGGGCCCGCACGGCCTGCTGATCGGCGCCACCGGCTCGGGCAAGTCCGAGCTGCTGCGCACCCTGGTGCTGGCGCTCGCCGCTACGCACTCCTCCGAGACGCTGAACTTCGTCCTGATCGACTTCAAGGGCGGCGCGACGTTCTCCTCGCTGGACCGGCTGCCGCACACCGCCGCAGTGATCACCAACCTCGCCGACGAGCTGCCGCTGGTCGACCGCATGGTGGACGCGATCGACGGCGAGTTGCTCCGGCGCCAGGAGCTGCTGCGCAAGTCCGGCAACTACGCCAGCCTGCGGGATTACGAGAAGGCCCGGGTCGGCGGCGCACCGTTGCCCCCGCTGCCGTCGCTGCTGGTCATCTGCGACGAGTTCTCCGAGCTACTCTCCGCCAAACCCGACTTCATCGACTTGTTCGTCCAAATCGGACGGCTGGGTCGTTCGCTCGGCGTGCATCTGCTGCTGGCCAGTCAGCGACTCGAGGAGGGCCGGCTGCGCGGGCTGGACACCCACTTGTCGTACCGGGTGGGTCTGCGGACGTTCTCGGCGCTGGAGTCGCGGGCGGTGCTCGGCGTGCCGGACGCCTACGAGCTGCCCCGCTCGCCCGGGCACGGCTACCTCAAGTTCGGCACCGAGCCGCTGGTGCGTTTCAAAGCCGCGTACGTCTCCGGGGTCTTCCGCAAGGCCGGCGGCCGCGGTGCCGGCGCCGGTACGCACAGCGGCGAACCGCAGGTGCTCAGCTACTCGACCCACTATGTGCCCAAGCCGAAGCCGGTCAAGGCGGTGCAGCCCAAACCCGAGGAGATCCCGGCCGGCGAAAGCCTGCTCGACGTCATGGTGGACCGGCTCAACGGCCAGGGCCCGCCCGCGCATCAGGTGTGGCTGCCGCCGCTGAACCAGTCCGCGTCGCTGGACGAGCTGTTCGGCCCGGTCGCCATCGACCCGCTGCGCGGCCTGCAGTTCGCCAACCCCGAGCTGCACGGCGCGCTGCGGGTGGCGATCGCCCACATCGACAAGCCGCGAGAGCAGCTCCGCGACGTGATGTGGCTGCAGCTTGGCGGCTCGGCGGGCCACGTCGCGATCGTCGGCGGCACGTTGAGCGGCAAGTCGACCGCCATGCGCGCGCTCGTCTGTGGACTCGCGCTCACCCACACCCCGGCCGAGGTGCAGGTCTACTGCCTGGACTTCGGCGGCGGCTCGCTCGGCAGCCTCCGCGACTTGCCGCACGTCGGGGGTGTCGCGGGCCGGCTCGACGCGGTCGGCGTCCGGCGTACGGTCGGCGAGATCTCCACCCTGCTGGCCCAGCGCGAGCAGCGCTTCGCCGACCTCAGCGTCGACTCGATGGTGTCGTATCGCCGGCGGCGGGCCAACGCGCTCGACACCGGCGCCGAGGGGGACCCGTTCGGCGACGTGTTCCTGGTCGTGGACGGCTGGGCGTCGCTGCGCAAGGACTACGACGAGCTGGAGGCCGTGGTCACCGACATCGCCACCCGCGGCCTGTCGTACGGCATCCACGTGGTGGCCGGCTCGTCCCGCTGGATGGACTTCCGGCCGGCGATCCGCGACCTGTTCGGCTCCCGGCTGGAGCTGCGCCTCGGCGATCCAAGCGACTCCATGGTCAAAGGACGGGCCGCGGTGAACGTGCCGGAGAAGCCGGGCCGCGGCATCGTCGAGCACCCGACAGACAAGAACAAAGGCCTACACCTGCTGACGGTACGACCGGAGCTGAACGGCATCGGCGACACGAATGACCTGGTCAAGGCGATCGCCACGAACTGGACCGGCCCGGTCGCGCCACGGGTGCGCCTGCTGCCGCAGTCCCTGCCGTACGCGGAAATGGATCTCGCCGTTGGCACCGGCCTGCGCCTGCCGATCGGCATCTCCGAGGCGGACCTGCAGCCCGTCGAGATCGACTTCGCGAGCGATCCGCACTTCCTGCTGTTCGGCGACGCCGAGTGCGGCAAGTCGTCGTTCCTGCGCGCGCTGGCGACGTCGGTGATGAGCCGGTTCACGCCCGAGGAGGCCCGGCTCATCCTGGTCGACTACCGGCGCAGCCTGCTGGACCTGCCCGAGTCGGAGCACCGGATCGGCTACGGCATCCAGGCGCAGAAGACGCAGGACCTGATGCAATCCGTCGCGGGCTACATGGAGCGCCGGCTGCCCGGCCCCGACATCACCGCTCAGCAGCTGCGCGACCGCTCCTGGTGGACCGGGCCCGAGCTGTTCGTCCTGGTCGACGACTACGACCTGGTCGCGGCCGGGCCGACCAACCCACTCCAGCCGCTACTGGAGTATCTGCCCCAGGCCCGCGAGGTCGGGCTGCACCTGGTCGTCACCCGACGGGCGGGCGGCGCGGGCCGGGCCCTCTACGACCCGGTGATCCAGCGGCTCCGCGAGCTGTCGGCGCCGGGCTTGGTGATGTCGGGCCCCGCCGACGAGGGCCCGCTCATCGGGACGGTCAAGCCGAGCCTGCTGCCGCCGGGCCGCGGCCGGTTGGTCACCAGGCGCGAGGGGGTACGGCTGGTGCAGCTCGCGCACCTGCCCCCGTACTGAACAATCGGACACATCGGGTCGCCAAACGCGCATCGCCGCCGATATCTATCAACACAACACGGCGACAAACCGCCGGATCGGAGTAATCTCCCTCCATCGACCGTCCATCATCAGATTGGCCACGCCGACCTGTGAGCGCTTCGAGTTCGCGATCGCGCGCGTCCCGCCGCCCCCGGCGCGACGCGGTTCTGTCGCATTTCGCCCGCCCTGGCGGTGCCCGTTGATAGGCGGCCTGCGGCCCCGGTTCACCGCCGCGGCCCTCGCCGGGCTCGTCGCCGCTGGCGCCAGTTGCTCCCCCGCCCTCTGCGCCCCCGCGGCCGCCGCAGCGACGAGGCCCACCGCCGGGATGAGCACCGCCCCGCTGACCTCCCTGGCGGGCGGAGCCGCACTGGCCGGAATCGGCCCGCTGGAGGCACCGGATGACTCGGTCCGGGCCGACCAGACGCACCTCAAGACGTTGAATGTGGCCGGCGCCTGGACGTATGCGAACGGTGCGGGAGTGACGGTCGCGGTGATCGACTCCGGAGTCGACGCAAACCACGTCGACCTGGTCGGCCAGGTGCTGCCGGGCCTCGACCTGGTCGACCCGAAGGGCAACGGCGACACGGATCTGGTCGGCCACGGCACCACCGTCTCGGCGATCATCGCCGGCCGCAGCGACGACTCCAGCGGTGTGGTCGGCATCGCCCCCAAGGCCAAGATCCTGCCGGTCCGCGTTCTCGACCAGGAAAACCGCTACGACGACGCGCTGATCGTGGCGAAGGGTGTGCGCTGGGCGGTCGACCACGGCGCCCGGGTGATCAACCTGTCGCTCGGCGGCAACGGCAGCAGCGCCGCCCTGGCCGCGGCCCTCGACTACGCGTTCGCGAAAGACGTGGTCGTGGTGGCCTGCACGGGCAACACGAGCGCATCGTCCTCCTCGGGCGTCTGGTATCCGGCCCGCGAGCCGGGCGTGATCGCGGTCGCCGGCATGGAGCAGGACGGCGGCACCCTCTGGTCGGGCTCGATCACCGGCAAGGAGACCGTCGTGACCGCCCCGGCCACCCATCTGGTCGGCGCACGGCCCGAGGACGCGCAGCCCGACCAGGGCTACTGGCGGGTCCAGGGCACCAGCTTCGCCGCGCCGATGGTCTCGGCAACGGCCGCCCTGGTTCGCTCCCGCTGGCCCACGATGTCGGCCGCCGAGGTCATCACCCGCATCATCAAGACGGCGAAGGACCGCGGCGCCCCCGGCCGCGACAGCACCTACGGCTACGGCATGGTCGACCCGACGGGCGCCCTGACGGCCGACGTCCCCGCGGTGCTCACGAACCCGCTCGACAACACCCCCGATCCGGGAATTGCCCGCTTCGGCAACGCCCCGGCGTCGGGCCAGGCCCAGTCGGCCCCGGACGATGTCCGCACGGGCGGTGCGGTCGGCGCCCGGGTCCCCGGCTCGAACGCTGGCTCGGTGATCCCCGGCGGCGACGAGTCCGGAGCCTCACCCGCCCGCGGCTGGTGGGCGGCGGGCAGCCTGTTCCTACTCTCGGTCCTCGTCGGCTTATTCACGGTGCGCCGCTTCGCAAGCGTCGCCTAGCGCCACGCCCGGCGCCCTACAGGCAGAGGGCTGTCGTCCCAGCACGTTCGTATTCTCCGCGGCGGTACCCCGGCGAGATCGACCCCCAGGTGGACAAGTACAGGTCGGCAGGCCTGAACCGATCCCTGAAGGTGGTATGACCGAGGAGCACTTTAGCGATTTCTTCGCCGAGCATTTCGACGATATATGGCGATTCGCGCGCCGCCGTACGGATTCCGGTGCCGAGGCCGACGACGTTGCCGCCGAGACGTTCGCCGTGGCCTGGCGGCGGCGCAACGACGTGCCCGAAGACTCCGCCCGGCTCTGGCTCTTCGGCCTACGCGCAGCTGCCAGTCTTGACGCCCTCGGTGCGTTCCGTGCCCAGCTTCGCCGTCCCCGCCGCTTCGTTCGCCGTCAACGCGAAGCCCGTGGTCCGATCGTCCGCCGCCGCCGCGAAGATCACGCCGAGCACCTTGCCGGCGGGCGTGACCAGCGGCCCACCCGAGTTACCGCTGCGAACCAGCGCCCGGATCGTATAAATCTCGCGGGTTACGTCGCCCGAGTCATAGATGTCCGGGCCGGTGATCCGGCTGACTTCGCGGACCCGGGCCGACTGCGCGTTGTACGGCCCGTCCAGCGGATAGCCCAGCACGATCGCGCTGGCACCCGTCGCGGACGGCTTGTCCACGAACGGCAGCACGGGCGAGGTCAGGCCCGGCACGTAAAGCACCGCAAGGTCTCGCTCGGGGTCGTAGACCACCACCGTGCCCTCAAGTCGCCCACGGGTCGTTTCCACCTGCACCTCGCGGGTGCCAGCGACCACGTGCGCGTTCGTCATCACCCGCTCGTTGGCATACACGAAGCCGGAGCCCTCGATGCGGCGTGAACAACTCGGGGCCGTGCCCAGGACCTTGATGACCGAACGCTTCGAGTTGGTGACCACCGGAGAGTTGGCCAGCGCCGGGTCGGGCACCGCCACCTCGGTGGCCTCGGTGCGGGTCAGGCTGCCGAAGACGTCCGGGAAGCCGTTGGTGTCCAGGGTCTGCCGCAGCCCGGCCGAAAGCGCCCTGGCCTGCTCAGGCATCAGCTCGTTGATGCCGTCGAGGATGGCGCTGCTGCGCACCTCACGGTTGAGCCACGGCAGCGACGACGAGCCCAGCGGAACGGCGACCAGCCACGCCACGAGCAGCACGGCGACCAGCGAGACGATCGCGCCGCCGGCATCGTCGAGGCGTTGCAGTGGCGGGCTGGCGATGGCGCGCCGCAACCGGGTGCCGAACCAGCCCGCCAGGGTCTGCCCGAGCACCGCAAGCGCGAAGATCGCCACCAGGGACACCACGACGCGGGTGGCGCCGTTGGCGAACTGATTGGCGATCAGCGGCCCGACCTGGAGGCCGATGAGCGCACCGCTGAAGAAACCGCCGAAAGACAGCGCACCGATCACGAAACCCTGGCGGTAACCACTGATCGCGAAGACCAGCATCAGCAGGATCAGGATTCCATCGACCACGGGCACCCGCTCAGCGTAGATGTGACCGGCCACCCGATCATGACTGTGCCACCTTTGTCACGACAGCACCTCGTCGGGACCGCCGGACGGGCTGGCCGGGACCGGTGATCCGGGTATTTCGATGAGGCGCCCGGGCTGCCACGGCCGACTCCAGCCCGCCATCTCCAGCAGCGCCGAGATGACCCCGGCGGTGAAGCCCCAGACGACCATGCCGCCGACCACGAACGCCGGGCTGACCCAGCCGCTCGGATGGCGTACCCGGACGCGGTTTTCCGGGTCGACCAGCTCGGCGATCGGCAGCCGCTCGACATGCGCGACCTCGGCCGGCTGCAGCGGGTGCACCGGATGCGGCGCGTGCCACCAGGCCAACACCGGGGTGACCACGAACGAGCTGATCGGGATGTAAAGCTCGGGCAGCGAGGTGAGCACGGTCGCGCTTGCCGGGTCGAGGCCGACCTCTTCGTGCGTCTCGCGCAGGGCGGTCGCCGCCGGGTCCTTGTCGGCCGGATCGGCGGCACCGCCCGGGAACGCGGGCTGCCCGGCGTGGTTGCGCATCGTGGCGGCGCGCTGCAGGACCAGCAGATCCGGCTCGCCCGGCGCGCTCTCCCCGAGCAGCACCAACACGGCGGCGGCCCGGCCGCCGGAGCTGGGCGGTTGCACCAGCGTGAAGTCTTCGGTACGGCTAGCTTTGGCTCTCGTCAGCAGCGGCTGCCACCAATCGGGAAGCCCGTCGGGCCGCTCGATCATTTTGTCACCGTCACGCCGGTCCAGGTCCGGACCAATTCGTCCAGCTTTGTGTCGTCAAGCGGCAACGGCTCGACATGCCGGGAGCCGTCGTCGCGCAGGAAGATCGTCACCGGCAGGGTGATCCGCCCGAGCCGGCCGATCAGCTTCTCGTCCCGGTCGTAGAGCATCGGCAGGTTGACCCTGCTGTCCTCCCCGAAAGAGGCGGCCGACTCCCGGTCGTCGCCCGTGTCGACGCCGACGACGGTCAGCCGCCCGGCAGCGCGGTCGGCCAGTTGCTGCATCGCCGGCAGCTCGGTGCGGCAGGGCTCGCACCAGGACGCCCACAGGTTGATTACCGCGGGCCCGCGAAGCTGGGTCAGCTTTACCGCACCGCCGCCGGTGAAGCACGGCAACTCGAGATCGGGCAGGGAGTTACTCGACACGGCTTCAGCCGACGCGGAGGGCGACGCGGACAGTGGCGACGCGGACAGTGGCGACGCGGACGACGACTCGGACGGCCACGACGTGGACGGCGGCGGCCCGGTCAACGCGGCACAGTCGGCGAACGGCGAAGCCGTCTCCGCAGCACCGGTGGGTAGCACCTCAGCCGTGCACGCGGTCAACAAGGCAGCGCCCGTGACAGCCAGCGCCGCACGAGCCGAGGCGAACCCTCGGACGGCGGACAACCGCGCCGCGGCAGACCCTCGGACGGCCGAGAACCGCGCCGCGGCGAGCCCCGGCGCGGACGATGGGTGAGGGTCTCCGGATCCCGTCATGGGGCCTCCGGGGTGGCGATCGCGGCAGCTGGCACCAAGTCGGGGTCGACGCCTGCCTGAACCGCCAGCTCGCGGGCGCGCGGCCCCTTCAACAGCTTGGCCGAGGCGGCCGCGTCGGTCGGCCCGGTGCCATACGACGGGCACATCGCGGCCAGGGTGCACGCGCCGCAGGCGGGCTTGCGGGCGTGGCAGACGCGCCGGCCGTGGAAGATCACCCGATGCGACAGCATGGTCCAGTCGCGCTTCTCGATCAGGTCGGCGACCAGGAATTCGATCTTGACCGGATCGTCCTCGTCCACCCAGCCGAACCGGTTGACCAGCCGGCGGAAGTGCGTGTCGACCGTGATGCCTGGAACGTCGAACGCGTTGCCAAGAATCACGTTCGCCGTTTTGCGGCCGATGCCGGGCAGCGACACCAGCTCGGTCAGGGTGCTCGGCAGCTCGCCGGCAAAACGATCCAGCAGGGCCTGACCGAGCTTGATCAGCGAGTCGGTTTTGGCCCGGAAGAATCCGGTCGGACGGAGAATCTCCTCCAACTCGGACCGGTTGGCGGCCGCGTAGTCGGCGGCGCTCAGATAACGCCCGAAGACGATCGGGGTGACCTCGTTGACCTTCTTATCCGTGCACTGCGCCGAGAGGATCGTGGCCACCGCAAGCTGCAGCGGGGTCGTGAAATCGAGCTCGCAATGCGCGTCGGGATGGGTCTCGGCCAGCACCTTGGCCATCTTGCGGGCACGCCGCTTACGGCCGATCGGGGTCTCCCCCGCGAATCGCTTGGCCGACTTGACCAGAACGGCCGTGCCGGACATAGCGGCCGCGGCGGGGGGACGAGTCACCGGTAAAGAGTACGTCGCACCCCCGACAGGTTTGTTCACGCCGGTGGCGAGATCGATCCGTCGGAGCCGATCTTCGCACCCGTGTCACCGAAGTCCTGCTTCGACAGGGTTGTGACCAGCTTGCGGCCCCGCTCGTTCGCGCTGTCCCGGGTCGGCACGCCGACCGAATTCAGATAGGTCGACAGGAACGTCCCGCCCACCCACTCGCCGTCCTTGGTCAGCTTGACGTGCAGGATCCCGCCGTACTTGAGCACCCCGTCGCTGGAGAGCGTCTTGCCGCCGCCGGCGAAGTTACCCAGGCTGTACGCGATCAGCTTGCCCTTGTAGAACTGCATGCCGCGCAGCACGTGCGGGCCGTGCGCGATCACCAGGTCGGCGCCCGCGTCGATGACGGCGTGGGTGAACTTGATCGGGTCGCCCCGGTTCTCGCCGAAGTAGATCTCGCTGCCCGCCTTCACGTGGGTCCGGTTGGAGCCCTCGGCACCCAGGTGCGCCTGCACCACCACGAGGTCGGCCTCGCCTTTGGCCTTCTCCACGATCTCCCGGGCGTGGTCAAGGTCGTTCAGGTTGTTCGCCCCCGCGTACGGCGAGAAGCCCAGCACGGCGACCTTGACGCCCTTGACCTCCGCGATGGTGATCTCGTCCTCGGCGCCGGTGTGCTTCAGCCCGGCACCCTCGAGCGCCTCGATCGTGTTCGCGTAGCCGGCCGTGCCGAAGTCCTTGGAGTGGTTGTTCGCCGTGTTCAGCAGCTCGAAGCCGGCGTCCTTCAGGTGCTTGGCATAGGACGGCGGCGAGCGGAACGCGAAGCAATGCGCCCGGGCCGGCGATCCGCATTTCGAGGTACCGGTGTCGTTGGTGATCGGCTGCTCGAGGTTGCCCATCACCAGGTCGGATTTGAGCCCGGCCCGGACCGAGTCGAAGAATCCGTCGCCACCGTTGGCCGGCAGCCGGCTGGGCGCGCTGCCCATGATGACGTCGCCGGTCGCCGATAGCTCGATCGACTCGGCGGCCGAGCTGCCACCGGAGTCGCCGGTCGACTTGGTCGGCGGTTTCGCCGTGGCGGAGCGAGCGGCGGCCGGCGGCTGCTGCCAGCTCGCGGCGCTGCGGGACCGGTCGGCCAGCGCCACCCCACCGAGGCCGAGACCGGCTAGGACGCCGAGCACGATGAAGGTGGTAAGGACAGGACGACCGAACAGGCCACGACGTTGCGGGGGGTGGGCATTCATCGATGGCGACGATACCGTCGGGAGGCAAGAGCGGAGGATGGACGAACGGCTGCTCTCTGCTCACCGAGAGCGACGAAAAGTACCGGGCGTAACGGCTGACCAGTTACGCTGCGGGATCTGGATCAAGGGGTGCCCGCCCGTTTCCGGCCCGCGTGCGCCTAGACTGATCGAGCGCGGTAGAGCGTGCGCAATCGGAGGTGCGGCGATGGATGAGGTACTGGCTCGCAGCGGGATCTTCCAGGGCGTGGACCCGGAGGCCGCAGAAGCGCTCGCCAAGGAGATGGACACGATCGAAGTCCGCAAGGGCGACATCGTTTTCAACGAGGGCGAGGCCGGCGACAGCCTGTACATCGTTCTCTCCGGCAAGATCAAGCTCGGCCGTCGTGCGGCCGACGGCCGGCAGAACCTGGTTTCGATCATGGGCCCGTCCGACATGCTCGGCGAGCTCTCCCTATTCGACCCGGGCCCGCGGACGGCGACGGCCACAGCGGTGACCGACACCCGGCTGGCCCGGCTGAAAAAGTCATCCCTGCGTCCCTGGCTGAACAACCGGCCCGAGATCGCCGAGCAACTGCTGCGCGTGCTGGCCCGCCGGCTGCGCCGCACGAACGACGCGCTGGCCGACCTGATCTTCACGGACGTGCCCGGCCGGGTGGCGAAAAACCTGCTGCAGATGGCCGGCCGGTTCGGCACCCGCGACGGCGGCGTCCTGCGGGTCACCCACGACCTGACTCAGGAGGAGTTGGCGCAGCTGGTCGGCGCCTCCCGCGAGACGGTCAACAAGGCGCTGGCCGACTTCGCGTCGCGTGCCTGGCTGCGTCTGGACGGCAAGAGCGTGATCATCCTGGACCCGGAGCGACTCGCCCGCCGGGCCCGCGTCTGAGCTGACGAAAACAGCGTCGGGGTCGTCCATCCGGACGGCCCCTTTCGTCGTGCCCGCCGACCGGAACCACCCGCCTGATCAGGCCCAAAGCCGCCCGGCCAAGATCCGTGTCGGACCTGGCCGACCACTCGTTACGGAGGTGGTCGACAGGCAATACAACGGCGAGAGGCGCGGGCTTTGAACATGCTGGGGGGCGGCGTAGTTCATATCGGGGATATCCCCATGACCGCCTGCACCGAGCGGCACACGACCGCGGTCGACACCGACGCCAGGCGAGGGCCGGAAGCTACGACCGAGCGCCGCGAGGGCCGCGAGGGCATGGCAAGGGTGATTCCATGACTGTGCTCGACACCGCGATCGACCCGGTCAGCCCGGCATACCTCGAGTGCCGCGGCGCGATGCTGGACCGGCTGGCCAACCTCGAGGAGGCGCTGGAGGCGGCGCGCGGCGGCGGCGGCGAGAAGTCGGTGACCCGGCATCACGCCCGTGGCAAGCTGCTGCCCCGCGAGCGGGTCGAGATGCTGCTGGACCAGGACAGCCCGTTTCTGGAGTTGTCCGCGGCCGCCGCGTGGGGTTCCGCCTTTCCGGTGGGCGCGAGCGTGGTCACCGGCATCGGCGTGATCGAGGGCATCGAGTGCGTCGTGGTCGCCAACGACCCGACCGTCGACGGGGGCGCGGTCAACCCGTACACGGTGGAGAAGATCCGCCGCGCGGCCCGGATCGCCTCGGTGAACCGCCTGCCGCTGGTCAATCTGGTCGAGTCGACCGGGGCGGCCGCGCCCGCGGGGCCGCCGCCC
>Ga0307515_10021566_pt1 | contig 11413 bp, 12 predicted proteins | sample 17_EM_MG_FD_194513 | JGI IMG/M metagenome (GOLD analysis project Ga0307515, IMG submission 194513) | Populus trichocarpa ectomycorrhiza microbial communities from riparian zone in the Pacific Northwest, United States - 17_EM | ecosystem: Host-associated > Plants > Roots > Unclassified | place... | reverse complement strand
CTGACGAAGCTTCGTGACGATCTCTTCTGCCTTGTGTCTTTTCGCTGCCATTTCAATATCCTTCTTCGGCTCATAAGCCATACTTCAAGAAGGACCACTTTTCAGGGGGCAGACCAGACCGGTATCGTCCCCCCGGCCAGGTCAACGCTGAAATCTTGGAAATCCTAACAGATAGCGTTCAGCGCATTTATCTTGACCTGGGTCAAAAACCTCCCGCGCGCCGATTGAGCGGTGAGGCCGTCCGCCTCTACAATGACCTTGTTGCGGTCGTCGATGACGTTAACGACAAGGAGGAGGTTATGGCGGTTCTTCCCCAAGTCGAGTTGCGCTTAAAGCGCCGTTTGCAGCAGGCAACTGCCGAACCGGGCACTGGCAAACGTTCGGCCTGATGATTGTAAGGGGATGGGCGGTTGTAACGGCGTCGTATGCTCTGCCTAGTTGGGACACCATGCGGCTTTTTTGACTATCAAGGGTTTGCGTGCATCATGGTATGCACTTAACCTTAAGGCGCGTTTTCGAACGCAATCACGCAGCTGTGAATAGACAGCATTGTGCGTGCCTCCGCCCGGAGAGGGACTTTTGGTCTTCCCACCACAAAACCCGGCCGGACATCCCCGACCATCAAAAATATCTAGCCAGATCAATCAGCTAGCAATGGTGGGAAATCTTCCACCGAGGTGGGAAGCCAGTTCCCACCATTAAGCAGCGGTCGCGCCATCGCCGCCGAGGCAGGGTGGACGGAGGTCCGTCAGGTCCGATCGATCTTGATGGGCAGCTTTCGGCGCGAGAGGCCCTTTTCCTGCGCGGTTCTGCCTAAATGCGTTCTTGTCAGAGCGATTGGCAGAACAATGCGAGGCGAATGCGTGAATCTGTCCAGAAGATCGCGCATTTTAATCTCACTTTTGTGGGGGAGATTGCGTTCCGGTTTGGGATCGCCGTTAGAGTTTCCGCCAATATCTCGTTGATTCACAGGCGGTTAGGGCTGATCGGCCCGGATTTGTCCGTGTCCAGAAGGTAACACCCCCCTACAGTTCGGGTTTCTTCAGTCGCCAATGATAAAATTTCCGGGTTTGAACCGTCATCGAGGCACGTCTCCCATGTTGCATTCCATGTTGCATGGAGTAGCCGAGCGTAGAGGGAAACCGTTGTAAATCAAGGGAACCTGAATGCAACATGCGCAACATCAAACGTGACCAATCTTCCAGCCCACAAACCACATAAACATATGATTTCGTTTAGAAAATTGATGGTGCCCGGAGGCGGATTTGAACCACCGACACGCGGATTTTCAATCCGCTGCTCTACCAACTGAGCTATCCGGGCATCCTTGCCTTATGGGCAATGGTTCCGCTTGAAGAACCGTGGGGCGGTTGGTTGCGCCCCGGAAGCGAGCGGGGTTATAACATCTTGTTCGACGGTGTCCAGCACCAAATGACGTTTTTTCGACAGGAAAATGTCAGTCGCCGCAAATATCTGAAAAACAACGGATATCCGCGAAAATCCGGGCGCGATTATTCCTCGTCGTCGGCCTTCGATTCGTCGTCCGCCACCGGAATGGCGTAGGAACCTGTCAGCCATCTGTTGAGATCGACGTTGCGGCAGCGGTCGGAACAGAACGGATAATGTTCGCGGTGCGACGGGCGCTTGCATTCGGGGCACGGCACGGTCTTGCGCAGCGGCGCCACGTTGGATGCGCCCTTGTTGTCTTCGGAACTCATGGCCTCAGCCCTTCATCCAGCTGTCATGCACGTCGTAGCCCTCACCTGAAAGCAGGCTCACGGTCTCGTAGAGCGGCAACCCGACGACGTTGGTGTAGGAACCCACCAGCTTGACCACGAAGCTGCCGGCGATGCCCTGGATGCCGTAGGCGCCAGCCTTGCCCCGCCACTGGCCCGACGCAAGGTAGCTGTCGATGTCGTGGCTGGAGAGCCGCTTGAAGCGGACCTTGGTGTCGATGACCTTCTGGCGCACCGTCTTGTCCGGTGTGATCAGGCAGACGCCGGTATAGACGCGGTGACTGCGGCCGGACAGGAGATGCAATGCGCTTGAGGCTTCGCTCACCAGCTCCGGCTTGCCGAGGATGCGGCGGCCGACGGAAACGACCGTATCGGCGGCAAGGATGTAGCTGCCCTGCCAACCCGGCTCGCCCTTGATGGCGTCGAGCGCTGCGCGTGCTTTTTCAGCGGACAGCCGCCAGGCCAGCGAGCGCGGATGCTCGGTGCGCTTCGGCGTCTCGTCGAGATCCATCGGCATCAGCCGCGCGGGTTCGATGCCCGCCTGCGCGAGCAGTTCGACACGCCGCGGCGAACCGGAGGCCAGGATCAGCTTATGTGTCAATGCCATAGCAACGGGGCCATCGATCTTGGGGGTTGCAGCGGAAGGTCCGCCAAGCGCTTACTTGAAGCGATAGGTGATGCGGCCCTTGGTCAGGTCGTAAGGCGTCATTTCGACAAGAACCTTGTCGCCCGCGAGAACGCGGATGCGGTTCTTGCGCATGCGGCCAGCCGTATGGGCAATGATTTCATGCTGGTTTTCAAGCTGGACGCGGAACGTCGCGTTCGGCAGCAATTCGGTAACAACGCCCGGGAATTCGAGGACTTCTTCTTTCGCCATGTAGGGTATTTCTTTCTGTGCTTCGATAGAGGCGCATGCCGCGCCTTTTAAAAATTTGGCGGAAACTACACAATCGCCGCGGTTTTGTGAACAGCAGCGATCCCATTTTCCGGTTTTGCCACATTTTCCGGTTTTGTCAGGGCCCTATGCCATCTTCTCCGGCATTTGTCCAAGCAAACGATGCTTGAGTAGGCTGGCAATGTGATTTCGGACCTCGCGATAGGCCGAAACGATCTGTTCGCGCGTGCCGGTCGCGACTGTCGGGTCCGGTGTCGGCCAGTATACCACATCGATGGCCATCGACCGCGTCAGCTCCAGCGCCGCGTGATGGGCCTCCGGTGCCAGCGTGACGATCAGGTCGAAATAGTCGTCCTCCAGTTCGTCCAGCGTATGCGGCTGATGCCGCCCCGCAGTCAGCCCGATTTCCTCAAGCACCACATCGACGAAGGGATCGCGCTCCCCCGGCCGGACGCCGGCCGAGGCGACATAGGTGCCGGGCGGCAGCATCGCCTTTGCCAGGACCTCGGCCATCGGCGAGCGGATGGCGTTCATCCCGCACATGAACAGCACCGACCTCGGCGATTGCCCGGTCCGCTGCGGCAGGTTGGGGGAAGCAGCGACCGTCACGCTCATCCCCGCCAATAGAGTACGCAGACCAGCGTGAACAGACGCCGCGCCGTATCGAAATCGAGCTTGATCTTGCCCGACAGCCTGTCCATCAGGGTCTGTGAACCTTCATTATGGATGCCGCGCCGGCCCATGTCGATCGCCTCGATCTGGCTCGGCGTCGAAGACCGGATCGCCTCGTAATAGCTTTCGCAGATCAGGAAGTAATCCTTGACGATCCGCCGGAACGGCGTCAGCGACAGGATATGGGTGGCCACACCCGCGCCCGCTTCCGTGGTGATGACAAAGACGAGCTTCGAATCGATCAGCGACAGGTTGAGCCGGTAGGGACCGCCGGCGTGACCGGCCGGCTCGAAAAAATTCTCCTCGATCAGATCGAAAATCGCCACCGCCCGCTCATGTTCGACATCGGGCGTCGAACGGCCGATGGTCTCATCCAGAACGACATCGCAGAGGCGGTGGCCTGCCATCATCCCTCGCCCCCGAGATTGAGACGGATGGCAACCGAGCGGGCATGGGCTTCCAGGCCTTCGGAACGGGCAAGCGCAATGGCCGCCGGTCCGAGATCGCGCAACTGATCGACACCGAGACGCAGGATCGAGGTGCGCTTCATATAGTCGAGCACGCCGAGGCCGGAGGAAAACCGGGCCGAACGCGCCGTCGGCAACACATGGTTGGAGCCGCCGACATAGTCGCCAATCACTTCCGGCGTATGGCGGCCGACGAAGATGGCGCCGGCATTGCGGATTTTCGGGATCATCGCATCGGCGTCGGCCAGGGCGAGTTCCAGATGTTCGGCCGCGATGCGGTTGGCAAGCGGCACCGCCAGATCGAGATCAGGCACCAGTATGACCGCGCCGAAATCGCGCCAGCTGGCGCCCGCGGTTTCCGCCCGCGGCAGCGTGCGCAACTGACGCTCGACGGCTGCCTCGACCGCAGCCGCGAAGGCCGCGTCATCGGTGATCAGGATCGACTGGGCGCCGACATCATGCTCGGCCTGGGCCAGCAGATCGGCGGCGATCCAGTCCGGATCGTTGTCGCGGTCGGCAATGACCAACACTTCGGAAGGGCCGGCGATCATGTCGATGCCGACGGCGCCGAACACCCGGCGCTTGGCGGCGGCGACATAGGCATTGCCCGGCCCCATGATCTTGGCGACCGGCGCGATGGTCGCCGTACCGTAGGCCAAAGCCGCGATCGCCTGCGCGCCACCGATACGGTAGATTTCCTCGACACCCGCCATGCGGGCCGCGGCCAGCACCGCCGGATTGATGACGCCGCCATTGGCCGGAACGACCATGACGATGCGCTCGACACCGGCAACCTTGGCCGGCAGGGCGTTCATCAGAACCGAGCTTGGATAGCTTGCCGTACCGCCCGGCACGTAGAGGCCGACCGCATCGATCGCCGTCCAGCGCGAACCGAGGCCAACGCCCATGCTGTCTTCGTATATATCGTCCTTCGGCCGCTGCCGTGTGTGATGCGCCTCGATGCGCACGGCGGCGACTTTCAGCGCGCCCAGCACTTCGGACGGCACCGCGTTGATCGCCGCGTCGATTTCGTCCGCAGTCACGGCCATGCCGGTGACCGCGAAATCAAGGCCGTCGAACTTCTTGGTATATTCGGCAAGAGCCGCGTCGCCGCGCAGCCGCACATCATCGATGATCGTCTTGACGACGGCGTTCACATCTTCCGAAACTTCCCGCTTGGTCGTCAGAAAGGTTGCGAACTGCTCTTCGAAGCCGGGGGTCAGATAATCGAGGCGGATGGCCAATGGGAACGTCCTTATCGGTGGTCGGCAGAAACGCATGGCCGCAGAGGCCAACGGTCAGGAATTCAGGCGCCTGCGGGGTGGCGAGGCTTGAAACCGGTTTCCCATGCGCCGCCGGTATCTGCAAGCTGAACCTCGATACATTCCACATCGAGCATGATCGAGGCGCCGCCTGACAGGACGAACTCGACGGTTCCGTCCGGCCCCTCGCCGTTCTGCTCGAACTGGATGGCCAGAAGCGACAAAACCTTGTCATCGTCCTTGCGGTCGAAACCGATGGAGCGCACGGCGGAGACGCGCTTGAAGGCCAGCAGGCTGCGGCGACGCTCGAAGGACTTGCCGCGGCCCTCCGCCGTTTCCCAGACGAAGCGGTTGATCACCAGCGACAGTTGCCGGGACCGCGGCGCATAGTCGAGGCCGGAAACCTTGAAGACCGCGTCCTGCACATGGGCGGACACGATCTCCAGGTCTTCTGGGTCCAGCGCCATCAGCTTCAAAACGTCCATACCATCCATCCCTTGCCTGCGCAGCCAAAAGGCTGCCGTCATCATGACACAGGACATAGGACGCCGGCATCGAATCCGCAACTGCAAGCGGTGACGGCAGGGTTGGATCAGTCGCTGACGCGCTCTACCTGAGCACCGCAATTGTTGAGTTTTTCTTCCAGCCGCTCGAAGCCGCGATCGAGGTGATAGACGCGCGACACCATGGTCTCGCCTTCGGCCACCAGGCCGGCAATGACAAGCGATACCGAAGCACGCAGGTCGGTCGCCATGACCGGTGCGCCCTTGAGACGCTCGACACCCTCGATCTTCGCGGTCTGGCCCGACAGCGTAATCTTGGCGCCAAGACGGGCCAGTTCCTGCACGTGCATGAAGCGGTTTTCGAAGATGGTTTCGGTGATGTGCGAAATACCGCTCGCCTTGGTCATCAGGCCCATGAACTGCGCCTGCAGGTCGGTCGGGAAGCCCGGGAAAGGATCGGTCACCACATCCACCGGCTTGATGCCGCCGCCGTTGCGCACGACGCGAAGGCCGGTCTCGGTCTCGGTGATTTCGGCGCCGGCGCGGCGGATCGCTTCGATCGCCGTGTCGAGCAGGCGCGCGTTCGTGCCTTCCAGAACGACGTCGCCGCCGGTCATGGCAACCGCCATCGCATAGGTGCCGGTCTCGATACGGTCAGGCAGGACGCGGTGGCGCGCGCCCGACAGCGAAGTGACGCCCTCGATGGTGATCGTGCTCGTACCGGCGCCGGTGATCTTCGCACCCATGGCGTTCAGGCAGTTGGCGAGATCGACGACTTCCGGCTCGCGCGCGGCATTGCCGATCACCGTCGTGCCATTGGCAAGCGTCGCCGACATCATCATCACATGGGTGGCGCCGACGGAAACCTTCGGGAAGACGTAGCGCGCACCAATCAGGCCGCCCTTCGGCGCCGTCGCATTGATATAGCCGCTGTCAATCTCGATATTGGCGCCAAGCGCCGTCAGGCCCTCGATGAACAGGTCGACCGGCCGCGTGCCGATGGCGCAGCCGCCGGGCAGCGAGACGCGGGCCTTACCCTCACGCGCCAGCAGCGGGCCGATGACCCAGAAGCTTGCGCGCATCTTGGAGACCAGCTCATAAGGCGCCGTTGTGTCGACGATGTTGCGCGAGGTGAAATGGATCGTGCGCGAATAGCCTTCGCCCTGGCGCTCGCGGCGGCCGTTGACGGAGATGTCGGCGCCATGATTGCCGAGGATGCGGATCAGCTGTTCGACGTCGGCCAGATGCGGCACGTTCTCGAGCGTCAGCGTGTCATCGGTCAGAAGCGACGCGATCATGAGCGGCAAAGCGGCATTCTTGGCGCCGGAAATCGGGATGATGCCGCGAAGCTCGTTGCCGCCGGTAATTCTGATGCGATCCATAGGGTACCTTACGGGCGCTGCCCGCCTTTCCTGACATTCCGGACTTTAAGAGATTGGCGCCTCCATAAAGGATGCGCCGTGAAATGAGAAGCAAATTGCACAATGAATGATGAAGTGCATCCGGACGGATGCGGGAACAACACCGCTACAGTCTGACTTATGGTTCGCCCCGACCTCTGCCATTCCCTTGGATAAGACATCGGGCGCGAAACAATGCCATTGCCAACCATCGGCGATCCGCCCCCGGATCCGATCGATGGTGCTGACACAGATTATTCCGCAGATTCGTCCGTTTTTGCGGCAGGCAGGCCGGATGTTTCGTCGGCAGCACCTGCGCGCCGCGCCCGGCCCTGTTGTTTTCGCCGCAAGAGGTTATCACGCAAGGTCTTTGCCGCCCTTAGCCGGCGGGCTTCGGCCTGCCGCTCGGCCTCATGCCCCGGCTCCAGCTTGCCGGACGCCGCAAGCGCCGCAGCATCGTTCCGTGTCTGATCGTTCTCATCTTGCATGAAGGCTCAGATACCGCAAAACCGCGCAGTCCGGAAGGGTCGCTTGTCTTTCGGGCGCTCCGTCCAACGAAAACTTCGATTTGCGGCTTGCACTCCGCAACAAGCTATGGCAATAGGCCCTCGCTCGCGCCGGACAAACACCGTGCCGCACGATGCTGCTATAGCTCAGGGGTAGAGCACTCCCTTGGTAAGGGAGAGGCCGAGAGTTCAAATCTCTCTAGCAGCACCATTTTCTTTCTCCGGTAAGTCAATTTTATTCGGCCAAAATGGACGGCGCACTCAATGAATGCGGCCGCTTGACTTTTGACCAAAATGAGAACATAAAGTGAACAAATGGAACGATACAGGCCAGATAAGCTTTAGTGTTCTCAACGGCGCGATCACTCCGCCATCCAAGCTTCGAGGTAAACATGAGCCATGTTGATGAAATTACCGCACGGACGCAGGCGGTGCTGGCGCGGTCGCGAGCATTCAGAGAGCGTTCGCAGGCCATGCGGGAAGAGCACAAGGCCCTAATCGAGCGCGCCTCGATCAAATCCGGCCAGCTTCACTTCGTGTTTCCCTCTTCCAGCTCGGACAACGCGAAACATTGAAGAGAACGTCGTTGCGGGTTTCCACCCGCGCGCTTACTCACCCTTAAGAGGGGTCCGCGTGATACCTCCGGCCAAAGCCGAGATCAGCATCTCATTGTCCTGGCCGCATCAGGAGAAACCAGATTCGTACCGCGCAGACTGGCATGATCTGAAGCAACAGTGTTGATTGCGCGCCTGTGCCGGTTTACTTAAAGCCGCATTGAAATGAGGCCCCGAGTCCCGATAATGGCAATTTCCGATCTGATCCTGCAACTCCAGCACGCCAAAGAACCCAGCAAAGAACTCGATATCTCCATCGGGATCGTCATGGGCTACAAGCGTCATGTGAAGACGGTGGAAAGGGAGGACAGTGGCCAGAAAGAACGGAAAGTCGTGTGGCTCTATCCCAACAATGGCGACGAAAGCAGCCTGCCTGCTTTTACTGCCAAGCTGGACGATGCCTATTTCCTCGCTCAAAGCCTGGTGCCGGGCTGCGTCGGCGGCGTGAGCTGGGATTCGCGCGGCGGAACGGCCAGGATTGATGATGGCCCCTATTTCACGGCCACAACACCGGCCTTGGCACTTTGTATTGCCGCCTTGAGCGTCAAGCATTTCCAGCAGGATGCGGAATCGAAGTAAAATCTCTTGGCGGATATGGACGCCCGCCGATCGCGTCGGACGGCAGGCGATGGCTTTGCAAAGAATGCCTCCGGCCCTGTCGTATAGTCGGTGGAAACGGGCGAGAAGAATGATCGCTACCGAGCCGGTGCGATCTGGTCGTTTTCTTTGCTGACCGGCATAGCGCCTGCCGGAAGCCCCGCGTCAACGACAGCTGATCAGCCGCGGCAACCTTGAATACACTGCTAATCGCATTACATGCTTCAGACGAGCGCCCTTGCGGAGTAAACCCGATGAAATCTCTCGTTTTTCTGAGTGCAGCCGCGCTGATGCTGGCATCCTGCACCACTCAGGAGGTCGAGCCGATCCCCGGCAGCATCACCTATGGCGGCCAGCCGCGGACAAAGCTGATGAAATCGCCGATCGGCAGCGTCGTGCACAACTCGTTCCGCACGGTCACGGGCGTTGCCTACGAGACCTACATCATCCAGCCGGACCGATCGCTGAAGCTTGTCCGGCGCGAAATCCGCAGTGATTTTTTTGATCAGAACTAGCCGGGCGCCGGTTGATCAGGCGGCCACGTTTCTCGGCGCCGCCGCAACGATCCGCGCGTAGTCGATTGCTGACAGCATATTGGCATGGTTGGCCTTGCCTGTACCGGCGATGTCGAAGGCGGTGCCATGATCGACCGAAACACGGTCGATCGGCAGCCCAAGCGAGACGTTGACGGCGGTCTCGAAGGCAACCAGCTTGATCGGGATATGTCCCTGATCGTGATATTGCGCCACCACCAGATCGAAGGCGCCGCCATAGGCGCGGGCATAGACCGTATCGGCGGAAATCGGGCCGACCACGTCGATCCCCTTCGCCCGCGCCAACTCGACGGCCGGGGCCAGGAACTTGGTATCTTCGTCACCGAACAGGCCACCCTCGCCGCAATGCGGATTGATGCCGGCAACCGCGATGCGCGCCTTGCGGCCGAGGCGCAGGAAATGCCGGTGCCCGGCCTCGATGGTCGCCAGCACCCGCTCGACGGTTGCCCGGTCGATCGCCGTGCGCAGCGACACGTGCGTGGACACATGGATGGTGTTCAGCCGCTCGGATGCCAGCAGCATGAACGAGCTTTTCGACCCGGTCAGATGGGCAAGAAGGCCGGTATGGCCGTCGAAATGATGACCGGCAAGATTCATCGCCTCCTTGTTGATCGGCGCCGTGACGATGCAATCGACGGCACCCGACATGGCCAGTTCGACCGCGCGCTTGATGTAGCGCACCGACGCATCGCCGGCGACGGGGCTGACCTTGCCGATATCGGGCAGGCTGCCATCGATGGCGACTTCATCGACGGCGATGGCGCCCGAGCCCGGCGCTGCCGAAAACCGCAGTTCCGTTCCCGTCACCCTGTTTGCCCGTTCCAGCGCCTCGACATTGCCGACGACGACGAAGTTTTCCCGGTCGGCTTGCGGCAATGCCGCCAGAGCCTTGACGATGACTTCCGGGCCGACGCCGGCCGGATCTCCGAGCGTGACGGCTACGCGCGATGTGCTCATGGCTTGTTGTCCTCCGTGGCGGCCTTGCGGCCTCACCTGCAATCCGGCTCCGCGGCCGCAGGCTTGTTCCAGTCAATATGCGGCTTGGTAGATCGAAAGGATATCGCCCCGGCCAAGATCGCGCGGATTGTTGTCGAGAAGGCGGCGGATGGCGAATGCGTCGTCGGCCATCACGCCGAGATCCGTTTCAGGCACACCGAGGGCCGAAAGCCGCATCTCGATGCCGAGCCCCGCGCAGAAGCCGAATGCGGCGGCGAATACGGAGGCCTGGTCGGTCCCGGCCTTGAGATTGAGCGCCTCGATCACCTGCGTGGTCTTTTGCGTGGCAGCGGGCGTGTTAAAGGCGAGCACATGCGGAAAGATCAGCGCGTTGGCGGCGCCATGCGCCACATGCCAGCGGGTTCCCAGCGGATAGGCAAGCGCGTGGCCGCCTGCCGTGTTGACCGGGCCGAGACAGAAGCCGCCATAGAGCGAGGCGAGCGAAAGCCCTGCCCGCGCTTCGGCATCGGAGCCATCGGCGACCGCCCGGGCGAGATAACGGCCGACAAGCCGCACCCCCTCGATCGCATAGAGATCGATCATCGGATGCGCCTTGCGGTTGGTGAAGGCCTCGACGCAATGGGCCATGGCATCGACACCCGTCGCCGCCGTGGTTGCGGCCGGGACGGTGAAGGTCAGGCCGGGATCGATGACGGCGATGTCGGCGAGCATATGGATGCTTTCGACGGCGAGCTTTGCCTGCGTGAGCGGATCGGTCACCAGCGCGCGAATACCCGCCTCGCTGCCCGTTCCGGAGGTCGTCGGCACCTGAGCAAGCCCCGCGCGGCGGCGATGCGCAACCTTGCCCGCGCCAACGACATCCCGCAATGTCTGCGTCGAACCGGAGAGAACGGAGGCGAGCTTGGCCAGATCCATGGCGCTCCCGCCGCCGAAGCCGACGATCAGATCGGCCTGCGCCGCGTTGGCAGCCGCCAGCACCAGGTCCAGATTGTCGGTATCCGGTTCAGGCTTCACCTGCGAGAAAACAGTGACCTCGCCCGGCAATTCGAGAATGCCGACGCGTGACGCATTGAAGGCGTCGGACACCACAAGAACGCGTGCAAAACCCTGGCCCGCCGCCCATTTTCCCAGCCTGCCTGCCACGCCGACGCCGAACTCGATGATCTCCGGGCGAACGATCGTGATGGGTGCGCTCAAGCTGGTCATGGACATGTCCTCGTCGTTTCCGCTCCTGCGTCCGTCGCCGGGCC
>Ga0307515_10021565_pt1 | contig 11413 bp, 4 predicted proteins | sample 17_EM_MG_FD_194513 | JGI IMG/M metagenome (GOLD analysis project Ga0307515, IMG submission 194513) | Populus trichocarpa ectomycorrhiza microbial communities from riparian zone in the Pacific Northwest, United States - 17_EM | ecosystem: Host-associated > Plants > Roots > Unclassified | place... | reverse complement strand
TTGTTTTCGAGATCTCACCATCCCATGTAAAAACTTTTTACCACCGCCCACAATACCTATAACCACCACCACTAGGTCGTATCGCACGCTGTGCGACGTCTCTGCGTTGGCTCTGAGTCTGAACTTCGAAGACTTAGGTTCGTAGCCGTCACCACATATAGGTGCAGAGTCCGTTTTCGACGGCCTTATTTATTTATATACTTAGCCTATTAATAAATTTACCGTAGTATTTCCTATAAGGCTTTGTTATATATTTACCACCTAGTTATAGTATTAATAAAGTTAAACAATATGCTACTAAAAGTAGTAGTTACAATAGCGTTAACGGCAGTAACTATATTGGGATTAGGTAACAATACCAGTATAATAAATACTAACTCTTAGCTAGTTACGGTTAGGCAGCTATAGGAAATAGTTAATTAATTAATAAATAATAATAGGATCCTTAAAGAAAGAATTAATGGAACTAGAGTAGCTAAGATTAAGCTACTATCTATTAAGCGATTCTTAGAAGAGAAGTTAAAACTTAAGGGATTCCTTATATAAATGCACTTTAAAGTTACGTAAGAAGAAGCGAAGCTAGCAACGCCTATAGACTAAGTCGCCTATATAGGATTATTTCTAATAGGAAGGGTATTTAAATAGTTTAAGCCTTACCTAATAGAGGTATAGGAAAACGGCGTGGTAACTACTAACTAGGAGGTGCGGTATATATTTACTAGTTAAAACGGGTTTGTAGAACACCTAATATAAATATTTAAAAACCTAAAGGCAACCACTATAGTAGAAAGAAAGCTTTAAAACCTAGTATAAAGAACTTTAGTAATTAAGTATATAATATAGTTTTAAACACTAGCTATATAGGTTAAGTGGAATAATAAGGCGCTTATAGTATAGTATAAATAGGGACTTAAGGTAAAAGTTTAGGACGTAATTATCCTAATAAAAGATACGGAAACCCTAAGGGAGCTAATAAATTAAGTAATTAAGATTAATAATAGGATCTACTAAAGGGAACAGACTAAGAGAGGTTAGGATAGAGTTCCATAGTTATATAAGGCGCAAAGTACGCAATAATAGAATTGGAAACTATAGTATAGCGTAGAGCTAATAGACCTAAGTGGGACTAAAGAAGCCTATAAGAGATGGGTAAGAAAACTATAAAAACCTAGAGGTTAAGGATTAAGTAATTATAGGACTAAGGAGTAGAAACTAGGGATCTTAGTAATAAAAGACGTTTAGGCAGACTCTATAATAGGAAAGATGGTTTAAAGAAGGAGTTTATATAAATTACGGAAAATAGGGTTATTTCGCTAGAGACTATAAAGATGGTTAGAGTAACTATGTGGTAAAGGGAACTAGACTAGCAGACGGCATATATATATATAGGGACGATAGTGTACTATAAGGAACTAAAGAGTGTTTAATTAAAAGCTTTGCGTTTTGTTATAATAACATATACCAAATTTATAAGAACGCTAAGTATGGCGTAAGCTATTAGCTATAGAAGCTAAAATTAATAGAGTTTAGGGTAACTAATAAATTACTATATAGATCGGATATTAAGGACGATAAATTTAATATAGGTAAAATATTTAACAATAATAAGGTAATAAAGGCAGCTTATTAGAAGCATATAAATCTTAAAGAAGTTATAATAGAGGTAGAGGTTAAATCTACTATAGAGAATAGATTAGCAATGGGGATTGAGACTCTATTAGATATAATATCTATTACTTCGCAAGACGAAAAAGAAGTAGGGTAGCGAACCACTTTGGTACTTAATAAAGGTAAAAGGCTAAAGGCTTAAGACTTTAAAGATAGGATAAGAGTACAAGCTAGTTATCTATAAGGATAGATTAAAGTAGAAGATTAGAAAGATATGACTTCTATAATAAAGGAAAAGAATCCTATAATAGGTAAATAAAGTATTTAGCCTTAGGGTTAAACAATTAATACTAGAATTATAAAGTTTACGGATTTAGAGAATTTTATAACTAGACGCAAACCAGGAAAAGACTAGGAAAGATTTAAGAGTTAAATTAAAGTATAGTAAGAATAAAGGGGCTACTATAGGTTAAGAATACTAGGCAGACTTAGGGTTAGAGTACCTATATAAAGAATTACTAATAGGCCTAGAATAGGCACGCCTAGGGTAAAGTGGCTTAAAGAACTAGAATAAGAAGAGGATTTAAGGATTCTAACCAGATTTAAAGAAAGGCACACTAAAGGTTATAACGATGTAGTGATAACAAGATATTTCCTTATAGATAGATTATATACACTTATAGAGTTATACTAAAAGTGGTATTATAGGAGGATACGACCTCTCTAAGATAGGAAAGTCACAGTGCTATCTATCTATCTATCTGTCAGTCGGTTAATTAGTCAGTTAATTGTAATCAGTTAGTAGAACAGTCAGTAAGAAAGAAAGAAAAGAGTGTATTTCCAGTAACTGGTAAAGTCGTAATGTATATATAATAGAGGAAAGAAGGAAGGAAGCCAAAGGCTCTATAAATATAGGAAAATGCCAAGACAGTAGGCGACGTTTAATTAACACCACCACAGTATAGACAGCAATATAATAATAAGTAGGAAGATTTTTATATATAGCTAAACAAAAAAGTTATTTAAGACTAAGCAATTATAGAGAAACGTATAAGTTACATTAAATGAGCATTAATTATAACGTTAAGAAATTTAGAAGAAAGATTAGAAGACCAAAGGAGCGAGAGGTAAATTATAGTACCTATAAATAAGAAACTAATGTTTAGATTAGCTAGATAGAGGTATAAACTTATAGATAAAGATAAGCTAAGAGTTAACCTAAAGCACCTAGTGTATTATATATTAGTATAGATTGTATATATAGATACTATATACAATATATATAAGAATCTAAAAAAAAAGAATTGGAAATACCCTATAAGAATATATTAGGCGCTAGGTAAGCAATAATATAGAAATGCTAAGTATATATATAGCTGGTATCTAGTAGAAGTTTAAGGGTTAAAAGACTTAATACTTTAACTAAGAAGATTCCTTATAGAAGAATACTTAGATAGATAATAGTGGTAGGAATGCCTAAAGAATACGTGTTTATAGTATATTAAGGATAAAAAGCAAACTAGGTATTAGCTAAAAAGCAAGCCAAGTATAATAGGATTAAGTAGCTAATAGTTAGGAAAAGGAGAGGCCTATAAAACTAAAGGGAGTTAGTAATAAAGCCTTAGACCCTTAAAGGAATTTAAGGACAATACTTAAATTTATAAGTTAATTAGCAAGATTAATAGTTTAAAGTATTAATAGATAGTGGAGTAATAAGGAACTATATATTACTAATAGCAGTTAAGTAAATAGGGCTACCTTATAGATAGAAGAAGCACCCTTATTTATTAGTTACAATTTTAGGAGATCTAATAGCCTATAGAGAAGGTATTATTAATCTTAAAATAGGACCTATTTAGATAACTATTGAAGGAAGGTAAATTAAGATATCTTTTAATATCCTACTATTAGGATAGGATAAGGCAGTACTAGGTATACCTTAGTTATAGGAATACAATCTAAGGATTAATTAGGTTATAGGTTAGGTTAATATTAGAAATATACAATAATATAGAACGCGTATAGCAACTAAGTTAGTATAGTACTAAGTTAGAGCAATATGCAAGGAAACTAAGAAGGGGTTATCCTATATACTAAAAAAATACTATAAGTGTGGTAAAAAACTATAGAGCCTAAAGAGTGGGGAGCTATTAGAATATATAGTATAGGACTATAAAATAAAGTTAAAACTAGGAATAAGTTTAAAGTTTTTTTTTAATTTATAAGCTTATTAAAGAAGAGTTAAGAGTATAAGGGCGCGAAGAGACTTTAGGGAAGATTTAAAGGAATAATATAAATTCTATCTAAATTTAAAAGTATATAGCTCTCGCTAAGAACAAGACGTTGCGTAAAGAAGAGAAAGGAATAATAAGAGAGTTATTGTTACGGAACCCCACCGCAGGGGCCTCTATAGGAGAACCCCGTGCTTTCGCGTACACCTCGCGTACAGCTTATGTCAGCTACGCGTAGGTATATCACCTCCTTACGCCCTCGACCCTTACGATTGATCGCGCAACGTCTTATAGACTCCTTGAATACATACGCTCTGTAGCTACTGCCCTCGTCCCATAACATTACGTTACGCCTTTTTTACTACTAATACTTAGCCTATGACCAATTTTACGTCTTTATAATACCGCAGGCGCTGCTAAAAGCAGCATATTTATAAATTACCCTATTCTATACTTCTAAGGAACCCATAATAATAAGATAATATTCCTTATTAGCTACTATATTAAACCTAAAGAATAATCTAATACCTATACTTAACCTACGCCGCCAATTAACCCTAGGAGAATTTAACTTATTAGCCCTAGCCTTAACCCCTAAGGGAAAGCCTAGTAGCTTAAAAGATTATAATAACCTTAATAAAGTAAACATTAATAATATCTTATCCTTTATTAACTATATAACTATAGATAAGTAAGTAGAAAAGCTACTACCTATTAAAATTAAAATATAAGACGCTAAGATATTTATAAAAAAGGTAGTATAAGAACCTAATAAATACTACTGCCTTTTATAGAACTACTACCTAAAGCTTATATAAGCTAAAATGCGTACTACCTAAGATCGCGATATTATCTAAGACCTATAAGCTTATAAGGCGCTTATTAATAATATATGCTAAGAGACTAAAGATAACCTCTATGTGTTTAAACGTGACATCTAATAGTTAAAGAAGGCTAAGATTATACTTATTGCTAAAGTTACTAAAAAAGACAGCATAATTAAATACCTATAATCTTAGCTTAATAAGTACATTCGTAATAACGCTAGATACCTCTCTACTATATATAATACCACCTAAGTCTCTACGCCCTTAGCAACTTTACTTACTTAACGCTTAATAGAGGGTTAGCGCTAAGCAGCCTTACCTAATAGGAACCCCTACTAAAGCAGCAATAATAAAAGCTATAATAATTAAACCTAAGCTACTACTATAGGGTCTAATATATATTACCCTAATCCCCTAGTTTTTTTAGGGAGACCGTAAGGAATATAGCTACTAAAAGATATAAATCTATAAAAAACTAACCTGGAGTGCCTGCCTTTTTCCTATAGAAGATACTAAAATTAATTACATTATTAGGCGAATAAAGGGTATACTATTTAATAGACTCTTCGCCTAATAGGAGACTAATAGCCCCTAGAAGTGGCAGTCCTACTAGGAAGTCTTTAATAATTTTAACCTATTAGCTACTAGCTAAGCTAAATTATATACCCTAAAGATAAACCCTACTAAATTATTTAATAAATTTTATATTAAATTCTAGGAATATACTAGAGCCCTTACCTAAGATAATACTAAAGACCAAAAGGACCTCCTTAAAAAAGTTACTTATTGCCTTAGTTACGCAGCCGCTAGCTATAACTATAATAATGTTTATAATATAGTAGCAGCTCTATAAAAGATTAAATAATAACTAAATTAGATTACTACTACTAATTTTTACCTAAAGACCTCTTTATAGAAGCCTTCTAGGCCTACTAAACCTATATATACTAAGCCACTAACGCCTACTACCTTAAGTGCTACTGGAGCCAATATTAATTTCTCTATACTAACCTTCCTATAAAAACTCCTAAATAGAGAGCGTAAGCTACTCTAAAAACTAGGACGCTGCTATAAATACTATTAAAAAAGCTGCTATTATAATAACCTAAACTGCCTAATAGCTAGGTTTAGTAGCTGCTGCCTAATATCTAGCCTAATACCCTAAATACTAAATACATTACTATATACTATTACTATATAAAATAAAGACGTAGTAATAGCGGTAAAGTTAGATATGGAAGTAGAAAACGCTAAGTCCTAACTTTAAGTTATAGGTTAGGACGCCCTAATAACAGAGGGATTTATATATTAGCTTACTTAATAAATAACTTAGTAAAAATAAATAGATAAAAATAGATAGTTTTACCTATAATAGGAACTACTGCTAAAAAATAATATAAAAGTAGTTTTATAATTAATTATAGAGCTACTAATAAATTTATAGATACCTAATTTATATATACTTATAACCTACCTACCGTACCCCTTACTAAAGCCCGCGCTCTATAACTTACTAATAGTAGTTATACTGTATAGAAGATTACCTATATAGTATAACTCCACCTAGATATAAATAGGTACTAGGAAGAACTCTAGGCCTATATTATACTACTTACTAACTACCCTATTATCCTTAAAATAAACTAGCTTAAATAATACAACCCCACTATTAACTAAAAGAAAAAAAAAGTAACCTTTAACTCTAAATACTGCAGAAAGACTTGCCTAGGGCATAGCCTAACCGCCTCTATTTACTCCCTAGGATATTAACCTACGGAACCTCTTATTACCCTACTTATAACTAACTGCCACTATATAAGTGCCTTAGCCTTCTACTATATAGCATATAGGAAAGGCTAAACTGTTACTGTAGCTTCCTAATTATAACTATATAAGCTTAATAAAGAATAGGACTACGTCCTCTATAGTAATAGGATAGACATAGTTAACCTTCTAAAAGATAACGCCCCTATGGAACTCTATGGACTTTTACCTTTAGACTTTAAGAAGTTTATAAAGCTTAAAAAAGGACTTACTAATAAAGAACTTCGCAAGCTCCTCTCTAAAAGGTACTATAACTTTACTAATATATACTTATAAAAGGGCGCAGATATACTCCCCCTATATTAACCTAACAACTATACTATTAATATTAAATAAGGAAAAATGCTACCTTATAAGAGACCCTACCTAATATTAAAAGATAAACTTCTAGTTATAAAAAAGTATATTAACAAGCACCTTAATAAAGGATTTATTCGTCCTAGTATATTACTAATAGCCGCCCCTATCCTTCTTGCTAAGAAACTAAAAGGAGGTATTTAATTCTATATTAATTATATAGGACTTAACGCTATTATAATTAAAAACTAATACCTAGTACCGCTTATATATAAGACCCTTAAGCGGCTTAGTTAAGCTAAAATTTATACTAAGCTTAATATTATTACTACCTTTAACTATTTTTAAATACGGGAAGGTAATAAATAGAAAATGTAAGGGATATTATTGCGGACACCTTGGGTTACCCTTAGGACAACCCCCAGACGCCCCTTAGATAGTCGCCAGTTACGTACTAGAGGCACGTGCCCGTAGTATATAGTCTCCACGATCCCAGAGGCCTTACCTCCTTAAGGATTCGTCTCTCTTACTAATCTATCCTGTTCTAATTATGTCCTTATAGCCCCCTATCTATAAGATCCCCTTATATTTAAATTCTTTCTACTCTTTTTTAGAAGGGTAGTTGGCTTTAAGGACTAGATTATTTGTTTATATCTTTTATTTACAACTACTATTCTCCCTTAAAATCTCGCGATAACCTAAACGGAAACTCCATAGATACTTTATGGAAAGCCGTCGCGTAAAGGCAGGAAGGTCCCTCCAATAGCGAGAGATTGCGATAATATAACCCTCTGGGTAAGACGGCTAAATAAGCCCTAATACCTAGATGCTCTAGGAGCTTAAAGACTCTTATATACCTACAGTTACCGGCAACGCTAAGGAAAATATAGATACCCTCTATAATAGTCGCAATACTACTAGAAAGCAACCGGAACCCCTCTAGCCCTACCTAGGCTAATTAGAAGATTAAGCGCTAGAGGCAACTCTAAGATCTTCCCCTAAGCTAGAAATGCTAGAGAAATATATTAATGCGTTTAACTAGGGAACTAACCGGAACCCTCCCAGAAGACCACCGGCCTATAATTGGTATAGTAGTGGTGTATAAACTACTTATAAGCTAAGCGGGCTTACCTCTTTAGGTAATTTAAGCTAATTACTAACTTAAGACCTAAGCCTCGTTAGGAAGCCTATACTAGCTACTAGTACTAATACTACCTCTATAGCAGGAGCCTCCCTAGGCCTAAGTTTAGAAGGTTAAAAGCCCTATACCAATCTCCTTTAAGATGGATATTAGGAAGCTGTTATAAGGCTCTCGGAAGCTATACGGGAGGAAGCTATTAATAAATATATTAGAACCCTTTAAGGGCAAATCCAGATCTAGTAGGGTTTAATCTAAGCTAGGTAAATTCTTTTATAACCTAGCTAAGGCTAAGGGCTTCCTAGGAGCTACCTAGTACTTACCTAAAGAGGTATAGAAGACTTAGAGAGTTATTTACGCTATAAATAGAAAAAGGATATAGACCGACTAGCTAAGGCCTTTAATAGTCTAAAACTCCGCTATAGACCCAACGCCTAGCAGTTAGACGATTGGGCTCGTAAGGTAGACAACTTCTTTAAAATACTAATAATATAAGATAATACTAAAGAGTATATACGCTAGATTATTAGCAAGATTAAAGACTAATCGCTAAACTAGATTACACTTAATTAGCTTAATAAAGAGCAAATTACTATATAGCTATAGCTGTAAACCTTTCTAAAGAAATAGACTTAAGATCTATATATTATATAATATAGTAATATAAAGCTATTCTAGAATGGGACATAGCTAGACCGTTATAACTTCCGCTAGTTTATAAACTTTATAGAAACTTATACTTAGCAGATAGATCTAAAACCCTTTAAAAATAAAAACGGTAGTATCTATAAGAAGGAGAAGATTAGGTTTATCTAGGCTAGAATTAAGCTAGTAATTTATAACAAAATAAAGCGCGTAGGAGCCCTATTGCGGATTACTATATATACGGATTTTAAACGAGTAGTTCTAAATACTAAAGATATGGTAAGGAACTAGACCTCTTCTAGTAAGAAGCTAGGGGGTTACTAAAAGCGTAGGTACTTTAATAGTAATATAGGGTAAACCTAACCTTTAAAGAAGCCGTTCTTAAAGAGAACTTTAGAAGGGTTAAAGTTAGGAACCTTAAATAACGGGAAAGGCTTCTAGGGTTAACCTAATACCTATCTAGTACCTTTACGGGAACACTCTAAGAAGTTAAGAGAAAAATCTAGAGGTAGATCCTATTAGAAAAATAAGTAGGGCGATAACCGCACTAACAATCTAAAAAAAAAAAGCCCTAGTCGCGGACCTTTTTTAGCTGCAACTAGGGCAAGATATAGAAGGAGAAACTCTCCGTATTGCTGTTAAGCTAGAAATAATACTCCCTACGGGTGAGGTACGACAGTTTTAAGCACTATACGACATCGGCGCCAAAATCAATCTCATATAATATAATTTGGTAAAAAAGTATAAACTTATCCTATTATAAAGGTAGCGGAAACCTATTATAGGCTTCCTAGATAAGTATTGAATTAAACTATATAGTGCTTATAAGCTTATAGTGTTAGCGGCTAACATATATAACCGTACTAAGGTGGTTAGCCTGCAACCCTTCTAAGCGGCTAACTTTATAGGTTATAATCTTATCCTTAAATACCCTTAGCTTACGAAAGTAGATTTTAAGATACGCTTTAAAATAGGAGCCTTTAAATAGTAGAATAATAAAGATTTAAAAGGGCGTATATTACTAATAAGCCTAAAGGACATCCTAGAGAATGTAGCCCTAGGCGAAATAGTATACGCTTTATACCTAAAGGAGTATTAGATCTAACCCCTATTTAATAGTAAGATAGGTATAGAGCCTAGTATAGGTAATAACCCCTTTATAATAGAGACCCTATAAGGAACTACTAGATAGGTCGCGAAGATATTATAGGGAGGCGGCGATCTTAAAGATCTTATAAGATACTTTAACCGCTATAGGTTACTCTAGCTTAAGCAATATACGGAGAGTATACTACGGCACCTCAAACGCTACATTAAGGAGTTCCCTACCCTCTACTAGCTACTGTATAAAACGGTTTAATATACGGTGGCAACTATATATAAGCAACTACTATAGCGTATAACGCTGCCCGCGAACATTTTAAGGAAGCTCTAGGACCTACCTAATAATAACGCAAAAGATAAACATAACTCCAATTTGTTAAATATTCTAGCAGGCCTAAGGGACTTACTAAAGGTATTTTTGGGTAGGAAAGCTAAAGTCCTACTATAGAACTCGGAGTACGATTATATAATTAATTTAAAAGAAGGTAAATAACTACCGAACCTTCCTATCTATAACCTCTTGCGTAAAGAGCTTAAGATCCTACGAGAGTACCTCGATGGGTTACTAGAAAAGGGGTGGATCTAGCCTAGTAAGTCGCCATTAGGCGTACTAATCCTCTTTGTCCTAAAACCAGATAGAACTATAAGGCTATACGTAGACTATCACAGTCTTAATAAGATTACAATTAAGAACCGTTACCTACTACCACTAGTTAGTAAAATACTAGATTAACTATCTAGGGCGAAGATCTTTATAAAGCTAGATCTACGAGACGCCTACCATAGGCTCTGTATTAAAGAAGGGGATAAGTAAAAGACCGCTTTTAAGACCTAATACGGCCACTTCGAGTATCTAGTAATGCCTTTTAGGCTAACTAATACGCCTATAATATTCCAATCGTATATTTACAGAGCCTTAGGGGGACTAGTCGACCGCATATATGTTATTTATTTAGATAACATCTTGATCTACTTAGAAGACGAGGATTAATATAAGTAATACGTCCGCGAAGTGCTAGAACGTTTAGATAATTAGGGCCTTTACGCTAAGGCGTTAAAGTATATCTTTAACACTAAGTAGGTCGAGTTCCTAGGTTATATCGTAACGCCTATAAGTATAGTTATAGACCTAGTACGGGTGTAGACGATTTAGGAGTAGCCGGAGCTAAAGAGCTACTAGAATATTTAAGTGTTCCTAGGCTTTGCCAATTTCTATAGGCGCTTTATCTATAACTACTCAGACGTCGCCTAATACCTATTTAACTATATTGCGGAAGCTTCCTAAGACCTAACCTAAGGAGTAAAAGCTTAAAGGCGGTAAGGAAGAAAACTAAAAAGGGACCAACTAAATAGTATAAGCTATGGTTATAGCCCGGAAAGGTTTAGAAGGCCTTTTAGGAACTTCACATAAAGTTTACAGAAGCTCTATTACTGCGGCATTTCGACCTAGATTAGCTATTAATAATAATTACTAATGCATTAAATTTTACCTTTACTGGTATCCTACTGCAACCTAATAGGTATCTAGACGCTACCTAGCTCTATTAGAGACCAGTAGTATTTTATAGTAAAAAATTCTAGGGACCTAAAGTTAGGTATTATACCCACGATAAGGAACTGCTGGCTATAGTTAACTGCTTTAAATAGTGGCGACACTACCTTAAGCACGCGAGCTATACCACTTATATACTCTTAGATTACTATAATCTACGCTACTTTATAACTATAAAGGAGCTTAC
>Ga0307515_10021564_pt1 | contig 11413 bp, 6 predicted proteins | sample 17_EM_MG_FD_194513 | JGI IMG/M metagenome (GOLD analysis project Ga0307515, IMG submission 194513) | Populus trichocarpa ectomycorrhiza microbial communities from riparian zone in the Pacific Northwest, United States - 17_EM | ecosystem: Host-associated > Plants > Roots > Unclassified | place... | reverse complement strand
TAATATTCTAAAATATTATAACCCTATTGCTTGTATTTAATTACTATAGCTTTATATAAATAAAAGTTATTTAAAGAAATTTAAGACTTTTTATTAAGTAATTCTCTAAATTTTAAGAGATTACTTAGGCACTATAATCCTATATAAGTGCTATAAACCAGAGAGGTTTATTAAAATATCTAAGGAAATAAAAGAGGGTATTAAAATTCTTAATAACCTCTAACGCCAGAGAAAGAAACTCTATTTTGCAGATTATATAGGAAAATCCTCTAGAAATCTTGGAAAATCTAAGATATTCTCCTTGGAATAAACTAAGGCAATATATAATTAACCAAAAAGATAAAAAAAACCCTATATTCTTAGTATAACCGAGAATATTAAGCTACTAATTGGAATTAGAATCTTTTAGAAATTTATAAGGAGCTAGCAAGATTTATTAGTAAATTTTAAGAAAAATAAGCCATTTTACGTACCCAGTTAAAGACCACCCTTAGACTTAATTTTTGAAACCTTCTTTAAGGCAGCAATGCGCGCACCATTAATATTAAGCATCTTATTAAAAAATCCGAGAAGTTAGTTAATTTTACTTAAAAAATAAAAAATATTAGAAAAAATGAGAATTAAATACCTTATTAACTAAAAAAACACTAAAAAGAATCTTAAAAAAGGAAAGAAGGCAAGATTTATATCTGCCGAAGGCCTTAGGCATTCTTTTATTTTTGTTAAGGTTAGAATTTCCCTAAAAAAAAAGTTAGTTTTATTAAAATATATAAGAAATAAACTAGATTTCTTACCTCTTAAAGCCCTTTCTTCGTATACTAGAGCTCTAGAATAGATTCCTAGGTAAAGTAAGAAATTATATTACTATTATCGGAATTTTTAATAATATACTTCGTAGTTATAGCCGCAAGGAAGTGTATTACATTCCTTAGTACCATTAATCGCCTTTTTAGGCATACGCTAAAAAATATTAAATTAGTTATTTTTTATCTAAAAAATAGCGAAAAACTTACTATATTCTAGACGTAATAGGTATAGCATTTAGGATTTATATCCTTGTGTCCCTAAAAGCCAGCCCTAAAATATTAGAAAAACTAAAAAAAAATATAATCTTTCTTACCTTAACTTCTCCTTAAGGTTTTTATCTTGTTGCTCCTAGATAGAATTAGTATATTCTTAAAGCCACTAAGAAAAAAATATACCTTTAAGGGCTTTCCTAATAACTATCTTTTCTTATATACTGCCTTATTAGCAGTAGTAATTATAGCAGCACTAGTAGATCTAATACCTAAAATTTAAAATAATTCTCGGAAAAAATAAGAAAAAATAAAAAATAAAGAGAAAAAAATATTAGTAAATAAAGTAATAGGCTATATATTAAATAATTCTTCTTAGCGAGAAAGGAAGCCTAGAATATCGGAAAATCCAATAATTAAGTAATTAATAAGGTAGAAAACCGAGAAACAAATTTCCTAAAAAATTTTAAAAAATGGAAACGTTAATTTAAAGCTAATATGTTAGAATAACCGAGAAATTAGTAAGCGGTATAATATAAAACCGAGAAACAAATTTCCTAAAAAATTTTAAAATTTTAAATCGTTAATTTAAAGCTAATATGTTAAAATAACTAAGAAACTAGTAAGCGGTATAATATAAAACCGAGAAAAAAAAAATAGATCTCTATTAATTTAAAAATATAGTTCCAGAGGCCTTTTTTTTCTGAAAATATATGAAAATTACATGACTTAAAAAATTACTTACTTGGGAGGCATGTTGGAGGCTCTATAAGAGCTGTTAGATTGAAAATCTAGTATATAAGTTAGTCTATAACGTATATAGCTAATATAAAGCTCTAGCTTACTGAATATTCGCTCATTGATTGAGCGATGGGGTGTTAAAGGTCGACGTGGTCAATTGAGAGTGAAGATATCTTGGGCGCCAAGACCTCGCTTATACTAAGCCATTTTGGGATTGGCGCCCCGACCGTCCGCGCCTGGACGGTTACCATCCGAGAAGAAGCCCTCTTCAGCGGTGTGGGCCTGGAGCTCAGCTCCTGCCGCCGGCGGGGGGGACCAATGTGACATCGACTTCTGCATTACCCAGCCCGCTTGATCGATTGTCGCCACGGCTCGCACCGGCGTGCCTGCGGCACACCAAATACGTCCTGCCGTGATTGTCCTGCCGTTAATCGCGGGCAGGATGTCGAGGTCGAGCGCTCCCTCGATATCCTGCACAGCAGGATGAGTGGCTGGCGTCAGCGCGCGATCCTGGCCGATCAGGCTGTAGCAGACATAGCCGAAGCCATCTGTGTTTGGCGGCACGTTGACGGAGACATGGCCGCCGCCGTCTGTGAAGATGTCAGAGCCGTGCCCGGTATAGTCCTTTAAATGCGCGTTGCCGCCGAAGCCCGTAGCGACCTGGACCGTTGGGGTCGTTGTTCAGCGCGACCAGCAGTCGCGAGCCGCCGGTGCGCTCGTAGGCGAAAATGTTAAAATCCTTCTAGAGCTGCTGTGTGGCGCCGCTGGCGAGCACTTCGTGGATCCAGATAAGGTTGTCGATCTTCGGCTGCAGCCCATAGCAGCCGGGATCAGTGCTGTAGTCCTTGTAGGAAACCGATGGGTAACCCTCCGACGTTAGGATGTAGGCATAGGCCAGCAGCTTGTTGCTGACGATTTTCTGTGCGCTTTCGAGGTCGGTGTCGTGGTTTTCGACGAAAGTGACGGAATTAAGCGGCGAGATGACTGTCAGCCCGGCGTGATCGAGGTCGGCCATGTTGAACCGGCCGGGATTGTTGCACATGCGGGTGAGCATGAACTTTAGTGGGAAGTCGAAGGCGCTTGCTCGCCCCTGCATGCCTTGAGGATTGAAGATCCATTGGTGGAAAAACCCTTGACGTCATCGAGTCGATAGCCTTGTGCGCCGAGAGTGCGCGTCAGCCAGTCAGAGGCCGCGATGAGATTGTCAGAGACATAATGAGCAAGCTTGCCCTCCTTTTTGTTCAATTTGCTGAAGGCTCAGCTCTTTACCCTTGGAGAGATGCTGTTTCTTGCCATTCGTTCGGTTCTACGGGGACCTATGACTGCATAGTCGAAAAGAGTCTGGATGAGCCTAGTGTGGAGTACGCAAGTCCCGTACTTCGTGTACATAGAAACATTAGATTTTGGGCTGAAAAAGTCCCCGCCATCATACGATAGCAACGAGGATTGTCTGTCAGTCATTCACCTGACTCACTTTCCGTCTGTGCCTCTTACACGGGCTCGATACGCGCCAACGGTCTATCTATCTATCTATAAGTGCATCTCCCCACAAATCTTCGCCATTCCAGCTTCTTTTCATAAGATCTCACTCTCTCACATACTCTCACACACACGCCATTTGATAAACAACTACACCAGTACAGTCCCGCAATTCCTTCGCACCGGGGGCAGATCACAATGAGCCAGAACGGTCAGGAGCAGATCATTATGAGCCAGAACAGTCAGGAGCGGATCACGCCACCCCCCCCGCCCGCCTCCCGCTATCCTGCGACCATGCGAGCCCTTTTTGCCACGTTCGGTCACCACGGCAAGCCTCTACGAGGCCTAATGTCCACAACCAAGTCACGCAGCTTCAATGGTCGCTTCGGACGTATGTTTCCCGCCCTAGCGGCCGCGACCTATGGCACGACCGATACTGAGAGCCGGCTTGCCTTGATGGCACTGGGCGAGGCGATGACTGCAGAGCTCGACCTCCCGAAAGACGGCTTCGACGGCGAAGAGAGCGGAATCCCCGCACTCTATACCTACTTCGGCCAGTTCGTCGATCACGACATCACCTTCGACCCAATGACCACACTTATCCAACACAGTGATCCGGACGCCATCACCGACTTCCGCACTCCGGCGCTAGATCTCGACAACATGTACGGGCGCGGCCCGAGCGATCAACCCTACATGTACGACAACAACGGCACCAAGTTCCTGCTTGGCGACGAACTCGACAATGGCGCGCTCGACCTTCAGCGCAACAATAGTAATCCGGCCCGCGCACTCATAGGCGACCCGCGCAACGACGAGAACAGCATCGTCTCGCAATTTCAGGCGCTCATGCTACGCTTCCATAATCGCGTAGTCGACGACAACCCCGAGCTCGACTTTCCTTCGGTACAGGAGATTGTGCGCTGGCATTACCAGTGGGTCATTGTCCACGACTTCCTCCCCCGGATCATATGTGGAAGCGTGCTCGACGCCCTTAAGACTAACGGCCGGTATGACCAGAAGAAGCTCAAATTCTACCACTGGAAAAATGATCCGTTCATGCCGGTGGAGTTTTCTGTAGCTGCCTATCGCCTCGGCCATTCCATGATCCGGCCTGGCTATCGCCTCAACGACGACGATGCCACGCTGCTGCCAATATTCCCCATTCCGGCGACGGTTACGAGCGCACCGCCGGGCGGCATCCAGATAGGCCTTACCGGCTTCCAGGCTATGGCTAAGAATCGCGGCATCGATTGGGGGCGCTTCATCGATATCGGCGAACCGCGCGCGTACGGCGGCGATCCCGACGACATCAAGTCGCCGACCGAGGACATGAAAAAACGGCTGCAGTTCGCCTACCGCCTCGACACCTCGGTGGTCACACCGCTCTCCGTCCTACCCGAACTCGTCGCCCCGGATCAACCGCGTTCACTGGCGCAGCGCAATCTCCTCCGCGGATTCGAGCTCGGCCTGCCAAGCGGGCAGTGCGTCGCCAGAGCTATGGGTGTTACTCCGCTCACTGATGATCAGATCATCATTGGCAAAGCGGTCGACCCTGAAGAGGGTGATGTCCGTAGGTCTATCTCGGAGTTGCCACACCTTTCCGCTTTCCAGGGCAAATGCCCGCTATGGACGTACATCCTCGCCGAAGCAGCAAGAAATGCGACGAAGGTCAGCATCCCTGTCACTCCTGAGATCGAAGTTTTAACGCCCCAGCTTGGCGAGGTCGGCGGGCGCATCGTCGCCGAGGCCTTCCTTGGTATGCTCTTCGCCGACAATGTCTCATTCCTCAGCGCTGATCCGGAGTGGATTCCAACCATTGTAAGCGCGAACAGCGACTTCACTCTTCGTGATATGGTGGCCTACGCATTGGGTGTCTAAGCCGCCTCTCTTGGTTACACGAAGCTGCACTGCACAGATGCGGCTTACGGAGTTGTGCTGATTTTCAATGTCGACGATGGTAGCAGCTGGAAAGATTCCCTGAGCGGCAGAAAGAGAGGAAGAAGGTAGTGGAGGAGACAGAGTGCAGGAAAGGATAGTGCAAGCAAGGGGCCGTTGAAAATGGAAGCAGCAAAGATGAAGACGGCAAAAGAGAGAGGTAACAGAAGGAGGCGGAAAAGAAGGAAGCTAACATAGTAGTGGCAAAGGCTAAGGAAAGGCACATCTAAAAAGCAAGAAAAAGAAACAAAAAGGAGACGCTCATCTATTTTCGGGATTTAGTAGTTGTCCTTAATAGGAAAATTTTAGCTTCTCTAAAGCGCCCGAGAAGGTTTCACTGGACGGGCTGCAAGCTTGCGATAATTTTGCAGGCGGACCTCACTGAATAACTCTTTTGCCCTCTTCATGTTACCTCTCGTATCTAGACTGGAGATACAGTTTGAGATCAATTACATTTTGTTATCCTCGTCTTCTCCGGCGTCACTGCAGAATACCTCACGATGCCTAGGATTAATCAGTGATCAGGACACGGTTCCCGGGCTTCTGGGTGTCCTGGTGTGCTGACCGTGCTGGGTATATCATCCTAGATTGGCCTCTGTCCCAGCGCAGACCACCGACAGCTCAACACAAATTTTTGAAAAACGCGTAAAATAGTTGCTCTAAACTGCCCAAAGCTTGAGCTAATTGGCACCTGCGACCATTGATGCGTTCAATTCCAACAAAAACGCGTCGTGGTAGCCATGGGGCCGGTTTGGCCGGGAATTGGCTCTAAACCCAAGAGCGTAAAAGAGCACGCCACATTCCTTCATGAAGTCGCTACTACCCGTGCTGACTGTGTGTGGACCGAGCCGACTTCCACTTCGGCTGTTTGAGGCGGGATGGACAGGGGCGCAGAGGATACTTCGCAATCAAGCCGACGACGACGCCATTCGACTGGCGCAATGGCACGTCCCTCATCTACTGTCGCTGGTGCAGGTCGATGCCGCTGAGTGGGATTCTTTTCGTCTGGTGGAAACGGTGCATGTGCTCAAAGCATTCGCACTGGTGTCGACGGACTTACAGGATGGCCACGTGAGTGTGTTGATGCATCCACTAGTGCATACGTGGGCGAGGGACCGCCAAGATAGCCAGGGACAGCATGACTCATGGCTTAAGATGGGCTGTCTAGTGGCAATCTCTAGCTCTAACGGTGACTTCTGGAGAACACATATACGGCAGCTGCAGGCTCATACTGAGGCGGTGACGTCGTGGGAGATGGGCAGTTTCTCGGAGAAGGTGTAAAGGACGATTAACCTCAAGAGACAAAATACCTAGGACAAAATCTCGAGGAGGAAAGTTGCTGGGGACGAATGTCCTGGGAGGTGCAGATCCGAGGACAAGTGTCCCTGCCTGCCGGGGAAGCAGCCCAGGACAATAGCAGGATGAGGATTCTTGTCCTAATCCAACCAAGGATGCTGAGAGGAATTTCCTGGCACGTAGAGGATCTCAGGACAAACGTTCTGAGCCGGGTTCCCCTGCCTCCCCAGAAGTGCGTGTGGCCACTTACTTAGGTGAGGGAACCCATTTAAGGCTCCCATCGGAGGGTCCATTTTGGGATCCATATGGAGATATTAGAAGAGGACAGACCTCCGGATAGCAGACGTGTGTTCAGCAGCAGCCATCATTAAGATGCGACGGGCTCGACTTCGAGTGGAAGAACGCGGCCTCGCGACGGAAAAAGCCCTCGAGTGTAGAGGCACGGTGAGTGTCAGACTTGAGGTGCTATATTTTCCACAGTTCAAGACAAAAGATCCAAAAAAACTAAAAAAGATTGTAGAAAGACTGAAGAAAGCATTCCGAGACGAAGGCTGCTGGCGGCTGCCGTTGCCGAATCACATTCCAGCTCAAATCGAAGAGCAGAGTCTTGATGCTGCCCTACGACATTCAAATCGCTCAAGAGAAGTACTTCGTGTCGGCCCCCGTGATGAGTATCCCGAGCTGGAGTTTCCTCCCGGTTACCGGCTCAAGTGTCTGGACGGACAGAGCCGCGCTCTTGCCGCCGCACAGGTGCTTCCTCTCGTGGACAGGAGGTGGGCCGCGGATTTGTATTCCGCAGGTACGAGGCGTTTACTTCTGTCGCGCGGCCAGGAACTGACCTTGACGCGTGGTTGTTAGACCTCACAGAAGAGCTGAGGACGATTCTGGTTGAGGATTACTCGAATGAGGATCGTCCACATCCTGGCGAGATCTACCGCAAGCTTCAGCTGTACCACCTCCAAACTTGCGGATTGATAATTAGTGGTTTGAAAACCGGTGCTGGGCACGTTTATCACCTCATGGACGCCGAAACGTCGAGCAGCTCCTGCGCCACCGTGAGATAACTGTGGCGTGCGACGGACTGCTGGACGTTTCTGGGCTTTGGAGAGGCTAGAAAACAAGCACCCGGCATAAGGCAATTGCAATGAGAGTTGACGAGGTAAGTTCCTCCTTGTGGGCCATTCCGGTTCTCACCGACCACGTTAGTGCATCCTCTGCCACCCCGATCACATGACGGATTTTGGCGTAATATTGTTGGGAAAGAGCGGGAGGCGATGCAGAAAGTGGGTGAGGCCGACGTCAAAGCCCTTGAACATACTGCCCCTGGCGCGTGCAGAGCGGATGCTCGATACTTATGGGAAGCTGAAAAGCGGAAAGATCTTTGGCGCTTCCAGCGAACAAGATCGCGAAACCACTTGGGCCGAAGTGTGTCGTCGTGCGAAAGACCGTTTGGTCCCTTCGTTTTCTACGTTCTTTGAAGACTTCAACCGATTAGGGTGCGGCCGAGAGGACAATCAATTCTTGTGCCAAGACATTCTGCCGTATTAAGTGGACCAATAAAACCCCTGTTATTTTAGGGCGGTAGAGGGAATATCCACACTAAAGCTCCACCAAAGTTCGATCGCGAGCTTTATCACCTGTTAAAATGCCATAACATAGCTCTGGCGGTCGCTCGCACGGTGCTTTGGGCGATTGGAAGGCTTCCTAGGAGACTATTAAGTAGATGGGCAAAGTAAGAAGGCAAAAACAGAAGTAAGGAAGTACGTAGAATACATTTAGAAGGAGGGTTGATTTTGTTGTTCTCGCACGTGATTAATTAACGTGGGACCCCAGGAAGCGTTATCTCAGTTGACTCAGGCCCTCGGTGAGGAATTTCCACCTGCTGTGGGAGTTGTGCACCTGCCTTATCTTATAAATCCGACGCTCCGTAGAAGATTTCAGGTGACTTAGGGCAACGCATGGGCCGCACACTAACTCCTGCGAACTCCTAGACCAATCAGAACCGTGAACTAGTTTCAGCCCCCTGCGCACCCCCTGTTACTAGCAATCTTCTGCGGAGCGTCTGAGAGCTTATAGAAGTCTCTTTGGTAGTAACTTAATGTTTTGGATCGCGTATCTCAGCTTTAACTGGCTCTATAGAGGCCCCATTAACAGTTATTACCGCTTTATTTAATGCATTTTAATCTTTAGGTAATAACCTTTAATTCTATACGTATAAATACTAATTATAATGTATTTAGAGGTACGAGATATAGCGCGTAAAACCTTAAGCGCGTTTTTAAAATGTATCTTTATACTACCTATAGACCGTTCTACCTACCATTATCCACACTACAACCATATTACGTCTATTTTTCGTTATAAGTTAATTCTTATAACCTCCTACAAACTCCTATAAACTCTTATAAACTCCTAGGTTAACTAGAACGCTTATATACGGGATACTAGGACGCGTTGCCCTACTATAAACACCTATTACTAGCTAGAATATAACTAGGCTACATTCTTACTAACTCCTATAAACTCCTGCAAACTTTTAGGCCAATTAAATACCGCCTAACCGTGATCGTAGGAAGAAATGGTATAAGGGCGGCTAGTGGAAGGTAGGGATAGGTGGAGTAGAAGCTTATCTACGCCTAATACTATAACTAAGTCGTATTGTAGCAATTAATTAGATAGATCTAGAAGAATTACCGTCTATTATTTAGGAAGCTTAGCGTAAGGGAAATGTTCCTTTATAGATAAATGTTTTAAAAGAATATCTTAAATAAATACTCTAGTATATAAACCTAGGAGGCTGCCCTTAAACCTTTTATCTAGAGTAGGTACGCACTTTAAGATGTCTAATATTTGGTTTTAGTAATACACTTCTTATTACACGCACTAGTTTTAGAAAAAGTTTTATTTTTTATACTTTTTTAATCTTAATGGGCAAGATTACTATTTAGTTAGTCCTATTAAGCAAGCTTAGGGATAAGTAGTTAGATAATATCTAGAAGCTTAATAGTTTTAATCCGTGTCTTTTTTATTTTTATTTTTTATTTTTTAGGTCCGTTATATTATACTACGTACAATACTACATATGTAGCCTCTAGGCTATAGCGCTATAGTTTTATATACATAAATCCTTTCTAGGCAGCTTAATATATACTAGTAGCTATATCCTAGTAGTTTATAAACCCCTAAGGGTATATAGCTCCTTAATAAAATACTAAGGTACTATAACTACTAGGGAATAAGAAACGGTAGGAAAAACTATAGGAAATCCTAATACCTGTCCCTATCCTTTTACAATTTATTTCTATCCTTTTACTCTCTAATATCTTTTTAAGAGCCTAGTAGGAGTTGCCTCCTTCTAGAATCCTATCTATTTTATTCTTCTATAGAATCTTCTTTATATACTAGTTTAGCTGCTTTAAGAGTCTCACAATCTTTACTATTAGTAAAGTATTTTTCTTTACAATTAATATAAAGAGGGGTGGTATGCTAGTAAGGCTTGCCTATTATTATATAGGTAGAATAGGAATAGTCTTTAGATAAATATACAGCTGCATAGTATCTATAGGCCCTAGTAAAGCACCTATCTCCTATATGGCCAAAATTTTAGCAGCTCGTACACTGTATAGTAGGAGAGACTTTAAGGTATTTTACTACCTTAGTAGCTATACCTGCAATTGATATCTCTTTTTACTTAAGAATTTCTTATCTTTTTTCTTCGTTCTCTATAGTAAAAACTATAGAGCCAAATCTAGTCTATAGATTATGTCTTTTTTTACTAGATAAGATCCATCTAGGTAGTCCTTATATCCTTATAGGATTAAAGGTCTTAATTTCTTCCTTTAGGAGCTTAGAGCCTCCTTCTCCTAGGAAAGGTAGGGTAGGAACCCTATAGGCTATAATTTAAACCTATAGTTCTAGTTTTTGTTCTCTTTAAAAGGTAAAGCAGTTATGCCAGATATCCTTATATTTAACTAAGAAATCTACATTATACTCTTCTATAGTTATAAGGAGAATATTTTATTTTCCTTTTGTTCTAGCTATTAATGCTAAAACTAGCTTTTTTACTTGTAATTTTAATGCAAATAGTTAATTGACTTTATTTCGTATAGAGAAGGTATCTATTACGGCACTAGCAGAACTTAGCAGAACTTAGTTAACAGAACTTAGCAGAACTTTATAGTTACGTAACTAGAGGACCGTATAAAAGAACCCTACTTTAACTAGCGCTACTCTTCTTCTCCTTTTCTTTCTCTAGCTTTAGATCCTTGTTTATAAACTACTAATTATATAGGCTTACGCGTCCCTCTTACCGTGCTTATACCTTAATTAACTAAGTCGCTAATATTATCTAAAGCTCATCTACTCTTCTTCCTAAGAAGGAACTTAAAAAATATCTATAGACTATAAATAAGAACAAAACACAAAAGTAGACCTAAAAACTATTATCAGAACCAGAAGACCAAAAAAGAATAATAAGATTTATAAAACACGTATAGACCAGAACCCCTATAAGAATCCTACCAAAAGTTACCCTAATAACTGTATCACTATACTAAGAACCACAGCGGCCGGTAAAGCAGCCGCAGGACCCTTAAATACCTCTAATAGTAAAACAGCAACTAACTTAAACTCCTAGGTAGAGCTGACAGCAGCTAATGCCAAAATTAAATAACTTTAAGAGCTGCTTAAAGCTAAAGAACCCCTTATACCTAGTAAAGAGTTATCGGACACCTAAAGACTTACTATAGTCCTTAAGGCCCTAGCCTAACATATAGCATTAGCATCATTACGGTCCACAAAGGTTGCGGACCCCCTATTACTTACAGACGGAACCGACCCTATATTTAATAATTAGAAGCTTTAATTACAGAATAAGCTTAAAGTTAATACGGACTACTTCCCTACTACTTAGGCTAAAATAGCCTACGTCTTTAGCCGTACCG
>Ga0307515_10021563_pt1 | contig 11413 bp, 11 predicted proteins | sample 17_EM_MG_FD_194513 | JGI IMG/M metagenome (GOLD analysis project Ga0307515, IMG submission 194513) | Populus trichocarpa ectomycorrhiza microbial communities from riparian zone in the Pacific Northwest, United States - 17_EM | ecosystem: Host-associated > Plants > Roots > Unclassified | place... | reverse complement strand
CACTATCACCAAGAGTAAACGCACGCGATCTGGATTGCACCACTGAGCCATTTGACCGCCGCGTTCTTGTATTCTTCGGTCGTAGCTTCTCTGAGCAGACTCTCCCAGATCAGGAAGCGTTTATTGGGCACGATGGGCGCCGGTTGAGGACACGAGTCCGGGGGAGCGAACTGGGAAGGCGTCGTAAGAAAGGCCGCACAAAGTCGTAGGGGAAGTAGTCGCAAAGAGACAGACCATATCGACAACGTCATTAGTGATAGGCTGAGCGCAAGAACCTTTGCGGTACGGCAATGACACGTTAGAGATGGCGGCTTCACTCTCGTCGCGTCTGCCTACGAGTCGGTCGGTTTCTGCATGCGGGAATTCACCATGGGTGTCGTAGGCGCTGGGATTCGGCCGGAGCGTATTCTGTTGCTGATCGCTCGAGGTCGCCGGAGCGACACGGCCCGGTGTTCAGTCCTGGAATCGGCCGATGGACTTTGAACTGAAGGTTATTTATCTCCAACCCCGGCGCGTCGTAAAGGTTAGCTGAAATACTCGCTACTCGTCACGGAGAGTAAATGATGTAAGTGGCTGTTGGCGAAACGTGCCCTGAGCGTTGTAAGTGACAACCTGTCCGAATCCCGTCCTTGGCATGGTTTTAAATCCTGGTTTGCATTTGCGTAGAAACAACGTACTGTTCACGACCTATGTAACACGATGGCCTATTGCACATTGACAGTCCAGAAAGGGAGTAAAAACGAAAACCAAGTGTGCCTATTCCAGGGACTCGCGATGCTTGTGAACTATTGTCAAATAGTCCGCAACTCCCCGATAGGCAAAAAGAAGAGCGTGTCGAATATAATATTGAGAAACGTCATCGGTCCCACCGACTCCATCTTTGACTGTTCTCCAGGATTTTACGAGCGCAAGAATCGACGGATACCATTGTTTGAGAACCGGTTGGAGCTTAGTCAGGAACGCGCCAAACTTCTGAACATCCTCCGCGTTGTCTGGGCGAATCCTGTGGACCAAAAGTGTTGCTTGGAACCTGTTGTCTGCGGAGCTGGAGAGCCTTGCCCGTAAAGCCCCGAGATGGTCGGTTTCGCATTTCGCGGTGCTGGAACTATCGTTGTGTACCGCGGCCCATTGCATGGTGTAGTAGAAGGACTCGAGGTCGTCTACTGGGGAATGGAGATAAGGCTCCGAAAGTCGGATGGACCTCAAAAGTCCGGAAGACATGAACTCGTAATAGTCCTGTGGGATTGTTGTAGCAATCAGGTTGGCGGCTGATAGAGACACTTACGGGCTGATGGGCGTTCTCGCTTGAAGTGTAGTGGACCTTCATCTCGACAGTCATGTCACTGGGTTTCACGACACCGCAACAGTTACCGGTGATCCCTAAATCTGCGATCGCCTTTCGCAATCGCTCGACTTGATCTTGCAAGATCTGATCGTCCTTCCCGGCTTTGGATTGTTCCAACGTTTGTCTGAAGTTTCCCGGCACAAATGGTGTCATCTCAATCGGGTCGGGGAGATGGAAGATAGTAGGCGTTCCAATGTCTCTGTGGAGGAAGCCCTTGTGTAGCATCGATAGCCATCCTGTGGGCATACTGAGGAGCGGGAAGTTGTACATGGAAACCGACGCGTACCCAACATACTATGCCCGATAGTCGTGCACAGCTCCAGAGGTGTCCGAGCAATGGAAAGCCCACCTGCGTCGGACCTCGTCACGTGGATCCATAGCTCACGGTGCTCGGGGAGGGGAGGAGGACCTAGTTCTCCAGTAATATCCCAGTGAAAGTTCTCAAGTCGTGCTCCAGGAGGAGGCAAGAAAATAGAGTTGGAGATGGGGGCGCCGTGCGAGTCTTTCAAAGGGGTAGAGTAGTGGTGCTTTGGGATACCGAAATCGCCCTTACACGATCTAAAGATCTTGGCTTCGACGTGGGCTACGTCCTTCGAATGCCAGGTGAACGCCTTGATGGGACTGGGTTCTGAGTCTGCTGGGGCTGACGAAGACGCCGGGGAATCCATGAGTCGGAGAGCGGAAAGTGTTCAGGGTAACGAAACGGGTAGTCAACACGATGGACGACTACGAGCGAACGGAGATCTAGAGGAAGTGGTGTGAATGAACGCCTGATCTTCTCGGTGGGAAAAATTGCTTATCGCTGTACGATCACCACCAATGGGTCCCAGCGCCTCCAGCATGCCGGTGCCCTTCGCGTACAGAATATTGTACCGTATACTTCTGACGCGCCTTCGACGCGGGAGTGCTTTTTGGTGAATATCCGGATCCACAGACAGGTCATTGGCCAATTCCCACATGGCCAAAAATGGAAACTAAAATGCGCAATTTAGCTCAGCCAGCGGGCCGTGCCGGTGGGCTCTCGCTAGCGCTTCCGAGATCGTTCACATTCGGGACGCCTGTTCTGATACAGCTCTGAAGTAAACACGTATCATCTACACAACGAGGCGCCAAGACAGAGGGACTGTTTCTAACAAAACCAAAATGATGGTACAAAAAATCAACCCTACAATGTCTCCCAACCACCGTTATCCACCGTCGTTTCCAACTTTCTCGCGATAAGGGTGGGTATTCCATGACCAAGCCAGGTCTTTCGCATTTCCTCAAACCGGGCCGCGTGCAAGTACTGTCTCCTTCCGCGCCTGATCAGAATGGGATAGTCAGCTCGTCGAGCGTACACCATTCAAAGGTGGCGCATACCTCATCGACATATCCACTTCGCCGTGGTCATCAAGATACGGCGACGATGCAAAAGTACCCTTGTCGATGTATAGATACAACAACGAACACCTCTTGACCAGGAAATAAATTCCAATGGCTCCGCCGCACCTATCAGAATCGAATCAGCACGAGAAAAATACCGCCAATAGACGATTACTCACTCTCGCGTATGAGAATTACACTCCCCTCGATCTCCGTTGTCCTTATCCACACAACAATGGCTCTGCATGCAACACACTGTCCCACAAATCATGCAAATCGCTGCATCCAAAGGGGCGGTATTACATATCTGGCAAATCAACGCCTTCTCCTGATCAACGAACAGGTTATCCAAGACGAGCGGCAGCTTGGCCGTGCGATATATCGCGGGGAAGTCAAGACTGACCCCACAGTTCGTCTGGGCGGCAGCCCGGGATTGACCATAGTGAGCACACCAGCCTGAGAGCGCGTTTTGGAGGGTGTCCTGGTTGGGGAGGTCGGAGAGGGGAGGGATGCCAAGCGTTGTCAGGAGACTCTGATACTCGTTCGAAGCCTCCGGGTAAAGCACCGTAGGGAAAGAATTCGGTAGGACAGCTCGGCATAGGATAGCGGCTCGTCGGAGGAATGGGAGTGTGAAGGAGTATAGAAGTTTCTCGATCCTAGCTTCCCCGAACGCTTGGAACGCCAGTTCTGCAGCGTGTTCAAACACTGGAGAGTGTCGAACGACCGACATGAAGAACACCCGAACGTCTCCGAACAAATTCTCCTGCGTTCTCCCTCCGATGGCCACGGTTTGGTAACTCCTCGTCTTCGTCAGGATGAAGATGATCCCAATCGCCGTCCTCGCCAGACAGGCATAGTAAGTGAGGATGAGAACGTGTCGTAGAATCTCTGGCACGACTGCCGCAGTCTCGACCAGAATCGTGAAGGGGTCCCTTAGGAGCAAAGGGTGTGAGAAGGACGAAGTCATCAACGACGTCCTACTCCACTCGGGCAACAACCTCTTGATGATCGCCTGCCTCGCCGCATCCCTGCCTTCTTCCAACTTTCCACGAAACTGCAACCCAACCATCTTCGTCAAAAACGCGATCAAACCACGAATCATACCCATCTGCGCTTCGGGAAGGTTATCGGCGACGATCGTGCCCACTCCTCCGGATCCCCTCTGGGCGATCTCCAATGCGGAAATCGTATATCCAACAAGTTCTTCTGGGAGGTAAAGTCCAGCTCCGCGTTCTCCTTGGTCGGGTTCTGGTCGGTCCCTCAGGTGTCGCGTTTGCTGAGAGAACGTCTTGGATATCGACATGACCATCTCGATCAACTTCACCGTATCTCCGTTCTGGTCTGACCGGTCCGGTACCCTAACCAGAGATGGGTACCCGCTATCCTGCGCGCTCCAAAACACAAACTCTCCCGTACCAGTCCTCGGGTGGAGAGCATCGAGAAGTGAATCGGGCCGAGATTTCAGGATGCTGATACCAGCCGCTCGGATCCAATCCGGGAAAGACACGCCGTTCAGGGAGGTTTGGGAGGGGAGTTGTACGGGGAGCATCACGTTACCCAAACTCTTGCATAACGGACAGATGAATTCCTTCCGAGCGATGTTCTCCGGTGGGTTCCGTGTCGCCTGTGCGCGATGACGTTGTCGGATAGAGGAGTGGTAAACTTGGAAACACTCGAGGTGCATCATGTGAGTGCACACGGTAGAGTGGAGACCAAAGCGGGTGTGGTGGTTTGGGAAACCTTGGAAGTTAAGTGAAAGTCGGAACGATGAATCCCGAACTTCCGCATCTTTGGGGGGGAACGAAGTATCCACGTTGGAAGGTGAACGATCCAAGGAGAAGGGAGAGGAGAGTGTCTCGTTGAGGTATAGGTTATGGCCATCCGGGTGCTTCCTGATCAGTTTACTCGGCTGGAGAAGTCCCAATGCGCCGAACACCTTCGAGTCGTTGAGCCCCTCCTGGCAAACGATACACGTCCCGTATGACACAGGGGCATCCGTCTCATCCAGCATCTCCTCGTCTTCGTCATCCTCCTCACTGAAGTTGATCGCGAAGCTTGCCTGTTGGGCCTTGAACTGCTTCATCAACGCCTCTTTCCTCGCTTGAGCCGCGCGGCGCTTAATTTCCTCGGGATCAGGGGCGACATTCGCCGCGTCTTCGACTTTCCGACGACGTTGAACTTCCTCGGGGACGTGCAAGTAGTATTTGGAGATGATCCAATCTGCTCGGGCTTTGTAGGGTTTGAACTTGTCGTGGTGTTCCAATACGCAGATCACGTCCAGGAGCGTCATTTGAGCGAAGGTCTTTGAGGAAGATAGGAGGCTGAACGTCGCTCCGTGGTTGACTAAAGCTAACATGATCAGGTGTAGTACCTGGTCCAAAATGGCTTCGGCTGAAGGCGGTGACTCCCCTGACGAGTCCGTGAGCACGAGGATGTTGTGGAGCCCATAGAATATGATTTGAAGTAGAACGTCGCTCTCGAAGACGGAGTTCAGGTTCTCGAACGGTCCTAATTCGCACTTCCACGGTTTCGGGACAATGACAGGGTCGTAGCCCGGACTACCCGGAGACGGATTCTTCTTCTTCAACCTCGCTTTCAGCACGTTCTCCACCTCCTCCCTTCTGTTCCTAGCGTAGTGGAAGTAGAACGGGTTCACCTCGTCGTATGCTTCGTCCTTAAGTTCGTACGTCCCAAATTCGGCCGTAGATTCCGGAGCTTTGAAGTTCGCCGTCTCGCTCAACACGCGTTCGAAACAGACATCCTCCGCCATACGTTCGGCCACCCGTTTCGTTAGGTCTGTATATGAACAGGGTCCCATGGCGAGAGCGTGAACGATTTCTCGGCGGACTTGAACGGGAAGCGACATCTTCGTGGCGTTTGCTTCCTCGCTGACCACTGTGATCAACACATAGAATAGCTCCTCGACCATGCTCGACAGATGAGGTCCTTCGTACGCTTCGTGGAGGATTGCTCCGGAGAAGTACTGTAACAATTGGAACCGATCCAAGATGGAGACGAAGACGAGGTTGGGGTCTAGGATGACAAGGGCCATTTGGAGAATGAACAGATCCTGATCGTAGCATAGCTCGCGGAGCATGAAGTCCCTGTAGTGAAGGAGCTGTCCACGAATCGCGAAACCGTTTCGCACCCACAGACCCGTTCGAATCTGGGCAATCATTGCCAGCACTGGAATCAATGGGTTAAAAACGGGTTTTCAAACATTGGTAAAGTGGGCACACCTCGGAGGGGGAAGTCAATGATCGTCAAAACCGCCTGCTCGCTCGCGTTCCTCGAACAAATATCCCTCACGCTTCCTAACCCAACCGTCCGCAGGTTCTCTTCGGTCAAGATATCCACGTGCTTGAACAACTCCGCCAGTAGCCACTGCAGCGAGTGGTGGAAGCTCACCCAGCCGTCTAGCACGTCAAAGTTCACGATCGAATAGGTCTGCTCCCCGAAGATAACGTCGTGGAATTGGATAGGTTGGAACTTTTCTCTATCCAGTCGGTCGGAGGTGAGCGTGCAAACGAGAAGGATGTCGTGCATGACTGTGCTGATCGCCGCTACGAGTTCCGCAGGAGATGCGCGAGAAAACGCATCTCCATACACTTTGATGACCCGGGAGAGTGAGAGCGTAACGTTGAAGACAGATATCCATGCGTCTGTTTCGTATTCCACATGAGTGGTGACCGCCCGTTTGTTGGGGTTGATGCACATAAACAGTTGACATGTCTTTGAGAACAACTGGACAAACTCCCTATTATGGGCAAGGAGTTCCTGGACGGGCTCGTTGTGACTGAGGTACCTGAGGTCCGAGAACACGGGCATGAATCGTTTCGATTTGAAAGGAAACGCGTCCACGTCGATCTCTGCCGTCGGATCAGTGGGGTAGACAATCCGTTTGCCCTGGATCTGGTTGGTGAAGAAGGAAGTTATGATGGAGAGGAGCCGATTGATGATATTGTGTTGGCGAACAATGTGGAGCGCGATTGATGGTACTGTGAAGAGTTGGAGGGCGAAGTATTTAATTGAGGTTTCGGCCTCGCGATCCACGAGGAGGTAGGAGTCGATAATTCGGTGGTAGACGTTGGCAAAATGTGAAGCTGAGACCTCCGTTTTTAGCCGCTGCCCCTTTGAGAGATGCGAACACAGGACGCTTACCAACTGCGAGCTTGTGCTCATGACTCAAGCTCAGAATGCTCGCATATACCTCCTTGAGATTCAGCCTTGGTCGCTTCCACAATCGCGTATGATACAGGAACATGTAGTCCAGCCTCACTGGAGACTCCACCTCTGATAGAACCTTTTGAGTTTCGGGGTTGGGGTTGAGAGTGCTCGGTTTCCTCGGGGCTAGTAGTTGGTTGGCGATGACCTCACGCATTATATGCGTGTCGGTGTCGAGGCGACTCCGCGTTAGGTCTAAGATCCATTCAATGATCACGACCGATATCTGCTCGCGGAAAGTGTCATACGCTCGCCGGACCGTCACTCCAAGGTCAATCTGTGAAAACGTGCGCGCGGTTTCGAGGAGTCGAGCAGCACTGGCGTGCATATCGATGATATCCCTCCCTTGTTCGTCGATCCTAACGGCGGTATCGTTGGCTTCTTCACGACTACGACTGGTGGTATCAATGAGGAGTTTGATGAGGTCGTCGAAGGAGTGTTTCTCGTCGTTCCAGAGGACAACACAGAACTGATCTTTCATCATAGGATCGGCAGAAGGCTGGAGTCGAAGATCTGCTTCGCCGGCTGGGACAGATGGTTCATCGGGGGAGTAGTCAAGAGTGTCCAGGATGAAGTCGAGGGCATAGGCTACTGTCTTTCGCATCGTCTCCTGTAATTCTGTCGGGACCGCCTGATCCGACTTTGGTTGTGGATTTGAAATGTCGATGATGTTGCGGGTGGCGACCTTCGGGGTTTCGCTCGAACTTTCTGCTGGAGGGTGGTGGGGACAACCGATTGGTACCCGCCATGCTTCAGCGTCTCCGCAGTCACAACAACCGCCGGACTGCTGAGCGATAAAGAAGCTGACGTTGTGGCCCGCGTGGTTTGTAGCGTGAAAACACCGTGAGCAAAGGACACAGCTGTCGTCCCATGCGCAATCACTGGAATTGGGAGTGGGTCAAGGTCAAGATGAGATCGGGGAGGGCGGATAACTTACCGACATCGGAAACAACATTCACCTTTCCTGAAGATGTTGCCACACGCTCTACCTGCCATAGGTTTCCTCTCCTTCCCAGCCCCACCAAAACCCTGCCGTTGTTGTAATTCATGCAGAGACGTGTGTAGTGGGAGATTGGCGTTCGGGTTTAGCACAAAGTGGCTGGCGTGTGTGCCCCAGAACGCGTCATACAACTCGGTGATGATCTCGGTACGAGTGAGAGGAGTGAACTCGTATTTACGTGAGCCTGGCATCGTTTCCAAGGCGAATCTGAGGCGAGATAATGGGTCCGACGACCGATCACGGTTGTTGATGTTGAGCAGTTTGGAAGGCAGGAAGGACGAAAAGGACATTGCGGCAAACTACCTCTGATAAGGTTTTGCGAGAGGCTCTGGGAGGCGTGGCGGGAGAGAGATCGTGGTGGATTCGTTGATTCGTGAATGGAGTGGTGTTTGGATTCCTGGGCTTGCAAGCCTTATATGAGCGGATTGACGGGGAATTTTGCAGAGGGCACGCACCTTCCAGTCGTTCGCATAGACCTGTTCAATCCGCCTCCGCCCTCGTCGTCTCTGTCGTGGTTGAGGTTGAGTGGCAGGCAATAGTCGCTTCGACCCAGTCGCGGAATCTGATCGAGTCGACTTCAGTCATCCTCTCCACTCGTGACGCCAATGACAACCCCGCCGCTGACCGGCTCTCTCTCTTCACCCCTAGTCACCGCAATGGCCGACGCGCCAGTACGGTTTATGGACGGTGCAGCGTTTGATTTATTTTTAATCGAGATGGTCAACACTCTCCGAGCGTCATCTGCGCACGCCCAAGCTCGGGCCCGCAAGGTCGAGCAAGAGATGATTGATGCTGGTCTACTCCCTGCTCCACTACCCACTCCGGCTATACGCAGGGAACATAGAGACTCGACGACGAGTCTGGTTTCTAAGGCGGCGACAAAAGTGGACGATGAGGAGGAAGGGCTGAGGCTCCGCTTGGAAGCAATCGGGATGCATGTTGGCGCGAATATCACCGAAGGGTACGTACATCCGCTCCACCCCGTCCTCCTCATACTACTGCGTACATTTCTCGTAGACTGTGCCACGGAAAACCATACTTTGCCGAGACGCTTGAATGCATTAAGTTTGTTTGCAAAGATCTCTGGGCGACGTGCTGGGATAAGCAGGTAGATAATCTCCGGACGAATCATCGGGTCAGCCTCTGCTATTTTCCGTTTCTCCCTCTGTCCTGATTTCGGTTTAGGGTGTATATGTATTGCAAGACAATTCATTTAAACCTATCGCTCGGTTATCTTCATGGGACGGCCGTCAGGACGCGACCAACCGAGCTAAAGTGGTACGATGAGCTTCGAAAGTTCTATACATCATGCTGACAAAACTTACTATCTAGTATGTTATGATGCCCGCAGGAATTGTGAGGGGAGCTCTGTCGAGGCTGGGGTTGATTGGTGTAGTAGTGCCAGAAATTAACAACTTACCTCAATGTGTGCTCCCCCGCTCCTTTTATCCGTCCGTGATGAACTATTTCCGACCTTCCAACAGGTACATTTCAGATAAAGTTACCGAAACCCGCATGAATCGACTGTCCTTGCTGTTGTGTTCTTATCTCGACTGACAGAATCTTGAGTGCCCGCCGCACTGGTCGTCTTTCTCAAACCCGCAACTTGATATCTCCCGTAAATTGTGCCTATCGCTTCGGTGAGACAATACCTGGGAGAGTGGCCTGAAAGCGCTTGGGTCTCCACGATCGACAAGTACGTCCATTATGTACGCTATTCTTTCCTGCCTCGCTGCCTTTGTGCGCCTTGTCGGGGCGTTTCTTCACGTGTTGCCAGGTCATTACTTCACTCGCCTCCAGGCACTTCACCATTGGTTGAACCTGGTTCCCAAAATTGTGGCGGGTCACGTGCAGATATTGTATTTTCCGCCCATCCCCACCTTTCTCTTTCCATCGCCTCGCTCACTCGGAAATGGCTACTCCCCCGCCCAAGGACCCTTGCCGCCTCTTCAGATCCAAGGAAGGGTGTCGTTTCGGAAAGAAATGCAAATTTTCTCATGACCTCGGCTCAACGTCTGGAACGAGGAACCCACCACAGTCATCTCGGCAGAACACTTCGTCTCCACCTACCCCTGCCACACCCAGAACCCGGTCGGGAAGGAGCGGTAACGCCGCACCGAGAAACGTTTGCGACTTCTACTGGAATACCGGTCAGTGCAACCGCGGGTTCGACTGTACCTTTAGACATCAAAAGAACACCAAACCACAATCTGGCAATACTAACGTTGCAAGCGGAGAAGAAGACACTGCGAACGCAGCATTGGAATTTTTTACGACGGACAACCTAACCCAGATGGCCGGGGTTGGACTCCACAGCACCCAGGAGGGTAACCCAGAGAATGCCCACAACTTGATTAAACGATATCTTGGAGGAGGATCCTTGAACAATCCTGCTGATATGAAGCCGCTCATCTCTATTCTGGCCAGCGTTAACCGAAGGAACCATACTTGGGTGCGTGTGATTCCACCGTTCACACCAGACGGATGTTAACCCTACTGCAGTCGGTGGATAAGGCTCAGGTAACGTCCTATCACAATTTACGAGATCGCTTTGTTGATTAATGACCCTAGGAATTTTTGGACATGCTCGTTCGGGTTGGTTCTCCAGAATTATCCCTGGTTCCCTGGTGGCTGATGATCCCGGTACTAGAGCGACAAGCTGCTTAGCTGCGTCGGCGACATCCTCAAGTTCACCAACGTCAGCCCAAGGGCCGCCACGGGGTTCACGCTCTTGTCATTCCAGGTTGATTACTTTCCGGTTCTCGAGGTCCCGATTTCGTCTATTCATATGACCAACCAACTGACACTTACTCTAGTACTTCACATCAGATCTTGTATTGAAGTCGACATTGCATCACAACATCAAGTACCCTCATTTTTCTCTAATCGGCGTTCGTGCCTCTGACTCTACGCAGCGCATTATACGCGGTTTTATATGAACACTGGGCGACTGTCTCCGCTATCATCGAATCCTCCCTGAAATCCATGATTTCAAACCGGACCTGGATCGATCCAACTCCCGGACTCCCCGAGAAGCTCCAGGGGAAGCTAACCGGGATTGTAGTGTTTAAGACGATATCAGATCTTGTGATCCAGTATGCTGAAACCTCATCCGACCCATTGATCGCCACTCACATCATGGTAGGGTGTTCAACCGCTTTAAGACCGCGCTGGAGACCTATCCCCAACTCAACGAGCTTGTCGAGCATCTCACCGAATGGTTCAACGTCTGGGAGGCTGGTGTCCTATCACATCCCCCGACATTCCAGGATCCCGTTACGTCCGATCGAGAGACCTGCAGGTTGACTGTCCGGACCCTTAGAGAGACAATCAAGAGGCTTCGTACCATCATCGGACGCGAGCACCATGCTACTGAATCAAAACGTGTGGTCACGAAGAAGGTCGTCCTCAGCGAAGCAGAGAGGACCCAGGCCCTGTTGACGCGACTGGAGCAAACTTACGATCCTCCCGGTAACCTCCGT
>Ga0307515_10021562_pt1 | contig 11414 bp, 9 predicted proteins | sample 17_EM_MG_FD_194513 | JGI IMG/M metagenome (GOLD analysis project Ga0307515, IMG submission 194513) | Populus trichocarpa ectomycorrhiza microbial communities from riparian zone in the Pacific Northwest, United States - 17_EM | ecosystem: Host-associated > Plants > Roots > Unclassified | place... | reverse complement strand
TCGTCCCCCATGCTTTGCGGATGGGGCGACGTGGTTTTATGGGGTTTCTCAGTGCAGGGAATAGGATTCCGATATCGGATTGCTTTATTGGGTGGTTTTTAGGCTGGTTTTGCTGCTGTTGCGGCTTCTTCGCTTTAGCTTATTAGAGCCTTATCTAGGTAGATTATATACTTAACTTAGCACTTAACTATTATACCTTTATAATAACCAATAGCCAACTAGAGCCCGCTAATTGGCAAATATTAGCCTAGTATACAGCGCCATACCTTATAATGTCTAGTACTATCGGCTTTGCCGCCTTAAAGAAACCTAGGTTAGATACCTCCTATACCTCTAATACCTGCCGCAGGTTTAATAGTAGAGGCTGTAATAATATAGCTTGTAAATACCCGTATAAGTGCTTAAAGTGTAGTAAAGATCACACTATATTATCTAAAGCTTACGCCTAGGAATAGTAAGGCGAACCTTATAAAGTAGGGTCTAGCCTAATAATAACACTAACTTTAATTACACGCCTAGGACCTAGGCCTAATATATTACTATTATTCTCTACCTTTATAGAGGCAAAGGCTCTCTACCACTCTCTATCGCCCCTAAGGATCTTAGCGTGGCACTCCCTTCTATTTAACTACCCGGGCAATCTACTAGCCACTTTAGTAGGCATCCTAACCTATAGCTGCGAGATAGGAGCCGAGTTTATCTCTACCCTAAGATCTTATAGGAACCACAACTCCTCTTAGGATAACGCCAACCTTATCTCTAAGAAGATAATATTAGACCTTAAAAAAGGACACATTAGAATTGCAACAGGGCCTATTATAGTCTTACCTCTTAGCCTAGTGCTAAAATCGGATAAAGGATACCGCTAAATTCATAATCTCTCCTTTCCACTAGTATCTTTAGTTAATAACGCAATCCTAGAAGAATATAGAGCACTAGTATACACTACAGTTACCGCTATTTAAGCCTACGTTATTTCTGCAGGTTATAGATATCTACTACTTAAAAGAGATATTAAAGACGCGTTCCGTATAGTCCCCCTATCTTATAGGGCAAGAACATTAATAGGCTTCTCCTAGGAAGGTGTTACCTACTAAAAATACTGCCTATCCTTCGGTCTTCGAACTACGCCGCTTATATTTAACCTCTTTATAAAAGGCCTGCACTAGATACTTTATTTACAACTGCCTTATAAGGTAGAACACTACCTAGATAACTTTATCTTTATCTTTACCAACCCAAACAACTTAGCGGCTGTCACCTAGACTTATATCTCTATCACTAACTCCCTAGGTATCCCTCAAAATGGCTTTAAAGATATAGCAGGAACTATTATTAAAGTTCTAGAATATACTATTAATACTATATAAATATAAACGCGATTATTACCACAGAAATAATTACGTGCTATTAAGAAAGTCACTACCGCACTCTAATACGGCTTATTATTATTCCTTTAAGCCTAGCAGCTTGCGGGCTACCTTGCATAGTGCGCCCACGTAATTAAACTTAGTTAATCTTACTCTAGATCCCTTTAGATCTTTATTACTGCTTAGCCGGAGACTCTAGTAAATAAGCATAAACCTAGGCAATTTAGTACTAAGTTACAAAGTAACTTATATATCTAGCTTAACCTACTTACTATAAGTAATGGGGTATTATTCTTTAACAACATTAAGCATACCCGCATTTATTTCTTTACTAACGCCTCTACCTAGTTTAGGTTTAGCGGCTTTTACTTTTTTAAGGAACTTAAACACAAGGATAACTGGTAGTAGTATATAGCCAACCTCCCTTAATCTTAGGCGTTTAGTATATTACCTAAGCCCAGTTAATAAGTAGACCATATTAATCCAAAAGAGATGCATACTATTGCTTATGTATTTAATCTATGGTCTACCAACTAGTAGTATAGCGCGCTATCTATTTACACTAATAGTATAGTGGTTTACCAGGGTATTAAGAAGACCGTTATCTGTAGCGTAGTAAATGAATTACTCTATAAGATTATGCTGGCTGCTATAGCTTATAATATTATAATATCCGTAAAGTAGATCCTAGGTGATTTAAATGGCTTGGCTAATGCACTATCTTAATTTTAGGCCGCGGCTATCTATTAGTTCTGCCCATACTAGGCCCTTAATTTATTACTACCAAAGTTAATAAGTTTTTAATAGGTGCCGTAAACCTAACGGACTACTTATAACCGCCTATAAACTTTAAAGATAATATTAACGCGCTATCTAACCTCTACGCGCTTCTTCTCTAGAACAGCCTTACGCCAGTAACCCGTAGGAACTATTCCTTAGTAGTTAATAGCTAGGAGTTATACTGCGCACTTAAAGGAGTCTCCCCCTACCCGGCTAAGCCGCGTAAACTAGGCAAATGGATTACCCGCCGCGCGTTTAGTACCTCCCAGCTATAGATAGGTAGGCTTAAGGCTAAAACCTTACGAGCCTACGTCTTCGCAATTCGCTCGCGCCACATAGATTACAGCATCTCAATTGCAGTATTTAAGGATCCTATAGTACACCAATTACTTACCAGAGCAGCCGCTATCTCTCCCTTAGTAAAAAAGGACAAGCAATCTATTACTAGGGACATTCTAGCCTAGGTAGTAACACACGGCCCATCGCTACTAGATATCAACACTAATACCGCATTTACCCTTGCATTTACTAGATTTCTACAGATAGGCGAGATTATGTATACTACGGCGGAGCTTAAGAACCGAACGACCTTCCTAGCAAAAAAGGCCACTTAATACGATATCACCTTTACGCCTAATAGGATAACATTCCGCCTTAAATAAAGTAAAGCCGACAAGCAACACTAGGGCGTTAACGTTACCATTGCAGCGGTAGGCGGCCCATTATACCCAGTTACTGCTATAACGAAGCTATTTAATAGGGACCTTTAACCCCTTAACTCTCCCTTATTTAGTCTTAATGGTAAACCCTTTGCCTCTTTAGGGGTTCATAAGATCCTTTCCTTCCGTCTAGTAGCTACTAGAATTAACCCAAGTAATTACTTAAACCACTCCTTCTACTAGGGCGCTGCCCAGTTTGCTAAAGATTTAGGGTGTTTATATTAGTAAATTTAGTAGCTAGGTCGGTGGTTATTAGAAGCCTTTCGCCTATATATTAGGACTAAGACCACTAACCTCCGTCGCCTTAACTCTTACTTTTAGCGTAGTATACCGCTCTTAGCGTAAGGATTACTATATAGTAGGTTAAGATATTAAGAGGGCCGCTAAGGCGCTAGTGGTAAGTAAGCTAATAGCGATTTTCTATACCGGGCATGGAAAATCCTAATTAGTTAGCTTATAACTTAGGGTTGGCAGAATATAGCAGAATACAATAATATGGTAGAACTTGGCAGAATACGATAATATAGCAGAATTTGGCAGAATGTAATAAGGTGGCAGAATTTAGCAGAATATAGCAGAATGCGGTAATGTCTTGTTAGGCGCAGGAGCTTCGCTTAAGGACATCTAGCCGCTTTAGGGCAAATCCTTAGCAGATTTAAGTGCTAGGAACTAGCAAAACTACTAAGAACTAGCCCTAGAGCGACCTTATAGCCCTACGCCTCCCAATTATACAAAAATTAAATATCCCCTTATGTGACTGCGATAGATAGATACTAGCGTCTATATATTGCTTAGCAGCATCTACCTTAGCAACGCACAATACTAAGACCTCCTATAATATTCGCGAATATCAAACGCAGTCACTACGTGGCTAATTCGCTTTCCCCACCCGCCATCCCTTGCACTCAGTATGCATTATATATAGATAGCGCTTTAAGGCAATTCTTTAGTAGGTGCTAGGAACTAGTAAAACCACTAAGAGCCAGCCTTAATGCGACCACTATAGTTAGATAGTCTTGCAGCCATAGGCTTACGGTCAGGGACATCTGGCCGCTTTAGGGCAAATCCTTAGCAGATTTAAGTGCTAGAAACTAGCAAAACTGCTAAGAACTAGCCCTAGAGCGACCTTATAGCCCTACGCCTCCCAATTATATAAAAATTAAATATCCCCTTACGTGACTGCGATAGATAGACTTCTTATTAGTGTTAAATATAACTTTTTTAAAGAATCGCTACTACTAAACTAACTTAGTAGCTGCATGCGATAGGGCTAGAAGCTCTACTTCTATACTTAATTTTATTACTAATTTTTGCTTAGTTAATTGCTAGTTAATTAGTCCTCTAAATAAGGTAAATAGATAGCTTTCTATACTCTTCCTACTAACTAGATTATCTCTAAATAACGTATTACTTACCCTTATAAAGATATAGTTTATTATATTCTCCTTTAAGTACTTAATTATAAGAGTCTTAGTTTAATAAAGGTAGGCAATTGCCCTTATAGTAGCTGCGTCGTGAATTAGTAATAGATTTTATAAGAATTCTATGAACTTACTTATAGTTTTTGCTATATTTAGACGAGTAATATCAAGGGCGATGGGAAGAGGCCGAAGAGCTGGGTGTGCAAGTGATGAAGACTCGCAAGAGCAAGCTTGGAGTGGACCATCCAGAGATGCTGGCCAGCATGAATAACCTTGCTTTTGCTTTTAAGGCCAAAGCCGAGGAGGGAAATGCCATCAGGCTCATGGAAGAATGCGTTGGAAGACAGAAGCGTATCCTCGGGCCGGATCACTTGTACACGAAGGGCTCAGAAGATACACTCAATAGTTGGCGCATGGGGGGCTTAGGCCTGGGTTCCCCGAGTGGTCTTCCCCAAACGAGCAGCCCAACTAGCAAACAGCAAGTTCAGCAGAGCAATGCCCCCCCAGATGCTCCTCCAGATGTTCCTCCAAACAAAGCGGTGGATAGGATGGAGGGAAAGGGTGGGGGTGGATTGTGTGGAGTGGAAAGTCAGCGGTGAAAAGCAAAGTAAATTTCACCTACGCTATACCTGAAACGGGTAAGGCTGAGCTAAGCTATGCCTAAAACAAAGATTTCAAATAGAGGATGTGGCACAGGAGTGGCTGTTGTAGTGTGGCAACGGGTTTCGTTTCCTCTTTGGGCGGTCGGGTTAAGGGTTGCGGGGCCCTAGAAGCCTCTCAGAACTCCGTTCCTCAAGGCATGGCGAAAGAACGCACGCCCACCACCAGCGGGGCCGGATAATGCTTGAACAGCAATTCGATGAGATTCTGGTATAGTTCGACCTTCTGAATGCAATGTCTGCCATCCACAGACGGCGAAAAGCTGACTGAATCTCACAGCGAAGCCTCAGCACATTCTAGCACAGAACGACAACCCAACCATTCCCCTCGCCACAGACCACCTTGGAATCTATCCGGCACCAGCTTGCGACTCCTGAACACGTGCGACAAGCTGCTGGCAGCATGCGATAGACCGCATTGTCGCTCTCCGCACGCCTAACTGCGCCCGCCCCCGCCGCCGTCCTCCCTTTGCGCGAGCCTGCTGCTCCTCTGTGGATGTACCCCTACGAGTTACACCCTTGGTATCCAAGGGGAATCCACACCCACTCCTTCGTCGCCGCCGGCGCGAACCACTACATTACCTTCTTCAACGACACAAAGTATTTGTGTGAACGTGTAGTGTCGGGTAATACGCGGTAGCTGTGGGAGCATTCGCAGCGGCTCTAGCGATGCTCAGAGTGCGCTTCAGTGCTGGCAGCGTTCACTGTCACCTTAGCCTGTTGTAATAAAATGAAGAAGTCGTGATCAAACGCCTGAACAACAATTACTCCCTTCGTTACTGCGTATTTGCCCGTCTTTGTTGCGCTTCCAAGATGTACAAAGTGGCCTGCGTGCCTCGACCGACACTGGGCGGAGGGCGTGATCGCGCAGGGCGGGGCTATGCACGCCACGCCTCTTCTGGGACAGTGCAACTGCAAATGCGCAGCCTCGCGACACAGTTCAAGACGTCGCCTTGCAAGATACAAATGATTATACTCACAAACATGTAATCGCCTGCGCAAGATGGACAGGCTCAGCGCTGCCGCCAGCATCTTCGCTGTTGTGCAGATTGCCAGCGATCACCATCTTGAACGATGTCACAGGCGCTTCCGAACAGTGCGAACAATGTCAGATCGAGGTGTCAAACTCGAACACGCTCCTCCTTTCATTGAAGAAAGCTCTGAGCGGATCGAATTCTACCCAATCTTGGTTCACTGAGGTACAGGCTCTTGCTCGCAAGGATGGGTCTCTCGATCAGTACCGGCTGGCGCTTAAAGAACTGCTCGCGAAGGTCAAGCCCCAAAGCAAGCTCCGGAAGGCCATGAACGTCATTCTATAGAGTTTAGTTAAAGATGGGGTTGCTCTCGTACTAACGAGAGTAGAACGTCTGAAGGCATTGGTGAGCATCGCGCTCGAACTGGATCATTTGTAGGTATAGTTACGCTGCGGAAAGGAGAGCCTTTGGTAACCATGGTCAGCAAACTATCGCAAGCTATCAAAACAGACATTCAAGCTGTTCGGGATACTTTGCCCGCCCTACAGACGAATGTTGGCGCCATTCGAAAAGTCCTACCCACGCTCCAGACGAACATCAGCGCTATTCGAGATGTGCAGACGCACGAGCAGCAAAAAGCTATACTCGACTGGCTATCGCCTACAGGCTTCCCCATACAGCAGCACGATATCATCACAAGGAGAGAGGCAGGCACCGGGCAATGGTTCATAGACTCGCCCGAGTTCAAGAGATGGCTGCAGGGACACGACAAGACGTAAGTCCCCATGGCCTTCTCATCCGCTTGGAGGAGTTGGAGGGCTTCATTCACCCAATATACACAATTCCAACCTTCCATGTTCTCCCAAATTGGAACACCACGTATGATTGCTATTGTTCTGTCATCCTTTTCAATTTTCCCTACGCAGATACGAACAAGCAGCATCTGAGTGGCTCCAAGTGGGACAAGGGTCCATTGGGCCCTTTTGGACAGAGCCTTATAGCTTTATGTATCAAAGTTGGGGGCAATTTAGTGGCGGCCTACTAAGGGGGGAGAATCTTAGTAGCCTTATATTACGAAGTGATTAGTCTTCTATGCGCGCAATCTGTATAATCTACAGCCGTAACAGTGTTATGTGGAAGATCCCTTCATGTAGAAGATTCCTTCATGTGGAAGATTTTATGTAGAAGAACCACCCCTCCTTCACCTTGCACTGCTTGCGAATCTTCTGGTGAGGAAGACCTGGCGCAATTGCTATTTTATTACCGCCTTTCTCGAGAACATTGGTACAATTCAAGCACATGAAGTGCCGATTTATCACTCCGCAGTCCCCACACCAAAAGCCTTCCACGTTGGCAAGTAAGTAGGCTATAAACCACTTGTCAGTCTTGATGTATCTTGAGTAACAATGACACAAACAAAATAGCGTTAGCTCACCTTCGCTACAATAGGTGCACATAATTTGCTTGGTGTAGTCGTTTGGTGGTTCCTTTATAGTCATGCTCTGCACGGGATGACGATGGAGCGGGAGATTAGCTGAGGTGCATGTCGAGCAGAAGAACTGAACACAGCCTTGTCTTATGCAGAGCGTCCCGCTCTCCTCATGATGAAGCACTTGTCGAAGGTTAGCGGAAGATTACGCGCCAGCTTGTTGCTTTCATACGTACCATCTCTGCAGAAATGGCATTTGGCTCCGGTAGGGCTGCCAAACTGTCTTTGCACAGATTTCGTCCTAGGTACTTTGCCGTGACACTTGATGTAATTTGCTCTGCGTATGGCCTCCGAGAAGAGGGGGGTAAGGACGAGCTTGAGGTGAAGATGTGGATGCAAGTTGACTTTATCTAGCCCGAATCCTTAGGCAACATTAGTAAGCTTCTCTTAGGACACAACTATAGCATTCGACCTGATAGCCGCTTTTAAAAGGAATAGTAAGAAGTACTGAAAGGGCTTACTTTCAGGGCAAGACTCGCATGCAAACAGGTTTCGGAGGACCTCGACTCCCTCATCGTTGCATTGGTCCTCATGGACTAGTACGAAGGTACGAAACTGATGCCTCGAGATGTGCTCCTTGGATTCCTCGTTAAAACATTGCGTGCACAAGGATTGGCTGGCCCCAAACTCTATCCGGCAAGTGCGACATTCGTAGGCTCTATGCGTAGGGGAAAAGACTAGAGTATGTCAGTCAGTGGCATGGGATCTAAACGCATGCCGTAAAAGAGCCCCGGAACTTACCGGCGTTGCATCGCTCACAGTGCACGGTGGAGGCCAATTCGAGACATGGGCACGGATCAACGACCCATGTTGATTTGGTACTCCAGTAGGGTGGGTAGATGGCGAGGAAGGCCCGCCCGTCAGGATCTGATTCCCGGTGTTTGTCGAAAAACGCTTTTCGCGGCTCTTGGTCGCTACCACATTTGAGGCACAGGGCAAGCTTGCAGCTCTTGCATTCCCATCTCGTCTTTGTAATTTTTGGGCAATAGCTACATGAGGCTGATGCTGAGACTTCTGGGAGCTTGGGCATCCATCGCAAGTTCTCGAAACGAAGCAGTGTGCGGATATGCGTTCTGTCGTGGGTATCGAGACAAGCCTCGCAACTGGAGGTTTGACAATCTACACAGTGGTACATTGATTCCCGGTAAGGAACGCCTATCAAACGCATCAATATTAGTATGGTCCTTTTCGAACGCGCGGAATAAGAACTTACCCTTGTGGCAGTCTTCGCAGAATCCAACGTAGGTAGTTGAAAGCTCTTGGAGTATACGATGAATCCGAAGCTCTGTATAAAGAACAAGCTGTCAGATCACAATGTTCATACATTCGACGCGCAGTGGTCAGTGTCCGCGACCTTTGCTATACAGCACCCTTCTACTAACCTTCACCCACCATATAGCGCCGCTGCCCAGATTCCTTGAGCATGTCCGCGCACCGATCGAAATCTCTGGCGGCGTCTGTAGAGCGTAAGTATGTACCTGTGTGGCCATGTATCTTCTCGGCAGCTTCTTCCGTCGACTCGTCAAGGTCAACATCCCCAAGGCCCTGAGCAACGTTGAAGCGGTACAGCAGGTTATTGTCCACCATGGATTTGTTCCGTCTGCGAAACTTATTGTTTTCTTCCTCGCACTCAGTGACAATCTTGACCATGGTATCTTTCGCGAGCTGGACAATGTTCTTGGCGAGAGCACTTGGGCCCTGCTTAACACCTGTACCAATGCTGATGATCATCCTGTCCTCGTCGGGCCAGAGCTCTGCAGGTTTGGTCAGTCAATTGGATCCTAGGTCGTGATGGAAGTGCCTTTCTGACCTCTTGACTCTACATCAGCCTTCTCTATGGGATTGTTGTATCTGAGAGCACCGTCGACGTAACGTTGATTTCCAATTCTGATTGGTTCGAAGAAAGTAGAAGCTGCAGATGTTGCCCGCGCTGCTTCCCATATCTTGCAAATATCGTAGAGCTCATCGTACTCTTCGCTTCCACTACGATACGATCGGATAACCACTGCGTCCGTATTAATACTCTGCACAGCGCACACGAACACCTTGGTGGCATCTTCCGAGGTGTCTTTGAGTAGTGCCGACTCATCAAGACGATATTGCCGGCACATATCACGGACGAAACGCTCGAGTGGCTCCGATTCGTACTTGCCGTCCGCTTCGAACTTTTGGATAGCGCGGCCCACAATGTTCACTTTGGAGTGTACTGGCGAGAATATCTTGCGTGAAAACGTTTGGTACGCTGTGATACATTTCTCAACCGGCATACGAAGCCGTCCCAGCATAAGTGCTATCAGGCCGCCAGTACTCGTGCCCCCTATCATATCGAACTCTTGCCAGACTTCAAGTCTGCCACCGCGTTTAGCATTGAGGCGATCCATAAGGTGCTTCACAAGATAGAGACTTGCGAGACCACGTACCCCGCCACCATCCAAGCAAAGGATCTTGCGCACAGCTGGACTGGCTCCGCTCGATTGCATGCGGAGTACAGCCGGGAACGCTTCGTCGCTGGGATCCGAGCCAGGCGTCCGATCTAAAGCTGGTGATGGTACAGGTTGTGCAATTTCGACAAATTTGCTTGAAAGTCCATACACTAGAGACACATTTCCAGGCTCTTGCCGTGCGACAGAAGGATCAGCGGCGTGCGCAAGTATAAGCGGGGTAGCTGAGTGCTGCGTCTGTGTTGACGAGTAGTTCCATGTTTGTATAGGCTGCGACTGCGACTGCATCCAAGATGGAGACAGCGCAGGGGTGGACGCGGTGGCCATGTTATGTGTTATTCCTGAAGATTGGAAGTAAGGGTTATGGTTGCTTGGTAGCGGCATCTGCGGTTGACCATGCACTGAAGGGATCTCGTTCATCAGCGGTCGCATATCGAATGGCGGGTATTGCGAGCTCATATGGGTGTTGCGATGCGCTTGCGCTTGTGGGTGGGGAAAACTTGCCGTGCTCGTTGTTGTGGTCGAGCACGGCTCAGCAACAGTGCTCGTGGGTACAATGGGCGCCGAATATGAATGCGGAGTAAGCTGATGTGAAGGCGGCCGAGTAGCCGTAGTATTGGCCACACCGTGGCTGTAAATTCGAGGTTCTAAAGACTGAGAGTGTGCATGCGGCTGGGTAGGAGGAGGCGCGAACGTGGCGCCAGTAGGCTCAGGCGTAGGGTAATGAGAATGCGGGTATGCCATTGACGTCGGAGACTGAAAGTGCTGTACAGCAGGAGAAGCTGTAGCGGTTTTCGTAGGAAGCTCTGCGGGTGTTGTTACTACAGCACTCCCGGGCGATGGTGACGAGGCTGTGTAGCGATTTGGATCGGGTTGCGAAGAAGGCGGTGTGCCAGACGTCTGCCACGCAGTGTAGCTGTTCACGGGTGTCGGCGTCAACAGAGGTGATGGTGGAGGATGCGGTATATGCGATGGAGGGTTTGAAAACGGCGATAAACACGGTTGCGTATGATAGTTCATGTACCGCTGGCGTAGCTGCGGACCTGCGGCGGCCGGAGCAAGTGGTTGTGATGATCCATGGAAGGAAGGATGAGGCGAATGTGTAGGCGCTGATTGCTGGAAGTGTGAAGAGAGCGATGCGGTAGGGCCGAATGAGGGGAACGGTTGCTGCGCCGGAGTAGGATTTTGCAACTCTTCGTACTTATCAGCCAGCTTCTTCCCGAGCTTAAATAGAGAAGCCATAGATTGTCCGGAGATACAGTAAAGTATCACGGGTGACAAGGTAACGAGGAGACAGCGGGTTGCCGCCGGCTATGGTCCAAGACCAAAAGGAAGGTCGAGGTTGACAACGTCCAGGTAGAGACTGATTCCTGAAACCCAGCTACATCGTAAAAGCGCACGGACAGAGAGGTTGTGGCCTGGAGTGACTCGGATTGTACCTTCTTGCCAAGGCTTACCTTGCCAAGCCGCTAGCCGCTTTTGGCAAGACCTTCGTTAGAAGGTCTGGTACACGGTTCGGATTTTTGTTAGTCCCGCGCGGGGTATTTAGGCCTATATACAC
>Ga0307515_10021560_pt1 | contig 11415 bp, 1 predicted proteins | sample 17_EM_MG_FD_194513 | JGI IMG/M metagenome (GOLD analysis project Ga0307515, IMG submission 194513) | Populus trichocarpa ectomycorrhiza microbial communities from riparian zone in the Pacific Northwest, United States - 17_EM | ecosystem: Host-associated > Plants > Roots > Unclassified | place... | reverse complement strand
AACTACGAGAGCGGTTAGTAGGGCGGTTAGTAAAGCGGCAGTTTTCTAATATTCCTAATTCAAGCTTTTTATTTTATAAATCTCCTCTATACAAGTTTTAGGAAACCAAATTTATCTTAATATTAAATGCCTCCTAAGGAATAAGCTGCTGTTTAAGTTGCTTTTATAAACTGGTATATAATGCGTAATAGAATGCCTTTTTATTAAATTTTATTAAGTTATAGCTACTCTACATATTCTTCAGACTCCTTATTAAAGCCGTTACTATTATCCTCCTTACTTATATATTTATTATTTCGCGCTTTTAAGCATTAAGAGAAATATATATATTATCTACATTCGCAGATTCTCTTTAGGGCTATACTATTAAATAGGCCCAAGCCTTTATCTAGAGCTAATTTATCTCCTATAGGACCGTGTTTAGAGACAGCACTCTTTTCGTTAATAGTAGTACCGTGTCTTTAGAGTTAGTTGTTAGGTTCTAAGTTAGGCTCCTAACCGCTAACTGCTAGATAGAGATCTACCTCCTTACCATAATGTTTATATAGAGGATGATATAGATTTAAAGGATGACCTTTTAATCCCTATTAGTGTGAATAATTATCTAGAGCTTGTTTATAATGGAAATGACCCTCTTAATTACAAAGGTTAAATACATTAGTAAGTATTTATATACGTAGGACACTTGTATATTACTAAGGCAATAATAGCTAGCTTTAATTGACATTGGCGATGGCTTATAATTACCTTAATACTCTATTAGGAACTATTCTAAAATTTAGGTCCCATTATTTAATGTTTTTGCGTCTTTAGATAATAGATTAATACGGAATTAATAAAAGTTTCCGTTAAATTGCTAGCTTATTTCTTTGCAAATTCGTTAATATATTCTGTTGTAAGGGGTTTAATATAATGCTAATGGCCTAAGTACCTCTTTAAGTAACCCCTAGTAAGTATATATTTTCGCCTACGGGCCGTGGCACGCTCCCTACTAGTAGGTATTTAGGTAAGTAATAGTTAACTCTTCTATAGGTTGCCTGGATCTTGAGGCACGTAATATTTTAGACCTATTAGGCGCCTAAATTTTTTCTAAAATAGGCTTTTATGCTATATATTACGTGCGCGATTTTACCTAGCCCGAATTAGCCCCGCTAAAAAATCAGCCCTACTATATGATTTTTATAACTGCTTATAAGGGCGTCTTTATTTGCATTTCCTTAAGATAGTTATAGCTACACTATAAAAAATTTCCGGTGTTATGGATAGTAAAAGTGCGGATTATTTACAAAGCATATTAGTAGTATGGCGCGATTTTATATAGGTACTTAGTAAACTAGTAATCTATACCTTACCTAGCAATCCTTTAATAGACGAATACATTACTCTATATATAAAGGTATTACTAGCGCTAGACTATATATGATAGTATACTAATAAATATATTAGAAAGCTAAAGATTACGCTACTATAATCCTAAATATAACCCCTAACGCGGTTTTAAACGAATAATTATACCTAATACGATATAATAAGCTTTATAAACCTATTCCTTCTATAGCTAAATAGAGTGTAGATAAGGCTTTAGTAATACTAGCCCTTAATAGGTTAGGTTAGAATAACGGATTATAGGTGTTTAAAGGCTCTAAACCCTTTAAACTTAATAGTAGAGATATCCTAGTTATACTATATAATACTCCTCAACTCTTCTAAGGACGGGGCTGTAGGCTTGCTTATATATCTATATAGGTCCGTAGTGTTATAAAAGCCGTATTAGATTAAGGACTATCTTAGAGTAGTATAGGATTAAAAGCAGTAATGTTGCCTAGTTGTATAGGAGATATTATATTAAGATTGCTGGAATATACTAGACTCCTATACTATGCCTATAGAACTATAGTATAGTAATTAAGTTTATTGTTTACCCCTATAGTACTAGAGAAATAGAGGTTAGGACTATTCGTTAATATATTTATTAGTAGATATTGTATATAGAAACTAGTGTTTAGCAAAGGGTCTTAAGGGAGAGTAAAAGGAATTGGCTAAGGCTTGCGTAGGACATTTAAATAAGGCTAAGAGAAATCGGGAAGGTCTTTAGGGAAAGTAAAAGGAATTAGCTGAGGTTCGCGTAGGACATTTAAATGGGCCTAAGAGAAATCGGAAAGGTCCTTAGGGAAAGTAAATGGAATTGGCTAAGGCTTGCGTAGGACATCTAAATGGGCCTAAGAGAAATCTGGAAAGTCCTTAGGGAGAGTAAAAGGAATTAGCTGATTGAAATAGGGCTAAGAGAAATTAGAAAGACCTTTAGGGAAAGTAGATAGAGCTAGTTAAGGGTTATAGAAGACATTTAAAGAATCCTAAAGATTGCTATACATGTTCCAAAAATCCGAGCTATTTAGTAAACAATTTATAGTATCTACTAGCCCTTCTTGTACTAGGATAACGCGTTTTTAATTACTAGGATTTATTTGGGAGGTTTAGTTCGCGCTTTAATTAGGGATAGTTAATGTACTATTTATTTCCCCTAAAATCCTTCTTTTAGGGTACTTGTTCTAAAGCTGTTAAATATTATTTAACCTTTTTATTCCTTTAATGCTTTAGTAAGTGCTACTAATATTAAATAGCGCCGTAGAGCTAGAGAGAATCTAACGGGTAAGCTGCACTTTTAGCTCTTTTGCTATAGGAGAAAATTCCCTCTACTTCCTATATTTGTCTTATTTCTCTATTTAGGCTTTTAATATAATAAACTCTATAGGCGTTATATATCTCTTAAACCTATAACATATTAGCTACTTAATTTAAAAAGGGCTAAAGGTAAACTTATATTATTTAACAGTCTAGGGCGCTAAGGCCTATTAAAGCTTTAAGTTTAAATCTGTTCCACCTCTACCTAATAATATCCTATTATTTAAAGTGGATGCCCCTATTAGGATAAATCCGATTCCATATTAAACTCCTATAGTTTTTACTAGGTAGCTGCTTTTCCTCTTACCTTTATATTCGCTTTACCTCGATATTTATCCTATTAGAAAGAAGAGACATTATTAACCATTAAGTAATCGCATTATTAATCCTTTATATATTATTAACCTTTCCCACTTTTCCTATCTTTACTACCTTTCCTACCTCCTTAACCTCTTCACCTTAAAGTCTGTTAAAAAGACTATAAATAATAGTATAATTGCGGCTTTATAAAACTAAGGTTAAGTTTAGCGCTAGGTTTAAAGGTGGCTTTAAAAGTCCTCTAGGCGGTCTATATAAGTCTAAGTATACGTCTTCTAGAAGCAGAATTTTTAAGCTAATAGTAGTTACTTAGAATAGAGCTTTTAGGGCAAGGCGTCCGTCCTAGGCTAAGTCTCTTGCTTCCTTATAGGCTAGGCTCCCCGCTCCCTTATAGGCTAAGCTTCCGTCGTTGGCTGGGCTTTTGTTATAGGCTATGCTTTTGTTATAGGCTATACTTCCGCTATAGGCTAAGCTTTCTGCTCCCTTATAGACTAGGCTTCCGTTATTAGCTAAACTTCCTTAAAGTGGGATTTCCAATTCCTTATAAACTGCGTCTCCTTTACCTTCTTTAGGAGCTTAGAAAGACGAAAAGAATTTAAAGGTTAGATAATTAGCATAGTTAGGTAAGAAATTTAAAAGATTCTGTATCCCGCTTTTAAGATATTAAACTCCTATAACCTTATTTATAGAACGCAGCTATTACGTAATCTTCTTAATATTATTTAACAATTGCTATTTAATATAAGTAACTACTTAAGTAAAGGGTATAAGTTTAACCTATAGAGGAATATAGATAAAGCGCGCGAGCAAACTACAATACTTTATTAGCAAACTCTACTTCTCCCTTTTGTACCTAAATAATAGTTAGCCCGGGGAAAGAAAAGTATAAAAGGGTTTAAATTACCGTGGTACCGCTACGCGCTTTATTAGATTGCTGTTAAGACTAGGGCATTAGGATTTTATAGGCTGTTAACCCTAAGAAAGAAGGTAATAGGGTGTAAGTAAGGAAGAAGTATAAAGGTTATAGGGGTTTACGATCTTTAAGGATTGTAAACCCCCTACAATTTTAGCTTAGTATGTATTAACCTCCTCACCTCGTCATTCCCTAGGACGCTAGCTTATCTAAACTCTACTACTATAACTTATGCTTTATCGGAGATCTATAACAGGATACTAAAGCTAATTAAAGTCAGGATAGGTAGTTATCCCCCTAATTAAGTAAACTAAGCTTACCTACTACTGTAAAGTCTGGAAGTTACTACTAATATACTTTTTTAAAGATATATAGGATGCGTAAGTTATAACGATGTTTCCTATAAAGGATTAAAGGCTAGAACATTTTAATAGACTAAGGGTGCGGTATAGGGCACTAATATATAGAGCTGCTTTTTGCCCTAGAACAGTAGGAATATATAATTACCTTCAATTACTTATTGCCTTGCCGCTGCTCTATAGCTATTATTTATCACTTTCCTCTTTATTAATCCTTTATAAAGCCATATTCTGTCTTACCCTATTTCCTTTAGCTATTTCTAGGACCTCTATATATAATATTTATATATTAATATAGATGCCGCCTCCCGCTATTTAATAATTGCTACGGCTATGCCTTTCTTCTTTAACTTTATAACCGCTTGCCTTATACTTTATTTTGGAGGCTAATTATAGGGATTAATATACTCTATAATTATAAGTCATATAGCGCATTCTGCTGCTATTATAGTGGCGTTATTATTTACGAAAAGATTAAGTAATAAGGAATTCTTAAAGGTCATCCTAGTATGCGTATTATGTGTATTACTAGCTAGCTTTATTATAGAGGTTAGAAGTTTTCTATATTTTCTCCATAAATGCTAATATATATTAACGTAGTTTCTAATAAATACTTCTTATTATCCTAATATCTATCTAATTTATATCGTTATAGGGATTACAATCTTTGTGATTAGAATAGGGTTAACTATAGGTTTTACAATTTGGTGCGTAAATAAACCGAATTTTCTCCTATTGCTAACTTCTCCTATAGCAGAAATCCTTATAAAAGGTAGATTTTAAAATCTATCCTCCTGTTTATTACCTGCGTAGGATATATCTTAACTATTACGTTTATAGTTATTAACGCACTTAGGGTAGACGACGAAGATGATAACGCGTTAAAAGGAGATAATAAATACCGGCATATTGCCAACTTAGTCTCGCTAATAGTTAACGCTCTTTATACGCTAATTATGTTCATCCTCTTAATACGCCGTTAAGATAATAACCTCCTACCCTTAATATCTCTATATATGGCATCTTATTTAGGCTTACGCTAAGGCGTAAGATTTTATATAACCCTGTAGAAATGCACCCTCCTACTTTACCTAGCGCAAAGCCTAATATTAAATTAAATCTCTAATTTAGTTTAGTCCTTTAAAACTAGCGTAGATACGTCATTAAATATAGGGAGGCGAATGTTATATTTTATTAGAGTCTTAATTTTTTATATAGAGCTTTTACTAAGATGTATGTTTTATTTTTAAAGCATAATAAATATATAGGAGTTCTAGATTCCTTTATAATAGAATAAATTAATTACGGTCTGTGTGGATTTAATAAATAGTATATAGCTTAGGTAATAATAGCGGTAGATAGGTCTTAGCCTTTACAGTAACAATTTCGCTATTGTAAAGTAAATCACTATGTATTAAACTAGCCTATATATAGAACTCAATCTATATATTAGGGAACTTCTGAAATTATATTGCTTATACGGCAGATAAGAATCTATTTAATAGCGTCTTCGCCTCTATTTAGCTGTCTAGCGCTCCGTTAGTAAATATATTCATAAAAAAGGTCTCTCCTCTGCCCTACTACTCTATAACTCACTTAACCCAACTAAATTACGCGTAAATAAAGATCTATACGCTACTAAATCTATTACCTCGAATATCCGGTTCTTTAGGTTTATCGGATTCAACTAATTTATAACTAGATATTTAACGAACACTTATAATGACGGTTCGTACCTAAAGCTCTTCTATAATTCTTATTCTACTAATACTTAATATAGTTTAGAACAATTACCCTTCCTATTAACGCTAAGCCTTTTATAAATACTTAATTATATAGTTATATATGCGAGAGGGAGCGTTTTATTAATGCTTTAGACCAGCAATTTTCTAGGAAAAGGAATGGAGATTTAGAGAGCATAATAGAAGTTTTCTAAATTACGGCTGTAGTCGCACACCAAAATCAGTATTAAAAGAAGTGCAGCCCCTCGCCATCGTTAGCGTTTAGCGATTCTACTATTATAGGTAGTAGTAAATCCAGTATTACTAGCAGCATTTAATCCAGCGCCACTAGCAATAGTCCCTTACTATCACTAGTACCTAGCAATACTAGCGTTACCGGTAATAGTTTATCTAGTATTACTAGTAATAGCTAATTTAGCGTTATAAGCGGTTTTTTATAGAGCGTTTCCGCTAACAATAAACAGAGCACCGCTAGCGGCAATTAAGCTAGCGAATTATTAATACACCCGCACTCCTTCCGTTTATATTAATAACCCTTCCCTAATTCCTATCTTACTAAAACTTCCTAGGATGCTTTAGCGGGGGCCTATTAGATAAATATAAAAACTAGCTAGTAAAAGTAATAATTAATCTAGATTATAGTTGGGATTAACTTGCGGATATACTAAGGGTTAAACTATATACTTACAAAATATGGTACCGCGAAATCACTAAGGGATTTTATAGAGATAGGCGGTTATAGGAAACCGCTAAAGATGAATTATTGGTAAACCTTAGAGCGACAAGGGTTAACTATAATAAGATTACTATATAAATAGGATTGTATACGCCAATCTAATGTGTATAAAGATACTATATATATGGATTATGCCCTCTTAACTCTAGAATATTTTACTTACTACCTTTATAGTCTACGCAAAATCAAAAGACCTAAACTCCCTTCTGTTTTAGACTAATGCGCTCTATATAGCAATAATGGTAAAAATATAGTAAAGAAAAGTTAGACTAATAAGGAGGAGACAGATCTTCTCCACTAGCGCAAGAAAGGAAAGGGTTTTCGCAAGATCGCAAAGTTAATTCCCTATAGGATAAAGTATGCATATATAAAGCGGTATGCTTATATTATAAACAACCGTTAAAGGAAACCAAAAACTGGTACTGGGAAATGGCTGTGGTTAAGATCTGAGATAAATTAACTTTTAGAGCTGGTTCGCAAGACCTATAATTAGGAGGAAATTGTAGGAAAATTTATAAATAGGACACCGCACTCGTGTGCATTAATGTATTATATATTATACCCCTATTATACTAAGCGGAAGTCCCGACCCTAGACTAATTTAGATACTAAGAGAGTTATAAAGTTATAAGAAAAAGGACTTTTATGGGTAGATATAGGAAGGGATATAGGAAGAAGACCAGATTTATATAGGAATAAGTTAAAACAGTTTAAATAGGTAGTCTCTCTAGTAGTTGCTCTAGCAAATTATATATCTATTAATTTAAATAAAGTATAGGCTGTAGAATCCCTATAGCATATCTTAGCCTATTTATGCTATAATAAAGTAGGGTGGCCTTTTTTATACCTATATGTAAGCCTTATAATCCCCGGCATTATATTAATGTTATAGTAGGTACGGATAAGTGGCGCTAGCTAGCTATTTGCTATATCTAGCAGCCTACGCCTTATCCGCTACTTCTACCTAGTTATCTAATGGCCCTTATAGTATATAATTAGCGGCCGTCCTACCTATAGCCTGACTATGGAAAAAATTACCTATTTAACCTCTCTTTAGACCTAATAAAACTCTCTAATAATTATAATGCTAGTAAAAGAGCAAGAGCCTAATAAATTAAATATAGAGTAGCTAAGAATAGCGGGCTCTTCCGATTTAGAATCTGGTGCAACTTAGTTTATACTAACCTCTAATATACTACCGTAGAAAGGATTTTTGCCACTAGTTAAGCAAACCATATTACTATAAGAGAAGGAATTAATCACTAAGAAGAGATACTAAAAGGTAAGGTGGTAAGTATAACTTCCGTAACGCATGTTCTAATTAGATAGGATATCGTTAAGGCTATAGATGGTATTTTTAGAGAAGGGTCTAATAGCAACGAGGTATGTACTAAAGGCCGCTTAAAATACTAGCACTTTACTAATTACCTAAAATTAGGGAGGAAAGCGTAAGAAGAATAATAAATGCGTTATTGTTCTACCTTTAGCTCTATCTTTAACTTTTGCAATAACCGCACTAGAGAGGAAGCTTAAAGAGTCTTAAACTTTAATATAGAACTAGCTTATTAAAATTAGGAAGGGGATAAAAAAAAAGGTTGTAATACTAGAGGAAGCTACTAAGAAATAGCGCGAGGAAATTAAGAAGGGAATAGAAAAGAGGATTATAATACTAGAGGAAGCTGCTATAAGATAGCGTAAGGAAATTAAAAAGGGGACGGAAAAGAGGGTTGCAATACTAGAGGAAACTACTAAGAAATAGCGTAAGGAGATTAAGAGAAGGATGAAAAAGAAGGTTGTAATTTTAAAGGAGGGTAAAGTTAATTAACTCTAAGGTCTTAATTATATAATACAGTATAGTAAGGACTTACTTTAATTAATAATATGTTTTAAGGGATATAGGTTAGACTGTTAGATCTTAAAAAAGAGCCCTATTATTTCGTCTAATATATATAGTTAGGTATTAATAGTTCTGCCTTTTAAGTACGTAAAATAGCTTCTATAGTACTATATTCCTTCCTCTAGTAACTAATTATAATGTTTCCACCTATTAGTCCTTCTATATTTGGCCATACTCGCCTTTTAAAAAGGCTGTCCACTCGTTCCTTATAATTCCTTTTTTCTTTAACTGTTTTAAACGGGCCCGGCAACTTATAAGGCTAGTAGCTAGTTATAATTATATAAAAGACGGACCTAAGGCTAAATATATTAGTGGCTAGGGTTAAGACCTAGGGATCTATAGGATTACTAAAGCTAGAGTCTAAAAGGTGCCTACTATCTATATCTCTATATATAGATTTATTAAAGTTATAGAGGTAAATATTAAGAGAGCTGATGGAGTTTTAGTGAAGGAGGTAGTTTTTAAATTATAGATTGGAATGTATTACATCTCTTATATAGATAAAGGTAATAGCTTTGGCAGCTTATATATACTATTTAAGGCGTAAACGGAGGTCTACTGTGTTGTTCCAATTGTTAAAGTATTTTTAAAGATCTCCGTGGCTTACCTCTATAAATTATAGCCCTTAAAGATTTAGTGTCTTATAGGGTCCTAAATATCTAATTTATTAGTAATAGTAATATAAATATAATGGCGAGGATAACTTATTATACTTTATAATCTTAGGATGCTCTCCTAGAATTTTAAGTATCTGCCGCTTAACGGCAAAGTTGTGTTTAACCTTAAACTTCTCTTTAGGTAATTTAAGTACTACGCCTTATTAAAGACGGAAGACCACGGTAGTAGAGCCGGAAGTACATTTTATAAGCGCTATGATACAGTAAATAGTGCGAAGACTAATGTTTATCCTAGACTGCTCAGCAGATCGGATTCTCTTAGCGCCAATTCGTTTTCAGTTAGTGTCATATCTTAGCAGCTAAGGCTTTAATAAAGACCGATAGATAAGACGGAGTTCCGCCTATCTAAAATAACATTATAAAAACCGATATTGCTAAAGACTAACCTTTATTAGATAATATAGGATTTACGTTTATCTACGTTAAAATATACGAGGTTTAAATTACTACAAAGATATATAAGTATGGTGATCGTATTAAATGAGAGGTAAGAGAAGGATATACTAATCTAGGCGGTAAAGGTTGCCTAGGTCTTCGCGAAGTGCCTATAAAATTAAGTAGGGTTAAGGGAAAATGTAGGCATAAAGACTATAAAAATCCTTAGAGATTGTAAAGTATTACACTAAAGAAAATTGGTAATCTTAGTAATAGTATATAGGAAGAGTGCCCTTTTAAAGCGATTCTAGGCGATAACGCGGAGGAACGTTAGTACATTAGGACTATAACATTTTAGATAGCTAGAATTAGTATTTTATTTAGAATTGTGTATCTAAGTAAAAGTATAGTAACTACCTAGCTAAGCGCGCCCTAAACGGAAGCTTGGTCGTATAGTAGGATGTTCTAAGCTTGTTATATTTATAAATTTATAATGCGTTAACCTATTAGGGAGGCTATGTATAGGTTTTGCGTGGTATTACGTGTATTATATTAGATAGGCTATATTAGGAAAACCTTTTTGTTTTCCTATTACTTAGTTCTTAACCTAGTATTTTATTTTCTATTTTCTAGATCTAGACTTTAGAACGCATTTTTATATTTAGTATATAGCAAAATTAATAAGTAACAATGGTCTAACTAATAGATACTTCTTAAACCGCCTCCCCCTTTGTAGTAAAAGGAAACTACCTTACGCCCGCTAGGTTAAACTATAAGCTCTTAACCTTAAAATAAAGCTATAGTCCTTTAATGCTACTATATAGCTAGGTACTTAAATAGTAAGCTATCTACTACCGAATTAGCACTACTCCCTTGGGTCCTACCTAATATAGAATTAATATTTACGTCTTTTTCTCTAAAAATGTCACTATTTGCTTTACTAACCGAATTAGCATATTACTCTAAAGGGTTAGCGTTACTATTGGCTGTAGAATATAGATAAGAAATAATAACTTAAAAGTTACTAGATGAGGGAGCTAATGTCTAAGTAATAAATAATTTTAGTCGGACGCTACTATTACTAGCCGCAAGTAACGGGTATAAGGTAGTAGTAAAGTTACTGCTTATATAGGACGGCGTTAATATAAATTTTAAGGATTCTAACTAAAAACAAACACCACTGTTATTGGCGGCAGAAAATGGGCATAAGGCGGTAATAAAGCTACTTCTTACAAGGGGTAGTATTAATCTAAATTCCGAGGATAAATGTGGTGTTATACCGCTATTGTTAGCTGCAGAATGCAGATGTGAGGTAGTAGTAGAGCTACTACTTACGCGGGATGATGTTAATCTAGATCCTAAAAACGCTCTTAGAGAGACGCCGCTGTTATAGGCTATAAGAAACGGGTATAAGGTAGTAGCGAAGCTACTACTCGCGTAGAGAGGCGTCAGCCTAAACCCCAAGGGCTTCTATAATTAGACGCCTCTATTATTAGCTGCAGAAAAGGGGTACAAAGTAGTGGTAAAGCTACTGCTCTAAAAGGACGGCATTAACCTAAACTCTGCCAATATTTAAGGTTGGACCCCCCTCTTATAGGCTACTAGTGGTGGGCATACAATAGTAGTGGATTTACTACTTATGGATAGTGTTAACCCTAATGCTGGTGATAATAATAACCGGACGCCGCTTTTATAGTCTGCGCAGAGGGGAAGCAA
>Ga0307515_10021559_pt1 | contig 11415 bp, 16 predicted proteins | sample 17_EM_MG_FD_194513 | JGI IMG/M metagenome (GOLD analysis project Ga0307515, IMG submission 194513) | Populus trichocarpa ectomycorrhiza microbial communities from riparian zone in the Pacific Northwest, United States - 17_EM | ecosystem: Host-associated > Plants > Roots > Unclassified | place... | reverse complement strand
GGTGATCATCGACATCCCGAGAGCGACGCCCATGGGCCATTTGTCATGCATGTCATGATTTGTGACGTCGAGCCGGAGTCTCAGTCCGGGTCTATTGCGACTCGGACCCGAACTTCCATTTAGACTCTAGAGTGCCAGCACCAATGGGTGACCAAGGTGCATGCCCGCAGCGTGTCTCTCAATGACTCCAACAATGCCGTGGTCCCGGTCTTCCTCGTAAAGTCATCCATCAGAGGCGACAGGTCTGGTGACAAAAAATGTGTTTCAGGTTTAATAGATCATCTGGACTATATGATGACACGCAAAGGGGAGACACCCTAGCATCATCCAAACGGGGTTTGTGTCGACCACAGTCGACTCTTCTTTAGTTGACGAGAATTTTATCAATATCAGGTGATAGATATTCAAAAAATGGCTCGCACGTGGAAAGACGCTTGCCCGCTGTTCATAAGCCTAACTGTGTTCATCTTTCCTGTGTTCTCTTCCCAGCGACCCTCGAAATCGCAACAACCGTCCCGGGTGCCTTTGTGACACCCTAACGCGATGTCACACGACTTCGTCGAGCGCACCCTTCGATTCTTGTCCGATGTGGATTACTCCCAGTGGGCCGCCTTGGGTGGAGGTGCCGCCGCCACATACGCAACATACCTGAGGTACACCAGGATCTCGCTCGACGATGTCCCAGGGCCCGAGAATCCTTCCTTCCTCCATGGTACGTTCCGCTTCAGTTCTCAATGGTTCATTTTCGACTCAACTGATGCACGGGAACGTTGGATCCCGCAGGAAATCTGCCGGCTTTGCAGGGCGCCGAAGCAGGCGAGCTCGAAAGCCGTTATCTGACCACATACGGCAGCATCGTACGTTGGAAGGGGGCTCTTGGGGTACGTGAATTCTTAAAAACCGAACATCCGTCCCCCCTCCCCGATTGGGGTCCTGACAAGTGACGCTCTGAGCAGGGAGACAATCTATGGATCGCTGACCCCAAAGCTATTCTCCACATCCTCCACTCTGACGACCGATGGGTGAAATCCGCCGCCACTCGCGAGTTCACCGCCATTCTGCTAGACAAGGGCGTGGTGTGGGCCGAAGGGGACGTTCACAGACGACAGAGGAAAGCGATGGCCCCTGCCTTCGGCCCCAGCGAATCGAAAGCGTTGATGCCACGTTTTCTCTCGGTCGCCAACAAGGCGCGTACACTTGGAGGTCACCGGCGTCCTCCGTCGCTTCTTTCAATAGCGCATTACCTAACCTTAATCTTCTGACTTCATTTCGCACACAGTTAGTGGATAAGTGGAAGGATATAGCTGCAAGTGAAGCCTCCGGAGGCCCGCCAACCATCGACATGTGGACATGGATGGGCAAGGCGACATTAGACTCGTGAGGGGTCCTCCTTGATTAATAACTGATGGAAGCACTATGCTGACCTGATTGGCATGCGGGTGCACCCTTTTAACTCAGGGTTGGGATCGGTGAGTTTCTTTGGCACTTCTTTCGGCCACGTCAATGATGAACGACTTCGTTATGCCCAACCAGGTGCATTCGACTACGAGTTCGGCGCTCTGGATAATCTCGATAACCCTCTGACAAAATCCTATACGGGTCTGGTGTATTCAACGTTCGGTACTATGACACGTGGACGAATGTTGTTCATGAACCTGTATCGACGCTTACCCGGATGGCTCATCCGCTCCACCTTCCAGACGGCATCGGGTGCTGCTCTCCAGAAAGCCAAGGAGAATAGGGACCAGGTGTATCATGTTGGGAGGGAGTTGATCGAACAGAAGAGACAGGAGGTGGCAGTTGGGCAACCTGAGAAGGATGTCTTGAGCTTGTTAGGTTTGTCTCACCAGGTTTCTCCACCCCCATCGCAAAGATTGACATCGAGATGGTCGCTTCGTAGTCAAAGCAAATGACGCCCAGGACGCCCATTTGAAATTACAAGACGATGAGATCATCCCTCAAGTTCGGACATTGATGCTCGCCGGACACGAGACGGTGTCGAGAGCTGTGAGCAAACTAGGAGCCCCATCCCATGGGATGAAATCCGATAACCCTCGTTTTGTAGCTTATGTCTGCCTTCTGGGAGCTCGCGAGGCGACCTGAGATCCAGCAGAGGCTGCGGGAAGAGGTCACGGAGATGTATAAGGCTATCAAGGCACGAGGAGACGAGGACTTTACGTCTGGAGATATCGATAATATGTCTTTCACGAATGCTGTTGTCAAGGTTAGTTGACATCCTCTCCCGTTTGAATTCTAAGAAACAGAATTCTGATGGTCATATAGGAAGTTCTAAGATATCACACCTCTGTTATAGAAGTCGAAAGGGTGACATTGGAAGACGACGTTTTGCCCCTGACGAGACCGATGGTTGGTCGATCAGGGAAAGTGTACCAGAGCTTGCCCGTCCCGAAGGGAACTAACGTTAATGTTTCCTGCTGGGGATACAATCTGTGAGGTGTACAGCGGCCGGCCTACGTCGAGACTGACATCGTTGACCTAGGAACCCTGACGTGTGGGGACCAGATGCGATGGAGTTCCGACCAGAGAGGTGGCTGGAACCTTCGAGTGAAAAGATCAAAACTCCGTTAGGAGTGTACGCAAACTTGTGCGTTTTCTACCTTCTGAATCGAGTAGAGGAAGAACTCTGTCTGATCCACCTTCGATACAAGGCTTACCTTCTCTACTGGGCCAAGAAACTGCATCGGCTGGAGGTTTGCGTAAGTCGGTGATATTTTCAACGACCCAGATTATGAACGCTCATCCGATTTATGGAAGTGTCGCGGAGCTCCGGGCGTTCTTGGTGACCCTCATACGAGAATTCCGTTTCTCCATACCGGAGGGCAGGAACATCCGAACAGTCCAAATTATGATGTTGATTCCCACGGTTATCGGGGAGGAAGACAAGGGCCCTCAGCTCCCGTTGACGATCACTCCAGTCAGAGATCTCTAACCTCACCCGTCCAAACTCGTACTCGCGTGCGTCTCTGCGCACGCGCGCTTTGTTATCTGTTTCGATACTGTACATCATCTGTCGTCCCCAGCTCATTATAATTGTTGTATATAATGAACCCGCAACGCCCTTGTGTGTACTCAACCACGGGATTTATTGACTGCCCGAGTGGGTACTATATCCTCAATCCGCGACCGGGGTATCTGCCGACTTTATCGACCACGAGTCTGACTGGCCTGAGGGAATGCGAGTTGACTTCGAACTGTACGGGGAGATACGGCCGTCTCCCTCCGGTCCCCGATTCCGAAAGGAGGAGGGCTTTATTTTGTGATGAAACAGCCGGTCTTCTCTGAAGTTCTCAGCCAACGAACGGCGGCCCCACTCCTCCAACCCGACCGACCCTACATCACGTGACTGACGGAAGAGGCCGAGCTGCGGGAACAACTTAAAAGCACGGAAAGTCGGACTACTATAGTAAGTGGCCCACAGCACGACTGTTTCTCCCCTCTTGCCAAGGCTTGAAAAAAGTCATACGGTCATACGGAAATTTACGGAGTGCCGTGATCTTTACCTTCACTTAACCCGGTGCCAAAATCAAACTGACAGGCACAGCTTGAAGCCCGACCGACGATCGCTGAACGTTTGAACGATTGGAGTCCGTCTCGTTCACTGTTTCTGTTCCACCTTTCGGATTCCCCATTAAGCCTGAGCGGACAACCCTCTACTTTCGATAGCTGATATCGAGTGTGACCTGGGCGGGCCACTCAGTCACTGCCATCTGTGCTATCGAGTGAGGCTTTGTAGAGGCTACCTGGTTCACCGATGGCCTGGACATGCGATCCGCGAGCATCGCACTGGTACGTCTCGCGAGATGCTGGTGGATGTTCAATGTGACCCACAGACACACACACACCAGCGTGTTGCTTTCGAGAATCTGGAGAAGCGCCTGTGCGCCCACCGGTCTATAGTTCCGTATCCCGGGGCACAGACATGGCGGGCCGTGGGGGCCAGCAAGACTTGTGCGGCCATTTCACCATTTGCGACGGCTTCTCCATGGCAAATGTAGTGAATGGAATCGGAACGACAGCAACGCAATAATTTCCGTTCATTGTCGAGTCTACTTCCTCATAAATCAATGAGTATCTGCAACAGCGGTTGGCGTCACCGATGACTGAAGACTGTCCGCTTGCTGGGCGGGCTTCATTCAGAGCCGCCCTGGCTTTGGGACTCCTCGAGGAGATGATGGCACGGTGGGGTCAAGATATTGCATTTCAGGAACCCCCATTTCCCGCTGCGTACCCCAGCAGATTTCATACACTTGATGGAGGTGATGAATGGTCTCAGGTAGTAGTTTGCCTCGAAACACACCAAGCTACTTGATTAGATTGTGGCATTAGTAAAACTAGTGGGGTGGAGTTGAGGACTGCTGGCGCTTTGCGCCGTTACGATCACCGTACTGTTTAAATCAGCCTGTATGCACGAGCGCGACCCTCCCGGGCCACGCACACACACGCAATGCTGTGATGCCGGTCTTCCAAGTAAAGTCCTCCATTAGAGACGACAGGAGTCCGGTGACAAAAAACATGTTCCAAGTCGGATAGATCATCTGGGTTGACACGCAAAGGGGAAACAAGCATCCAAGCATCATCCAAGCATGCCAGCAGGCTCAGGGTTTGTGTCGACCGCAGCCGACTCCTCTCTACTTTAGCCGACAGGAATTTGATCAATGTCAAATGATAATCAAATACCAGCCCGCACGTGTCGGACCGACTCCTGCCCGCTGTTTATAAACTGCGTTCCTCTCTCCTGTGTTCTCTTCCCAGCGACCCTCGAAATCGCAACAACCGTCCCGGGTGCATTTACAGTGACACCCTGACGCGATGTCACACGACTTCGTCGAGCGTACCCTTCGATTCTTGTCCGATATGGATTACTCCCAGTGGGCCGCCTTGGGTGGAGGTTTCGCCGCAATGTTCGTGGCATACCGGAGATACACCAGGATCTCGCTCGATGATGTCCCGGGGCCCGAGAATCCTTCTTTCCTTCATGGTACGTCCAGCCCAGCTCCTGCCGGCCGCTGTCAACTCAACCAATGCACGGGAACGTGGGATATTGCAGGGAATCTGCCGACTTTGCAGGGTGCCGAAGCAGGCGAGCTCGAGAGCCATTATTTGGCCACATACGGCAGCATCGTACGTTGGAAGGGGGCTCTCGGGGTACGTGGATTCTTAAAAAACCGAACATCCGTTCCCCCTCGATCGGGGTCTTGACAGGCGATGCTTTGAACAGGAAGACCGTCTGTGGACCGCAGACCCCAAGGCTATCCTCCATATCCTCCACTCCTGTGATCGATGGGTGAAACCCGCCGCCAGTCGCGAGCTCACCGCCGCCGTGCTCGACAGGGGTATAGCATGGGCCGAGGGGGACGTCCACAGACGACAGAGGAAAGCGATGGCCCCTGCATTTGGCCTCAGTGAATCGAAAGCGTTGATGCCACGTTTTCTCGCGGTCGCCAACAAGGTGCGTCACTTGGAGGTCACCGGCGTCCTCCAATGCTTCTTTCAATAGCAAATCGCCCAACCTCAATCCCCCGACTTCATTTCGCACACAGTTAGTCGATAAGTGGAAGGATGTAGTCATGAATGAGGCCTCCAGGGGTTCGCATACCCTCGACATGTGGACATGGATGAGCAAGGCGACATTAGACTCGTGAGGGGTCTCCTTGATTGATAACTGATGGAAGCACTATGCTGACCTGATTGGCATGCGGTCGCACCATTTCAACTCAGGATTGGGGTTGGTGAGTTCCCTCAGCACTTCTTCAGAAACCATCAATGATGAACAGCTTCGTTATGCCCAACCAGGTGCATTCGACTACGAGTTCGGCGCTCTTGATGACCTCGATAACCCTCTGACGAAATCCTACACGGGTCTGGTGTATTCGACGTTCGGTACTATGACTCGTGGACGAATGTTGTTCATGAACCTGTGTCGGCGCTTACCCGGGTGGTTCGTCCGCTACATCTTCCAGACGGCATCGGGTGCTGCTCTTCAGAAGGCCAAGGAAAACAGGGACCATGTGCATCGTGTCGCGAGGGAGTTGATCGAACAAAAGAGACAGGAGGTGGCAGTTGGGCAGCCTGAGAAGGATGTCTTGAGCTTGTTGGGTGCGTCTCACCAGGTTTCTCCACCCTCGTTGCGAAGATTGACATCACTCTGTAGTCAAAGCAAACGATGTCCAGGATGCCCATTTGAAATTACAAGACGATGAGATCATCGCTCAGGTCCGGACATTGATGCTCGCCGGACATGACACGGTGTCGAAAGTTGTGAGTAAACTAGATGCCCTATCCCATGGGATGACATCTGGTAACCCTCGTTTTGCAGCTGATGTATGCGTTCTTGGAGCTCGCGAGACGGCCCGAGATCCAGGACAGGCTGCGGGAAGAGATCACGGAGACGTACGAGGCAATTATGGCACGGGGAGACGAGGACTTTACGTCTGGAGATATCGATAATATGTCTTTCATGAATGCTGTTGTCAAGGTTAGTCGACATCCTCTCCCGTTTGGATTCTAAGAAACTGAATTCTGACGGACATATAGGAAGCACTAAGGTGTCACGCCCCTGCTATTGAAATCGAAAGGGTGACATTGGAAGACGACATTTTGCCCCTGACGAGACCGATGGTTGGCCGATCAGGGAAAGTATACCAGAGCTTGCCCGTCCCGAAGGGAACCGGCGTCAACGTCTCCTGCTGGGGATACAATCTGTGAGGTGTACGGTCGCTGGTTTAGGTCGAGACTAACATCGTTGACCTAGGAACCCCGATGTGTGGGGACCAGATGCGATGGAGTTCCGACCAGAGAGGTGGCTGGAACCTTCGAGTGAAAAGACTCAAACTCCGCTAGGAGTGTACGCAAACTTGTGGGTTTTCACTGAGTAGAGGAAGAACTCGGTCTGATCCGCCTTCGATGCAAGGCTTACCTTTTCTACTGGAGGAAGAAACTGTCTCGGCTGGAGGTTTGCGTAAGTCGGTGATATTTTCAACGACCCAGATTATGAACGCTTATGCAATTCGTCGAAGTGTCGCGGAGATCCGGGCGTTTTTGGTGACCCTCGTACGAGAATTTAGTTTCTCCATACCGGAGGGCAGGAACATCCGGACTGTCCGTACTCTGATGCTGGTTCCTACGGTCATCGGGGAGGAAGACAAGGGCCCTCAGCTCCCGTTGACGGTCACTCCAGTCAGAGATCTTTAACCTCACCCCTCCGGACCCGACCTCGTACCCGCGTGCGTTTCTGCGCACGCATGCTTTGTTATCTGTTTCCGTACTGTACACTATCTGTCTTCCCCAGCTCACCTCATAACCGTGTGGGGAATTTTGGCTGTCTTCCTCCAGGAATATTTTACGTGCGTTCACCAGGGGACGGTTTTATACACCCGCGAGAGACCACCTTTATGCTCTGGGTATTATTCCTTCCGGCGTTCACCTGTCGCTGGAGGATGCAATGCACCGCTTCCGCTGGGCGGAGGGTGTAGTTGTACTGGGATGAAGAAAGCGCTTGTAGATCTGTTCATAATCCTGAGGAGACCCCGAAACCTTACCTACGCAAGACTGGGCGTTTGCGATGATGGAGAGCAGGGAGGACATCGCTGAATGCTTTGGCTGGACATCAGTGTCGTGGATTAGATGTTGATCAAAGAGGGTTTCATTAGTAAACTTTGTACATTCACAATTCAAAAGATTCTCTTGTTGAGTGACTTCCCAGAACGCCTTCTGAATCAACAACTGGTCCCAGGTACGGCCGCCGTGAGAGCAATGTCTGGGTCCCGATGGTTCTCTTTCTCAGCCAAGATATTTTAAAAGGTTCGGTAGCGATGAAAAGTCACTCATTTGAGTTTGGAGATCAACAGATTTACCCGGTGGTCTTCTAGTATTGAGCACGATGATTTTCTCGATGATCCGTGCAAACTGCGAAGCGAGGAGGCAGATTTTTTTTTCAAGACGGCGAGAATCACAGCTGCAGGCACTCCACGCGTGCGTTCAAAAATTTTGATCGGGCTTTGTGTAAGTACCCAGACTGAGACTGAGTACTGAGTACTGAGTACTGACCCCCGGCTTGCACGATATCAGCAAACCCACTGAAATTCTGGCGGGTTTCGCCGCGTCGGGCCAGATGTGGGTCACCCGGGCGGATCCGTATTCACAGGTGGAATACCTATGTATATCCTCCCGGTGTGATACAGTTGCAAGTTAAAGGTGTTATATAAGTGCTTGTGGCACGGCGGTCGTCTTGAGTTCCACAACGAAAGAGAAATGCGGTCCCGGTTAACCCCGCGGATTTCTGTTTGTTTGCACTTGGTTATACCCCGCCAAAACCTCCGCCCGCGATGATCGTGGAAGGGAGGACGAGCCAGCAACGGTCACGATAACGATACCCTATCATGCAGAGTTATAAGTGCCTCCGCCAAAAGCCCGATTCCTCTGTATCCATTGACCCAGGTAGCCAAAAAAAAAAAAACTCAGTAATTGCGCCGAGAGTGCACACCAGAGTGTGGTGGGTTCATAATATAGTATCCATACATGATATCGAGGTGACCTGGGGACAACAGGGTCCCGTGCTGTATAATATCGAGGCGAATGACAAAGTATGCGTGCATCTCTACGCACGCGCCGGGTATGAGATGAGGTTTGGAGGGGTGGGGTCAGAGATATCTAACTGGAGTGATCGTCAACGGGAGTTGAGGACCCTTTTCTTCTTCCCCGATGACCATAGGAAGCGGGAACCCAGATCGGACAGATCGGATGTTCCTGCCTTCCGGTATGGAGAAAACGAATTCTCGTACGAGGGTCACCAAGAACGCCCGGATCTCCGCGATACTTCCATAAATTGCATGAGCGTTCATAATTTGGATAGCTAAAGATATCACCGACTTACGCAAACCTCCAGCCGATACAACTTCTTTGCCCAGTAGAGAAGGTAATCCTTACATCGAAGGCGGATCAGACTAAAGTCTTCCTCTGCTTAATTCAGAAGGTAGAGAACCCACAAGTTTGCGTACATTCCTAACGGAGTTTTAATCTTTTCACTCGAAGGTTCCAGCCACCTCTCTGGTCGGAACTCCATTGCATCCGGACCCCACACGTCAGGGTTCCTAGGTCGACGATGTTAGTCTCGACACAGGCCAGCGACCGCACACCTCACAGATTGTACCCCCACAAGGAAACCTTGACGGCGGTTCCATTCGGGACGGGCAAGCTCTGGTACACTTTCCCTGATCGACCAACCATTGGTCTCGTCAGGGGCAAAACTTGGTCCCCCCGTGTCTCCCTTTCGAGTTCAATAACAGAGGTGTGACATCTTAGAACTTCCTATACGACCATCAGAACTCGGTTTCTCAGAGTTCAGACTGGACTGACCTTGACAACTGCATTCGTGAAAGGCATGTTGTCGATGTCTTCTGACGTGAAGTCCTCGTCTCCTCGTGCCTTGATCGCCTCGTACATCTCCGTGACCTCTTCCCGTAGTCTGTCCTGAATCTCAGATCGCCTCGCGAGCTCCCAGAACACATACAGCAGCTACAAAATGCTATCAGATGTCATCCCATGGGATGGAGCACTTAGGCTACTCACAGGTTTTGCGACTGTGTCGCTTCCGGCGAGCACCAACGTCCGAAACTGAGCAATGATCTCGTCGTCTCGTAACTTCGAATTCGCGTCCTGGGCGTTGTTTGCTTCGACTTCAAAGCGACCGTCCCGATGTCAGCCTTCGCAACGGGGTGGGGAAACTTGATGAGACGCACTCAGAACGCTCAAGACATCCTTCTCAGATTGCCCGACTACCATTTCCTCTCTCTTCTGTTCGATCAACTCCCTCGCAACACGGTGAGCATGGTCCCTGTTCTCCCGGGCTCTCTGGAGAGCAGGACTCGATCCCGTCTCGAGGATATAGCGGACGAGCCAGCCGGGTAAGTGCCGATAGAGGTCCATGAATAATATTTGTCCACGAGCCATAGCACTAAGCGTTGAGTACATGAAATCCATGTATGATTTCGTCAGAGGGTTGTCGAGGTTATCCAGAGCGCCGAACTCGTAGTCGAATGCACCTGGTTGGGCATAACGAAGCCGTTCATCATCTATTGTATCGAAAGAAGTGCTGAGAGAACTCACCGATCCCAATCCTGGATTGAAAGGGTGCAATCGTGGGTCAATCAGGTCAATGTAGTGCTTCCATCAGTTGTTGATCAAGGAGAGCTCTCACGCGTCTAATGTCGCCTTGTTTATCCACGTCCACATATCGAGGGTGTGCGAACCCCCGGAGGCTTCATTCACAACCATGTCCTTCATCTTATCGACCAACTGTGTGTGAAATGAAATGGGGAGATTAAAGTTCGCTATTGAGGGAAGCATTGGAGGATGCTGGTGGTCCCCATGTTCACACACCTTGTTGGCAACCAAGAGAAAACGTGGCATCAACGCCTTCGATTCGCTGAGGCCAAATGCAGGGGCAATCGCTTTCCTCTGTCGTCTGTGGACGTCCCCTTCGGCCCACACCAGGCCCTTATCAAGCAGAACGGCGATTAACTCGCGACTGGCGGCGGATTCGACCCATATGTCATGGGAGCGGAGGATATGGGAAATAGCCTTGGGATCGGCGGTCCACAGACGGTCCTCCTGTCCAGAGCGTCACCTGTCAAAATCCCGATCGGGGAGGAATGTATGTCCAATTTTTCAGGGATCCACGTACCCCGAAAGTCCCTTTCCAACGCACGATGCTGCCGTATGTGGTCAGATAATGGTTTTCGAGCTCGCCTGGTTCAGCATCTTTCAAAGACAGCAGATGTCCTGCAACATCCCGTGTTCCCGTACATGAGATGAGTCGAGGAAGAACAATCGAGAGCTGGAATGGAGCGTACCATATAGGAATGAAGGACTCTCAGGCCCTGGGACGTCGTCGAGCGAGATCCTGGTGTATCTCCGGTATGCTGCGTACATGACGGCGGCACTTCCACCCAAGGTAACCCACTGGGAGTAATTCATATCGGACAAGAATCGAAGGGCACGCTCGACGAAGTGGTGGGGTATCGCGTCAGGGTAGCAGCGACGGCCGTTGCGTTTTAGAGGGTCGCTGGGAAGAGAACGCAGGAGGGAAGATCAGCTTAAGAACGCTGGTCGGCCATTTTTTTATCGCTTGACATTGATAAATCCTCGCCAACTATAGAGAGCTATTTGACCGGACTCCTGTCGTCTCTGATGGAGGACTTTACCTGACCGGGAGGCTGGGACCGCGGCATTGTTGGGACCGTCGAGGGATACGGTGCGGGTATCCACCTTCAAATTCAATCATCGATCACCCACTGTTTGTGACATCGGGCAGAGCCCGGCTCGACTGCCGCACACGCTCTTGACCCGCATTTCCCGTTCACGGTGGGACCTATGGATGACTGAGTGGCTAGGTGA
>Ga0307515_10021558_pt1 | contig 11415 bp, 17 predicted proteins | sample 17_EM_MG_FD_194513 | JGI IMG/M metagenome (GOLD analysis project Ga0307515, IMG submission 194513) | Populus trichocarpa ectomycorrhiza microbial communities from riparian zone in the Pacific Northwest, United States - 17_EM | ecosystem: Host-associated > Plants > Roots > Unclassified | place... | reverse complement strand
CGACCGAGGAACAGTGTAAGCCTCCACGATGGAAGGCGGCGAATAGCACGGTTGATGAAGGGGTTGGGGCAGCTACAACCGGCAGTGGTGCATAATTTCGACCCCCGTCTTTTACCCCCAACCCCAACTCCGCTGGAAGCGTCGTTTCTCCTTTTCTCCTTTCCCACTCTCTCCTCTTCGCTTCCTTGTTTCCCTGCTCTCCTCCTTTTCACCCTAATATCGCGCCGCATGTCACTCCTGCCAATTCAGATATCAAACATCCATGGAAATCCATTCACCCGTTTCACATCTGTCCCAACTGCCTAACGCTCCTTAGATTTCTCCATATTCCGCGATACATGGTTTTGCATTTGTACAGTATATGCACGGTCCCCCCCCCCCCTCCTCTGCATCCCATTTTCCACTCCTATCACACTTTGGATGGTGGTGCATTTCATTGTCACAGCAATATTATCCGGTTATCTCGCGTCCCTAGCACGATTTTGCCGGTCGCTTCGGAAAAGGCGCATCGCACGACTTCATCTGGGGGGGGTGATTACAGGCACAATTTAGTCATTCAGCTGAAGAATAGTTCTTTGGGACTGTTCGCTCACCATTGGGGCTCATAGATTTGATAATGAATACGTCGTTTGTCAGTTCGATTCGGGGAGCGATTTCGCGTAATTGTCGCAAGTCATCGCCAGACTCCACTGGTACACCCGCGGGGCCGCTTTGATCGAAAGATGCCGCGACTACGAATCTCTTGAGCTCGTTCGGTGACCGTTCAATCCATATACCGCGCTTTCCCTCTTGACCTAGCCACGCTCCTAGCTGCACCAGGCGTGGACCACCCCCTATAGTCCGGGGTTTACCCAGCTCGTACACGCCAACGAGGTCGATGCCCACCGTAGCTGTGGGCCCGGAAGGTTTATAGACCGAGTTATAGATTGTGGCGCGGAAGTAGAAGAAACCGACGACGGTCTGGTATGCGAGGATGTAGACGATGAGTGAGTTGTCGGGAGATTCTGGGTTTGGTTGAGGTTCGGATAACGAGGCACCTGTGAAGACGACCTCTGGGTATTTTAGGAGGAAACGGTGGGGATCGGGGAGGTGTCCAGAGGTGGGTCGTCCGTCTGCGTCGGGAAAAGGAGGGACGTAGAATAACTCTATCCACCTCGATTTGAAGGATAGGATATAATCTCCCACCAAGCGTACACCAAGGACAGGTTCCTAGTTATTGTATTTGAGAACTTCTCGTCTGGGGAAGATTATACGCGGAATGTACGTACAAATGCATGATCACGGTCCACCCTTAATGTGCTGATCACGACCGACTGGTTGTGACTCCAGTCACGAATCTGGATGTCAGTGCCAAGAAGTTCTGTGATTACTGCCCTTCTGGAGGGCTCTAAGGTGATTGTCCCAATGTTTGGATGAGGGATAGCCATAAACTCTGTGAATTGGAGAGAACCGCTTCCTGGCTCTGCTAGATGCGCCCGTAATATTTGTAATGTGGACGGTTCCCTAAAACTGGTGGTCAAAATGCACCCTACAGATCCTCACGCCGCGCGGCTACCCACCTCCGAAGTCCAATGATAATGTCACCCTGGTCAGGGTCCACGGCGACTGTGGCGGCCCAGGTCCGATCCTGAAAAGAGTGCGACGTCAACTCGCATAATTTTGGGGGGTTCTCTTGGGTATCCCAGATGGTGGGCGGTCCGGTCGCTGGAACGGATACGACCCATCGGTCATCCAGAAAATCCAGGAGGCGGATGCTGGAGTGCCCGTCCATCGTGAAAAGCGTCAAACCGTCCTCACGCCACTTCAGCCACCTGCGTTCTGCGATGCGGGAATTCAACACGGCACTCTCGAGTTCGGGGTATGAAAGGCTGTCCAGATGACGGGTCCTCAGGGCTCGTGGTAGTGGCGGGTTGAGGTGGCGAAGTATGCCTCTCCAGAGGAGTTTGTCCTGACTAAGACTATACAGGGATTTGTCGGTCTGTTTGGGTCCGATGAGCCTGCGGCAGTTTTGGGTTTTCGAGTTTGAAACGCACCCTCCTCAATGCCAAAATATCTCTGACCTCGAGCAAGGACGCAACACGGAGAGTCAGCTCCCGTGGCAGGTCCGGTAGCGTTAAGGCAGTCGTGGTCGCCTCACCGATCCGCGAACGTGCCACCACCCTAGGGTCGGACATGGGGGGAAGGGGGGAAGGTCGATGGTGGCACTTACCGCCCAAGAATTACCTGGCATCATTCCAGGTTTGATCCGCGCTTCCAAACAACTTTTCCACGAAGGCTATGATCTCCTTCACCTCATTCCCAAAACCCAAGGATTCGTTCTCCTACGCGCCCCCGAAATTCTCTGCCGTAGGTGAAAATGATATGGACATCGATGTTTATGAAGACGACGACGACGACGACGACGGGGAGGATTTTGACAGCGGGACGAAGTTGACATGTCCGGGAGAATCGATCACATCGTCCCATGCCTACATGCGGTGCGCTCTTCTCTGTATGCTTTGGGCAATGAAATCGCGTTGACGTTCAATCCAAGCGTAGTGGCCATGGGACTTTTATCGATCAAGACAACGTGATATCTTCTGTGGCTGGGACCATCGAACGGGTTAACAAGCTCGTTAGTGTTCGCGCAATCAGGACGAGATATAATCCTGAAGTGGGAGACCTTGTTGTTGGACGTATCACGGAGGTATGACGCATTTTTGGCCTTCGGTGGGATATGTGCTGCAATGTCCATTTCAAGGTCCAACCACGGCGGTGGAAGGTGGAAGCAAACTCTCGCCAAGATGCAGTTTTGATGCTTTCGTCTATTAATCTGCCTGGCGGTGTTCAAGTGAGCGGTCTTGCAAGTCCACGTTAGATGTTCCCCAGAACTGATCGTTTGTTCGCAACAAAGAGGAGAAAATTGGAGAGTGACGAGTTACAAATGCGCCAGTTTTTTGAAGAGGGAGACCTTCTGGTGGCAGAAGTGCAGGCATTTTTCGCTGATGGCGCGATGTCACTACACACTCGCTCGTTGACATACGGAAAGGTACCTGGCTGTGTATTATGTTCCGGCATTGAAGACTCTCACCGTCGTGCAGCTTCGGAATGGGCAACTCGTCTGTGTACCTCCAATCCTTATTAGACGGCTCAAGTCGCACTTCGTCTCGCTACCCTGCAACGTAGACCTCATCTTGGGGTTGAATGGATACATCTGGGTCAGCAAACACATCAACCAAAATCGACAACCAGGAGAAGAAGGGCTGGGTGCAGAATCTGTATACTCGAATCAAAACGAAGTGAGTCTACATTCAAAAGAGATTTAAACGCCCTCACGTTCAACATTTCTCAGGCGATCGACGCACCGACTCGAATGGCTGTGTCCCGCGTCACCAACATCATTAAAGTGCTTGCTAGTCATTTTGTGCCGCTGTCAGATGTGATCCTCCTTGAGGCTTATGAATGGGCGGTTGAGAATGACGTTGAGGTCAAGGACCTGATGCAACCAGACGTTTGCGAGGCACTGATAGCTACGGTTGGTACCAACGGATGAGAAATATACTGTACTGGTCCTATCCCATAGTATTGCTGTTTAATAGTCACTGCCCAAGAGGTCTTGGCCATCTATCCTCAAGGAGTCCTCCTCGTCGACCTCGGTCGCTACCTCTTCTTCGTCCTCTTCCTCCCCGTCATCATCTCCTTCTGTATCCTCTTCGTCGGTCTGCGTCTCAGCAGTTCGCCGTTGCACACCGACAGGTTGAGGGGGAGGACCGGTGGATTGTTGATGAGTAGGAGCACCGTTTGCCATCTTCCGAGCCTGTTCGGCTTGCGCCTTTTTCTCTGCCTCTTCGTCAACCGGTAGGAGGGTATCTAGTCCTAGCTCTTTCCATCGCAAGAAACCGTTAACGCCAGCCCCTAACGGGACCATGTCCTCAAACAGAGCACGCGACGAAGGTTCGAACGGACGCTTGGGTCGAGACGCTGGGTGTTTAATGCTCAAGGGGTTTCCGAACGGGTAAGAGGGGTGGACCACAGAAGGTAACACTATGAGAAGCACGGAAATATGCGGTCAGGATGATCCACGATGGCATGACACGATTAGGCCATCATGCTCACGTTCAGACTCTTCGGGGTTGGGCGGTTTGGTGCCCGGGGGGATGTCCAAATCTCTTGGATGGTTGCATCTTAGCGCGATATTGGGGGTGGGATGGGTTTGTGAGACGAACCCTCGTCAGATAGATAGCCATCCATGTAGTCTGGACCCTCGAGCGTGTCGAGAGTCCGCAAATCGGATGGGGTCATGTGCGCATAACAGTAGAATAAATCCTGTTGAGATTTTTGTCAGTCTCGATCGAGAGTGTGGTAGATTTGTTCCCGCACAGTCATGGCAGCAGAACAGACGAACACAAGGTCACATGTTCATGAACGTTCACGCTCTGCTGATTTTGCGGAAGACCGTAGGGGACGTGGTGGGGGGGGGGGGACAAGACGTCTTCTCAAACCTTCAGCTTCCTCACCCCCCAAGTAACTCGTGGGCCACTTCCATTGTCTCATGTCTAGGAACTCGGGAAGCACGGGTATCCGCACAACCCTCAGCGCTTCAGCCCCGGTCTTGCAATTCAAAAACTGCGCCTGACCTTACTATCTCTGTGACCTGGCACTGTATCTTATCGTCATCGAAAAAGCGTCAATCGACAATTGGAACCCGCATATCGCATGAGACCAACACAATCCCAGGCTTAGCGTGTTTATGTCATACTACCGAGTTGACGGCAACACATGCTACTCCGGTCCCCGGTCCACAATTGACACCGGGGCGAACAGCCTGAATACCTATTTATCTTGCAGAACCCACCGGTTACCACAGCATTCCACCCTCCCCACTTACCCCTATCTCATGTCGTCTAAACATTCGTGCTGGGACATATACAACAAGTTCAGCAACGTTTCAATCCAGGCTCGGAGCCGACCTGTTCTAGGGAAATGTCTCAACTCAATCATGGGCATGCCTTGTGGTTCGTTGCTCGGTTTTCCCTTGTGTATCCCAACTGAATGCACGCGATCCCTAGGGAACCTGCCCCACTCCCCTACTTCGAACGCATTCGGCCAGAAGACGTGGGATACATCCGCAGAGGCTGTTTCCATTTGTTGTTCTCTGCCGGTTGCCCATTAGGCGAGAGGCAATTGGGCATAGTATCGCAGTAATCCATCCTACTCAGGATGGGATTGTGACTGCGTTTGTTCCAGGCGTCCTTCCTCGCTCCGTTCCGGACACCCAGTCTCCGCAAAGTGGAACAGTGTGTATATCAGTCCAACAACACACAGGAAGGCTGGGAACCTCTGCCTTCGATTTATTCCACAGTCCAAGGCAAGGAGGGGACAAATTTGGCCGACGCCATGAATCTACGCTTCGGTGGTCGCGATGATCGCGATGACCCGGTGTTTGAGGCCAGGAACCGCTCCCGGCCCCAGTCCATTGTCACCGGTTGCAAGAGCTGGAAAACCTTGAATGATGAAACAGTGGCCGCAAGGCCTGGACCCAATCTTGAGGTTACTCTCCGCGAAGGTGCATCCTCCCACTCGTTATCTCCACCCACATCTCACCCTTCCCACATAAGGCCTCTCCTGCTGACAAGCCACCAGTCCCGGAGGCGCCGAACATCTCGACCGGTTCCCTGATGGGGGCCGCTTCAAATACCAAGACACTCACCAGGACAAGCAGCGTATGCAGCATCCCCTCCCCACCCGTTTCCCCCGATTTTATCTGATTTGTCTCGTGCACAGTCCAAAACGTCAATGGTAGTTTCAATGTTAAGGACGCTGGGCCTAGCAGCTCGGGTACGGTGACATCTTCGGATTCCACTTCCACATACGATCGTCAGGATACTCCCAGGACCGTGGTCGCCATCGAGGCTCCCCCGGAGGGTATCTCTTGGTGTTCATCGCATCTGTTTCCCATCGTCCACTTTCCATTACTCCCAGCCCCAGCCCATCTTATTTGTCGACCCCACTGTCACCTTCGCCTCTCGCTCGTCGATGGTGGATTACTCCTTGACCGTCATGCGTGACGGTCTGGCCTCCCAGACTGAGACAACCGACGTTAAATTGCTCAGTACCCTGGTCGACGCTGGACCATTAAATGTCCGCTGTACCTTCCATTGCCCTGCCCCCCTGGTACCTACGATCTGGACGACCATTTGCCAAGACTATGGTAAGTAAACGGGATGGGCGAATTCGCCCGCGTCTCGTTCCCGAAATGTCCTTCATTTGGACTAATAATCCGCCCCCTCCCTCCGCAGGTCCTGGCCGTTATTCGATTATCCACGACGTTTACCAACACTCTGGATCGGCCGTAGAGTCATCAAGGATCCCCGAACAGGGATATCCGATCCTCTCCATCGAGCATCAGTTTACATACCCAGAGTCACCACAACTATCGTCCATCGAGTCGTTGAGCGGCACCAACAGCGCATTGACAACCCCTTTGCACCCTTCGCCTCACGATGACGTGAGTCGCATCTCTTATCCGCCGTGTAATTGTCGTGCCTGACCGCCGCCGCCGTTCAGTATGAGTATATCCATGAACGCATGCCGGTGTCACGCCACGAACGTCTCTATCCCGCTTAAGTGATATACCTTCCGAGTTTTAGTTGAGTGTTCCGACTCCACGGATCCGGATTACGCCGAATCTAACGTCTCTTAACGTTTCAGTGCGCTGGACACTTTAACTTTCCACACTGTTTCACTCTTCTTCCTACTTCTTTTCTCCTTACCACCACCACCGCCTACCATGCTTTCGTCTTGCCCTGGGTTCTCTGGTGATTCTGAACTTACACCTTAAACTTTACACCCTTTACTTCCGGTTCTACTCACGAGTTGTTGTTTTCTGTATACCCCTTTCCTCACTTTTCACCGCGTAAATGGTTTCGAAGATCCACTTTTCCAGGCCCATGACATGACTAACGAACTATGATAGCCCTCACTCCCAGAAGTACTCACTTTTTGTTTCACAGTTTTGCTTACGGAAAGGCCGGGGTGCAGTTATTCTTAAGAATCCTGGTGCGGACTGGCTCTCCAGCGACCCTTACTGATACACAGCACTCTAGAGACACACCCTCTCCCGCTCCAACCACCTCGACCGATGCAATGACTTCTGGACCTCGTGATGACCGCGCTGCTTCGAATCCCTTCAAGAACCCATCCCCACATCGTTCTCCGGCAGGAGGTTTGCGGTAATCAACCGGAAGACACGTAGCTCGCACATCCTCCCGTTCACTTTACTCTGATGCACTGCATACTCTAGGGACTTGTGCCACGAAGATTGGAAGAATGATAAACTGAGCCGAAGAAAATGCTCGAAGCATTCTGGAAGATACTCTTGGGCGAGAAGGTGTGTTACTCCCTCTTTCTGATCTGATCTTACCCGACGCTATTGAATTTTGCGGTTACAGTGAACCGTGTTTCGATCGGGCGGAGGTACTTGTGCGTCGAAGCCGGCTCAAATTTTACCTTGAGGGTTGACGCGGACGATCGGCTGTACTTGCCGGGAGTTGTAAACGTGGGAATCCTTCGAAATATCAGAATCGCCCGCCGAAACAGCAGAGAGGTCCCTATTTCAACCGTATGTAGTGCAAAAAACAAATGGATGAGCGAATTGCCCGTTCATATATACGTCAGCAAAAGCGTCGCCAAGTTATCTTCCCACCAACCAAACACGACTGAATTGTTGAAAAATGACAGGAGCACACCGCCAAAGTTTTCATCCGGGATGGTGTTCCAAATGAAAATGATTGCAGGTACCTCGGGCGGAGGAGAGTCAACACATTCAATGAAGAGTTCCGAGCGCGTTCGAGTTGGAATATAGTCCTTTCGCGATCTTGAATCTGCTGTTCTAACGCCCGGAAGAGGTCGAGATTGATATTGATCCCCAGTAAAAAAATATGAATGGTGGAGAACGATGCCGGGAGTAACATGGTCCAGGGTTCGATCGGGATCGGATATAGCGTGGGCTCGCTCCCACAAGCACTCTCGTCGCTTTTGGTCACGGCTCGCGCACCACCTTTATTTTCCATCAGGCAATGCTTTGAATCCGTCCACCAAATCATTGTCGCGTTGTGGTGCCCAGAGCAGAATATCCGAGTCGCACGGACTTTCGGAAAATATGAATGTCGCCGTACGTTATCACCCGTTCGGGCTTCCAGTTCACCGCATTTCGTTATTCGAGTACCGACGTGTCGCGAGCAGAATCCACGGCGCGTTCGGAGACATGGGAGACGCGTCAGAAACTTACCCGGTCGTCACCTCGGAGGATTCGTCGACTGCGTATTACAAACTCAGCATGGGATTAGTGAAGCCGCAATTGTGAAATCATATGAAGGCGATCCACGCCAAAGCAGCCGATCAACGTGAAAGCCCCGAACTGCGTGGTGGCTATCGTGCCCGCCGGTCGTCGTCGGATGGATCTTCACTCGATTGACTAGGACCCAGAAGAAGAGGGGTTGATTGGACGGATGGGGAGAACGGTCGGGGGTTCTTCTGTCAGAGACTCTGGGGCTGCGAGGAATTCCGGGGTTGACATCAGTCCCGACTCCGATCGGGTGAATTTGGAAGGCAATCCTTTTCTCAGTACTGTTTTTCACGTATGTGACTGAAGACTAGAGGTAGGAGCGTATCGAAGGGTTTTGGGCGAGGGTACGGACGCTGTTGTGAGGCGGAGGGTTACTTTCCGTTGGTGATTATGAGGGTTGCCTCGAACCGTTGGTTATGAGTGCGCTGGAGTAAAGGATTCCAGATGAACAATGGAGATCGGTGAGGGTGATGGAAACACTCGTCCGAATCATTGAGCGTTAAGCTGTTAACCCCGTTGGTCGTATGGATGTAGAAATCGACATTCAAAGCGATACGGGGGAGAAAGGGAGGCTTGCCAAGAGACACCATGAGCTGACCCTATTGGGCGCCTGCAAGGCAACGCGTTGCACCCGCGGCATGGGATTAGATCAAAGCCACCCACTCACTATCGCACCACCGTCTGCCCTGCTCTGCCCTAGTCAGACACAGATATGGACGACATAAGCGATTCGTTCTCCACAGTGAAGAAGAAAATCAAGCACAGACTAACGGGGAGCGAACGCAAACCGGACAGAACAGGGCCCGACGCGCGTGGGGAGAGAGTTGAGCCAACAGGTTCACTTCCTCGACTGGGGCCTCGCGTTGCCGTAGCAAACGGCGGTCACGACCAAGGAGGGAATGGAGCCAACACGGACGGATGGCAAGTCTATTCGACGAAACCAAGGAAGGGGGATGGACATCGGAGGGGGGGAATTCAGCCAGGGGAATTCGTATCTGCACTCGGGCGTTGAGGCTGTGACGGGAAGTAGATGCAGCGGATAAATCTAGCGAGTCTATCCCCCTACATCCACTCCTCAGATCCCGAGCAGCGGGGGACCCGACGGTGTGAGCGTTGCTGTTTAGTCTGTCACTTTGCTTCAAACCCGTCTCCGAGAGAAGTCTGATCGAAGATCGGCCGGAGAATACCGAAACGGGGAGGGAGTGATTTGTGGTCATTGGTACGTACCCACCAACTACCAGCCAACGCCTGTAACCGGGCATCCCACTTCCTCCCACCACCCATGCCCCCCAAGAAGGACGCGACGATCCTGGGGAACAAGGAAGTCGATGCGTGGCTGGAGCGGGTCCGTCCTTTGTATCCTCACATCCGGATGAGACTGGCCTACATGGTCTGCATCCCCGCGGGGATTGTGAGGTTGGAAGCATTTGGGGACACCCTGGTGAGTGCTGCCATTTGGATAGTGGTCTGAGTTCGCAATCGCTCTCTAGAAAACCTACTGCCAGCTCCGAGATTGGCTGTGCCTGCCATGCTCGGAGCTCGAGGCCTGGCTACGGTCAAACATCCTCCCGCTCGATAGCCGGTTCTCAGGATCGTTGGAACACATTCCAAGGCCATGGACGATTCTACAGGACGAGGTGGTGCAAGCTTGGTTTAAGAAGGCCAGGGATCTGGATCCGTCGTATTGTGATGAGCTGGAGGAGCTGATTAAGCGCCGGAGTTTTTGCGTTGAGACTGAGCCGTTTGTTCCGAAGTGGTTAGAGGTGAGCCCCATCTCTCATTCAGTCGGCACAGCTCTTCTAATCCAGATTCTGTGTTTGATAGGATGTTTACACGACCATCACAATGATCATATCGACACCGTGCGAGCTGCTTGAAGAATGGTTGGCAGAAAACATGGATCCGAACGTGGGGAAGTCAATGTTGGTCAAAAGTGCGGGTCCCCCGGCTCCGTGCCCATCAGAGTCTAACATCGGACGCTCGGCCACAGATGGGGACATTGCGATGGATGACCTAGTGAGTGTTTCATTATCCGGAACGAGGCAAAGCCTTGCTGAGCCATCCATCAGCACCAGGGCCAACCAACGATAACTGGGGGAACTGCACAAAAGCGGAAACGTATACCAGAGGAATCCCAACATCCAAGCGATGAGGTGAGCGACTTTGGGATGCACCCTCACCCTTCATCTGATTGTCGGAAACATTTTGGTCCAGGATGCCCCCTCACGAACAAAGATGATTGCATTGGGAGGACCAAAGGTGGTAGGGAAGCACGACATGGCAAATTCTGAGCGTGAACAAAATACTCCAGTGGGTCTCTGCTTATGTTGTACCTTTTCTCTTTCATTCATTCCACGTAGAGATACAGAACACGTGTCTCAATCAAACTAGCAAATGAGGTCTCTTCAAAGATCTCCAAGGTTGGCCCCAGCCGTGCGCAGAGTGCCGCTCTAAAGCAACGGACAGGCATGGAGGTACTACTTTGATCTGTTTGCCTACATACATCCCCACTGACCCACCTAGCCTGGTTCTTCCAATACAGCCCCCAAAAAGAGGGCCTCAGAGTCAGGCGGTGGGCTCGCTTTTGTTTGATTCCTCTTTTCTGCCCTACTAAAGGTTCTATTCGCTTGTAACTTGAAGCCGAGGTATATGAACGGTGTTTCTTGGCCGGGATACTGGCAAGATCGGTTTGGAAGGATACCATGTAATTTCGTAGGAGCCTATGTCGCTCCCTGCTTTTTGCTTCCTTTTCCATGTTTCACTTCATCGCCCTAACCACATTTTGCGGAATTTGCAAATTGTGTGGGCCTACTTGGACGATGGTATGATGGTAAATCTCTTGGGTGGGCGCGTCTTAGTGCGATATCTTCGGACGAGGTCACATGTTCACGCTTTGCTGATTTTGCGGAAGACCATTGGCATAAGGTCCTGAACGGGAACTCAGCTTAGCTACGCCTACCCGCCAGATTCCGGACGCTTGGCTTGCTAAGGGGGGCCCCCCCCCCCCCCCCCCGCCAAAAAATGAAGGGTGGGAAACAAAGGGTGGGGGGGGGGGGGGGGGGGGGGGGGGGGGGGGGGGGGTGGGAGAG
>Ga0307515_10021557_pt1 | contig 11415 bp, 8 predicted proteins | sample 17_EM_MG_FD_194513 | JGI IMG/M metagenome (GOLD analysis project Ga0307515, IMG submission 194513) | Populus trichocarpa ectomycorrhiza microbial communities from riparian zone in the Pacific Northwest, United States - 17_EM | ecosystem: Host-associated > Plants > Roots > Unclassified | place... | reverse complement strand
CCTCGCACGCCACCCTTGCCGGCCACGGCGCGGCCGCGCACGCCAGCGTCGGCGCCGCCCACGCCAGCGCTACCGCGCACGTCGCCGCGACCGGGCAGGGGCAGCACGCGCAGGTCGAACAGTCAGGACAGCGCCAGCGCACCCAGGCCAGCGGGGTCGCCGAGCAAGGCAAGACCGACTTCTCGACGCACGCGACCACCGAGGCGCAGACGTTCCGGCAGGGCAGCGACGCGCGCACGCAGCAGGCGCAGGCCCCCGCCGCCGGCGGCGGCGAGGCCGCCGAGGCGCAGGCCGAGGCATCGGACAAGCTCGGCAATCAGGCCGCGCAGAACTTCGGCAAGGACACCGCCGCCGTCGACCGCGAGACCGAGCGCGCACAAGGCGATCTCGGCGGTCACCTCGACAGCGGCGTCGCAGGCTTCCACGGCGGCCTCGATCAGTCGATCACGAAGGTGACCTCCGCGATCACCGATCTGGTCGACACCGTCGCCCATGGCTTCGGCGAGACCGGCGCGCAAACGGCTTCGCACATCTCGTCGTTCCAGACCCAGATCAGTCAGCACCTCACCAGCAACACCGAGAGCGCCGTCAGCGAGCTCGGCACCGGCACCACCGCCACGATCGAATCGCTGCAGTCGAACGCCGAGCACGCAGCGGCACAGGTCGAGGCGCACGGCGCGCAGCTCGCCGACGCGATCGCCGCGCAGGCGCGCACAGCCGCCACCGCCATCGCCGGCGTGTCGCCCGAGCAGGCCACGGCGGCGGCGGCCCAGGCGCGTGCAACGCTCGGCGATGCGACCGCGCAGGGTCTGGCGCAGCTCGGTCAGGTCGACGGCCAGGTCGGTGGCGCGCTGGCGCAGCACGCCGGCACCGCGTCGGCCGCGATGGCGCAGGGCACCACCGCGGCGAGCGGTCAGATCAGCCAGGCCGGCAGCGCCGCGGGTGCGCACCTCGGTCAGGCCGGCACCCAGATCGCCGCGCAGCTGCATCAGGGCGCCGCGATCGCGGGACAGCAGGTCACACAGGCCGGCAACGAGGCGACCACGCAGATCGATCAGCAGGGCGCCGACTTCCAGGGCAAGGCCCGCCAAGGCGTCGGCGATGCGCGCACCGCGATGACCGCCACCGTCGCGCAGGCCGGTACCGACCAGCAGAGCAACGTCGGCACCTTCGAGAGCAAGAAGGCGAGCGCGAGCTCGCAGATCGCGTCGAAGTATGCAGCGGAGAAGGCCAACGCCGACGCGCAGGCGGCGTCGGACAAGCAGGCCAACGCGCAGGACGGGCAGGCGTTCCTCGAGTTGCTCCTGCCCGCGTCGTGGACGGCCGCGATCAAGAAGGCGTTCGCCTCGGTGTTCGGCAACTGGCTGGGGGGCTTTCTCTATGGCCTGATCAGCGCCGGTCTCGCGATCCTCATCTGCGTTGGGTTCTGCGCGCTGTTCGGACCCTTCGCGTGGATCCCCGCGCTCATCCTGCTGGCCGGCGCGGTGGGCCTCGGGATCTACTCGCGCTTCAAGACATTCGAGGCCTACAACGGACGCGGTCCCGGGTTATGGGAAGGCGTCGGGCTGGTCTGCCTCGGCTTCCTCGACATCACGGGCGTCCCGAGCATCATCGAGGGCCTGGTTGGATACAAGGCGTTCTCCAACGGCCACAAGATGGAAGACTTCGAGGCGGGTGAGTCGGTCGGCAGCGGCCTCGCCGCGCTGCTCGCGCTCGTCATCGGCGGCGCGAAGTACTTCAGGAGCGGCAAGCCCGCCGTCGATCCGAAGATCGATCCGAAGATCGATCCGAAGATCGATCCGAAGATCGATCCGAAGGTCGATCCGAAGGTCGATCCCAAGGTCGAGCCCAAGCCCGATCCGAAGGTCGATCCGAAGGTCGATCCCAAGGTCGATCCGAAGGTCGATCCGAAGGTCGATCCCAAGGTCGAGCCCAAACCCGAGCCCAAGCCCGAGCCCAAGCCGGATCCCAAGCCGGATCCCGCCGAAGTCGCGGCCCGCCAGGCCAAGGCCAAGGCGATCGGCGACGCCGCCGGCGACACCGCGGCCGACACCGCCGCGAAAGACGCCTTGGCGAAGGTCAAGATTGGCAAGCGCGAGGCCAAGAATCCGGCCAAGATCGAGGCCGAGGTCAAGCGGCTCGTCACCGATCAGGCCAAGGAGGCCGGAAAGAAGGCGGCCGACGACGCGCTCGCGAAAGGCGCGAGCGACGCCGCGGCGAAGGCGGCGGCCGACGACGCGGCGAAGGCGGCCGCAGACGCGCGCGCGAACCGGCTCATGGAGCTGTCCAAGGATCCAGCGCACGCGAACGAGGTCGACGTCAAGAGCTTGCGCGAGGGCGAGGTCGGCCTGGAGATGGAGGAGAGCGGGAAGCTCGACGGTCCGTTGACGCGCGACCCGAACCCCAAGGGTGGCGAGTTCATCGACAAGCACGGCACCGTCTGGGACGTCAAGCGGCCCCAATCCAAGTTCCCGAAACCAGGCAAGACCGTCGTCGAAGGCGCCATGCAAGACATCAACGAGTCCCTCGCCAAGACGCCTCCCGAGAAGGTGGTCATCGATCCGAAGGACATGACTCCGAAGGATCTGGCGGATCTGAAGGCCGAAGTCACCAAGCAAGGCCTCGACAACGACGTAAAGTACGGGAAATGATGAGCGAGCTCGAATCGATGCTGGCGCGGCACGAGCAGGGCGAAGAGACGCTCGAGCTCAAGAACGCCGACCTGCGCGGAATGGACCTGTCCGGCCGCGATCTCACGCACATCGTGCTCTACGAGTCGCAGCTCGACGGCGTGTCGCTCCGCGGTGCCGACCTCTACGGCTCCAACTTCTCCGGCAGCTCGCTCATCGAGGCCGACCTCCGCGGTGCGCAGCTCAGCAAGTCAGAGTTCGCCGGCGCGACCCTGTGTGGTGCGCACCTCGACGGTGCGGTCGCCAACCGCACCGGCTTTTCCGAGGCCGATCTGCGCGGTGCCGATCTGACCCAGGCCGACATCGGCGGCGCCGTGCTGACCGGCGCCGATCTGCGCCGCGCCATCCTGCGCGGCACCGAGCTCGACCGTGTGCTCTTCGACCGCACCCGCGTCTACGCCGCGGACCTCCGCGGTGCGACCGGCCTCGATGGCGCGAGTGTCGTGTCGATCGACATCGGCGAGATCGAGCCGGTCCCACTCGACGGCGACGCCGCACGTGCGTGGCTCGTCGATCGGATCTCGTCGTAGGGCACGGCTGGGGCCAGGGCCGGCATCGCGAGTAGCCCGCGCTCGACCTCGCCGAGCGCGTCGGCGACGCGCTGCTCGAGTGCGCCGTAGTCGAGCGCGGCACCATTGCCGGCCTGGGCGAGCTCGTCCTCGATGCGCTGGGTCAGCTCCGCCAGCTTGGTGCACAGCACCGCACAGCTCGTCGGCACAGCGATTGTCGTGGTCGTGTTCATCGTCAGGCTCCCTGCGTCGTCGTGACGCGGACCCATTCAGATCCACGACGGGAGCCAAAGCAACTTCAAACTTCTAGGGATCGCTCAACTGGAGGGGTTGGTGGTCCACGGTGGATGAAGCGGGGATTCCGTGCACCTGAATATGGAGGCGCTTCTTAGCGAGCAGCTGCAGTACGTCTTCAGTGGATAGCGCTGCTGGATGCGACTGAGATGAGAATTCGGCAATTTGACGGTCTATCTCTGCGATCTGTTGATCGATCTCGTCGAGTTCCTCCTGAACCTTCTTGGTCTCGGCCTGGGCCCATTGCCTGAGCGAGGGGTCAGCTGTCGTCGCGAGTACGAACCTCAATGTCCGTAATCTCGCTCCAGGCTTCTCAAGGCGATCGAGGTAACTCGTTCGGATCTCGTGCGCCTGCTTCGATTCTTCGAGAGCGAGCTGGCGCTCTTTCTCGTAGTGCGCTTGCACCGCCGTCGTGACCGGAATGACGGCGGCGATGATCGTAGTGAGGGTTGCGACTACTGCCCCCCGGCGCCACCACGGCAATGGTGGCTTCCGCAGCCTGCCAAGCTCAGCTTGGAGCTGAGCGATGTTGCACTCGAGTTTGAGGCGCTCCTCTTCGCCGCGAAGACTCGGCAACTCTACGCTCGCGTTTCCCGGAACGGTCGCACGGTCCTGAGTCACAACCGCACCTTTGGTCTTGTCGTCGGTCAGTTCCACCATCTACTCCCTCCGTAGTTACCGAAACTAGCACCTTGCCTGTGGTCAGGTACGCGAACCTTGCACTCCGACCGCTGCGCACCGATCGCCGTGACATCGCGCGCGAGCGCGCGGCGCCAGTCGCGGAAGTTGTCGGCGCTCGCTCAGTCTCGAAGATTCCGCGCACACCGTCGCGCGGATCGCTTCGCTCACCGGGCTCGGATGTCCCAAACCAGTTTCGGAGGCCCAAATCCAGGAAATCACCCTGCGAGTCCATAAGTTACCGCCGCGAAGCCGGTCACAGTATTGGATCCACACCCTTCGACTTCGCCCCGCTCCCGAGGCGATCCGCCACCCGCGGACGAGCACCGCGCCGGGCGAACTGGCGTCTGCACTGACCCGGCGGACGCCAGCGCGGCGCGACCGCCTGGTCGCCGCGCTCGCGGCGCACCAAGGCAATGTGGTGGTCGTCGGCAAGGAGCTCGGCGCACGGCGGGCGCAGATCTATCGCTGGGTCCACCGCTTCGGCGTCGACCTCGACGGCCGCCGCAAGTGGCTGCTCCGCTGCTCGGGTCGCTTCCGGAATTTTCACAGTGCTGCCGTTGCTACCCGTGCATGAGCCTCGTTCGGGATTGCGCCTCGGATATGGTGATCGGGTGTTGGGCCGGGATGGGCCAGAGGAGGCGCGATGAAGCAGCGGGTGGGCGGCGACGAGGCGAGCGAGCACGCGGTGACGCGCCGCGAGCCGCCAGACGCGGCCGGCAGCGCGACGGTCTCGGTGGACGATCGCGCACGGCCGGCGCCGATCGTCGTCGGACACGACGGGCTCGTCGGCACGCTGCTGGTCGGGCGCTATGTCGTCGAGCAGCGCCTCGGGGCCGGCGGCATGGGCGTGGTGTACGCGGCGCGCGATCTCGAGCTCGAGCGTAGGGTGGCGATCAAGCTGGTGCGGCCGCGGGTCGGCGACGGCGCGGGCCGGACGCGCATGGCGCGCGAGGCGCGCACGATGGCGAAGCTGCGGCACCCCAATGTCGCGACGGTGTTCGACATCGGCACGGTCGACGATCGGATCTTCATCGTGATGGAGCTGGTCGAAGGCGGCACGCTCGCGGCGTGGCTGGGCGCGCAGCCGCGGAGCTGGCGCGAGATCGCCGAGGTGTTTCTGCAGGCGCTGGCCGGGCTCGCCGCGGCACACGCCGCCGGGTTCGTGCATCGCGACTTCAAGCCCGAGAACGTGATGATCGGCAGCGATGGCGCGGTCCGCGTCACGGACTTCGGCCTGGCGCGGATCGTCGGCGAACACGAGGCGGAGCCGCCTGATGAGCGGCCCGCGGCGGCCAGTGGCGCGGTGTCGGGGACCCCCGGCTACATCGCGCCGGAGATCCTGCGACGCGAGGCGTTCGACGCGCGCGCCGACCAGTTCAGCGTGTGCGTCGCGCTGCATGTCGCGCTGTTCGGGCGGCGGCCCGGCGCCGATGGCGCTGATCGCCCGGCCATCCCGGCGCCGCGTCGCGTGCCGCGCTGGCTCGCGCGGGTCGTGCACCGCGGCCTGGAAGCGGAGCCCGAGCTGCGCTGGCCGTCGCTGGCGGTCATGGCCCAGGTGATCGAGCGACGGCTGCGGCCGCGGCGCCGCGCCTGGTACGCCGCCGCGGCGCTCGGCGCGGCGGGGCTGGTGATCGGGGTCATGGTGCTCCGCCAGGCGGGCGCGCCGGCCGGGCTGATGTGCCGCGGCGCCGAGCGCAAGCTCGCGGGGGTGTGGGACGACGGGCGCAAGCAGGTGGTCCATGCTGCGCTGCGCGCGACCGGCCGGCCGTATGCCGAGACCGCGTTCGCCGAGCTCGCCGCGAGCCTGGACCGCTACGCCGGCGACTGGGTCGCGATGCACACCGAGGCCTGCGAGGCGACGCAGGTGCGCGGCGAGCAGTCCGAGGAGGTCCTCGATCTGCGGATGGCGTGCCTCGATCACTGGCGCGCTCAGCTCGCGGCCGAGGTCGGGCTGCTGGCGGCCACGGATCCGGCGATCGTGCTGCGCGTGCCGCAGATGACGGCGGCGCTGTCGAATCTGCGCGAGTGCGCCGATATCTCCGGGCTGCGTGCGCCGGTGCGGCCGCCGGCTGATCCGGGCGTGCGGGCGCGGGTGCGCGAGCTGCGCGACCGGCTGGCGCAGGTCAAGGCGCTGCAGGCCGCGGCCAAGGCCAAGGACGGTCTCGCGATCGCGGTGCCGGTGGCGGTCCAGGCGCGCGAGCTGGCGTACCGGCCTCTCGAGGCCGAGGCCGAGTATCGCCTGGGCCTGCTGCAGCGGCTGTCGGGTGACCCGGCCGCGGCGCACGGCAGCCTCGAGGCTGCGATCTACGCGGCGCGCGCCGGGCGCGACGCGCGGGCCGAGGTCCAGATCGCCGCGGCGCTGACGACGTGGTCGGCCTCGCAGGCCAAGCTCGACGAGGGCCACGGCTGGATCAAGCGCGGCGAGGCGGCGGTGGAGGCGATGGCGACGCGCGATCGCGACGCCGAGGCTGCGCTGTTCACGAGCGCGGCGGAGCTGTCGCTGGTCGAGGGCAACGCCGAGGCCGCGCTCGCGTATGACCGGCGCGCGCTGGCGCTGCGCGAGCAGATCGAGTCGCCGGACAGTGTCGGCCTCGCGGCGGCGCACGCCAACCTGGGCCGCGAGCTCGACGAGCTGCATCGCTACGCCGAGTCGCTCGCCGAGCTCCACCGCGCGCTGGCGACGTTCGAGAAGCGGCTCGGGCTGCAGCACCCCAAGGTCGCGTGGGCCAGGTTCTTGATCGCGAACGTGCTCGGCGAGCAAGGCGACCTCGAGGCGGCGAGCGCCGCCTACCGCAGCTCGATCGCGATCTACGAGGCCGCGATCGGCCCCGAGAGCAGCGAGCTGTCGCTGCCGCTGTCGAACCTCGGCGCGGCGCTGGCGGAGCTGGGCAAGTACGACGAGGCGCTGGCGTGCCTGCGGCGCTCGCTGGCGATCACGTCGAAGGTCAAGGGCCCGGATCACCCGGACGTCGGCGCGGCGGCGGTGAACCTGGCCGGTGTGCTGGTGGCGAGCGGTCACCCCGCCGACGCCGAGCGCGAGGCGCAGCGCGCCCTGGCGCTGCTGCAGCGCGCGCTGCCGGCGGGGCACCACCGGATCTCGCGGGCGCTGACGATCCTGGGCCACGCGCAGCTCGACCTGCACCGCGTGGAGCCGGCGCTGGCGTCGCTCGAGCCGGCGCTCGCGATGGCGTCGATCCGTCCGTACGAGCGGCCCGAGGTGCAGTTCCTGATCGCGCGCGCGCAGTGGGAGCGCGGCCGCGACCGCCGGCGCGCCCGCGCGCTGGCCGACGAGGCGCGCAAGACGTTCGTGGGGCTGGGCAAGGGGCACGAGGCGTCGGTCGCCGAGATCGACGCGTGGCTGGCGCGTCACCGCTGACGCCGACCTAGGCCGGCTGCCGCGGCGGCTGCAGCATCGAAGGCGCCATGCCGAGCATGCGGCGGAACGTCCGGCTCATGTGGGCCGCGTCGCTGAACCCGCTCGCGGCGGCCGCCGACGACAGCGCGGTGCCACGCGTGATCTCGCCCGCCGCGCGCTGCAGGCGCAGCCACGCGAGGTACGGCCGCAGCGGAATGCCGATCGACTCGGTGAAGGTGTGCATCAGCCGGCCGGGCGATAGCCGGGCGACCTCGGCGAGCGCCGCGAGCGACGTGTCGGCCTCGGGCAGCTCGCGCAGGTGACGGAGCACGCGGCGGACCCGCGGGTGCACCGGCGGGCGGGGCGCCGGCGCGGCGATGCCGAGCTGGGTGACGGCGGCGCGGACCCACGCGTCGCCTTCGCCCTGCATCAGCGCGCGCGGGTCGCGCGTGTAGAGCGCCGCGCAGGCCCGCGCGCCGAGGGCGCGGATCGGCCCGTCGAGCGCGGCGGTGAGCGCGGCCCCGGCGTCGCTCTCGGGATCGACGAACACGAGAAGGATGTCGCGGCCCTCGGCGTTGATCGCGTGGTCGACGTCGGGCGCGGTGACCACACCGCCGGTCGCGAGCGTCGACGCGCCGGCGCGAACCGAGAGCTTGCCGGCCGCCGCGACGATGAAGTGCATCGCGTGATGCGCGTGCCGCGAGCTGCGGGTGCCCGGGCCGTGCGAGGCGAGCAGGGGTGGCCACGCCGGGGTCCCACGGGACACCGGCGGCAGACGAGCGAGGCGCATGCGATAGCGTCGCATGCGCGCCCGGGCGATGCTTGCGCCGGCGAGGCTGCTACGCGCCGAACAGGCCCCAGATCAAGAGGATCAGCGCGGCGGCGAGCAGCAGCGCGCCGATGCGCGTGAAGGTCTTGCCGGCCGGTCCGAAGAACGCTCGCCAGAAGAACCCGCCCGACTGCAGGACAATCCCGGCGAGCAGCATGGCGCAGCCGACCTGCTTGAGCGCGGTCGCGACCGGCAGCGCCGCGATCTGCAGCTCGTAGACCAGCGACAGGATCAGCAACACGCCGGCGTGGGCGTGCCCGGCGCGAAACAGCGAGCGCTGGTCCGGCGTCAGCTTGTCGCCGGCGGCACCGAGCAGCGAGTAACCGCCGAACATGACGGTGGGAAGCGAGATCCAGGAGATCAGCTGGAAGATCTTGAGCTCGTGCATGGGGGGCACCGTAGACAGCCGCGGCGCGCCTGGCTTGAACGAACTGGCTGCCGCGAGCAGCGTCGGGGCGGGCAACACCGCGTTCGACCGGCGCGCACGCGATCGCGAGCGCGCGGGTCGACGAGCTTCGGATCCACGTAGCGGTGAGCCCGGTGTCGCCCTGAGCGACGATGCTCGTAGCACAGGTCGCGATACGAGCACACACGTCGATGTGGTCGACCCAAGGCGCGCGAGGCTCTGATGAGTGCCGTGACGCAACCGGGTGGATCTGTGGGGGAGTACGTGGACGCACCGTTCGGCGCGCGACGATCGAGATCGGCGATCGGGGCTTGACCGCAGATCCCCATGTGGGAGGATAGTTCCTCGAACGAGGGGAAGTACCACCGCCAGGGGGGCGTGCCGTGGGCGATATCAATCTAGAAGTGTGGGATGCGACCGGGAACAAGCGGCTGAACGTCCAGGTCCCCGACGACGTGGCGGTCGAGCGGGTCCTCATGGTGCTCGCCGACAAGCTGCATCTGCCGAGGTACGCGCCCGACGGCCAGCTGATGAGCTACAAGTTCCATCATCGCCGGCTCGGTGTTCAGCTGCTCGACGACCAGACGCTGCTGCAGCAGAAGGTGCAGGACGCCGATATCGTCAGGATCCAGCCGGAGATCACCGCCGGCGGGCGCGGTTCACCGGTGTAGGAGACCCGGGTGGCGGGGGAAGGGCTCGTCGTGGCGCTCCGTGAGGATCGCTATCATCGCCAGACGCTGATCGACTGGTGGGATCAGGCGCGCGTGCGCGAAACGCGCATCCTGGTGATCGGCGCGGGCGCACTGGGCAACGAGATCCTGAAGCTGCTCGCGTTGATCGGCAGTGGCTGGACGCTGGTCTACGACCCCGATCGCATCGAGCGGTCGAACCTGTCGCGCAGCGTGCTGTTCCGCGAGTCCGACGAGGGCCAACCCAAGGCCGTGGTCGCCGTGCGGCAGATGCGCGAGATCAATCCGGACGTGCACGGCCACGCGATCTGCGAGAACGTGCTCGCGAGCGCCGGACTGGGCGTGTTCCTGTGGGCCGACGTCGTCATCGGCGCGGTCGATAACCGCGAAGCGCGCGTGTTCATCAACTCGGCGTGCGCGCGGACGCAGCGGACCTGGGTCGACGGCGCGATCGAGGGACTGTCGGGCATCGTACGCGTGTTCGCGCCACATCGCGGCGCCTGTTACGAGTGCACGATGAACGGCACCGATCGCAAGCTCCTGGCCGAGCGGCGGTCGTGTGCGCTGCTCGCGCGCGACGCGGTGCTGCGCGGCCACGTGCCGACCTCGGCGGTCGCCGCTTCGATCATCGGCGCGATGGAGGTCCAGGAAGCGATCAAGGTCATCCACGGCCAGCCGACGCTCACAGGCGAAGGGCTCCATCTCGATGGCCTGTTCGGCGAGGTCAGCCGCGTCGCCTATCCGCGCCGCGAGGATTGTCCCGGCCATGACGATCTGGGCCCGATCTCGCCACTCGGACTCGGCGTCGCCGATGTGACCATCGGTGCCTTGCTCGATCGCGCGGAGGCGGCAGTCGGCGCCGGCGCGTCGCTCGATCTGTCCCGCGACGTGATCGTCTCGCTCAGCTGTCCGTCGTGCGGCGAGGCGTCGCCCGGGCGCGCCGTGCTCGGGACCGTCCGCGAGTCGCAGGCGGCGTGCCCGCGATGTGGTGCGCACCGCGCTGTCGAGATTGCATCCTCGGTCAGCCGCGATGGCCAGGTCGATCTCGCGCTCACGCCCGCACAGCTCGGACTGCCGCCGTTCGACGTCATCGTCGCGCGCCACGGGGTGGAGCGCCGGCAGGCATGGCTGTTCGACGCCGACGCGCCCGCCGTACTCGGCCCGTTGGCTGCTTCCTTTCCAGCGAACCAGGGGGGTCCGCCATGAGCTCACTCGATGTCCGTTCGATCGACGAGAAGAGCCTGCGCCACGAGCAGGCTCCGGCGACCAAACAAGAGTTTCGCGTGCTGCTGTCCGAACAGGCGTTCGATCGCGCGGTCGCGCGAGGCGAAGGCGACACGACGCGCGAGATCGGCGGCGTCCTGGTCGGCGAGGTCCTCAAGGACGACGCCGGCCCCTACCTGCTGATCGATGGCACGATCGATGCGCTCCACGCCGACGAGAAGGGCGCCGAGGTGACGTTCACCCACGCGACCTGGGAGCACATCCACAAGGAGATGGACACGAGGCATCAGAACAAGCGCGTCGTCGGCTGGTATCACACGCACCCGGGGTTCGGCATCTTCCTCTCGGATCGCGATCAGTTCATCCACAAGAGCTTCTTCGACCTCCCGTTCCAGGTCGCTCTGGTCTACGACCCGAAGACCCGCGAGCACGGGATGTTCACCTGGCATGACAACGAGGTCTGCCGCGCTCGTCGCTACTGGATCGGCGCGCGCGAGCAGACCTGGGACGGACCGCGCGTCCCCGGCGAGCCCCAGGATCGCAAGCCGATCAAGCCGGCGATCGATGAGCGTGCGCCCAAGTTCGCCGAGAGTCGCGACGATGCGAGCCTGACCGGGTGGCTCGGGCCGCTCGTCTTCGCCGGCCTCACGCTCCTCGTCATCGGTGGACTCGTGGGGCACTGGTGGGGGGCGGGCGCGGTGAATCAGGTGCAGGTCCAGGCGCAGCTCGAGATCTCGA
>Ga0307515_10021555_pt1 | contig 11417 bp, 8 predicted proteins | sample 17_EM_MG_FD_194513 | JGI IMG/M metagenome (GOLD analysis project Ga0307515, IMG submission 194513) | Populus trichocarpa ectomycorrhiza microbial communities from riparian zone in the Pacific Northwest, United States - 17_EM | ecosystem: Host-associated > Plants > Roots > Unclassified | place... | reverse complement strand
GGTAGCCGTTGCCCGCGCTGACCGCCGCCGGCAGCCCGACCGCGATCTGGTCCGGCCGCAGGCCCGGGAAGAACTGCCCGGTGTTCGCCACACTGAAGCCGGCCTTGAGCATGTCGCCCATCGCGATCGGGAAGTCCGCGGCGCCCATGGTGTGGTACTGGTTGTCCAGGCCCATCACCGGGCCGGAGTTGTAGTCCTGGACGTGCAGCACGGTCAGGGAGTCGCGCAGCGCGTTGATCACCGGCAGGTAGGCGCCGGTGCGCGCGTCACCGCCGCCCGCGCCACCGTAGAACTGGTAGCCGACCTGGACGAAGAACGTCTCCGGCGCCATCGTCAGCACGAATCCCGAGCCGTACCTGGCCTTCAGCGTCTTCAGCGCGGAGATCAGGTTGACGATCGACGGCGTGGTCGGGTTGTGGAAGTCGGTGTCGCCGGAGTTGAGCGACAGCGAATGGCCCTCGAAGTCGACGTCGAGGCCGTTGAGACCGTACTTGTCGATGATCGACGAGACGGAGCTGACGAAGGCGTCGCGCGCGGCGGTCGTGGTCAGCTGGACCTGGCCGTTCTGGCCGCCGATGGAAATCAGCACCTTCTTGCCCTGCGCCTGCTTCGCGCGGATCGCGGCGATGAAGTCGGCGTCACTCTCGACGTTCGGGCACTCGGCGACCGGGCAGCGGTTGAAGCGGATGTCACCGGAGGTCACCGACGTCGGCTCGCCGAAGGCCAGGTCGATGATGTCCCAGGCCGCGGGGACGTCGGCCATCCGGACGTACCCGGAGCCGTTCGCGAAGCTCGCGTGCAGGTACCCGATCAGGGAGTGCTTCGGCAGGCCGGTGTCGACGCAGCCGGTGGTGCTGCCGGTGGCCGTGGCGCTGCGCGGCGACTCACCCGCGGTGTTGTAGGCGGCGACGGTGTAGCTGTGCGTCGAGCAGGCGGTCAGGCCGGTGAGGGTGGCGCTCGTTCCGGTGACGGTCGCGCGGAGCGTGCTGCCTTCGTAGACGCGGTAGCCGGTCACGGTGCCGGCGCTCGCGCCCCAGCTCAGGGCGATCGAGGAGTTCGTGACGGCGCCGACCGACGGCGTCCCGGGCGCGCCGGGGGTACCCGGGATGCTGCCGCCGGGGCCGTCGAGGACGACATCGTCGGCGTAGTAGGTGCCCGCGCCGTACCAGCCGTGCACGTAGAGCTGGGCCGACGTCTGGCTCGCGGTCGTGGTGAACGACAGCGAAAGCTGGTTGTAGGCGCCCGCGTTGCCCGACCAGGTCGACGCGCCGCCGGTGATGCCCAGGTAGACCGGGTTGCCGCGGACCCACGCGGAAACGGTGTACGTCGTGTTCGGCAGCACGGACACGGTCTGCGCGCACTGGGCGTAGTCGGCGCCGACCGGGGTGGCGGCGAGCGCGTAGCCGCCCGAGTGCACCGGCGTCGTCACGGCCGTGCCGCCCGAGCACGTCCAGCCCGACAGCGAGCCGGCCTCGAAACCGGGGTTGGTGAGCAGGTTGGCCGCGTCGGCGGTGCCCGGCCCGGCCACCAGGCCGGAGAGCGCCAGCGCGAGGGCGGCGAGTGCAACGGAGAATCTGGAACGCCTCATCGGGTCCTCCAGTGGGGACGCGGTCGCACCGCGGAGACCCATATTGTCTAGACCAATAGGTAAAATGTCCAGACCAACGAGCAGTCGTGCGACCGGCCGGGTGCACGCCGGGGCTCTGTCAGCAGCCGATCAACAACCGGGCCACCAGGCGAGTACGCCGGGCATCCGCCCGGTCGATCACCCGGACGCTGCGCCACCCGGGCGGCACCTCGTCGGCGAGCAGCTCCTCCCGCCACTTCCCGGTGCGGCGGACGTGCCGCTCGAACGAGCGCGGCCGCACCAACCGGCCCCGGCTGCGCTGCCCCTCCAGGGCCTGCTCGGCGGTGGCGTCGAGGAACAGCAGCCGCATCGAGCGCCCGGTCAGCCTCCCGACCAGGGCGAGCAGCGCGCGGGTCGACGCCCGCGTCGACGGCTCGTGGACGACGAGTGGCCCCTCTGCGGAGATGGCCCGCCCGACGATCCGCAGCCGGTGCCCCGCGTGCACGAGCGGCCGGTACCAGCGATACGGCACCGCCTCCGGGAACACCGTCGCCAGCCGCGCCCGGACCTGGTCGGAGTCGAGCACCGGAAGTCCTTCGGCCGCGTGGCGGAGCATGGTGGTCTTGCCCGCGCCGGGCAGCCCGGCGACGACGAGCAGGTCACGCGGTCCGAGCTCGATGACGGTGGGCGCGCTCATGCCCTTGCCAACGTCCCACCGAAGGTAATGGTTCCTTTACCTTCAGCTCACGGACCGTGACACCGAGGGTGACCGTCCGCATCGGGCACCTCCGCGGCGGCACAACACCACTCCGCGGTGGGATCGGTTCTCACGTCGCGTGTCCGCCGTCACCCACTCGCCTGAAAACCCATGCGTGACAGGGCATTCGACGGTCCTGAACCGCTTCGGGTGAAGATCGCCCGCGCCCCTTCCCGGCGTCCGGAAAATCCTTATCTTCTGAAGGGGACGGACGGCTAGAACAGGGGAAAGGCATCATGACCCAGTCGCTGGAACTCCCACTCCAGGAATACTGTCTCGATTGGACACTGACCGGCGATGACGGCGGCCGGGTCGAAGTCACCCTCTCCGGTCAGGTGACCCTGCTGGACAACAACCGGTTCTACAAGATCGACGGGGTCGTCTACGTCGCCCAAGGTGACGCCGACATCCGCGCGGTCGGCAACCCGCGCCTGTCCGTGCGCCGCAACGGCGTCGAGAAGACCGGGCGCCAGTGGGGCTGGGAGATGTGCTCGGCGCGCAAGAGCCTCGGCGCGCTCAGCACGATGGAGGGTTACTTCGTCCGCACCGGGTACTGGGCGCCGGCCGACCGCTCGATCCAGCTGAGCCTGTGCGCCGAACTCGGGTGGAGCCGGCGCAAGTCCTACAGTCCGCACGTCACCGTCCGGATGATCGACTGACCACTGTGGACAGATGGCGCCTCCTGGCCGCCACCACGACGAACCCCGCCGCGACCGCGCCCGCCACCGCACACCCGGCGCCGAAGCCCGGTGACGGCTCGTGCACGCGCAGCACCGAGAGGCACAGCCACAGCGCGACGCCGAACAGGATGCCGAGCACCGGCCCGGCGGCCAGCGCACCCCGGCCGCGGTGGCCGTTGCGGATGTTGCGCAGCACCGACTCCAGGTAGGCGAGGGTGAACAGCGCCAGGATGAGGCTGCCCGCGCCCATCGCGCTGGCCAACGGGTGCTGCGAAGCGAGCAGCGTGAACGTCTGGGTGACGGTCCCGGTCTGGATGGTCGCGGTGACCGCGCCGCCGACGATCCACCGCGCCAGGCCCGGCAGTTCGAGCTGGGCGGTGAAACCGTTGCCGGCGGCCTTCGACGTCGTCTCGGCGGAGCCGAGCGGGATCCCGGCCGCGGAGAGGTCGAGCGCGACCCGGCCGGGGTTGCCGGGGCCGGTCACCGTCAGCGGTTTGCTCAGGTCCACCTCGACCGGCGCCGACACGGGCGCCCCGCCGACGTTCAGCGTGGGCGATGCCTGGTGCGGCAGCCGTTCCGGGTTGAGCAGGGCGAGCACCACCAGCACGACCGCGGCGGCGGCCGCGGCGAGCCGGAACCACAGGGTGGACGCCGGGCGTGACTCAGGTTCGGGTTCCCGCGGGACACGCGTCGCGGACAGCGTCGGATCCGGTGAAGACGGCCCGGAAGGGCGCTGGACCGGCCGCGTCCGGGCGTCCACCGGTGGGGCCGGTGCGGTCGGCGAGTTGAGCCCGGCGATCACCCGGGGCGTCAGGTGCAGCACCGGCACGCCCGCGCGTTCGAGCCAGCCCGGGCCGTAGACCGCGGTGGCGGCGCCCGCCAGGTCGGCGGCGAAGGATTCGGCTTCCCGGTAACGCGAATCGAGTTCACGCGCCAGGCTGCGCATGATCACGCCCGCGATCGGCATCGGCACGCCCGCGATCGGCCGCGGATCGGTGAACATGTGCTGGCGCATCATGCTGATCGCGCCGCGGGTGTTGTCGAACGGCAGCTGCCTGGACAGCAGCTCGTAGAGCACCGTGCCGGCCGCGTAGACGTCGGCCGCCGGGCTCAAGGCGTTGCCCATCGCCTGCTCCGGCGCGATGTAGGCCGGGGTGCCGAGGATCTCGCCGCCGTGCGTGACGAGCGTGGCACCTTCGCTGATGACACGCGCGATGCCGAAGTCGGCCACCTTCATCACGCCCTGTGTGCTGAACAGCAGGTTCCGCGGCTTGACGTCGAGGTGCAGCACGCCGGCCCGGTGCGCCGCGTGCAGCCCGGCGAGCATCGCCAGGCCGATCGCGCACGCCTGCTCGCCGCTGACGCCACCGCCGTGGAACCGGCTGTGCACGGTGCCGCCGTCGAGCCGTTCCATCACCAGCAGGTGCTCGCGGCCGGTGCGGACGTAGTCGTACACCGGCACGATGTGCGGGTGGTCCAGGCTGGCCAGCACCCGGGCCTCGCGGTCGAACAGCTCGCTGCTCGCGGCGTGGTTGAGCACGTCCCAGGGCAGTTGCTTGATCGCGACGCTGCGGCCCAGCGTCCGGTGCGTCCCGGCGAACACGACACCCATGCCGCCTTCGCCGATCTCGGTCCCGATGTCGTACTGCGGGAGGGCGGCGATCAGCTCCGCCGGTGCGCTCATCGGGTGAATTCCTGGGTCGCGGGGAGCGGCAGCCGGACCGTCGCGTCCCCGGTGGGCGCGGGCGGCGGCACCGGGTTCGGCGTCAGGTAGCCGAGCAGGAACGCGATCGCCGCGGCGCCGAGCACCACCGGGATCTCGATCGCCGGTTCCGGCGGCACCAGCCGCAGCACGGACAGCGTGATCACCGCGACCAGGCCGGTGCCGAACCCGGCGGGCAGGAACCGCAGGCCGCGACGCCAGCGGTTGGCGGCCAGCCGGTGCCGCGCCAGCGCGAGCAGCGCCGCCAGCCAGGCCAGGATCGTGAGCACGAGCATCGCCAGGCCGAAGACGCCGTAGACCGACCAGAAGGAGCCGCGGACGTCGGCGACCGTGGTGGCCTCGCCGAGCGTCGCGCGCCCCGCGTCGAGCAGTTCGACCGACGAGGGCAGCAGCCCGGTCGCCTGCCCGGACAGGTCGCCGAGGTCGAGCACGAACGTCCGGGTCGCCTTGCCCCGTGCGGGCACCTCGAAGGGCGCCGTCGTGTCGTAGGCGAAGAAGGTGAGCGCGAGGGCGACGCCGGAGAGGCGCACACTGCGGACCTTCACCGGCGCGGTGCCGGAGTTGGTGGCCACGACCTGGAGCTTGACCTGGTTCGCCGGGTCGATCGGGACGGTGGCGTCCGCGATCGGCCGGTCGTCGATCGACACCTCCAGCCCGAGCGAACCGGACTCCGCCGAAGCGGGCGATGCGCCGAGCAACACCGCGCACAAACCCAACGCAACCCCCGCCGCGATGACACGTCCCATTGGGCATCCCCTACTTGCGTAATCCGACTGGTCCGGAATGCTACAGCGAGCACACACCCGGGGAGGGACGTTCCGATGCGTATCGTGATTCGCTTGTTTTTCGGCACCGTGGCCGGAGCATTACTCCTGCTCACGTTCGCGTCGAACGCCAATGCACAATACACTTCTTCGGTTGGTTTGAAACCGGCGAGCGGTAAGGCTGGAAGCTCCTTCACCATTTCCTGGAATTTCTATCCCTGCAAAGGTCCGGTCACCTTTTCCTGGAACGGCACGCCGATGTGGTCGGCCGCCTCCAGCCCACAGATCCCGAGTGGCACGGTCGCGGCCACAGTGCCCGGCGGCGCCCAGCCCGGCACCTACCCGGTGACGGGCACGTGCACCAACGCCCGGACCGGCGGGCCGCTCAGCGGAGGGAGCCGGTTCACCGTCACCGGCACGACCACCACCACCCCGCCGCCGGTGACCACCACGCCGGTCACGCCGCCGCCCGTGACCACCAAGCCGTCCAAGCCCGGCGGCCCCACGACCACACCCCCGACCACGACGACCCCGCCGACCACCACGACCACGCCGCCGACGTCGACCACACCCACCACGCCCGGCACACCGCCCGCGACCACCAGCACCGAGCCGAAGCCGGGCGAACTCGTGCTCGACCGGCCGAGCGTCCAGCCCGGCGACGAGTTGTCGGCGTCCGGGAAGGGCTGCGAGCCGGGCCGGATGGTGACGCTGACGTCCGACGGCGCCGAGGTCGGCTCCGCCTACACCGACAGCACCGGCGCCTTCACCGCGCCGGTCGAGTTCACGCGGATCGAGGCCGGGCAGCACACCGTGATCGCCGACTGCGGGGTGCGGCTGACCGGCACGGTCGACCAGGTCGTGACCCGCTCGTCCGGCGGACAGACGAGCACGCTGGTGATCCTGGTGTTCTTCGTGCTGGCCGGCATCGCGGTGATCCGCTTCCCGTAGGCACCCCGTTGACATGCAGCCGCCTGGCTGCCTATCGTGAATAGGCAGCCGCGCGGCTGCATGTCAGGAGATTGCCCGATGGACGAGGTGTTCAAGGCACTGGCCGATCCCAGCCGCCGCCAGCTGCTGGACGTGCTCAACGAGCGCAACGGCCAGACCCTGCGGGAGCTGTGCGCGGGCCTGGACATCGCCCGGCAGTCGGTGAGCAAGCACCTGGCCGTGCTCGAGGCGGCCGGACTGGTCACGACAACCTGGCGGGGCCGGGAAAAGCTGCACCACCTCGACGCCGCGCCGATCAACGGCATCGCCGAGCGCTGGATGACCCGCTACGACCGACGGCGGGCCGGCGCACTGGCCGATCTCAAACGAGCCCTGGAGTCCGAACCGATGAACGAATTCGCGTACACGACCTACATCAGCACCACTCCCGAAAAGCTCTGGCAAGCGCTTACCGATCCGGCGTTCACCCGGCAGTACTGGGGTGTTTCCTTCGAGACGGACTGGAAAAAGGGGTCGCCGATGATCTGGGCGGAAGGCGGCGCGAAAACGACCGACCCCGAACAGGTCGTCCTGGAATCCGATCCGCACCGCCGCCTTTCCTACACCTGGCACACCTTCACTCAGGAATGGGCGAAAGGCGCGGGCATCGACGACGAGACATTGGCGAAACTGCGCGGGGAAAGCCGCAGCAAGGTCACGTTCACGCTGGAACCGCACGGGGAAAAGGTCAAGCTGACGGTGCTCCACGACGGCTTCGAAGACGACAGCACGACCCTGTCGATGTGCAGCCAGGGCTGGCCCGCGCTGCTGTCGAGCCTGAAGACGCTCCTGGAGACCGGCGCCCCTCTTCCGTAACCACGACTTATCGGGCGAATCGTCCAGACGCGACACTTCTCCCACAGGGAAACGTCCGGATTCTCCCCCTTTCGTGGGCGACCGGCTGAAGTCCGGGTGAATTCCCTCCTCACGGCCCCATCGGATGCGGTTTTCCGGGCGTTAGGCTCGCATAATCCGTGACCGGGAATGGTCCGATCGAGTGACGGGAGAGCGTGCGTGCCGGGGTCAGTGCGTACTCGCTGGATCGTGGCGGTGGTCGCCCTCGCCGTCGTGGCCGGCGCCGCCGTGGTGTTCTGGCCACGCGATGCCGAAGCACAGGACCCGGAGATCGCGATCTCGCGCTCGTCCTGCGGCACCGGCTGGTCGGCCCCGAAGCCCGGCCCGCAGACGTTCCTCCTGCACAACACCGGCTCGGTGACCGCCGAGGTCGACCTCATCGACCCCGCCACCGGCGTGATCTACGGCGAGGTCGAAGGGCTCGGCCCGGCGACCACCCGGCCGTTGCAGGTCAACCTCGGCAACGGCAGCTACGCGTTCCGCTGCCTGCCCGAGGACGCGAGCGCGATCGTCGGGCCCGCCTCCCAGGTCAGCGGCGGTGCCGAGCGGACCGGGCCGGGCGTCGCGCCGGTGACGCACAACGACCTGCTCGGCCCGCTCAAGGCCTACCAGGAGCACGTCAGCACCGGCCTCGTCGAGCTGGTCGCGAACACCGGCGCGCTGAAGAACGTCGTCCACGGCGGCGACCGCACCGCGAGCGAGTCGGCGTGGCTGACCGCGCACCTGACCTACGAGCGGCTCGGCGCCGCGTACGACGCGTTCGGCGACTCCGACGGCGCGCTCAACGGCACCGCCGACGGCCTCCCCGGCGGCACCGCCGACGAGGGCTTCACCGGGTTCCACCGCCTGGAGTCCGGCCTCTGGCACGGCGAGGAGCTCGGCGCGCTCTCCGGCGTCGCCGACCAGCTGGACACCGACGCCCACGCGTTGCAGACGGCTTTCGGCGACAGCCAGGTCGACGGCAACGACCTCGCCCTGCGCGCGCACGAGATCATGGAGAACACGCTGCAGTTCGAACTCACCGGCCGCACCGACTACGGCAGCGGCACCAACCTCGCCACCGCCCGGGCGAACCTCGACGGCACCCGGGCCGTGCTCGACGTCCTGCGCCCGCTGCTCACGCCGCGATACCAGCAGCTGCCGAAGCTGGACAGCTGGCTGGCGCGTACGCAGACGGCGTTGGACGCCACCCACCGCCCGGACGGTTCATGGACGCCGCTGGCGCAGCTGGATCCGAAGCAGCGCCAGAAGCTCAACGCCGACGTGAGCGAGCTGGCCGAGCTGCTGGCCCCGATCGCGGCGATCGCCGAGCCGAGGAGGGTCTCGTGACGGACCGGCCTCGCCGGATTTCGGCGCCCCACGCCACAGACCGCGAACCACCGGCCCGGATCGTCGCCACCGCCGAGCCGAGGACCCGGCCCGGCCCGGCCCCAAGCGCCCCAATGTGGCATTGGGTGCGTTGGACGCACCGAACGCCACATTGGGTGCGTCAGATGCACCCAACGCCACATTGGGGCGTTACGAGGAGGGCCTCGTGACCGACCAGCCTCGCTGTCCCGTGCCACACCCGGTCGCCGCGGCGGAACCGGCCTCGCCGCACCGAGCCACCGCCGCGGGCCTGCCCCGCCGTTCCTTCCTGCGCCGGGCCGCGATGGGCGCCGGCCTGACCGTCGCCGCCGGAGCCGGGCTCGGCGCGTCCGCGGCCGTCACCGACAGCACGTCGCCGGTGCCGTTCCACGGGCCGAACCAGGCCGCGATCCTGCGGATGCCGCCCACCCAGACCGTCGTCGCTTCGTTCGACGTCGTCGCGGAGTCGAAGGCCGAGCTGACCGAGCTCTTCCGCACCATCACCGACCGGGCCCGGTTCCTCACCGGCGGCGGCGCGCCCGCGGCCCTGGGGATCACCGGGCCACCCGCCGACTCGGGCGTGCTCGGCCCGGTCGTGCCGGGTGGCGACCTCGGCGTGATCCTCGGCGCCGGCGCGTCGCTGTTCGACGACCGGTACGGCCTGGCGAAGCTCAAGCCCGCCAAGCTGAAGCCGATGCGGATGTTCCCGAACGACGCCCTGGATCCGGCCCAGTGCCACGGCGACCTGAGCCTCACCCTCTCGGCGAACGCGAACGACACGGTGCTGCACGCGCTGCGCGACATCACCCGCGCCACCCGCGGCGGCATGCAGCTGCGCTGGCGGATGAACGGGTTCAGCTCGCCGCCGCGGCCGTCCGGCACACCGCGGAACCTGATGGGCTTCAAGGACGGCACCGCGAACCCGGAAGGGTCCGAACTGGACAGTCTCCTGTGGACGTCGGGCGGCGGCGAACCCGCGTGGACGGCGGGCGGCAGCTACCAGGTGGTCCGGCTGATCCGGATGCTGGTGGAGTTCTGGGACCGGGTTTCGCTGACCGAACAGGAGAACATGTTCGGCCGCCGCCGTGACACCGGCGCTCCGCTCGACGGCACCGGCGAGAAGGACGTCCCGCGCTACGCCGACGACCCGATCGGCACGGTCATCCCGCTGACCAGCCACATCCGGAAGGCGAACCCGCGCACCCCGGAGACCGACAACAGCCGGCTCCTGCGGCGCGCGGTCAACTACGACCGCGGCGTCGACAGCAACGGCAACCTTGACATGGGCCTGCTGTTCGTCTGCTACCAGCAGGACCTGGAGCGCCAGTTCGAGGCGGTCCAGACGCGGCTGGCCGACGAACCGCTGGTCGACTACATCTCCCCGTTCGGCGGCGGCTACTTCTTCGCGCTGCCGGGCGTCACCGGCCCGGAGGACCACTACGGGCGCTCCTTGCTCACCTGACGCAACTCCCACCACGAAAATCAGGAGGAATCCTCAGTGGACACCAGATCCCGCCGTCGGCGGCGGCGTGGCCTGATCGGCGCCGGGGCACTCGCCTCGGTGGCCGTGCTGGCCGTCGCCACCGGCTCCGCGGCGAGCACCGCGGAAGCCCAGCCGCTGCACCCGTTCCCGGCGCAGTGGATCCCGACCGCGACGCCGATCAAGCACGTCGTGGTCATCTTCGGCGAGAACATCTCGTTCGACCACTACTTCGGTACCTACCCGAACGCGGCGAACACGGACGGCACCCCGTTCCAGGCCGCGCACAACACCCCGAAGGTCAACGGCCTGGACCACAAGCTGCTGACGGACAACCCCAACGCGTACGACCCGAAGCGGCTCACGCACGAGCAGGCGCTGACCTGCGACCAGAACCACAACTACGGTGCGGAGCAGGCCGCCTTCAACGGTGGCAAGATGGACAAGTTCGTCGAGAAGACCGAGACGGACAAGTGCACCGGCCAGCCGGTGCTGTTCGGCGAGCCCGGCCTGGTGATGGACTACTACGACGGCAACACCGTCACGGGCATGTGGAACTACGCGCAGAACTACGCGCTGAACGACAACTCGTTCAACACGGTGTTCGGGCCGTCCAGCCCGGGCGCGATCGACCTGATCTCCGGCAACACGCACGGCGTCCAGGCGGTCGACCCGGTGACGCACGAGCCGGTCAGCGACGCGTACGCGGTGCAGTCGCCGGACGCCAACGGTGTCGGCACGATGATCAACGACCCGGACCCCGCCTGGGACGACTGCTCGGACAAGAACCACACGAGCAAGGACAACCTGGCGACCATGCACGGTCGCAACGTCGGTGACCTGCTCAACCAGCGCCACGTGACGTGGGGCTGGTTCCAGGGAGGCTTCCGTCCCACCGGCGAAGCCAACGGCTACGCGGTCTGCGGCCAGACGCACACGAACGTGGGCGGCAACGCGGTCGTCGACTACAGCCCGCACCACGAGCCGTTCCAGTACTACCCGTCGACGGCGAACCCGAAGCACCTGCCGCCGTCGTCGGTGCAGGCGATCGGCCAGACCGACCGCGCGAACCACCAGTACGACATCTCGGACTTCGACGACTCGCTGAAGGCCGGCTCGATGCCCGCGGTGAGCTTCCTGAAGGCCCCGGAGTACCAGGACGGCCACGCGGGTTATTCGGACCCGCTGGACGAGCAGCAGTTCGTGGTCAGCGAGGTCAACAAGATCCAGCAGTCCCCGGACTGGCGCTCGACG
>Ga0307515_10021554_pt1 | contig 11417 bp, 9 predicted proteins | sample 17_EM_MG_FD_194513 | JGI IMG/M metagenome (GOLD analysis project Ga0307515, IMG submission 194513) | Populus trichocarpa ectomycorrhiza microbial communities from riparian zone in the Pacific Northwest, United States - 17_EM | ecosystem: Host-associated > Plants > Roots > Unclassified | place... | reverse complement strand
CGTCGGTGGTCATCGCCGACGACAGCTCGATCTTGGCCCGCTCGGCGGCCTCCTTGAGCCGCTGCAGCGCGACCGAGTCGTCGCGCAGGTTGATGCCGTGCTCGGTCATGAACTCGTCGGCCAGGAGGTCGATGATCACGCGATCGAAGTCGTCGCCGCCGAGCGTGGTGTCGCCGTGGGTCGCGAGCACCTCGAACACGCCGTTCTCGATCGCGAGGATGGAGATGTCGAAGGTGCCGCCGCCGAGGTCGAACACCGCGAGCCGCTGGTTGTGCTGGTGCTGCGCGCCGTAGGCCAGCGCGGCCGCGGTCGGCTCGTTGAGGATCGCGCGCACGGTGAGCCCGGCGATCGCGCCGGCGTCCTTGGTCGCCTGGCGCTGGACGTCGTCGAAGTACGCCGGCACGGTGACCACGGCCTCGTCTACCGCCTCGCCGAGGTAGTCCTCGGCGACGCGCTTCATCTTGGCGAGCACGTGGGCCGAGATCTCCTGCGGCGAGCGCGGCGTGCCGGCGACCTCGACCCAGGCATCGCCGTTCTTGGCCGGCACGACCTTGTACGGCAGCCGCGTGACCAGCGACTGGACCTCGCGGTCGTGCAGCTTGCGGCCGATCAGCCGCTTGGCGCCGAACACGGTGCGCTGCGGGTTGGTGACCATCTGGCGCTTGCTCGCCGCGCCGACCACGACGTCGCCGTCGGCGTTCCACGACACCATCGACGGCGTGGTGCGCCCGCCCTCCTGGTTGTGGATCACCGTCGGCTCTCCACCCTCCAGCACCGCCACACACGAATTCGTGGTGCCGAGATCGATCCCGATTACGCGGCCCATGCCTCGTCGGAAGTATACCTATTTGCGGCGAGTGAACAGCTCGGTCAGAGCGGTCTTGGCGACCTGGAGATCCGGGTCGAGGTCGAGCGCGTCCTGGAGCTCGACGCGCGCGTCGTCGAGCCGGCGATCGAGCTGCGCCTCGCGGCCGCGGGCGTAGCACACCAGCGCGCGGATCCGCCGGGACGCGGGATCCCGGGCCGACAGCTGATGAAGGGCGCTGCGCGCCTGATCCCATTGCGCTCGCTGGAGAAGATCGAGCACCACCGCCTCGTCCTGCGCGGTGACCGGCGCGCTCCCGACCGGCCGTATGACGCCCGGCGGTCGCGACGCGGGGGACATCGCCCCGGCGCGGTTCGCCGCGCTCGGCGGGCGCGATGGCAAGGCTTGCCCGGGCCGGCTGGCGCCGGGAGCGCTCGGCGGTGGGACCGCCGGAAGCGGCTGCGACGGACTCGTGCCCGCCGCCCGGCGCAGCGCCTTGGCCGCGGAGTCGTGGGCGGCGCGCAGTGCGAGAAACACCTCGTTGGCCTGCTTCTGGATGTCGGTCGCCATCCGGCCGAAGCGCACCGGGTGGTACTGCTTGGTCAGCTGGAGAAATGCGGCGCGGGCGTCCTCCGCCGTCGAGCTTGCAGTGATCCCGAGCGCGACGTTGGGGCCGCGTGCGAGACGTTCCTGCATGTCGGCGAGCACCGAGCGCGCGCGCGCCTCATCGAGCCCCGCCACACCCGGAGCCTAGCCCGCAGCCGGTTGCCGCACCATGGCCTGATCCCGAAGTAACGGTGATCGATCGGTTAGCGAGGCCCAGCGGCCTCGGTAAGAGAGTGTTATGTAATTGCTTTGCACCACGGAGGTGATGACAACCGTGGGCAGCGTCCGGCAAGGGTCCAGCCAGCGTCCAGCCAGCGTCCAGCCAGCGTCCAGCCAGCGTCCAGCCAGCGTCCGGTCGATCTCGCGATCAGAAGGATCGTGCTCCCGCAGCGCTCGTGGTAAGCGCGGCGCGTGGCCGGAACGCCGGGTCGCCCGAGATTTGACCGCGCCTCGACGATCATCCACTATCACGGACGTATGTCCGCCACCGCTCCGATCCCCGACGTTGTCGCCACGCCCCGTCGCTACGAGGTGCGCCGCGACGCGATGGTGGTCGAGGGTCACGCGCTCGCCGGCGTCGAGCTGGCCGGGTACCTCGTCGGCCAGCCGCTCGGCACCGCGCCGGTGGTGATCGTCGTGGGCGGGATCACGGCGTCGCCGTTCCCGTTCGGCGAGCCGATCAGCGGCGCCGAGGCGTGGTGGCCGGCGCTGCAGGCGCCCGACCTGGTGGACCCGGGCCGCGCCACGGTGCTGTGCCCGTGCTGGCCCGGCAACGGCTCGACCTGGCGCGGCTTCGACGACGGCGCGATCCCGCCGCTGTCGGCGCTCGGCCTGGCCGATCTGATCGCGGCGTGGCTCGACGGCCTGGGCTGCACCCAGCCGGTGACCTACGTCGGTGCGAGCCTGGGCGGACTGGTCGGCATCGCGTTCGCGGTGCGCCACGCCGAGCGCTGCGCGCGGCTCATCACGATCTCGGCCGGCTTGCGCCCCGACGGCTGGGGCACCGCGACGCGCCACGTCCAGCGCGAGCTGGTGCGCGACGGCCTGCGCACCGGCGACGTCGCCACCGGCATGGTCCGGGCGCGCCAGCTCGGCATGCTGACCTATCGCGGCCGCGACGAGCTCGACACCCGGTTCGGCGTGCTCGTCCCCGGGCTCGAGCGCCCGCCCGTGGCCGCGTACCTCGATCACCACGGCGAGCGGTTCGCGGCGCGGTTCCCGGTCCGCACGTTCCTGCTGCTGTCCGAGGCGATCGACCGCAGTCACTTCGGGACCGACCACGGCTCCCTGCGCGCCGAGCTCGCGCGGGTGACCGCCGACGTGCTCGTCGTCGGCGTCCCGGGCGACATGGTGTTCCCGTTCCCGCTCCAGCACGAGCTGTACCGCGAGCTCCAGGCGGTCGGCGCGGCGTGCTCGCTGTGGAAGCTCGACTCCGAGTACGGCCACGACGCGTTCCTCGCCGACCAGGATCGGCTCGCGGCGCTGCTCCGCGACGCCGGCGCGTTCGGTGCCACCGCGCGGCGCGAGCGGTTCGAGGGCATCGGCGCCCGGCCGATCCGCGAGATCCGGATCGGCATGCTGGGCTGCGGCACGGTCGGCACCGGGGTGCTCGAGCTGCTCGCGCGCCAGGCCGGTGCGATGGTCGAGCGCTACGGCGTGCGGTTCCGGGTCACCCGGATCGCCGTGCGCGATCGCGACAAGCGGCGCACGCCGCTGGCCGACGGCATCCCCCGCGCGGTCACCGCGCTCGACCTGGTCGCCGATCCCGAGGTCGACGTGATCGTCGAGGTCGCCGGCGGGCTCGACGTCGAGGCCACGGTGTCCGCCGCGCTCGCCGCGGGCAAGCCGGTGGTCACCGCGAACAAGGCGCTGCTGGGCAAGAAGCTCGCCGAGCTCGGCGTGCTGGCCCAGCGCACCGGGACGCCGCTGTTGTGCGAGGCCGCGGCGGCCGCCGCGCTGCCGATCATCCGCCACCTGTCGCACCGCGCCGACGAGATCGACAGCCTGATGGCGATCGTCAACGGCACCTGCAACTACATCATCACCCGGCTCGAGCAGGACGAGTGGGCGCTCGATCGCGCGATCGCCGAGGCCCAGCGGATGGGGCTCGCCGAGGCCGATCCGTCGGCCGACATCGATGGGCTCGACGCCGCGGCCAAGCTGTCGATCCTGATGTACCGCGCGTTCGGCGCGTGGCTGCCGCCCGACACGTTCGCGGTCCGCGGCATCGGCGAGCTGTGGCCGGCCGACTGCGACCTGGCCGAGGCGATGGGCTTCCGGATCCGGCTGATCGCACATGCGGCGCGGCGCGGCGATCAGCTGAGCGCGGCGGTCGAGCCCCTGCTGCTCCCCGACTGGCACCTGCTGGCGTCGGTCGAGGAGGAGTACAACGCGGTCTACCTCCGGTGCGCGGCGTCGGGCGACCTGTCGCTGTTCGGCAAGGGCGCCGGCGCGCTGCCGACCGCGACCGCGATCCTCGGCGACCTGATCGATCTGGCGCAGGACAACTCGGTGCAGTGGCCGGCGCCGCACCACGGCCGCCCGACCCCGTCGCCGCCGCGCCGCCACTACCTGCGGGTCAGCGCCGAGGCCCACCCCGGGCTCACCCGCCGGGTCGATTCGCTGGTCCGGCGCGCCGGGCTGACCGTGCAGAACCGCGCGACCCGGCCCGAGCCGCTGGTCAGCCACCACGGCTTCGTGATCTCGGCGAGCGACGATGCGCAGATCCGCGAGGTCGCCGCGCAGATCGGCGAGCTCGGCCGGGTCGAGCAGACACTCTGGCTGGGGGTCGCTGAATGAGTGATGAACCGACGCGCCGCACCCGGCGCCCGACAGCGCGCTCGATCAGCGCATGGCTCGATCCCGCGGCTTGCCCGCGCGAGCGCCCCCTGCTGGGGGGGATGGGCGCACCGACCCGCCAGCTCCACGCCGCGCTCGACGTCCAGGCGCGCAAGACCGGCGTGCCGTGGCTCAACCCCGAGCGCCGCACGATCCAGCGCGACCTGCTCGGCTCGCCCGCCGTGGTGGCGTGGCAGGAGGCCAAGGCCGCGTTCCTGCTCGCCGGCGACGGCGCGTGGTCGGAGCTGCCCCACCTCTACGCGCGCTACGGCACGCCGGGCACCGCCGAGCTGATCGCCGCGCTGCGCGCGCTCGAGGGCGCCCGCGCCGCGATCGTCACCGACAGCGGCATGCAGGCGATCGCGCTGGTCGCCGACGTCGTGCTGCGCGGCGGCGGCCACGCCGTCGTGATGCGGCAGGTCTACAACAAGACCCGCACGTTCCTCGAGCACACCGCGAAGCGGATCGGCGCGCGGATCACCCTGGTCGACGACGGTGACCTCGCCGGCGCTGCCGCCGCGATCCGGCCCGAGACCCAGCTGGTGCTGGCCGAGACGTTCACCAATCCAGTGACCCGCGCGCAGGACGTCCCGGCGCTCGCGGCGCTGACTCGCCATCTGGTGATCGACTCGACGATCGCCACGCCGTGGGCGTTCACCACCCCGCTGCTCGCGCGCGGCGTGCGCGTCGTGGTCGGCAGCCTGACCAAGGCGCTCGGCGGCCAGGACGGCGCGCTGGGCGGTTACATCGCCACCGACGACACCGAGCTCGCCAACCAGATCATGGACCTGGTCGCGATGCGCGGCGGGATCCTCGACGACGATCGCGCGCAGCGCTTCGCGGCGGGCCTGGCCGCGGCCGAGATCGACCACGCCCGGCGCTGCGACTCGGCCCAGCGGATCGCCGCGTTCCTGGCCCGTCACCCGCGGATCGAGCGCACGTTCCACCCGTCGCTGCCCGATCACCCCGACGCGGCGGTGATCGCGCGCGACTACCAGCGCACCGGCTCGCTGCTCGCGTTCCGGGTCGCCGGTGCCAGCGAGGCCCGCCACCGCCACATCGCCGACGTCCTGGTGTCGTGCGAGGTGCCGCGCTACGCGCTGTCGTTCGACGGCCTGGTGACCAAGGTCAACCACCACCGCACGGTGTCGGAGTACTTCACGCCGCCCGAGCAGCTCGCCGGGCTCGGGATCGATCGCTTGATCCGGATCGGCGTCGGGCTCGAGGACGCCGACGATCTGATCGCGTGCATCAACTGGACGCTGCACCATGAGCGCGAGGTCACGACCGAGGAGCTCGACGGGTGGCGCGCCGAGCGCGCCGCCGGCTGGACGATCGGATAGCCACAAAACCGTGTCTGGGACCACACTCCAATCGACAGTTGGATCGAGCACGTGATTGTGTAGAACAGCGCTGAAGCTTGCGATTGCGCGGGCGTGCGGTGATAGCGTAGGAGCCGTGCGGTGGCTCCCGATCCTGTTGATCTCGGCTGGCTGCGGCCGCTTCAACTTCCGGGACATCCCCGTGGATGCCGCCGCCGACGCCGCCCCCGACGCGGCGATCGACGCCGATGACAACGCCGTCGATCCGTGCGCCGACAGCTACACCGCGACGTTCGGCACCTCGCGCTACCGGATCGAGACCACCGCCGTCGCGTGGGACGCCGCCGAGCGCGCCTGCGAGGCCGACGGCCGCGGCATGCACCTGGTGCTGTTCGGCGACAGCCCCGAGATGAACGCGGTCGAGGCCCTCGAGATGGGGACCCCGATCTGGGTCGGGCTCAGCGATCGGATCACCGAGGGCGAGTTCGTCAACGTGACCGGGACCAAGCCGCTGTTCGAGCCGTGGCAGACCGACGATCCGTCGTTCGCCGGCCCGGGCTGCGTCGGATTCGATCCGAGCGCGCGGACCTATCACGATGTGGCGTGCGACACGCCCGTGGCCTATGTCTGCGAGTGCGACGGGATGCGGGCCAGGCCCAGCAGCTTCTGACCGCGCGCGACCCGCGCTACGCTGGTCCGGTGGTTCGCCTCGTCCCGCACCTGCTCGTGCTCGCCGCGAGCATCGTGAGCATCGTGAGCCCCGGCGCCGCGCGGGGGGCGCCGCAGTCGCGGCAGCGCGTGGTGCTCGCCGATCCGGACCCCGAGCTCCGCCACGCGATGGAGCAGGCGCTCGCGCCGTGGCGCCTCGAGTTGATCATCGAGGGACCAGCGCCGGCCGATGCGAGCATGGCGCAGGAGCGCGCCGACGCCGACACCGCGCGGTTCGTGGTGTGGCGCGACGGCGAGCAGCTGGTGGTCTACGACCGCGAGCTCGGAACGATCGAGCGCCGCGACAGCCGATCGGGCGTGCTCGATCCGCCGACCGCCGCCGCCGCCGCGCTGACGATCAAGACGATGATGCGCCTGCCGCCGCCCCCGCCGCTCGACGAGGCTCCCGCCCCGCGGGTCGCTCCGGCGGCAGGAGCCGGCATCGAGCTCCGGCTGCAGGCCGGGATCGCGACCCGGATCGCGCGCAGCGATGACACCGCGGCCTCGGCGCGGATCGGCGGCGGCGCGGCGATCCGGCCGTGGCCGAGCGCGGGTTGGCGGTTCGGCCTCGCCTTCGACGGCGGCACCGCGACCGATGTGTCGCGCGCGAGCTTCAAGGGCACGTGGCGCGACTGGGCCGCGTTCGGCCTGGTCAGCTGGACCTACGCGCGCGGCGCATGGGAGCTCGAGCCCCACGCCGGCGTCGGTGTGCGCTACTCCATCCTCGATGGCGACGAGATGGGAACTCCTCGTAGCGAGACCACGCCGCTCGCGGCGCTGCGCGGCGGCGTGTGGGCGCGGTGGCGCCTCGCGCGCTGGACCATCGGTGCCACCGTCGCCGTCGACGACGCGTTCGGTACTCCCACCTACACCAAGATCAGCACACCGGCCGTGGTTTTTCAGGTGCCTGGCATCGGCGCAGAGTTAGGCGCGGTGCTCGCGGTCGATCTATGAAACGCTGCGACCTTTCCGGGCACGAGGCCCACTGACAGATCGTGGGGTTTCCAGCATCTGCAACGCGCGATCACGACGTCGAGCTCGCCCGGCGGGCGGCCGCCGGCGATCGCGTCGCGCAGCACGAGCTGTTCGTCGCGCAGCGCGCCAACGTGCATCGCGCGCTGTTCCGCATCCTGGGCTCGAACCGCGAGCTCGAAGATCTGCTGCAGGATGCGTTCATCGAGATCTTTCGCGCGCTGCCGTCGTTCCGCGGCGACAGCACGCTCGGCCGGTGGTGCCAGACCATCGCGGTGCGCGTCGCCTACCTCGCGATCTCGCGGCGCCGCCCGCCCACCGTCGACCTCTCGCTGGTCGAGGACACGGTCGCGAGCGACGCGGATCTGCGGCGCCACGTCCAGGTCCGCGAGGTCGCACGCCGGCTGTACGCCGTGCTCGATCGGATCGAGCCCAAGCAGCGCATCGCGTTCGCGCTCGCCGTGATCGACGGCAAGTCGCTCGCCGAGGTCGCCGCGCTGACCGGGAGCTCGGTGTTCGCGATCAAGACCCGGGTGTGGCGCGCGCGGCGCGAGGTGATGAGGCGCGCCGGCAAGGACGCCGCGCTGGCGGCGTACCTCGAGGATCTGGAAGGAGGTAAGTCATGACCGACGACGACCGCCTCGGGCCTCCGCCCATCGAGCCGTTGTCCGACGCCGCGTGGGCGCGGGTCGAGCGCGGGGTGTGGGCGCAGCTCGACGCCGAGGGCCAGGCCGCGAGCGCGCCGCGCAGCCCGCGGCGCTGGTGGCTCGCCGCGGTGCCGCTCGCGGCGGCCGCCGCGGTCGCCATGCTCGTGCTCGCGATCCGCGAGCGACCGGCCACGCTCCCCGATGATCCGCCGCGCGTGGTGTCGGGGACGGCGCCGTCGGCGGTGTCGTTCGGCGACGCGCACATCGAGCTCGACGCCGAGACCGCGCTGACCATGAACCGCGAGGCCGAGCATCCGACCGTGCGGCTCGAGCGCGGCGCGGCGTGGTTCACGGTCGCGCACCGGCTGCAGCGGCCTGCGTTCCTCGTCCACGCCGGTGACGCGACGGTCCGCGTGGTCGGCACGCGGTTCCGCGTCGGGCGCTCCGACGAGCAGATCACCGTGGAGGTCGATCGCGGCCTGGTCGACGTCCAGTTCCGCGGCAGCGCGGTGGCGCTCGCCGCCGGTCAGCGCTGGTCCTCGGACGCTCCCAGCCAGATCTCGCAGATCTCGACGATCACCGCCGCCGCGCCGCCACCGCCGGCCGAGCCGGTGACCGCACCCGTCGTCGCGCCCGAGGCCCCGGATCCGGCGCCCGCGGCGCCCGCGCCTGCCCGGCGGCATGATCCCCGTCCCGCGAAGCCGGCCGTGACCACCGCCGCTCCCCACGAGCCGAAGCCCGATCCGGCGCCGGCCGAGACCGGCGGCGATCGCGACCGCGCCGAGTACGATCGGCTGGCGGCGCTCGAGCCGAGATCGCCCGACGCCGCCCTCGCCGGCTACCTGGCGCTCGCCCGCGGCACCAGCCGCTGGGCCGATCCGGCGCTGTTCGCCGCGGCCCGCCTCGCCGTCGATCGCCGCGATCGCCGCGCCGAGGGCTTGCTCGGCATCTACCTCCAGCGCTTCCCCGACGGCGCCAACGCGACCGACGCGCGGCAGCTGCTCGCCCGCCTCAAGTCCGCGCCGTGAACCGCTAGCTCGGCGCAGCTCCGGTCGGCGCGCGCGCCGGGTCGGCGGCGGTGCGCGGCCCGGGCGCCGCGCGGAGCCCGACCTCGGTCACGCCGACCAGCTCCATCGCGAGCGAGATCAGCGCCGAGTCCGAGACCACGGCGTCGGGTGGCACGGCGAGCGGCACGCGGGCGACCACCGGGCCATCGAGCCGCGCGACCAGCCCGCGGCGGGCGTCGTGCAGCACCGCATCGAGCGCGTCGGCCACGCCCAGGACGGCGCGCCGCGACCACGCCGCCGCGAGCGCGGCGTACAGCGGATGGCGCAGCCTGCGCGGCGCCGCCACGGCGAGCTTGCGCAGCTGCGGCAGCGCGGTCAGTGCCGCGAGGACCACCGCGGCCCGGCTCCCGGCGCCGGTGGCGGCGGGCAACCAGCGCAAAAGCCGGGGCACGAACGCCAGCGCGGGCAGCGCGCGATCGAGCAGCACGTCGCGCGCGCGCGCGGTCCCCACGCCCTCGAGATCGCAGGCCAGCCGCAGCGCGCGGCCGGCGGCCTTGCACGCGGCGATCGGCGGGCGGCGCGCGGGCGCCGCGAGCCGCGCGGCGTAGATCACGGCGTCGCCGAGCACGCCATCGCGGGGGCCCCGGCGCTCGCCCCGCGCCTGGATCAGATCCTCGCCCGCGCGCTCGATCAGATCGCGGCAGCGCCGCGCGGCACCGGCGGGCAGCGCGTCGAGCGCGGCGCGCAGCACCGACAGCCGCGCCGCGAGCAGGACATCCAGCCGGTCGAGCGCCCGGGTCGCCTGCAGCTCCTCGGTGCCGGGCGGCTCGGGCGCCTCGCCGGTGAGGTAGCCGACCGCCGCGGCGATCTGCGCGCGCGCTGCGGCGGGGTAGTCCGACAGCCGGTCGAACGCGACCAGCGACTTGCACGCCAGCACGGCGATCGCGGCCTCGTCGCGGCCGGCCCGCGGCAGGCACGCGACGGCCAGCGCGAGCTCGCGGCCCACCGCGACCAGCGCGGCGCGCACGAACCGCCGCGGCTCGACGATCTGTGCCAGCTGCGACGTCGACACCGGGCGGCGCAGCGCGAGCCACGCCGCGACCACGTGCCACGGCCGGGCCACCGCGTCCCACATCGCGGCCCAGGCGCCCGCCCGCGCGGACGGCTCGTCCGCCGGCTCGTCACCGGCGGAATGCGCGATCGACGCGTGAATCGCGCTGTCGTCGCCGTGGCCGCCGCTGCTGTGGCTGCTGCTGCTCAAGGATCGGGAGTCCTGCGCTGTTGCCCCGCACGCCATCGCCACCTCTGGTGAATTGCATAGCGGATCGCGCGCGGCGCTTCAATCGCGATGATCCGAGGTTCTCGCGGCTCGCCGATCTGCGGGCCCCGTGGCCCAAAAATTCATTGCAGACAGAATGCCCCACGCGGGAGCGCGCTACGGCTTGGTCCCCTTGTCGGCCGCCTTGAGCTTCTGTGCGACGAGGTCGGCGAGCCGCTCGTAGTCGATCGGCTCGGCGGGCGCCGCCTGGTGGTCGCGCACCAGGTTGTCGTAGAACCCCTGCCACGACTCGGCGAGCGCCGCGAACATCCGGCTCGCCGACAGCGCGCCGGCCTCGACGACGTGCGTCGGGCGCGACTTGTCGCCCTCGGCGCGATCGCGCAGCGTGTCACCGAACGTGCGCGCGGCCTCGGCCATCGCCTTGGACACGCCCACCATGAGGTCGGTCACGTTGCGCTGCGCGCGCTCGGTCATCGGCTGCGCGCGCCGGGTCTTGTACACATCGCGGTCGTTGCCGGGCTCGCCGCCACCACTGCCTGGTTTGTCCTTGTCCATGGGATCTCCTTTGTCGACGGTCAATCAAAGCTGCGCATCCGCTGGGCGATCCGGCCCAGGCCGTGGCCGACCAGCACGAGGCCGGCGGCCCACAGGACCCAGTAGCGGTCCACGCTCGGGATCGCGAGCCGCGGCCACCAGTGGGTCACCACCACCGCCAGCGCCGCGAGCATCGCGCCCCGGCGCAGGGTGTCCAGGCTGTACATGACGCCGAGCTCGATCCGGCTGATCGTCTCGCCGTACGACGTCATGATCCGCGGGACCTGGAACTGCAGGTAGTCGACCAGCGAGCGTGCGGCCCGCGGGAGTGCGGCGACCGCGGCGCTGACCCCGGTCAGGCTCACACCGGCGCAGCTGTCGTACAGCCGGCGGCGGGTCTCGTCGCGCCAGAACTGGTTGAACTCGGCGACCGGATCGAGCTCCGGATACAGCTGGAACACCAGCATGTCGACGATCAGCTGGGCGCGGTAGAACCGGGTCAGCTTGGCCGGCATCCGGAGATCGAGCTTCCGGATCGCGTTGGCGACCGCGACGAACACCCGGCCCACGCTCTTCTCGGCCGGGGTCGCGTGCGGGCTCGAGACGCGGAGCAAGTAGCCCGAGAACTCGGCGGTGACCGCGAGCTCGAAGTCGGTCAGGTCGCGCTGCTCGAACAGATCGATCGCGGCGACCAGCATC
>Ga0307515_10021553_pt1 | contig 11417 bp, 11 predicted proteins | sample 17_EM_MG_FD_194513 | JGI IMG/M metagenome (GOLD analysis project Ga0307515, IMG submission 194513) | Populus trichocarpa ectomycorrhiza microbial communities from riparian zone in the Pacific Northwest, United States - 17_EM | ecosystem: Host-associated > Plants > Roots > Unclassified | place... | reverse complement strand
AATAGGTTTAGTACTTCTATTAGGCCTATAGGCAGCTCTTTAAGCAGCTATCAGTGCTCTTCTTATTTAACTAGTTCTACTAGCTCCGCTATATAAATCCTTATTACCTTTACGTCTTTTTATTTACAAAACTAGGTGAAATTAATAGCATAAGTGTATCTAATATCGTCTAGGTTAGGGCGTGTCTAGTTCTTCGGTGCTACGGCTAAGCTAGCACGGCTCAGTTAACCTAGGGGGGCGGAAACGAGGCGGCGGCCCTATACGGTACGCGCAGGAGACAGGTATAAGGTTAGGCGTTATAGGGGGAAGGTCTTAATTGCTCTGGTTTCAGTCTTAGCTGTAACATCTTTAGCTATTATATATATGGTCGCATATACATATAGCAAATAACTTAAAGTTAGGTGTCTTATTAGCTAACCTAAGTTAAGCGGGTATATGCGGGGGACTTATAGTTCTAGTAGTATTTTTTTTTTTAGGGATAGGGCGGTAGTCCAGTCTTCCAGGATCTCTGCTTCGTTTATTACGTATATTAGGTTACCAATATTAGGCACCTCTTTTACTATCAGCTAATAGTATCTAAGCATTAGCCTTACAATACGTCTATATAGTACTACTTAGTTATAATTAGAAATATGCCATAGAAGATAGTTATAGGCATAGTAATTAGAGTTAAACTTAAGCTCTAAAGCGGGGAAGTCTGCCCTTAGGTTATATTTTTTAAGCTAGGGCATTCTAAGAATTACTAGTATAGAGGGTAATAATTTCGTGACATAAAAGAGTATAGATTCTATATAGTAGCCAATTATTATTTTTGCTGTAAAGTAGTAGGTAATAAAGCTAGATGGGAGTCTATTAGTAAGGCGGAGTGGTTTTAGAACTAGGAGTCTTTTCATTATAATATTATACTTTTTTATAAGCAAGTCTTTGTCTATAAATACTAGTGCTATACTACTAGTATTAATAAGGCTTACTATTTTAATAAAAACTTATAGAAGTAAGTTATATAATAAAGAGAGGTAGGTCTAAATAAGGATAGTATTTCTATTATTATTTGCTATTCTAAGGTTAAGTAATAGTTAACTTAAAATAAGGTCTAACTAGTCTAGTAGTATAGATCTAATCCTTTTATTCTCCTCCCTATATAGTTCTAACCCTTAGAGGCAACTTAGTCTAAAGGTTAGCCTTTTAATAACTAACTTATAGGGCTTGGCTAGTGGCTATAATCTTAGCTAGTATATCCTAATATATTAGTCTCCAACAGTATATATATACTAAAGGGTACTTCACCAATAATATGGCCGGTCTTATAATTAGTAGCGACATAGAGCACTTATCCGTAGTTCGCGTACAGGACCATTAGCTAGGGCTATATTAGGGAAAGCCATTACGGGGGCGGGTTTCTGTGTCCGAACTTATATCCTTATCTACGGTTACCGCTTTAGTTACTATTTCCTCTACTAAAGAATCCGCCGCGGCTAGGAGGGGGTTAGCGCGGTGGCATTAGAAGGGGATTTAGGTTTATCTTAGGGTTATAAGCATCTTTTTAGTAGCTAGGTTAACCACATACCATATAAAGTCTATTATCTATACGGTGTCTTCAGACGTTATTAGGGAGGCTACTACTACTACTGCCAAATTTAACGGCGTTAAGGTCCATTAGGTTATTTTATAGTACCGGTACTAAGGTATTATTATTAGGTAATATAGGTTAATAGCCGCTAGCGGTACTTAACTTAGCGGTATTTAGCTTTATATAGTGGGCGTAGTTTTATAGGTTATAAGCGAATATATTTATCTGCTCACTTTAGCCTTTATAGTTAGTATCGCCGATCTTACAGCTAAGGGTAAAGGCTAGGTCTTTTATCTTTAGGGAAATATTCTTCTTAAGCAAGTCCACTTTTTATTCCTTAGTCTTATTTGCTTTAATTATTAACTTATTAAGCTCTGCTTTCTAGGACCAGTAGTTATACTTACCCTAGCTTAAGGTATCCAACTTATTTTTAGCCACTTAGGTTATATTAATAGTCTTATAGTACTTCCTTATATATATAAGCATAGATTCTCGGTTAGAGAAAATCTATTTATTTAAGTTATTTAGGTATATGCGTAGTATATTAAGGCCATACTTAACATAGTTATAGGCCTTATCTATTAGCATGTCTAATATATAAAGGACTTCGTCTATTAGGGTCTTAAAGCACTTTATATCTCTCCGGAAAACGCCTTAAATCTTTATTTCCCATATCTTAAATTTTTCTTATTTTTTAATTAGTAATCCCTTACCATTAAACGGGGTTAGATCTTTTACTTTACGCTTTTTTCTATAGGGCTTAGTTAGAAGAGGGGAGCCAGTAGCTATATTCTTCTTAGTAATAGTCTAGGTAAGTATAGTAATCTAAGAGCTTAGACTTTATATAGTCTTAGTATATACAAGAGCTTACTATTCGTTTTGTTATATACGTGGTTTAAGCGTCTTAAGGGAGTTAATTCTATACTAAGCTTCTTTAAGTTAGGACTTTATAGTTCGGCCTTTATTATAAACAGCTTAAAGGCCGTTCTTAACACTAGTTAAAAAGGTTATACATATAAAGAGGTACTAAAAGGTTCCTACTATATTAAGGTCCTTAGGGTACTCCGGACTACTCCTAATTGCCTAAGTAATATAGGTATAGGAGGTCTTAAAGAGGCAGGCAAGCGCTTTACGTAGGTTCGTCAATAGGGTGTTATCTATATTATAGTCGCCCATTTTAGGGGGTCTAGGTAAGGCAATTAAAATCTATAAGACTAGCTATGATGCTAAAATTGTTTAGGACTATGCTAGGGTTATCTAGGATTGTCTAGGACTATAGTACGGTATTATCGGTCGCGTCAGGTCGCGATTATACTAGGAAAACGGAGATAATATACTAGAAAGAGAAAGAAAACAAAGGTCGCGACGGGGCGCAATTAAAGATACCATAAACTATTACAGTACTATAATGCAAGTAGGCTAAATAACTACATTGTGGTATAAAGAGGAGAAGGAGGTAAAAGGGGGTATCGTATACAAATAGTAGGGGCAGCCGCCAAGGCGCTAGTGGTGGGCCAGCCAACAGTAGGAACAGTACGAGACAGTACGAGACAGTATGGAACAGTATGCGTCAGGACAGTGCCGTGACACTGGCTAATAACGTGTTCCACCACCGAGCTGCGCACCCTACCGAGCTGCGCACCCCAAAAACCACCAAAAATCGGAAAAACTGCACCTTAATATCTCAACAATGTGTTAGTACATATGCCATGCTCATTCTAACCAGAGTCTGGCTCAGGCATAATGGAAGCACTAATTGGGAGCCAAACAATGTCATTAAAAGTTTTACAAAATTCAACAGGAATGGAAGGTATCCATTAACCCGTTAAAATGGGCACACATGTTATCGATAAGAACTCACCAATCAGATTAGCTTGATCTGGTGCTCGTACTTAGGAATATAAAGCTTTTAATTTTATAGCAAATTAATATAAGAGCTCGATCTTTAAAGCTAAGTCGCTCGATATTAAACCCCCAGCAGCCATCATTCCTGCAGAACGGTATTTTGCAGGTAGTGGTGTATTTAATGGTTGAATTCTATGTAGATATACGCGTTGTTCTGATTTTGGTGTTCGCGCACGGGGCCCCCTGCTCGCCCAAACGGGCTGAGGGATACTGTTTTGGACGGGATGGAACGATTAGCACCTGGACCATTCTTAGTATTTTTGAATTGGTTTCAACAACCACATAGTGAGGTCAAGCGAGAATGAGAGGGCAAAGATTTGAAAATGTTTATTCTAATTTCTATTTGGGCCATGGGCATTCTAGGCATATTACCAAAAATATAAATCGTTACAATCAAGATGGGTATAATGGGAATTTCCAATTTTAAAATTCGGGGGTACTACTACTTCATGGCATATGAAGCGCTAGTACATTATCTGTGAAGGACATGTCAGTAACAAATCGCAAGAGTTAGGCGATGCATCCTGTGCCACCCATAAAATGCTTCTCGATATCCGATATGATTTGAAAGGCTCTAGGACTATCAAATGTGAGATTCTTTGCAAGAGGAATGTTGAAGTTATGCAGTACCATACCCGTAGCCCAACCAAAACGCCTCAGTCATGCAAGATGAAAATCAAAGGTCGGTGTAATCAGTATCTGTGCATCGCAAACTAGCCATTAGCTCCTGATATCAAGAAAATCAGATTCAGATGAAGTTAGGATAGGTTGTGTGCAAGGCCCATTATCCACTCGCCACTGCGGGCATATTTCCGTTAACATTATCTCTCCCCTAATTGTCCTCCCCTCCAGCCTGATAGATGTGCCGCCCTCGATTCGGATCTTTGCGCATGGGCGCACCGGATCCAGTAAACCCGACTGCAGTAGGGTCAGCAGATGTGTAACAAAAACGGATTGGAAAGGCTATCTGACCTCGTGCGTTGACACCATCTGGTGTGCGAAACATGCTCTCTTTCTTTGTAGCAGTCGTCTTGGGACCTTTCTGCATGAAGTCCATCCACTTGCTTTTCCCTGCCTCGAGTTCTTTGTTCGCCTTGACTTTGCGGGGAACTTTAGCAGGCTTAGGCGGTCCATCACTGACCTTGCTGGGCTCCTTGCGAACTTGGCTCGCTAGCATAGGGTCGATATTTGCTGCCGCAGAGATAACATTTGAATTGCCAGATATAGGAGTCGCTGTTTGGGTTACTGGGATGCCATCAGCTTTACGCTTCTTGGACTCATTGGATTGGGGCTTGATGTCGGATCCCTGCACCACATCCGTGCTATTATAGCCAATGAACTTTACATGGTATTTTGGCGCAGATGATGAACCGGTGATGAGAGTGATTTTAGCCGAGTAGAAGACCTTATCGCCAGAAACCCATTTTGCCATGACGGTGTCATTCACTTTATATGTAGTAGGGATTGCAGCTTCCTCTACTAGGCTCTGAGGTGTTGCCGGCTTGCGATAGCCATCTCGGTATGCAGGGTGGTTCTCTTTTGACCATTTTTCCTTCGCTGGTGGTGAGGAAGGGCCCTGTGCTTGCTCTTGGGCAATGGCAGGCTTGAGTTCTTCTATTATCGACTCGTATTCTGCAATGGTAACATCTAGTGTTTTCTTCAGGTCCAGAAAACCCTCATTACCCGGGTCAGACTGCAAATTAGCCATGCAAGTTTCAAGCTGTTGAAGAAGAAAAGTTTAGTAAAAGTTGCCGCAGAGATGTGGGATGGAGATGGGGGTTACGTCGTGGCTTACCTGCTGGCGAAAGCCATTCAGGTCACTCTCGAACGAGGCCAACTCGCTGGCCATGGCTTTCAATTATGTTTTGCAAGATTGGCGATCTCTTCACGGATTATACACTGAAGTTATAGCGATTAGATGCGATGAGGCCGCGCGTAGTCGTGGAGGATGAGTGGAAGCGACGGGAAGGCCGAAGCGGCAGATGCCGAATGCCAGAGTGAGGTCGATCGATTCCAGAAAGAATCACGTGGAAGACGCTGCTTTTTCACTGAGGCTCCAAGAGGGGACGTCATAGAAGAGGAGTTCCCTTCGGGCAGACAGAAAGCGGAAGGTCGATTTGAGCGATGGCAGCAATTGCAGCCGCCCATTCGTCGCAGTGCTGCAAGAGATGACTCCCTCTCACAGGTACATGGCACCTACATGGCACAAAGCCAGCGGCGCTTGCTCCTGGCCCCCTGATATTTTCTCTCCTGTTCCTCCGCTTTCTCGCCTCAGCCCTAACGCCGATTCAGCCGACCCGCCGCTTTTATGCTGCTTAGCAATCCAACCCATCGATGCCATCTCGCAGAATCGCTTCTCACACTGGTGCATCTTTCCCCTCCCTCGCTCCCATTCCATGCCGCAATACACCAATCCAAGCTTCCGAAACAATCTCAAACTGCCCGCTGCTTGAACGGGAAGCGGTCGAAGTTTCCGGCGCACCCCATCTGACATGCGCATTTCCACCGCTAGACCTGGCCAACTTGCTCAACACCCGCCACTCTCCATCATCTCGCTTTCTCCATCCCTTTGCCATCCCCTCTCTCGCCCACATTCAGTGTAACCAGCGTCTTCCATCCGGTACGATTCGTGGGCCGTCTTCTGTAGAAGCGAATGAATATCAAAGGTACGCTTGCGAAACGCTCGAGCGCAACCCGCTCGTCCGTCATTGTTCGTCCTGCACAGCCTACCGCTTCTTCCTTCTCCCTCGTGTCTTCCCCAGAATAACCCTGGGGTTTTTGGCCATTCGACATGTTACCCTTCGACTCACGATAGTGGCAAATTCGCGCTGTTTGAGCCAACTGAAGGTTGACGTGTGATTCCATCATCTAGGCTAATCCGTATCCTACCGCTCTAAATACACGCTTTCCATCAATTTTTTTATTCCAAAAATATTGCATTGTATGGTTTGCTGAGGCTGTGGGCCTTAAGTGGACTTTGTTCTTAGCTTTTTGGTGTTCATCTTAATCTTGAACCCCGCACCCTTGATACCTCAACTGTTCGAGATGGCTGGCGCCTCAGCCAACGACTACAAAACAAACCCTCAGCTTTACCTTTCATCAAATCAACAAGACCTTCTTCTTGCTGCTCTCGCATCAAATCAGAACGGCACAAACAACATGTATTCGAATGGCCTCGATTCCAAGCGCTCGACTAGCAATCCCCAACTTCAGTACCCAGCCGTAGACAGTCTGGATTTGACCTTCTTCGCGTCACCTCAGCAGACTACGCCTGCATCTAATTTTGATGCATTCAACCTCAATGAGAGCCCATTCGTCGACTATCTCGATGGTGACAGTAGCTTCGATTTCGATAATGGTGAGAATGGCGACCTAATGATTGGCGGGCTTCCTGGTGATAATTCGCAATTTGAAGGAGATAACGAGACTACGGATAAACGGAAGAGTCCTGAAGATGACACTGAAGATCCAGATGGTGGTGGGAAGCGAAGAGAACCGGAGGATAAGACTGCGAAGAAACCAGGCAGAAAGCCGTTGACTTCTGAACCAACAACTGTACGATTTTACAAATTTTTTTTTTTAAAAAAAAAAGTAAACTAACAGCATACCAGAAACGCAAGGCTCAGAATCGGGCAGCTCAAAGGGCTTTTAGAGAGAGAAAGGAGAAACATCTCAAAGATCTTGAAGTCAAGGTTTCCGAGCTGGAAAAGGCTTCCGACGCTGCAAATCATGAGAATGGTCTCCTCCGTGCCCAAGTCCAGAGGTTACAGACTGAGCTTCGCGAATACCGCAAGCGCTTGTCGCTCAACAGCACTGCCGTAAGCCGGTCACCATCAAGCACTAACAGCTTTTCTTCATATCTGACCGGAAATGGCACTACTGCGAATAATTTCCAATTCGAATTTCCTCGCTTTGGTGGTCTGCCAGGTGCTCACATTCTTGACAACGGGCCACTGGCAAAAATCACCAACAAGCCGTCAGTGAGCGGCGCTCCAGGTGCTCCAGGTGCTCCTGTGCGGCAGAACAGCAACGGGCACAGTATAAGTCCGAGGAGTTCGATTAATGGTTCATCTGCCAATTCCCCCGAGAAGAACCCAAACACCACTTCAAATGGTGCCAACGGAATCCAAACAACAGGATCCGGCAACCTAAATGGATTATTTAGCCCATCCTTGCTCAATGGTCTCAGTTCTAGCTCGCCATTCGATTATAACATGCCTGCCAAAACTCAGTCCAATCGTGGCAGCACTGATAGTTCTGCGACGCCTTCTCGGGCGTTCCAATTCAACAGTGGATCTTCATCCTCTAATTCCGATTCGCCATCTGCATCGTCCGTTTCTCAGTATGGCGGTCAAAACTCATCATGTGGGACATCCCCAGAGCCGAGCCACAATTCGCCGAGTTCTGGAAAGCCCAGTGACAACCCATTAGATACAATAAGTGAAGGTTATATATGTCATGGAAATTCGGAAGGTGAGGTCACCTTCTGTGAGATGCTGAATATGGCCTGCGGCAATCCACGCAATCCAGTTCCTCGTGCGGTATCTCAATCTAACGCCACGCCAGCTCCTGCAGCTGCCAAAACACCTGCCACCGATATCAATGGTATTGATTTCCTAGCAAATCAGAACGGCGGCCAATTTGATCCAACCCTCTTTGGCGACTATCGCGAATCGCAAGCTGCCATCGTGGGCGATGGAGATTTCACTGGTGGCTTCTTCAACGATGCTTTCCCTTTCACGGACTTGGGAAGTCCTTTCAACTTCGGAGACAATAATACTCCAGCTATTCCCAAGCCGAATCCGTTGGAAGAGATAGAGCGACAACAAGGTGGTGGAGACGACGAGGTTGTCCCTGGGGATGATATGTCGCAAATGCTGAATTGCCACAAGATATGGTAAGTACTTTCGTTACCTCAACATCTATATTTAAACACGGTACTGACGAGCTTCTCCTCAGGGATAAACTTGCGAGCCGGCCAGAATTCAAGGACGGCACCATTGACATCGATAACTTGTGTTCAGAGCTTCGCGCGAAGGCTCGATGTTCTGAAAGTGGCGTTGTCGTCGACGACAAGGACGTCGAAGCCGCACTCCAACGGTTGCCAGAGTCGCAGCGGACCTAACGAGCTTATGTAATGACTATTACGACAGCACGGCTAGCTGCCAAGGCGCTCTTTAGTTCTGGGATTTTAGCAAAACAACCGGATGGACCCCAGTCGTTCGTCGGAGATGTCTAAAACACATCGTTGGTTTATGTAATTGTTCTGACATTGGTTGATGGCTCCCTGCTTTTTGAACTATACACCTTGTCACTCTTTGTGGAGCTTTTGCCTATGGAGATTCTTTTTCTTACGCAGATGCGGCGATTTGGTAACTTGGTGCTTTAATGGGTTTTTGTGCTAAGTTATTTCCTGGACAATAAGCTGGGAAGGACAGCATGCCAATGAATGGCGGATGTGCTCCACTGTAGCTAAGTGCAATTGATGAAAATATCCAAAAGTTGCTCTTTCTCGACTTATGTTCGCAGTTGTATTCCTGACATGTCCCCCGCCCGTTCCGGGAACGCCAAACGTTATCCCTCGTCCTGACCACAACATTGACTTCACTATTTAAAATTGCTAAGTATAATCATGACAACAATTCTTGGAAACCAAAACGACACCGATGTAATGTCGACTTGCAATATATTTCTCTCTGGTTTGTTCGATTTGCCCCATGGCTTCTGAAAGCAGTGAACGCTTTGTAGGATAAAGTATGGCTATTATATAAAAATTTTAAGAGCTAATGACTAAGTAAGAAGTTAGACTACGTTAAACTAGGACTATTTAAAATCGCATCTAAGATTTTAGAAGTTATATATAGACTTAGGGTATGTTCGGTTGCAAACCGGCTCCATCTCATAACTGTTCAATCTGTGCGCCTTTTAGTGTCGCCCGTTCTGTAATTAGTGGCGGCTACCACCGTGGCTGGTTTGAATCTGTAATAAAGGCGATTGTTCGGTGGCTCCAGATGAGGCTCCAGATTTGACTTCGCACAATGCGTGATTGACGTTGGTGAGCGATTCGAGTGAGCCCGTCTCTGCCACCAGGCCTCTATCACGACTCCCTACTTTGGTGTATTAATGGAGCCTCCTCGGCCAACGCCCTCTCTGCGATCGACGCTTTCTACACCTTTGTCCACCTCCCGTAGGAGAGTTACAGCGACGCCCGCAGTGCACAGTAATGCGCGTCTAATAAGATAATATCATATAAGGCTTCCAAATGCGACAGCAGTATTGCGATCGGGTTGTGTGGAGTCGCCATATTACAAGAAGTCGTGCATACGAGAGCTCTAGATTGATATGGAATATGGAACGGGGGCTGCGAAGGCTACATATCGAAACGGTGCCAAGAACCTCATTTCAACTACCGTATATAGTATAGCTTGCAAATTTGACGCGCTTACAGATATGGAGGAGCTCTATATTCAAAAGTCGTCAGATCTACCGACAGCCTCATATTTATATTTGGGCTCCGTTTCGGTTAAATATAGAGCCTCTATATTGGAATATGAAGTTGCAACCGAACAACCCCTTAACTTACTAGCGAAGATAAAAATCTACCCTATATAGTATATTACGATACTAAAGCCAGTATATAGATATATTAAGCTACTAGTCTATAAATTAGATATATATATAGAGGACAGGGAGAAGACAAATAGTAGGTTTTAAGGATTCTTACTTATAAGGACATTAATAACAAAATATAGTATAAAATTAAGTAAATAGGCTATAATAAGACCACCTAGGAACTACTATAGAACCTAAAAAAAGCTATAAGAAAGGTATTGGAGTATCGGAGGGAATTAGGTTAGGTAATATTAATATAAAAAGATTATTAAAAAATAAGTTATTTAAAGGGGACCTAAGAGGAGCAGCTACTAAGCTACTTAGACTTATTTTCTTCCCTATTAGAAGAGAAATTTTCTCTTATTAAACTTAAGCTTCGCTAGGCCTTATTTAATAAGTTTCTACTTCTTTATTAAGACTATAATAGTCTATATATAGCCTTATAGTTCTATTTAGTTTTAAAATAAAAAGAATTAGCGCGCCTATTAGCAACTTATTAGGCTAAATCTACCCCTTTTCTAGTAAGCTATTAAGGTACTCCTATAGGATCTTAAGCTCTTTATAAGAGAGGCTATAGATAGGAAGGTTTAATAGTTATTTACCTTTTTCTAGATTAATTATATAATTATATTCTAAATTCTATAGTAGGACTTTAGCTTACCTATCTAAAAATACCCTTAGTAAGCCCCTTAGGCCTAATAGAATATTTAATAAATTAGGGTCGCGTTTATCCTTTATATTATTATTAGGTAGGTTCTAAAGCTCCCTTAAAATACTTACGGGCTGTGGCGGCGCTAGAGCGCGTCACCTGCCAAATTCTGCCCAAGTTCTGCCATATTCTGCCACCTGTTACTATCTTATACTATCGCGGGCTGTCGCGTACCGTCTAGTACTGTTTTCTACTATTAGCTCGCCTACTACTAGCGCCTTAGCGGCTCACGCTACTTATTTATTTATACTAGCCCTAGCAACCCCCTTTCCTTTTCCTTAGCTTAGTATCTTTATAAGATAGCATCCCATAAGCTTTAGTTCAGAGGCATTTATACAAGCCGTTATATTATACTAAGCTCTCCCTACATTATCTGGGAAGGCCTTAATAATATCCCCCCCCTATTACGGCACTGGCAGAACTTAGCAGAACTTAAATAGCAGAACTTAGCAGAATCTCGCACCGGCAAGTTGCCACAGATTGCCGTATATTGCGGTTACGTGACGCGAAGATATTATAAAACATCGAGCGGCGCTGCTCTTCTTCTCCTTTCCTTTCCCTAGCTTTAAATTCTCATTTATAGACAATCTAATTATATAGGCTTGCGCGTCCCTCTTACCG
>Ga0307515_10021552_pt1 | contig 11417 bp, 9 predicted proteins | sample 17_EM_MG_FD_194513 | JGI IMG/M metagenome (GOLD analysis project Ga0307515, IMG submission 194513) | Populus trichocarpa ectomycorrhiza microbial communities from riparian zone in the Pacific Northwest, United States - 17_EM | ecosystem: Host-associated > Plants > Roots > Unclassified | place... | reverse complement strand
TTGAGAATTCAACTAATAATCAAAGGTTATTTCACAAATAAAAAGATGGGGTTTAAACAAATTCCTCATGAACTGTATAATTAAGCCAAAATTAGCAGATTATGCAAGAAATATTGTCCTATAACCTCTAAAAATGGTCTAACAGAACCCTAAGGGGTGTAACTCAATTGGTCAAGTCCTGGATTTGCTTCCTAGAGGTCACTAGTTCGAGTCTCACAAACCGCGGGGTCACTGGAGGCTTACATGGTCGTTAACTTCAGGTCTCGTGAGATTAGTCGAGGTGCGCGCAAGCTAGCCCGAACACCCACGTTAATCTAAAAAAAATGGGTCTAACAGAGAGCACCTGCACATAGCATAACATGCCTTTATTAACCGATCATACACAGTGAAAGAGAGATTGTTGAAGTATTCATGTATATCACCATTACAGATTGCAATGTGCTATTTTCCATCTTCAGAGCAAACAATCTGAGTAGAAGTGATTAGGGATCATCTGAACCTCATTTTCTTGAACGAGTTCTCCGGAACTCCTTGCAACAACATCTTAGGAAACGTCTCGAACCAATAGTTGGTGGGATAGATGTCACCTTCAACTTCATCAGACTTAGCGAACAATGAATCCGAATCCAAGCATTCGTTCAAGTCGCTGCCGTAGACAGGCTGGACTGCACTCGCTGCAAGTACTCCATTAGCAGAAGCACATTTAACACTGATCTTATCATTCCCTACTCTGACAATGGGGATGAACTTTAATTGCGCAGGCTCCACTTTCAAGGCATGTTTAAGATTGATGTTTGCTGGTTCAATCTCAAAAGTACTTTCAGCAAGGCCAACTCCATTCCGGTTTTCAATAATCGCCGGTCCTTGAGTGTGCAAAACGAGGGGTTCATAGTTGCTGAACCGCTTTCGTCCTCTCTTCTTTGGATTCCCCTCAACCGACCTAAATTTCTCATTGCAACTCCTGTCTCCACCTTTACTAATCTTTCCTTTAACCACCATAGCCTCCTGAGATGATACAAAACTTGAACCAGGTTGAGAAACTAAATCCAACCCAGCTTGAGAAATCGCAGTTTTAACAGTTCCAAAATCATCTAACTTTGCAGAGATACAAACTTGACAAGCAACCAACTTATTACTAATAGTTCTAGATCCAAGAATCACACCTTCAGCATTAATCATTTTATCATCAATAAAAGGAGATAAAACAGTGGAAACTGACCTATCAAGGTAACCCACTTCAAGATTATCAGCATTCAGAACCTTTATAGCAGGATTCTGATCATCAGGCTTTCTTGGATGAAGCACAAGTCGAACTGATTCACGCTCATTGAAGAATACTATACCATATCTGCGACTCACTATAATACTGGCCATAGCAAAACCAACATTGGAGGTTTCATTGAGGAGAACTTGTTGTGGTGGAGAAAAATCGCAATCATCGAAAGAAGAAGAATCGTCCCAATCATCAAGATTGTAAAGGCTCACTAGGTCTTCTTGAAATCCTTCTTCTTCCATTATAGAAAATGAAAGAACGATTGATCAGTTCTTTTCTTGCTTCTTGTTTCTTTCCTTTGTCTATGAACGGAGAGAGAGAGGGATTTTTGGTGTTTGAGAATCTAAGCATGTATGAGGTTAGATAGTATATGCCGGTAATGCCGTTATATTGTTTGTTCCACAAGGTAAAGGTATCTCTACTCACTAGTTACTCACATAACTCGGGGAGGTCCTATGGATTTCTCCAGGTTAAAGGTTTGGCCGGTTCAACTAATAATTCAACTTGCCCAGATAGCTGAAAAAATACTCTCTACAAACCAGGTAGCCCCCTGTTAATTTAGAATGGCTAATACATGTGCCATTGAGAGAATCTGAGTGGACAGTCCTATTCTTTCTTCTGATATAAATCATTTGAATGATCCTATTCTCCGTTTCATGTTGTTGAAGAAGTACTCCTCGCATTTCCTCTTGTTAAGATTCCACGTTTTCATGCCTTAAAGCTCTGTCCTGGTCTAATCCAAACCAAATCCGATAACTAATTTTCCTTCTCCCTATCCACTGAATCATTCAGCTCTAATCATGAATCTTGAAAACTCCTCCACTCCAGCCTAGTGAACATCTTGTTAGATTAAATCTTTCACTTTTCTCCTTGAGGAGGAGGAATTATGATGATTCACTATGCACTTTTGACTTGTTTATCCATGTAAGAATACCATTTGATGATCTTAGTAAGTCTATCCCAGTATAGCAGAAGCTCTCACGGGAGTCTCATCACAACATTTCGCCCATGTTGCAACTCAATTGAGGAGTAATATATATCATTCCAGTTGGTTTCCACCTCATTGAAAATCAAATTATTGCGAGCATTCCAAATATACCAAACTATTCCAAAGAAAAATAATCGGACTTGGTTTACATACCTTCCATGTAAATAATCAAAGTAGAAGCGATTAGGAATCATCTCAGCTTTAATTTTTTTGGAAGAGACTTCTTTGGAATTCCTTGTGACAACATCTTATAAGAAGTCTCTGGGTATAATTGTCACCTTCTGTATCAGCAGATATCGGAAGCCAAGTTCAATCAAGTCAGTGCCCACAACCGATTCTGCACCCAGTAGTACTGCATTGTTAGAAGCACCTTCAACCGTGACCTTATCATCCCCTTCTGCAGCAGTGGGAGCCGAACCGGCATATCCAAATCAACGAAGGTTTCTGCTACCTCGTTGTTATTGATGATTTTATCTTTGTGTTTTTATTTAACTGTAAGAGAATTCTGGAGATAACTTGCACATAAAAGGAGACTAAATCTCCTCTCAAAGCAATCTTAAGAGTGAACCCTTTACTTTCACTGATGATTACTCCAAAGAGTTAACTTTCTTAAGCACTAACATGAAGTGTTTTAAGAATTTTAAGCAATGGAAAATTATAAATGAGAAACAAAAGGAGAAAGTGGTGAAGTGGCTCAAGACAAACAATGATCTGGAATTTTATTCATAGAAGTTTGATGAGTTCTTTAAAGAAGTGATGTTAGACACAAGATGGTTAGCCATGCACCTCAACATAAGGAGTAGGGATGAACATGAATTTGTTAGAAAGAGAAAGATGCATGTTGCTGAATGCTGGATTGTTCAAGGATTTTTGGCCCGAGGCTATTTTCATATCAGAACCATGCCACTTGCCACCAGTAGCATCAACCTTTCTATTCAGATTTTTAGCATCATTGACTTTTTTTAACATATTGATGTGAAAAAATAGAGGCCATTATCATCTAACTTGTTGCCTCCAACTTCCCAGGGCTCTTCTTCATTAAAAATATTGTAGTCCTGGGTAACAGTGGCTTCCTGGAATGATAAACCTCCATGGCTAGATAGAAGCCGATCAAATCTTGGTCAGTGGGGCGGAACTTGTATCCGGGATGTAAGAGAGAAAGAGTAGTGTTTTGCATTGTTCAAGACAAGGAAATCGAGGGTTTTGAGCTTGAATGATCTAGAAAGAAAGTAGCTAGTGAGCAGGGAAAGAAACAAAGGTGAGTTAATAAAATCTGTTGCCAGGGTTGCGTTATATATATAGACAAATTTATTAGTACGAGTGAAATCTGTTGTGGAATAAAATAAATACAAATTTATTAGTACGAGTGAAATCTGTTGTGGAATAAAATAAATTAACTAGATAAACATGATTATATCTATATTTATCTTAAGTTTTTTTTTATAAAAAAAATAGATATTATTGATCGGAAATTTATCATATTTTGTCCGGGAAGATTTTGTACTGCCTCAGATTTGCTTCTAGGCAAAATTGGAAACGTTGTCGGTTTTTTTCTTTTATTTTATTTTCTTTTATCAATTATGCAGTAAAACAGCATCACAACTTGCATTGTGCAACTTTCTGACGAGATAACGATCAAGGCAAATAAATCCTAACTGATATGCTAATTTCCATATTTAGAGTAAACAGTCAGAGTAGAATCGATTAGGAATCATCTCAATCTCATTTTCTTGAAGGGATTGCTCTGGAATTCCTTGCAACAGCATCTTAGGAAATGTCTCTGACCAATAATCGGTGGGATAGTCGTTACCTTCAAGTTCTTCAAAATCAGCAGATAACGGACGAGAAGCCAAGCCTTCGGTCAAGTCAGTGTCCATAACTTCCCGGACCGCATGCGCATCATGCCCTGCTGCGCAAAGGTGGATGAAAGTCAGTTTCTCAGGCTCAACTTGCACGGCAGGTCTATCAGTGATTCTTTCTGGTTTATTCCTTAAAGTATGTGCTGTAGGGAAAAATCCACGTTCAATAATCTTCGGTTCTTGAGTGTACAAAATGACAGGTTCCGAGTTGACTCCGATTCTCCTACGCCTGTACACTTTCCCATCAACTCTACCTTGTTTGGCCACCATAGCCTGAGATGATGCAAGACTTGAACCAGGTTGAGAAAATAAAACCAGACCACCTTGCGAAATCGCAGTTTTAACAGTTTCAAAGTCGTCTAACCTTGCAGAGATACGAATTTCACAAGGAAACCCGTCGCTACTAGCTCTAGGCACCACACCTTCAACATTAATCATTTTATTTTCAATCAAAGGATATAAAACAGTTGCAACTGACCTATCAATGTAACCCACATCAAGATAATCAGCATTCAAAACCTTTATAGCACCATTTTGATCATCAGGCTTTCTTGGTTCAAGTTCAAGTCGAACTGATTCACGGTCAGTGAAGAATAGTAAACAATATCTAAGACTCACTACAATATTGGCCATAACAAAACCAACAATGGAGGTTCCTTTAAGGAGGGTTTGTGGTGAAGAGGAAGAAGAATCTTCCCAAGCATCAAGATTGCAAAGGCTTCCCAGGTCTTCTTTAAATTCTGATTCTTCCATTAGAGAAAATGAAAGTTGGTTCTTTCTTTAGTCTTGAATGGATAGAAACTTGGGAAATATTGGAGTGCAAAACGGGCGTGTTTGTGGAGAGAAAGTAGAGAAGCCGGTTTCTCTTTAGTCTAGTCACTAGTTACTAATCAAGATTTATGTAAAGCCAATGGGTCTTCTTGAAATTCTTCTTCTTCTTCCATTAGAGAAAATGAAAGAAAGATAGATCAGCTCTTTCTTGTTTCTTGTGACTTTCTTTAGGCTAGAGAGAGCGAGTGAGAGAGAGAGGCTTTTGTGGTGTCTGAGAATCTAAGTATGTGCAGGTAGCAGGTAGTGAAAAAAGGGCAGGCTTGGGAAGAGAAGGTGAGGAGGTCTCTTCTTCGTCTACTCACTAGCTAGTAGTTACTTATGGTTGATGAAAGACATTTGGCAATCCATTTATATATACCATAGACATGGGATATGCTTTGGAAACAGATCGCTCTCGAATTACAAAGTACATCGCTGGATGAACTCTGCCTGCAGATAGATGAAGATATATCTGCAGAAGTTGGGGCTTAACTCCTTTTTTATTTTCAGGTAGTCCATTCACGGTAATTTGGATGCAGGACATTCCTGAGTTTGTTTTTCCTCTTATTGCTTCTTATTTAAACCATTTGAATGATCGACAATATGCAATCAAAGGTTCGAAGATTTAAAAAAAAAGAAAAGAAATTAGTTGAGAAGAAGACTTCGGAGTTCGGACCAGCTGTGCCAAGGTAACTCTGTATATGCTTTAATCAGGACAGATTCCATTGTAACTGTATAATTAACCCAACGTTAGAACACTATGCAAGAAAACATTACATTCCTGAAACCCTTAAAATGGTTCTGCTAAAAAATGATAGAGCATTTTGAATTTTCTTCATGAAATCCCCTGTTTAATCTTTTTTTTTCTATGAAGTATTATTTCATTGATGCATGTGTGACCTAATCTTGGAGATTGATCTGAGAGAGTTGATAAGCAACAATGGACTTGGCTGATGATGAAACTTACAATGATGTTGACCATGCAAAAACTGAAGATGAATTGAAAGAATGAGAGCCATTTCAAAGCAGTAAGGACTCGGTGCAATTAACAAGCAAACCCAACTGACTTCAATGCATTTAAGTCAAAAGATTACACTGCATTTCACTGGCTGACAATCCATAGATTCCTCTGAAGCAGATCGTATATGGCAAATAATTTGACACAGGTGGAAGCACAAAGCCGGTAAAGCAATCACAGAAAAGATATTAGATTAGATGCAAGCTTTAACCCTAAATTCTCAGTTTATTATTCTGAAATAAAATCTAATGATATTTGTCTTTGTAAAAGGTTTACAAAGTCTTTTACGGGCTAGATTAACTGATAGGTAATAATATCATAATCCTAAAATATAAAGGACAGTAAAATAAAATCTAAAATAATATAAGAAATCCAGGAACTCAAAGAAAATTGGCAAAACATGACATTCCAAGCCTAACTTTAGAAAATCCATGTAGCGGATGAACCGTCTTCTAGGGTTCCTTAGAAAACCAGGTCCTAGAAATCTCCTTGTAAAAAATTGAGCTCAATCTAATAGGCAAATTAAAAATTATGGTTTTTCTAACGATTATGCTTGATTAGTAAGATCGGTCATTTGCTTGATTATAAAGCATATGTTGAAATTTAGATTTACTTTGACACTAACATGTTAATTATCCTTAGAAATAAACTCTAAACTCTATAACAACTAATCACAACTAATCATGTTCCTAATCTGAAAAGAAAAACGTGTCCATCATCACTAGTTCATTTTCTTGAAGTAGAATGGATTAGGAATCATCTCAACCTCATTTTCTTCAAGAGACTTCTCTGGAATTCCTTGCAACAACATCTTAAGAAAAGTCTCTGGCTAATAGTTAGTGGGATAACTGTCACCTCCAATATCAGCAGACAATGGATCAGAAGCCAAGCGTTCAGCCAATTCAGTGCCTGTAACCGGTACTGCATTCCGCATTGTTAAAAGCACCTGTAACCCTGACTTTACCATCCCCTACCACAGCAACAGGACGCGAATTGGCATCCAGATCAGTAAAGTTTGTTGCTGCTGCTGCATTGGCGCAAACATCTCCAGCCCCAGCATTGCAAACCTCCTCACCGTCCTCTATTTCAGTAATTTCTACCGCATCACCATTGTCCAAAGTACCTTCAACAGAGAAAACTCCAAATCCCATCTTCTGTTTACGGCATCATCGGTTCAGACTTAAAGCATCGAACAACTTTTGATTCCATCCTCTCCCTCTTTTGTGGTATCGTGTTTTTAAGACGATGACCACTCTTCTTGAGCAGACAGATGACTTGGTTTCCAGAAAGATATTCTGCACTATATTCCAGCATCAACCAACCATCCTATTCCGAGTTTTTTATATTTTCTTAACAAGTTAGAGATATGATAGCGTTAATCTTCTTTAAAGCCAATTTTTCCATCAGTATTTAAATTAAAACCCAATTTTCTCAGGACTTTGATTGCAATTACACACTTAATCCTGAATAGAGTTAGATTCCTTGACTAACCAAAAAAAAAATGAAATTACATTTTCCGATAAATAAAAGAAAGAAAAAGAAAAGAAAGATAGCAGACTTCACAATAAATTGCTCAGCACCCTGTTGATCAAAAAACAAATCAATTTCCTTTTAAATATCATATATTTAGCTTTTAAAACAAAACAAAAAAACACCAAACATTGATTTAAACCAAAAAATAGGTAAAATAAGAATTTGCTTTGCAAGCACAAATACCAAACTGGCCACAAAAATAGCAATTTGAGCTAGAACATAACCTCTAAGATTCAAGCCAGCAAATGCAGAAAAAGAATCCATCAGCAGAGAGAGTTACATGATCTCCTTCATCCTGTTTTGGGAGGTTGAGTACAAGTAATGTGAAAAACAACAACAAAGGTAAATGTTTAGGCTTCCGAAAAAAAAGCAAAAAGTCGAAGTCGTGGTGTTCATCAAAAGACCTAATGGCTGATGAACCATTCTGTTTTGCAAATATGAAAACATTCAAACTGAGAAAGCTTCTATAACAATTCTCCTCATTTGGCAGTAAACAGAAAAATTGGAATTAGAATATGAATACATTTTGACAACAGAAGAGACAGGGCATGAATTTAAGTGCAAACCCTATGTTCGTGTACTTCAATTTTTCATAAGGTGTTACACAAGCATTTAAATCTTGCCATGACATGATATATGTCTAGCATCTTGAGATGCAGCTGTAAACGCGCCTGCTCATGAGTCTTCCACATCAACAATATACATTTATATGCTCTCTGCATCAGTGAGTGCCATGGATTAGTTTGCTGCATCTCTCCTGGAGGTTCGAACCAACAATCATCTTCGCTATGCGACTTCTCATCAAACAAAAAACAGCACTCTTTCACATGCTTCATGAAACAAAAACGTCATCAAAATAAAATCTATCAAAGCTTGATCAATGGACAACATCAGCAACAAAAAATAAAAATAAAAATGAAACTCCATTATCAAGCCAAGAATGTCCCCATGACTTTTGAGAGGGCATAAGTTGCATGCTACAATAAAGTTGGTGTGGTACTTATTAATTGGAACCAATAATCTAAACATATATTTCTCCTTTTCTATAGATTTTACTCAAATAACAACTGATAACAAATTGGTCCTAGGACCTGCTAGCATCTTAATCATAACAACAGCAATTTATTCAACTAGCATTTATCCAATTGCAGGAGGCTGTTTCTTTAGTCATGACAGAAAATCAGCGAGTTTGGGAAAGGGTTTGAGATACTATGTGTTTGGAAATTAAAGATATACCTTAGTTATGGAAGACTATGGGAGTGAAATATTAGAGGATAGGTACAGCAAAATCCACTGCTCCAACACTGCACATTAGAGCAATTGCATGAATTGTTTGTTAAAGCTAATTGTTATCTATTGAAGCATTGAAATTGCACAGATTTGTAGTGAATTGTGTACAAAGGTCAAGAAATTTAAGAGGACTTACCACAGAAAGCAATGGTCCCTGTTTGAACTTGTCATGAAACGAAAATGCAATTGGCTTTGGATTGTCTCCAGGCCCTCTAATAAATCCACTGGATTCATATCAAGGCAACTCATAAATATATAGAGAGTAAAGATGCTATTTAGTCATTCGAATTAAAATCTAATTTTATTTATTTCTAAAAGAAAGAACTATTAATTGGGAGAGAAAAAATACTGCAGACAGATTATAGTGAAATGAGGATGGTAATGATAAACAACTCACACTAGTGATGCAGAAATCAGGGGAGTCCTTCTAACATCATATATGGCAACAAGACCTTTGTAATTATCATCCCCTCCTTTATAAGATACAGCCAGTCTTTCACCAGAAGCATCCCAAGCTATCTTCTCAATTCCCTCACTACATGATAGAACATGAAAAAATAAAATTAGTTGGCATAGTGTCTTTATGCTATCAAACAATTACCTTACAACCCACAATAGTAAGAATATCAAGCCAAGGCCTGAAACAAAAGATTTAAATAATGAGTGCCCATGTCATGTAAACTTCGTCACTTTCTGTTTCTGACCTTAATCAGAAAGCTAAAATCTTTTTAATCATACTCGAAAAATAAGACTTTATAATAATAGCTTTCAAATTTCACCATATTATTGAGAAGGGATTGGGTAGATTAATGTTCATCAGCATTGAACAGTACATGAAAATAAGAGCATTTCAGAAAGGCAATCAAAACACAGGTATATCTATCTGGAGGTAAGAGAATAACAATAACTAAATACACAATTCACCACACATTCATATATTTTTACTCGTTTCATTCTCAAGAATCAGTTCATTCATAATAATTCAAACCATATGAAAGAAGCTAAAAACATTCTGTACAAATTTAAGAGAAATTTTCTCTATACCTGCCCGTCATGGTTGTTATCTCTGGTAAATCAACTGGTAACAGATGTGCATCTGCAGCAGAACAATAATGATATGTTAAAGGTGAAATAACCATATAAAGACCTTATTCATTTAATAAATTCATCAGATAAGAAATAAACTGAATTTGTAGAGGACAGTTCCTGCATCTATATAGAGTGCATAAGCAAGAGAAAACCAGGTCAATCAGAATTCAGATTGAATATCAGCTTAAAAAAGCAACCTGAAAAGCCCCAGAGACATTACACCACAAATGAGCCCAAAAAAGTAACCTGGTTCCAAAAAAGTTGTAAACCTCTAAAATTCCTTGTAAAACTAAAAGATTCTGCTGCATCAACACAAACCACATGAATGCAAAACTAGTAAATTTCCACAAAATCCTGTGATCCTTCCTTCTCCCAAAAGACACCTGTTGGAAGACTCTGCCTAGTAAGAGATAGATACTGTCATCAAAGTTAACAATTTGGCCTATGACTGAAAGCTAAACAACATAACCCAAAAAAAAAGGAGTTAAAAGCTTCTGAATTTTTATAAACTTGAACAAGACACTCATTTCAAAGATTACATGCATAATTAAGTAATCATAGTAATCCTAAACTCCAAAAATTAGCCCATGAAATAGAAAACTACACATTTTGGACTGCTAAATGGATTGAAACCATGTAAACCAAAAAAAAAATCAGACCTAACTTGGGATCCAGCAAAAGATATTCAGCCATACAGAAAACTAACAGAATATGCCTTGACTCGTACAATTACAGAAAACCTAGAAAATAGTAAACTAATATACTTACAAATAGAACTTAATACTAACCGAACAAGATTCTAAAGTCCATCTAACCTGGAGTATAATTTCATATAATACATAATCTTATAGTTTTCTATGTTGCAAGCCTTTTATGATTCTCATTGATATGATTAAAGAAAAATATTTAAAAGCTCCAGCCTGCATACCTAAAGATGGAGGCTTTGATGAAAAATGAATGGAACCCAATGTTAAAGATCCAGAGAAAGCAATCAATATTATATGCCCATCAGGATCCCATGTTGCTCCCTGACAAAAGAAGACAAGATTGATATATGAAGCCAATAAAAAATTTTCCATTGCATTGCATGATTAATAGCATCCAAGATAATGAAATAATTGAGTTTCTGTAATTATCCAAACCAATTATCCAATTATACCTCTTCAGCCAAATACGGATTGGGCATTTCATTCACTTTGAGTTAGAGAATCATTTTAATAAAAATTGCATCAGAACTTTGAAAAACAGAAAGAAAAAAAGGGATAAGATAGAACGTTGACCACTTTGATAGACTTTTATATAAACTTATACTAGGATGAGTAAAACTTGAAACTTAAAGAAATTGGGCAAGTTAACTTGATAAGGGATTACAACCACTGAAATTCAAAACTTGAATGATCTCAATATTTTGCAATTCATAACCAAGAGGTTAGAAGTCATTTATGAATGATGCAAGCATCATCGTATACATACCGTGACAAAGCCACTAGTCGAAGACCAAGGTTCAGATGTCCATGTGTTTGTCTCCCAGAGATAAAATGTTCCATCACTAGATGA
>Ga0307515_10021551_pt1 | contig 11417 bp, 5 predicted proteins | sample 17_EM_MG_FD_194513 | JGI IMG/M metagenome (GOLD analysis project Ga0307515, IMG submission 194513) | Populus trichocarpa ectomycorrhiza microbial communities from riparian zone in the Pacific Northwest, United States - 17_EM | ecosystem: Host-associated > Plants > Roots > Unclassified | place... | reverse complement strand
TCCCTCTTTTTTAATTAAATTTCATTGAAATAAACATTCTAATAAGACAATTGCCAAGAAAAAATCACATTAATATGACACAAAGTTTTAAGTAAAAAAAATTATTTTTTAACTTAAGAATCTATTAGATATTTATTCTAATCGTCTCCCGTTTTTACTAAGTGAAGTTCATCATTGAAAAAACTATATTTTCTGGTTAAGAAAAATATATTAATGAGAAAAAAAAGGATAATACTAGAAATTTTTTTTATATAGAAAGATTATTAACATGTAATATAAAAAACAATTGAATGGCTCTTAACAATACAAGATCAATTATCTTAATCTATATTTATTTCTTAACCTTTTAATTTAATTTTTATTTCGGGTCAACATTTCATTTTAATATTTATTTGTGTATATAATTCTTTGTAAATTTAACTAAATACATGTGTTAACTTTTTTTGCCGCTCTTGTTTTTTTCATTAAAAATTAACTTTTGATCCAAGCGGGATACGACTGGGACAAAGTTGACTAGTTAAATAGCTAAAAAAGTTAGTATTTAAGGGCATATTATACTATATTTTAAAAGGCATGGAAAAAACATTGTGCATATACTGTGAACATAGACTCCTTGCATCGTGGACCACACTGTACATATAGAGTGTTTGCACTGTAGACGACACTATAATATCAGGGGGCTTTTTCTTTTTTCTTTTTAGTAAAAAAATATTTATGGGTCTGGCAGCCAATGCTGCGAGGTCTAGCTCCGCAACGAGACCTAAGGAAAAACATTGTGCAGGTACTGTATACATAGAGTGTTTGCACTGTGGATCACACTGTAGACATGCAGTGTTTGCATTGTGAAAGACACTGTAGCATCAGGGGGCGTTGTCTTTACTATTTTTTAGTCAAAAAATGTTTAGCTTAGCCGTCATACGCAACGCTATTGGGTCTGGCATTCCCACCAGGCTCAAGGATATTGGATCTAGCTCCGCATCCAGACCCAAAGATATTGAGTCTGTCTGGGCAGCCCTACTCAAGGATATTGAGTATAGCTCTGCAATTAGACCCAAGGATATTGGGTCTAGCTGGGTCGCCAGACCCAAGGATATTGGGTCTGACTCAGGCTCCGCAGCCACACTTAATAGCATTTGTCGAGCTGGACCCAATGCTTTTGGGTTTGGTTGCCAAGCCGGACCCAATGCTATTGGGTCTGGCATTCCCGCCACACCTAAGGTTCCTTGGATCCAGCTCCGCAACTAAACCCAATGATATTAGGTTTGACCGTTGGGCCAGACCCAATGCTATTAGATCCAGCTAGGCTGCCAAACCCAAAAGCATTTAGGTTTGGCTCTCAAGCCGGACCCCATGCTTTTAGGTTTGACTAGGCAACCCTACCCAATGATATTGAGTTTGGCATTCACCAAACATAATTGTCTTGCCCTCCAAACCCAAGGATATTGGGTCTGGCTCCGCAGCCAGATCCAATAGCATTTGGGTCTAGCTGCTTGGTTCTGGCACTCTTTACTCTTCATATTTGTTTTACATTTGAAAAAATAATTGTTATTGACCCGCTACGGAGCATGGGCCAATATGCTAGTATGTTATTATTTATTGTGTTATATCACAATAATATTTTAAAAATAAATAAATATTAATCTTTTTAAAGAAGTCACAAATGATATATGTGATTTTATAAAATGTGTTATTTTTACAATTAAATTTTGACTATGCTATTTTTTTTATATTTTACTCCTACCGTGCTATTTTGAAAAGAAAAGAAAAAAAACTCCATTTCCTTCCCTTTCTCTTGTTGCTTCAGTGGCAATCAGGATTCAAGGAGATACGAGGAATCTTCCCAGCCGTCCTTGGTGTAAGAAACGTCTCCACACTTTGCAAGAAGTAAAATAAAACAATTCAAAACTTATTCAAGAAAAAATATATCTTAACGAGTCATATGCGACGTTTGCAATTTTCTAAATAATAATAATAATAATATATGTAATTTTATTAAAAAAATTTTAAAAAATTTAAAAAAATTTAAATATTATCTTTATCACAATTAATATTTATTTATTTACAATATAATAATTAAAAAATAAAAAAATATTAGTTTCAGTTTCATAAAGATAACGTTTATTTAAATTTAAAAGTTATTGTTCCAATTCACGACAAAGGTTTACAGTTTTTAAGTTTCTTCTGGCAAGTCACCCTCTTAATTAATGGTTTTGCATGTTGTATATTAATTTCAGCAATAATATTCTCAATTATCATAAAAGCAAATGGAGTCTAGCTGCCTAGTTGAGGGCAATTCTCCTGTTGAATAGAAAGAAAAAGAAAAAGAAAAGGTAAATTTTATTAATTAATATTCATCATTATTAAATATTTGTCAATATTAAAAAGTATTTTACATAATCAAAAAAGTCATCAAATTTAATTAATATTAAATAAAAAACACATTTAAAAAATAGACTCTGTAATAACAAATAATCCCCTAACAAGAACAACTTAATAATAATAAAATATATTTTAATTTAAACAAGGATTTACAAATATGGCCATTACATGAACAAACATAAAAAAGAAGAAAAAAAATGCTGGACTTAGTAACCAGGACATAATGACTAGTTCAAATTTAAAGAAAAAAAAAACTTTGAAATCATAACTTTGACCTAACTCCTGACAAATTAGTAATGGCAGGTTCCGTTTGGGTGACAGGTAAACGAGGATGCCATGTATTCTTATATTTTATTTAGATTAATCACGAGTGTTTTTATTTCCTTTTCTTCTTCCTTCTCCTTCCCTTTTACTTCGAGCAAAGAAAATAAATACGACCATCCATTTAGCTGCTGAAGGGATTCACTGAAAAGAAAGACTTCATTCGTGGTCAAGTTAAAAAAGAAGAGAGGGAGAAAAGAAAACCAAAAACAGAAGGAGAAAAGCTGCTCTGAGATTTGGCGCTGGGAAAAACGCAGGAGCAATTCTGTACAGAGTATAAACCAAAGAATTGAACACAAAAATTTGACCGCAAAAGAAACGCAAAAAGATCCTCCTGTCTTCCACAAACTGGTTTCTGTCAGCATGCGAGTTGGCTCGGTGGTTGAGCTGGCCCGACCCATCTTGTGTAACCATCCAGCTCACTGGCTTGCCTCTATCCATCTGTTGTTGCTGGACGCATGGCATTTGACCCACCAGAATAAATCATGGGGATTTATCAACAGTAGGGCAGGGATATTTCAAAATACAGTGGATGGCCCTACCCACTACGCATCAACAGTAATAAACCACAGGAGGCGGCGGCGGCGGCGGCATTGAGAGACCGATGAGGGCTTCTTTTCTCCATCTCTCTCATAATTAGAATAGCATTTACTGCCTGCCATCTACTCGGAATCACTGTCCATGCTCTCCATCCCCTTTAGCCCTCTTCGTTTTTGCTGCATGTGAAATTTCACATCCCATGAATAACTCAAACCAAGGAGTCTTAAGGCTTGATGCTTGGATAACTGATGCTACAAACAAGCATGGACAGTAAAACATTTTTCTTTTTTCCCCCGTGCATTCAATTTCATGCCCTTATATGTACTAGCCTCCACCACCGTCCATATTAATATAAGATAATATGTCATGTCTCAAAACGACAGAGGCCGTGTACCATCATCCATCCCAATGACTTGATTTATTTATTATTTTGGTTTGAAAAAGAATTCACCCTCATTATGCTAGAAGATAAATCCAACGACCCTTTCATGGACGAGTTTATTAGGGAAAGAGAAGAAACCCTTGGGTTAATGGGAGGCATGCGGTGGTCTTACACGTGTTCGTAGAGTTGGGATTCGTGTCTAACATGCCTAACACAAATAAGTGACAGACCAATGCTTAATGACAACAGCGTCATATGTGCCAGTGATTGCAATATGCAAGGGATGGAGACATGGGAGCAAGTAAGCAAACAGAACAAAAAAATAAATAAAAATACACAAACACAAGTTGAAGTTGAATTGGCATGATCTGTTTCAGTTCACAGGATGTTAGAAGCAGAAAGACCATTACCTTCTTCACACATTTCTTCTCTCTAACCTCGTACCTGCTCTTTGTTAAGTCAGATAGCCACATCCCTGGAAAACAATACTGCCCAAATACACAAATATATATAAAAGAAACCCATCAAAATCCTTTATCATTGTTGCAAGTAATATCAAAAATATTAAAAAGATGGCAAGTTTGTGATTACCTGAAGTGCTTTATCAATGTTCTTAGCCCTTTTCTTGGGTCGTTGTGGTAGTTTTGTGCCCTTCATTGCAAAGAAATCATCTTCTTTTTCCTTCCTTGACAAAGCAATATAAATCCTTGGCCACTCGATGACTCCATTGTTATTCGCCTTTTCTCCTCCACTAGCTACCACTGGAACTGAGACAGTATTGCTAGTTGTAACCCCAGCTTCCTTCTCTGATTTAGCCCGCGTGGAATCAACTTGATTCATTTGATGATCAGCTTGTACTAATGATCCATTTGGTTTCTCATCCTTTGCCGCTGACCTAGAGCTAGGCATCTTTCTATCAATATTTTCTGGTGTTGGAGGAGATCTCTTTCCCGCAGTAGATCTAGAAACAACCCTGCTACTGCCACCACTATTTCTTGACGGGGACCCATTTCCAGCACCGGATCGCTTTTCCAAATTCCTGGTCATGGCCACCAAAAAAAAAAAGAGATGCAAACTTTGCTGATGAGAAATGCTTTGGTTTGGTTCTGAGAAACAGGCAAACAAAAGTGGGTTTTCTTAGACTTTGAAGTGAATATGGATCAAGGGCAGAAAAAGGGACAAAGGGGAATTTAATACCCACCTAAAACAAGAAAAAGAAAGCATATAACCTTATCAGATAGCATATGATAGCTGTAAATACACAATCAGTACATAACTGTGTTTAAGAATTGAAAAAAACAAAAAGATAGACAAACACATTTCACAAAATTCACCAATACCAATAAAGAGCAGAAAAACTAAATAAGGTCCTATAGCCTTTTTCTTTGAAAGAAGTTTCAATGAGATGGGAAAGTCTCAAGATGAGGACAGAATGGTCATGACATGAGCAGGGGACATAAAAAAAAAAAAAGGGGGCACAAAGTGGGTGGGTGATGCCATAACCCCATCAAACTAACAAGCGAAAATGAGAAGCGAAGTAAATCAAGAACAAAGCGAACACAGATCAGGAGAGAGGTGACTGCGAATGGGAATGGACTTCTTCGATATCCATCAAACCACTAGGTGAAGAAAGATGAGAGATTGATATATATTCACATTCTTCTCCCGTTTTTTCAAGGGGTAGAAAGGTAAATCACCTCAAAAAAGAAGTTGCTCTTCAACAACTCTATGAACAGAGAAGTTAACAATATCATATGTTTAGATCCCAAAACTTCCTCAACCTCAACCTCAAAATAAGAAATCAAGAAAAGATCCCACCAAATTATATCATCCAAATAAATTTCAAGGAATATATACCAAAAACTCATCAAGTGTTGTAGGCTATCAAACATCAAACAACATCTAGAACATAATCTTAAGAAATAAATTCATAACTTGACAAATATCCAAAAAACATATATTTCATAAAATTACAAAAAAAAAATGAGTACCTGTGTGAAAGAAACCCAGAATTTTCTTTCTTCAAGTTTCCACCTCTGATGCTAGTACTAATGGACTGTTTGGGTGGTGGTGGTGGTGGAGGCGGTGGTGGCATGGTGGGTGGAGAGAACTTGTTATCAACTCTCCTAGGAACCCTGTTGATGGGTTGTCTAGCTTGACCAGAAGATGACGATTCATCAGCCAAAGCCCTGATCTCAGACCTTGACACTCTAGCTCTCTTCTTTTGTCCCCATTGCAACAACACATCACCGTTGCCACCTCGGCTCGGGCTAGGACCTGGACTAGAGTCATGCCTTTGTGTCCGATTGTGGTTGTTCTCTGAATGTGGAGAACTGGTTGTACTGTTATTGTGGTGGTCTTGGTTTCTCGATGGAGATCTAAATCTGAGACCTTTAGTATCAAAATTAGTACTTGTGGAATTGAATCCATTGGGGATTGACCTTCCGTTCTCGGCTCCATTGGGTTTTTTGCCATTGCTCAAAGGAACACAATCTGGGCTTACTCTCTGATACCTGTACACAATAGAAAAGTCATTCGTTATCAGTAGATAACAAAGAGATGATCCACAAGGCAATGCATAAGGATTCAGAGAAAGACATCAGAAACATATAGAGAACTGTGTAGTCCAAAGATCATATCATTAAAAAGAGAAAATTGCAATCCTTTCACTGGATCCGGCGCATAAACCAAGATTAACACATACCATTTTCCTAGGTGAACCTCTAGCTACCACATCATACAATCCGTGCATTCATTCATTCTCAACATAAAACCCAGATTAATCAGTCCTATAGATCAGTGAAAGAAAATTAATGGACATAGAAATTGAAGTGATCAAGACACCTCATTTAACTCGAGCAATGTTAGGAGTGCAATCACAAAGGAAAAACTAGAGAAACAAAGAAGTGGTGGAGCATTGAAGTTGATGATAAATGAGGATTCCTTTGCAGACCGTAGAAAAGAGGAGGTTGAGATTGAAACGGGTCTTTGACTCCAGCCTCGGAAGAAATGAACATTGCAATATGACATTTAATAGATAAGGCCTAGCTAATCCAAGCAGCAGCAGCAGACTTTTGAGACTAAAAGAGTCGTCTTTGCTTTTAAAAACAGAGATTTTGGATCTTTGTATTGTCGACAACAGCAATTGACATTAGACAATGGTGGCTGATCGAAACACACAAATTGATGAATACCAGAACCCAAATAATATCTGGATCTTATTGATCATCCAATTCATTGAAGAGCGTGTTTAATCTCACTCTCGAGAGACAATTGATTATTCATCGTATCATATTATATTTGTTTGTTGAGGAACTTGTCTTTGAAACACTGGAGCATTGTTGTTGATTTTCACAAAGAAATCTGCGAACGAAATATCATCTTCAAAACACACAAATAAAAAACAAGCAAAACCCAAGTTCATGCCTCCTCCTCATCATCATGACCACCATCACCAACAAACAACAACAAGAACAATTGAATCCGGATCCAACAACCAATCCATCTATTCAAAGTTGATAAAATAAAACCAAAAGAAAGCAGAAAGATCAACACTCTAAGCCAAATTTAGATTTGAAAAGCATCCGGATGATGAAAAAGAAGAAGAAGATGGATGAGTTACCAAGATGAAGGAGGAAAAAAAAAAACAAAGAATACTTGTTGAGATAACAAAGAAGTGCGCACAGACCTCATCATTGTAACCAAGCAAAAACACTTGTTGATGAAAGTTAGATATTGATACGACTATGTAGACGTTAAAAGTGGGATTCTTGGTTTTTCTTCTAAAGAGATATATTATATATTTTCATTCAACGGTTTCATCAACAATGGCTTTCTCATAATCCCATCAAGCAAGACATGTGAACTCAAAGAGACACCGAGAGAAAGATAGAGAGGAGGCGGATACAAGAAAGAAAAGAACAGTGGGAGAGAGAAGAGGGAGAAGAAGCCGAGGAAGGCAAGGCAGGGAAACAAATACTTTTAGTTGAGTTTACATGGAGATAAGTATATAAATGCGGTCGCTACTCCTACACTCTACCACAGTAGTGTAAGGAAAGGGTAGGGGTATTTTCCATTTTCTATTTTTTATTTGGGTTTTGTCTATTATGTCCTTCGTATTCTATTTTGCATCGCAACAAGAACTGTTCCAACGGGTCAACCAACCAATCCGTGGACTTGCTACATAGCTCAACTCGAGTAATAATATTGTTTCGGGCTTTTTTTCATTTTCATTGTTAAAAACAAGCATAAAACTTTAATTTGATTCCCCGAGGTTTTTTTTTATTATTATTTTTGCATGTTTAGTCTTTTATTTTTATGGTTTTATTTTAAATTTTATTTTTATCACATTTTAGTTTTTAAAAATTGAGAAGAGAAAAAAAAAATATTAGAAAATATATATATATATTCAACCAGCTACATTTTAGCTAAAAAAAAATAATCTTTATGGTTATTGACTTGTTTTAAGGAGGATAATTCAATGAGATATCTTACCGACCAAAACCTTTAAAGGTCAAAAATACTATAACTACATGGAGCACCTAAAATATTTAATTGTTATCCATAACTTGCCAGCAGGAAATTACAGTAATTTCTATATATAAAAAATTAAAAACCATATTAAAATCAAATAGGAAAATAAAAATAGAAAAACCATTATCTTCTAAATAGAAAAACTAGAAAAAGCCTAATTATATTGAATAGGAAAATAAAAATTGAAAAAACAAAATTTATAAATTAAAAAGGAAGAAATAAAAACAATTAAGGGGAATATTTATTTTTTCAAAAGTCTATTGCATTAGTCTCTCTATATTATAAAGAAACTTGTACTCGAGTTTAAATTATTCAAGAGGAATCACCTTCTTAGTCAAAACTTGTTTTCCACCACAAAAACATTCAACATAAGTCTTCGGGTAGAATCTCCTGTTTGGATAACCAATGATCTTTATGCACTTGAGGTACCTTATCAGGGGTCTCTGATATTTTTGTATAATAATCATGTCATAGGTTCCACCACTAGAATTTTCAATAACAACATATAGAAGTTAAACACTAGATTTTCAATAACAACATAAGTAGTTAAACACTATGAATTGTTGTGCTTTAATACAAACTAAAGCAATCAATGATGAATAATAACATGGTTTGTTACAATTCAAAACCCTAAAAAGCCTACAAGATTTTTTTATATATAATTTTGGATTTCAAGACCAATTGATATAATTTTGATATTAGATAACATATTAGAGAATATTAATGTTTGTTATAAGTCAAAACCATTAAAGACAGAACATCATGACTAATAGGAGACACCCAAAAAATTTATTTTTTGTTCATCAAAGTTTCACTTGCTATAATACTCTTATAACCTTTTCTATAGAAAAAAACTAGAAAATAATAAAAAATAAAATAGGAAAATTATTATCTCTGAATAGAAAAAATAGAAAAGCTTTATAATATTTAATAGAAAAATAAAAATGAAAAAATAAAAACTCATACAATGAAAAAATAAAAATAATTAAGTAAAATATTTATTTTCCAAAAAATTCCCTATTGTATGACCTTCTAAAGCCTATGCGTGCCTCAACCTTTTCTTCTAGACCAAGCTACGTATGGTCTTCTTTTTAAATAACTCTTATTTTTTTTTTCTTTTAATTTTTTAAAATTTAAATAACATTATCTTTAAATATATTTATTAAGTATTATTTAAAATAATTATCTTATTATATTATAGTTTTTTAAAAAATAAATTTTTTACGATAATATTAACCATTACTATATGAATAATTATATATTGAACTAACATGCAATTTTTTAAAAAACAAATTGCCCATTGTCCATTGATACTCAATGAAAATAAAATATCTATTTTTTTATTATAAGTTTTTTATATAATTTTTACATATTTATTATTCTTATTTTTTATATATAAGTGCATAAAAATATTCGACTTTCATGATTATGATTAGATTTTATTTAAAAAGCAATACTTAAAGAAAAAAATATTTTCATCAAAACAAGAAAGAAATGCATGAATAAGGAAAAGAAGTTTGGATTAAAAATTACATTTTTTCTTTAATTTAAATCATTAAATTTTATACAAGTATGTGTTTAATTGTCATTAGTTTTTATTCAATAAATCATGCTACTAATAAAAAAAGATATATTATTATGAAAATAAAACATGATACATGGATAATAAAAGATAATTTTGCATACAAAATTTATTTTTTCTCTATAATTTTAATCATTGCCTTTCTTATAAATACTTTTTTTTAATTGATATATAATTAAATAAAAATAGATTTAAAAAAATTATCCCGTTGCCAAGCCCAAGCACCATAACTAGTTAACAAGACACTAGAGAGTGTTATCAAATTATTATAGTTACATCCACATGACACTATTTATTAAAATAATATATTATTATTCATTTTTTTTTGCTTATTTTGTTTGATTTGACCATTCAACAACACAATCTTCTTTATTTTCTATTTAGTTTTTGTTTTTCAATTTCTTCATTTGGTATTAAATTATTTTGAGAATTATATTTTGTTAAATGGGTTTATAGAAACGGTCTTTTTGTATATAGCCGTGGATATTAGTGGAGGCTGGGCTAGAGGGAGTGCCTAACACCTTCGCCCATACATACGAATCCAATCTCTAGCATTTTTGTGAATTTTGGTTGGGCATCTATGCCGGACTCTCACAATGTTAGGCCCATATACATTGTTTGGCTTTACAGTTAGGTGTTTTTTGAAATGTTTTTATTTATTTAAATTTAATGTTTTTCAAAATATTTCTTAATATTTTTTATACAAGGATGTCAACATCATTAATTTAAAAAACAATTTCAGCTAGGGCGTTTGGCACTGCATTTGAAAAGCGTTTTTACAAAAAATTGAAATTTTTTTTGAAATTTTTTTTTTGCTTTAAATTAATATGTTTTTAGTATTTTCAAATTATTTTGATGTGCTGATCTTAAAAATAATTTTTAAAAAATAATAAAAATATTATTGGCATACTTTTCTGAGTGAAAAACACTTTAAAAAATAATTATAACCACACTTCCAAATACACAAATCAGTAATTGTCAAATATGTCTTCCTTCAAATCGGAGTTGATTTTATAAACACGCACACACATTATTTTACAACTCTAGAGTTTATCTTAATTTATAATCTTTTTTATTTTATTTTATTATAGTTTTCTATTTAAATATCATTTTAGTGCATAAATATACATATTAGACTAGAAATGTTAGTGGTCGTGAAATTTTGTCTAATTTCTTCAAAGCAAAGTTGTTGTAGTCCATGAAATTTGTACATACGAGTTGAACTATCAAAAGAAATTGATAAAGGCAATTGATAGCAAGGAATGATTCATTGTCAATGGATATGGAACTATGCATGTGTAATAAAAAATCCAATGTAACATATTCTCAACGAAAAAATGATACAATACTATGTACTATATATATATATATATTTATTTATTATAAGGTCCCGTTTGATATTGTAATTATTTTTTTTCAATAAACATAGAGAAAAACAACAACTTATTAAATGGAAAAAAAAGAACACAAGTTACAGTAATCAAGTGAAACTCAAATTACCACACTATTCAGCATCCAATATAAACTTTGCTAAATTATTTATAGGTCTGCTATGACCCTATCAAACTCTCTCCCAAGATAGGTTAAAAAACTCCATTATGCTGCTATTGACAAGGAATCCTATATTGATTTTTTTTTTAAATTCAAAATTTAAAATAACTTCTTAAAAATTGCCTTGAC
>Ga0307515_10021549_pt1 | contig 11417 bp, 8 predicted proteins | sample 17_EM_MG_FD_194513 | JGI IMG/M metagenome (GOLD analysis project Ga0307515, IMG submission 194513) | Populus trichocarpa ectomycorrhiza microbial communities from riparian zone in the Pacific Northwest, United States - 17_EM | ecosystem: Host-associated > Plants > Roots > Unclassified | place... | reverse complement strand
ATCCACCACCTTCCTCCACCTCTCTCTCTCTCTCTCTTCCCCCCATCCCACTTTACTCCCTTCACCACAGCTCCCTCTCTCCCTCCATTTTCCTTGGGAGAAACCACCAGCAAAACGACACCGTTCCACATGCTGTGATATGGCCATAGCGGACCAGAGATCACCAACCGATAATACTCCCAGCAACAACAACAGTAAAGTGTGGGGATTCTTAAAGCTGCCGTTTTTAGGAGGAAGCAACACTAATACGACACCCTCTTCTTCTACTACTAACACTCCTACTTCAACGATGATGATGATGCAGCAGCAACAGCAGCAGCACCACCACCACCATAATCACCACCCCAACTCCCTAATCGAAGGATCCAATCCTCCTCTTGCTTCCAATTCTGTCTCTTCTGTTGCTAGATCGCTGTTGCCGACACGTCGTCGTCTTAAACTCGATCCTTCTTCCAAGCTTTACTTTCCTTGTAAGTCTTAGTGTTTTCTTTTTTATGTGATCTGTTTGGTTTTTTAGCTGGATTTTTTTAATTTTAAATTTTTGGTGGAAAGTTGATTTCTGTAATTTTATGATGATTTTTTGGATTAAGTTGTGTTGTTGTTGCTAATATTTTTGGTAATTTTGAAGAAAAAATAAAGATTTGAGATCATTAATGCTTATCATTTCTCCTTAAAGAGGAATTTGAAAATTCAAGTTCTTTTTATTTATTTGTATTGGTGGCTAGAAAATTGAAAATTGAAGTGTTAATAATTTGATAATATTTAAGAAAAGAGAGATAAAGTGAATTGCATTAGCTAATCTGGGTAGCATCATCCTATTTACTTTTAAAAATCATCCAATCAAGTAATCAATGTCAAGAATCAATCAGCCTCTGGGATTAGTGATAATTACGATTAATTTGGTTATGGGGACTATTTTATTTTCGTAATTTCGTGCTTGGTACTGATTATGGATTTTGTTACTGATTTCTGATGGAATTAATTGATGTATTTATGTTCTGTATGCTATTTTTAGATGAACCTGGCAAGCAGGTTCGCAGTGCCATCAGGATTAAAAACACTTGCAAGTCACATGTAGCTTTTAAGGTACATTTCAATTTCTTATTCATTGTTCTTCTGTGGTTTCACAGAGTCCAGCCATGTAACCTATATACTCATTTTGGGTCACCCCATTTCTTGTTGTAATTGATATTTTTGTTATTGTATCAATTACATGACTGGATTTTTTTTAAGTTAGTTGCCTTTTCTTTCTTTTTCTTGATTTAGTTTCAAACAACTGCACCGAAAAGCTGTTTCATGCGTCCTCCAGGGGCTATTCTTGCACCTGGGGAAAGTATCATAGCTACAGGTAATTAATTACTGTTGCATTTTCTGTTCATATTACTGTGCTTTGAGAAGGATGTAACTTAGCTATTTTATGTGTTTTTTTGACCCAATTAATACGAAATTATTTTCTTGATTTTGGATGTCAGTCTTCAAGTTTATTGAACTCCCAGAAATTAACGAGAAACCAATGGAGCAGAAGAGCAGGGTTAAATTTAAAATCATGAGCCTGAAGGTGAAAGGGGTCATGGACTATGTACCTGAGCTGGTGTGTAGAATGGTTCCTTTAACCTTTTCTTTTCATTAGTTTTAGTGTTTTAGTGTGAGCCTATGTTGGTCAACAATAGTCTGATGATAAATGATCTTGGTGCTATGCTTTTATTTTGATTTATTTGGGTCCGATACATATTCTACTTGGAATGAGCATCATGTCATATTTCAAATTCTTCAAATACAACAGACAAGTATCTTGGTTAATGAGGAGGTCGATAGACGCTATGAGACAGATAGCTATCTTAGGCGTCCATATTACCATTAGTTTTGTTGTTTCTAAAGAATGCACAATCATTTCATTTAGTTTCATCTTTGTTAGGGGCTTTTTCTGGTATAATAGATGTTATTTGGCTATTGCCAGGCTGCTCACTGTAATGTAAAGCTAGCAAGCATAGGGGTGTTGTTTTATGATGTCAAAGTCTCTAGTGCACCGACACTTCTCACCCTTAATGGATGTGCACTGGATGCCAATGGTCATCTTACACTTGTTGGTTCTGGAGAATCTGCGCCCGTTTTTTTTTGTTTTTTTTTGGCAGAATAATTATGATAGATTTTGGATTCAATTACATCTTGTGTTGGCTGGGTGCTTTTGTTTGATGGACACTCCAGAATATCTTTACAAACTGCTTTGGTCTATTTGGGACTTTATTTTGGTGTTTTGAGTCTTCTGTTGCAACTTCATGAAGTGACTTTGGATGCTTTGTCCGTGCAGTTTGATGAGCAGAAAGATCAAGTAGCAGTAGAGCAAATATTGCGGGTTTTTTTTCTAAATCCAGAGCGTCCTGGTCCTGTAAGTATCAATAATATGTCAATAATCATGGAATCAAATTTATATGTGCTTTAGAATTGATCATTGTCTGTCTTCGCATATGGTACATGCATTTTCTTTTGTTTCACACGTATGCCATACAAGCTCATAGAACTACGTGTGATGCTATTTTTACAGGCTTTGGAAAAGTTGAAGCGCCAGTTGGCTGATGCTGATGCAGCTCTTGAGGCACGCAAGAAACCTCCAGAAGATGCAGGTCCGAGGATTATTGGTGAAGGACTAGTGATAGATGAATGGGTGAGTTATCAAGTGGTGGACTTCCCAACTTCTCCCTGTGAATTTCTCTGTACGATGCCTAATCTTTGTCTATTCATTTTGTACAGAAAGAGCGAAGGGAAAGATACCTTGCTCGGCAGCAGGTTGAAGGAGTAGACTCGGTATAGAGGGGCAGTTGTCTTCAAGGTGCCTTTGTATGATGAATGGATACAATCCACCATTCAGTAAAGTCCTTCAACCTTTTCATGTAATGCAAAGGTTATTTTGTGTTCTGTGAATCATGTAGGAAACTTCAGCATGGTGTGTAAAAAGGAAAAAAATGTGAGATGAATTCTGTGATTTGAGGAATTGAAACTTTTTCGTTCAACAGCGTCCTGTAGATAATTGTGATTTTGTTATCCCATTTCAGAAATAAACTGATCTTTACTCAAATGTAATGCGCATAATTTCTAGCTTAATGAGTGTTCTTATGAGGGAAAAACTTTCTTCAAGGCAGAAATCAGATCTCGATGCTTAATTGTTTCTCCGTTATTTCTCATGGCAGTCTTCCATGGTTGATCCATTGAGATACCATGGAATCTTCACTGCTGTTAGTCTGTGATGTGCATGATTAATCCTCATTGCCTGGAATTCGGTGGTCTCCTGTTGATCACCATAGTTGAAACACACCCTGGCCCATGAACAGCCTGTGGTACCCACACCCTGGACAGGACCCCGGAAGGACAGGAAAATCTTGTGGCCCGCAACTGGGTGTCTCCAAACTCTGAGCTGATTCCAAGCATTCTTTGCTTTTTGTGAATTTCCCCTTCCTTTCTCGGTGGTGATTGGGGACGCCGCACCCCTTGTATAAATATAACCACGGTAAAAATTGACTTATTTCTCACAGTTTCTTTATTCTTTTTACAAAAGTGGGTGACAATAGGAAAGAAATTGCAAAACTGAAGTCTAGATTGTGAGGGTATTATAAAGGTATTGTATGTAGAGTTTCGAATTAAAGACAGGTTTATCCACGCAAGCAAATAATGCGGAGGGTTGGCCCGCAGAATGCCTGAATCATGGGTTTTAATTGGGTTATACAGGGTTAATCTTTAATTTTTTTGTTATATAAAAAATGATGTTTTTGTAAAAAAATAAATAGTCAACGATTTACAGTCAATCGAGTTATCGGATCAAGTTATCTAGATTTTCATATATTTTTATTATTTTTAAACTAGAACTAGCTCCAGGGGGATGGTTGCTTCAATTTACTTGCGCTACTGGAATCTGTCGACTTTAGGCTGGAAGGTTGGCCCATGATTTAAGGAGAAATCCTACTCTCATAGCCTCCCAGTTCAGCTTCTTTTTCTTGTGTTTTTTTTTTTTTTCTAATAAAAATGTGTTCTAATCTATAGTTATTTTTTAAGGAGATAACTAATCTCATCCGACACTGATGTTGTTTGCATGCTCAAAGTACCTTACCTGGACTCATGGGCCCTATTACTTTCTGATGGGCCTGTCTCACTACCTACATATAAGTTTTCGAGAAAGAGGTCCTATTCTGTACATTACATACGCAATTGGGCCAGACACAAAGTCTTTGGATACTGAATTAGCTCGGATAGTTTTATTTTATTCCAAGAAAAGGTTTAAATTAGAGATCCGTACGAGTTGAAAACAGAAGCCAAATATCTTATTATGTTTATTATTTTTTAAAAATAAAAATTTACTTTAAATTTGTTCTTAAAACAAATTTATTTCATGTCTGCCCTTGTTTTTCCAACTAAATACGTTTTTGTCCCTTTATATTTATTTATTTTTATCTAGAAATATTAACTAAATGATAATTTTATCTGCGTACATTGCTCCAATATAAATGGTCAATCTTACATTATAATATTTGTCTCAACAGATCAAATCCCAGTTGATCTCTACGACACCATCAGTGCTGTAACTATACGACCAAAATGCTTGTCCTTGGCAGCAGCTGCTCATGGAAATGGCATGGAAGAGGTGGGTTACCCTCGTGAATGTCTCAAGAAGACATCCCAACGAATTTGAAGATTACTTGTAAATCTTGAGCTCAGTTCTTTTCAGATGATGAGTGAAATGGATATAACAATTTAAATACGTAATGGGAAGTTCCAAAACTTGCTATAAAAGTCCTATAATGGCTAATGGCTATCGAATTTTATGCAATTTCTCGTCATTATTTTGAGTATTGAATAGGAATGTAAGCTAAGCACAGTAGATCGATAAGACACCAAAGCTTTATTCCCCTTGTAATAAAATCAATAAAACAAGAACATACGGATCGCATCCAATGCCAAACATAGGTGTTCGTGGGGGACATCCTTGGCAACTTGATCCTAGGCATGAGTTTTTTGTTCTTGTGTTTCTCTTTTTAATTCAAAGTATCTGTATATCAAAACTAAATCTTGGGATAATACTGAATAGTTATCCACATTAAGATTAACCATTGATGAGAAAATTTATCCTAATACAATATAAAAAGCAAATGTATTTGTAAATATTGATTAATAAACAAATCAATATAGTATATTTTGAATGAAATATAATTAATAAATGAAGTAAGGATTTTGAATAATTAGAGATTAAAATTTCATTTCTATAATCGTTTAATTTTACTTTTATATATTTCTTAATTAAGTGTAATAATATATGTCACCGATAAACTTATCCACCACATGTAATTAATAAGAACCAACATTGAGAGCACCGAGGCTTGTGGCCCAGCAGCAGAGGCAAGGTTTCCTTATCTCTGTTACCTGGGTTCGAGCCTCAGCGTGCACGCCTGTCATCTCCGCGGTGTCTTACCTGCCTACTGGGCTTGCAGGGTGTTCAGTGGATCCGGTGATTAGTTGTGGTGCGCGTAAGCTAGCCAGGACACCGCGGGTTACCAAAAAAAAAAAAAAAGAACCAACATTGAGAAAAAGGAGATTTAGCATATGATTCCCAATTTCTTTATCTCTCTGAAATTGAGAGAGAGGGCGTGAGAAGAACAAGTAACCAAGAAATAAATTCCTTATCCATTATCTATGATCCTATCCAAAAACTAACATATCCGTCGAGGGATAGAGGCAAAAGTGCCTGAGTACAATTAAAGAGTAGCTAGTCATGCGATTCTCCTTTCGTTTCATTGCAAGACCGTGACTAAATTCATTGTAACCTCTCCCTTTTCCTTGAAAGTTCTTGCTTGTGTTATCCATTTGGGGCATCATGCATTCAATTCACCATTACGTTTGTCACCGAAAGATGTTACAGGCTAGTGGTTAGTGAAGAGAAAAGGGGAAATGCTACTCATAAAGCATGTGAAACTTGATTCTCCACTTGCAATAAAGCGGTGGGTTTTGGCAATATTTCATCCATTCATTTGTTGTGATATGCCACCCACCTTATATATGTTTATTGTAGTAATCATTGATAAATCCACATTTATTTTGAATTAGTGGGTGAGAGGTTCGATAGTGGGCAGACTCAAATTAGTTTAGAAACTATAACTCGAATCTCAATTCAGTTCTTGATGAAATCTCAATTGCAAGATTTCCCTAGTTTTTAATCTAGTGTCGAGGGCCTATAAAATGGTATCATTTTTTATGCATAAATCAACAATTTGGATGAAAATGCATTAACAAATATGGATGGGCGAATCACTTAAGGATTTTATTAACTTTTAAAGACTTAATTGAGTTAGAAATAAATTATTTCGGGATTCAATCCAGAATCCCTCAATAGTTAATAGTTGTGTAGGTTGTGTTTGGTTAGAGTTTTTTTTTAAAAAAAATACAAAAAAATAAAAATATATTTGATTGGAGGGATGGAAGTATAGACATGAAATAAAACTGTTTCTGAAATATTTACATTTCTAAACAGTATTAGTTAACTTTTATGTATCATTTTAAAACATGAACATAAAAACATGTTTTTTCTACTTTTATTATTTATGTTTCTAGACAGTATTTAAACGTTATTTAAAATTTACTATTTTACCCTTCAATTTTTACTTTAGTGAACGGGAAAAAAAAAAAAAAAACAAGAGTGGGAGATTTTTTTGTGCTCAGAGGAAATCAATTGACATATAGCTTTCAAATATTGTATTTAATAAACTAAAGAGATTTTGGAGTAAAATTAATTTCAGCTGCATTTGGACCCTTCTCTAGTGGTTGCTTAAAATACTTAGAAGTCAACATCCATCATGTGTATGTATCCATTGTTTAACTCAAAAAATGGGTGAAAATCTGTTTTCAAATTCATGGCATTGACAAGCAACTAGGCAAGAGGACAAGCATAAGGACATAAACTCAATTAGACTCTACATCAATCACCCCTTCCCGCCGGCCAATGTGGTTAATCTTGATGAAATTTCCAACTTGGAAATATAATCCTCTCAAATCTGCTCAAGTAGTACATAGACTTTGACGATACAAGGCTTAATTGTGAAGAATTTGCAGGGATTATGAGAAACTTTGGCCCTTCATGCCATGGACACTCTTAGGCATCAGTCATCTCCACGCATTGAACATTTGCTGTCTAGCTTAGAGTAACTATGAAGGTAGCATGACTACGCAAAATTCATGAGGATTGACGAGGACAACGACAAGTGTGTCATCTATTAGAGTAGAGAACAACACATCATAATAGAATAGAATTTATGATTTTTTTAGTAATTCTACCTTCCTCAATCACGGATGAAGCAAAAGAGAAGAAACAAATTGAAGGGGATCGCGGAAAGGAGGTTTATTATTTAAATTATAGGGTTGAAGATGCCCGCATGACATAGTTGAATAATTGATGCAAACAAGCAACAAATTGCGATGGAAGAAATTATTTTTGCATTGAAATCGGTTTAAATAAGGTTTCCACACAATAGATTCTTATCTATACATTGGGATTTTTGCTGACATAAAGCTCAAGACCTTTTCAATTCGAGATAAATTTGAGAACAATTTCATATAATTCTTGACATTGAAACCAGTAGGGTATGTACTGCTACCAAAAATCAAAAGAGCCGACTACCAAATCCAACCCAAGCAAGCCCAGCTACACATTCTTCGGACCTTGCCCTCCTTTGGTCATCTCATAGCCTCCTGCTTTGGGATAATCTTCATCGGTAACGTACCTTGACCAGAACCAGTGAGTCTTCCATACTTGTCCCATCTCTTCGATTGGAATGCCCTTTGTCTCAGGCAAGAAGTAGTAGACAAAGATGGACATCAGCACCACAAAGAAGGCAAAGAAGAGGAATAGCCCAAACTTCAAGTGGCAAAGCATCGTGAGAAAAATCTGGGCAACTATGAAAGTGAAAAGCATGTTGACAGACACATTGATACTTTGTGCAGCTGATCGGATTTCCAGTGGGAAAATCTCACTTGGCACCAACCAACCAAGAGGGCCCCAAGACCAAGCAAATCCCGCAACGTAAATGCAAATGAAAAGCACCACAACAATAGCATACCACTTGGGCAATTCACCAGGGTTCCCGTTAACTCCAAACTTGGCACCAATACAAGCTGCTACGATTGCCTGCACATACGCAAAAGTTGACCCAAAAAAATGTATCAGAGATTCGTCGTAGGTATAATAAGAGAAACAATACAAAGAGAGCTAATTTCTTCTGCAGCCAAGAAAATTACCTGGCATATCAACATCTGAAAACCACCCTCAAGGAAAAGAAACCTTCTCCCCCACTTGTCGACGCCATAGATTGAAACCATGGTAGCAACGACATTAACAACACCAGTGATCACAGCAGACATGAGCGAAGCATTGCTACCAAAACCAATTGTGTTGAACAAAACAGGAGCGTAAAACATAATGACATTAATGCCAGTAAGTTGCTGAAAGATTGGAATCATTACTGCCATGGTTATGTGAGGCCTGTACTTTCTTTGCAACAAATTTCTCCATGGATGTTCTACTTTCATTGAAGCTTCACTAGCAGCAACAAGGTCGTTAAACTCCTCATCAACATCATCAACACCACGAACTCTTCTCAATTTTTCTCTAGCCTCATCATGCTGGCCACGTTCGATCATAGAGTTTGGAGTATCAGGAAGGACTAGTGATCCAACTGTGATTATAAGGGCAGGAACCATAGCACCACCCAAACTCAATCTCCATCCCCAACCACCATGGATTTTAGCAAAGAAATAGTTTAACACATTGGCAACAAGGATACCAATTGTGATTGATAATTGAAAACCAATGTTGAGTGCACCTCTGAACTTGTATGGAGCCATCTCAGAGAGGTAGAGTGGCACAGACTGTAATCACAAACAAAAATGAAAATAATTAAATCTCTAATCACCTTCTCTAATTAAACCAATTAGTAAATAATCAAATCGGAGATATTGAACAGAACTTTTGTCTTTCTTGGGACCATACATTCTTGTCTTGTTGTTCATATTTCTTGGATTAAGAACAAATACTACTTTAAACACACAAATCAATCAAACAAATAAACAAAAAAGAGAGCAGAAAATGCAGTTTTCCATACTTAATTAAGTTTAATTAACAATTAAGCAGCTATCAACTTACAATTTTTCTATTCAAAGCTACCATCAGCAAGTGAACTTTTTGTGGAAAAAACAGGCGCCAGAGATGTCATGCTAAAGAAAAACAAGGCAACTATGACTTCCAAAAAATGATAAAATAACAAAGTAACTCCCTTTATCTTATTCCTAATCATTCAGTCGAATTCTTTGACTTGTCTTGCTATAGACTATAGTAGCGGAAAATTTGGATCACCTTTTTTTTCCTTTTCTTTTTCTCAGGAACCAAACACGACATTAAATCCTATTCAACTTTAAAGGACTAGGAGCTCATGTCCGGATCAGAAACAGCTGGGTATAAGAACGTGATTTTGTCATTTTCCAAGAAACCCACTTGTTCTCTCTCCAAGAAAATAACAAAAAGAGTGCCCCCCTTATCTGACCTAAAACTTAAAACCATCAAAGCAAAAGAATAGATCTACTAAGGTAAAAAAATAAATCAATCAATTTTTTATATCCAAGAAAACAAAGATGAGATGCTTTGAAACTCAAAACCCAGAACGATTCCATTGAAAACTATGAAATTATGCACAGAAAGAATAAAAATTGAAGCACATTTTATTGTTTTTCTTCTTCATATACTTAAAATAGAAAAAGAAGAATAAATAACCCCAAAATATACCCATCTCCAGATCCAAATAAAATAACCTCATACTCAAAAGCAACTAAAAATGAAAACAAGAATCATCAAAACAGAAAAAGAAATATTTAGTACCTGATTGGCAAAACCTATACCAAAACCAAGCAAGATTCTACCAAGAATCAACATCCATACAGCTTTAGCAACACCATTGATGATGGCACCAGCACAAAAGAGAACACCTCCAAACAACATGGAGAGTTTCCTTCCAAATTTACGAGTAACTATGGATGCCACAAGTGATGCCAATAAAGCAGCCAAGTACAGAGAAGAAGTGAACATGGTTAGTGTTTGACTGTCATATTGGCAGTACTGGTTTGATGTTTTGTCTTCTTGCTGTTTACGGTAAACAGATGGAAAAAACTTCTTCAAGAATGATGGCATGGACGTAACTCCACCTGCAAAATCACAAATCCACTTAACAAAATCAATATTTGTATATTTACAACAAAAGAAACATTCTTTAAAGTAATATTGGTAGAGAATGCATTCAAGAATGAATCAAGAAAAGAAAAGCATTCTTGAATGCTAGCTTCTACTGTATATTTGGTTTCTTCGAGAAAAAATAACAATCATGATGTGACAAATCAATATTTAAAGCATTAAACTTGATCTAAGAAGAATTACCAGAAATCCCAATATCGTAACCAAAGATCAAACCACCCATGGCAGCAACAATACATGTTACAGTGACAAAAGGAGTAAGGTTGCCCGGATACTCCTTTTTGTTGTCACCGACAGCTATCCCTACTGCAGGCATTTTTGCTCGTTCTTTGCTTCAATTCACAAAGAAACTAATGATATAAAAAGATCAAGAACTAAATTATCAGAGTGACAGCAACAAGAAACCAAGAAATGGTAGCTAGTGTTTATAAGAAAGAAGATAGAGGCTTTGTACAAGCTTGGCCAGCTTATTTATAGAGGGAGATTGTCAAATTGTCTTTGATTAAGAAGAATTGTTGAGCTGTCAAAAACTAATTTCTTATTTATGAATCAAGTTTATTAATATTTTTTTCTGGTTTACATCTTGAAGATAAGATTATAAGTGGGAAATAGAGTAAGGTCTAAAAACATCAGCTAAAATATATATTTTTTTCCACTTTGTTTTCAAGTCTTGTTAGCTATATCTTACGTTGCAGGTATGCTCGTTGATATGCAATTAAAAAAACATAATCGTTTAATCATTTATCTTAAATACATCAAACTAATGTATAGATATGTTCTTAAAATAGTTTTAAGAAAATTAATTTTAATTAACGAGTTACTACTTTAAAAATACACCGTTGTATCATTTTTTTTTTTAAAAAAAAACTATCTATCGTTGATGATCCTACAAAATTGATTTCACACGAATTTTAATATCCATTTAACTGGGGTGAGGTGGGGTGGGGACATTTTGTGGGGCCATATATAAAAAATTTCAAAATTGTAATTATTATAACTTCTCATTAAATACAAAGAAACGGATACACAAGATCTATTGCCGATTCCACTTGTTTGTCTATAATACATGTAGGCTACATGTCCATGTTACATGGTTCAAAAAATAAAATCAAAATAGATATTTTTCATGCCTTTTATTTTTTTT
>Ga0307515_10021548_pt1 | contig 11418 bp, 10 predicted proteins | sample 17_EM_MG_FD_194513 | JGI IMG/M metagenome (GOLD analysis project Ga0307515, IMG submission 194513) | Populus trichocarpa ectomycorrhiza microbial communities from riparian zone in the Pacific Northwest, United States - 17_EM | ecosystem: Host-associated > Plants > Roots > Unclassified | place... | reverse complement strand
GAGCGCAAAAGCATCCGCTGCCAAGGAAAAGCGGCGCGGAGAGCTCTCACAAGCGGAGACGGCGATCCTGCATGAACGCGAGTTGCTGCGCACCAGGCGTGCTCGTGCCGAGGCCGCATTCGATCTGCACAAGGCGAACGAGTTGAGAGAGCACATACATCGCGTCTCGGAGCAGTTGAGTGGTCTCGATGTCGAGATTCGCGTATTGGAGGCGATCGAACCTTGGCTTCAGCTTCGCGATGCGAGGAGCGCGCTGGATGCGGCCCAGCGACGCGAACAGGAAAGCATCGAGCTACTTGCAAAGGCGAAGGCGGTACGCGAGCGCGCCCTCAAGGAATGGCCCTCGATGGACTCGGCGCAACTTCCAGACGCAGGGCGTATCGCCGAACTACGTCGCTTGCGCGGGAAGCTCGATGTCGCTGCTGGAAAACTCGCTGTCGGACTCTCGGTCGAGATCACAGGCACGCGAAGCGCCACGGTCACGTTGGATGGTGTGGATGCGGGATCCACGGCCATTCCATTTGTAGTCGAAGCGAAGGCCTCCGTTCACGTGACGCTCGCCGATGGCACAGGAGTACTCGTCCGCGGTGGTCGAGCAGAAGATCGCGCCAACGCAGAGCGCCTGAACGATGAATGGCGCACAGCGACGAAGGACTTGTTTGCCGCGGTGCATGTAGGCGATTTCGACGCGCTCGAGGAAGCGTATCGCGTGGACAACGAACGAAAGGCACGTGCCGAAGCGTTGGACCGCGAAGCCCAGCTCATCGACACAAGACGCACGGCGCTCGCGAAGCCAGGGGACGACCTACCGCAGTTGGCGTCGCGCATTTTCGAGCTCGAGCGTCGTGTTGGCGACGGTGACCTTGCGACGATCGAGTCATCCGCGAAGGCCCTCGGAGCTGGAGCGCAACAAGCTCGCTTGAGGAAGATCACGGAGCGAGACTCGAAGCGAGAGACGCTTGCCACAATGCGCGCCCAAGAGGTCAACCTTCGCGAGCGCGCGAGTATGCAGACGGAGGGTGCCCCGGTCCATGACGCGGCCGCCGAGCTGGTTGCGGTCGAGGCCGCAGGCCACGAACTCGATGTCCGTACCGCCAAGATCACTGCCGACCGTGAGGTAGTTGATGCGCCTCGTGGCGAGCGTGACGCTCTCGAGGACGCAGCCGATGCGGCCAAGAAGTCACTTGACGATGCGCTCGCGCAAGTCGCCACGGCGACGAGCGGGCGCGATGTGTGGCACGCCCGGTTGCAGGAACGGATCGGCGCCGCTATCGGAGTCGATCTCGAAGGTCTCATCAGCAGGGAAAGCGACGCACGAACCGCGCTCGGCGGCGACGATCGTCTTGTCGACGACGCTGCCATCGCGAGATCACGAGCCATGGAGGGGAACGCGAAGCAGCATCACGAAGCAATGGTCGGCGACCTGCGCAAAGCCGAAGGAGCCCTGCTTGCGAGCGGCGGCGCCGCGGGGGACGAACGCGTACACGACTTCGAACTGGCGCTGAAGCGCACCCACGAGAAGCAAAGTGCGCTCGAGGATGAGTACGAGGCGTGGCGACTCCTTGCTGACACCCTCAAGGAAGCAGAGCGAACCCAGGCCACGCATCTCGGGAATCTGCTCGCGCCCGAGCTCGCGACGCGGTTCCAGTCGTTGGTCGGGGCACGCTACGGTGGCGTCGGCTTGGGCCCGCATCTTGGCCTCGATGGCATCGACACCGCGGGTGCGCGACGCAGCCTGGACCGACTGTCGATCGGTACGCGCGAACAGCTATCGACACTGTTTCGTCTCTGTCTCGCTGAGCGACTTCGGTCGGTGCTCTTGCTCGACGATCAGCTCGTGCAGAGCGATCCAGACCGTCTGCGTTGGTTTCGGCGCGCGCTTCGCGACACTGCCGGAACGGGGGTACAGATCGTGGTGCTGACCTGCCGCCCCGACGACTACCTCGAGCCCGCCGAGGTACCGCCTCCGCATGTAGTAGACCTCGGCAGTGTCCTCCAGGAGTGCGCGACGAGTCCGAGGTCGATTGCTAGCCACGACATCTAGATCCTGGTCGATGACACCGTAGTGGCAACGGGTCAGATCAGATCGTCGCGCTCAGGCGGCGTCGGGCATGACGGCCGGCGGCGAGGCGTGCAGCGTCCCGAGGTTGATGATGGCGTGCCGCCACGGCGCACCGTCGTGATCGCGATCGACCACGACCGAGCCCACCGGGGCGATCTGGAAGCCGTCGCTGACGTGCTCGCCGACGCCGTCCTCGGTCTCGTGCCACGCGGTGCCGGTCACCCAGTCGAACGTGAGCGAGCGGAGGTCGTCGCCGCGGAGCATGTCGCGCAGGTGCATCGCCACGGTCCGGAAGTCCGGCGCCCAGGGCGTCCCGCGGTCGAGCTGGTTGTGGACGTTGCCCATGAGCGCGAGCACCCGCCGCGTCCGGTCCTGGGCCCGCGCGGCGATCGTGCTGGCCATCCGCTGGTCGCGGGGCTCGTCGGGCGGATCGCCGGACGGCGGCGCGTCGAACGCGAACACCTCGATCGGCAGGCCCTGCGCGCGGTACCTGCCGAGGCGATCGAGCAGGGCGATCATCGCGCGGCTGGTGCGGCCGTCCTGCCGCCGGGTCGTGAACAGCGGGCGCGCCAGCCACCGGGCGCGGCGCTCCTGGTCGTCGGGAGCGGCGAGGAAGTGGTCGAGCTCGGGCTGCTCGGTCGAGGGCAGATCGATGCCGGCGCTGACCGGGCCGCGCTGCGCCGCGGCGAACACCAGGTCGCCGAACACCGCCGGGCACTCGACGGTGCCGTGGATCTCCCCGACCAGTAGCACCCGCGCGGCGTCGAACCCGCTCGCGACGTCGAGCAGCGGGACCTCGATGGCCGCCCTTCCAGCACTGCTGTGTGGCATGCCCGACCCATGATCAGCGAACTCCCCGGGACGGTCAAACCCCGGTGAGCGGCAACGCTCGGTTGATCGCCGCAGCAACATGCTGCGCAGCCGCGGGCTGCGGGGCCGGATCGCTGCCGCGCCGCGCGGCGATCACCGACGGTGTCGCGCGGTGGCTTGACCACGCGGGGACGGCGTGTGACGGTCGGCCGCCGTGACCGCGTCCCCGCTTCGTATCGGTGTGATCGGCTACGGCTACTGGGGACCGAACCTCGTGCGCAACTTCGCGGCGGGCCCGCGGACCCGGGTGGTGGCGATCGCCGAATCGGCGCCGGCCCGGCGCCAGGCCGCGGCGGTCACGGTGCCGCACATCCGCTGCGTCGCCGAGGCCGCCGAGCTGATCGGCGATCCCGAGGTCGACGCGGTGGTGATCGCCACGCCGATCTTCACGCACCACGCGCTCGCGACCGCCGCGCTCGAGGCCGGCAAGCACGTGCTGGTCGAGAAGCCGCTCGCGCCGAGCGTCGCGCAGGCCGAGCAGCTCGCCCAGCTGGCAGCGCGCGCGGGCCGCGTGCTGATGGTCGACCACACGTTCGTGTACACCGCCGCGGTGCGCAAGATCGCCAGCCTGATCGCCGGCGGCGAGCTCGGCCGGGTGCTGTACCTCGACTCGGTGCGGATCAACCTGGGGCTGTTCCAGCCCGACTACAACGTGATCTGGGACCTCGCGCCGCACGATCTGACGATCATCGACCACGTGCTCGGCCGCACGGTCGGCGCGACCGCGCGCTGGATCTCGGCGATCGGCGTGTCGCACTACGGCCGGCACGAGAACCTCGCGTACCTCACGGTCGGGTTCGACGGCGACCTGCTGGCGCACATCCACGTCAACTGGGTCGCGCCGGTCAAGACCCGGCGGATGATCATCGCCGGCAGCAAGAAGATGGTGGTGTGGGACGACACCTCGCCGGTCGAGCCGGTCAAGATCTACGAGAGCTCGGTCGACGTGAAGGCGATCGACAAGGAGTCGGCGTACGCGCTCAACGTCCAGTACCGCTCGGGCGACGTGACCTCGCCCAAGCTCGACGGCAGGGAGGCGCTGTCGGTGATGGCGCAGGCGTTCGCCGCGGCGTGCCTCGACGGCGTGGTCCCGGACTCCGACGCCGCGGTCGGCGTGCGCATCGTCCGCATGCTCGAGGCCGCGCAGCGCTCCCTCGAGCAGCACGGCGCGCGGATCGCGCTATGACCCGCACCACGGTGCCGTTCGTCGACCTGCCGGCGCTGATCCGCCCGAGCAGGGCGGAGTACCTCGCCGCGTTCGAGCGCGTGCTCGACGCCGGCGGGTTCATCGGCGGCCCGGCGGTCGCCGAGTTCGAGGCGGCGTTCGCGCACCACACCGGCACGCCGCACGCGATCGCGGTCAAGACCGGCACCGACGCGCTGATGCTCGCGCTGCGCGCGCTCGGCGTGGGCCGGGGCGACGAGGTGATCACCGCGGCCAACTCGTTCTTCGCCACCGCCGAGGCGATCAGCCACACCGGCGCGACCCCGGTGCTCGCCGACGTCGATGACGCCACGCTGCTGATCGACCCCGCCGACGCCGAGCGGCGGGTGACGCGGCGGACCCGCTGCATCATCCCGGTCCACCTGTTCGGGCAGATCGCCGACATGCCGCTGATCGGGGCGCTCGCGGCCGGGCACCGGCTCGCGGTGCTCGAGGACAGCGCGCAGGCCCACGGCGCGACCCGCATCGGCCACGACGGCGAGACCTTGCGCGCCGGCTCGATCGCCGAGGTCGCCGCGTTCAGCTTCTATCCGACCAAGAACCTCGGCGCGCTGGGCGAGGGCGGGGCGATCACGACGCGCGACGCCGCGGTGGCCGAGCGCGTCCGCGGGCTGCGCGACCACGGCCAGGCCGGGCGCCACGACCACGTCGACGTCGGCTACAACGCGCGGCTCGATGCGCTGCAGTGCGCGTGCCTGTCGATCAGCCTGGCGCGGCTCGACGCCGGCAACGCGGCGCGCCGCCGGCTCGCGGCGCACTATCGCGCCCAGCTCGGCGACATCCCGGGCGTCCGCCTGATCGCCGAGCCGGCCGGGTCGGCGCCGGTCTATCACCTGATGGTGATCCGGGTCGATGCCGCGGTCCGCGACGCGATCCGCGACCGGCTCGCCGACGCCGGGATCGCGACCGCGATTCATTACCCGCGGCCGATCCACCTGCAGCGCGCCTACGCCCACCTCGGCCAGGGCCCGGGCGGCTGCCCGGTGGCCGAGCGCGCCGCCAACGAGATGATCTCGCTGCCGATGTACCCCGATCTGACGGTCGCGCAGGTCGACCAGGTCGTCGACGCCGTCGCGGCGGCGCTCGGCTGATCCGAGCAATCATTGCGCGGCGTTCGGTGGCTTGCATCGCCGGCGCCGATCGCCCCATCTAAAGAGCATGCCCAGACCGCACGTCGTGGTGATCGGGGGCGGCTTCGGCGGCCTCGCGGCGGCCCGTGCGCTCGCCCGCGCGCCGGTCAGCGTCACGCTGATCGACCGGCGCAACCACCACCTGTTCCAGCCGCTGCTCTACCAGGTCGCGACCGCCGCGCTCAACCCCGGCGACATCGCCTATCCGATCCGCGCCGCGCTCGCCCACCAGCCCAACGCGCGCGTACTGCTCGCCGCCGCCACCGCGATCGACGTCGCGAACCGGCGGGTCGTGCTCGACGACGGCGCGCTCGAGTACGACTACCTCGTGGTCGCCACCGGCGCGACCCACTCGTACTTCGGCCACGACGACTGGGCGAAGACCGCGCCGGGGCTCAAGTCGATCGAGGATGCGCTCGAGATCCGCCGCCGGATCTTCCTGGCGTACGAGGCCGCCGAGCGCGAGTCCGATCCGGCGCTGCAGCGCGCGTGGCTCACCTTCGCCGTGGTCGGCGCCGGCCCGACCGGCGTCGAGCTCGCCGGCGCGCTCGGCGAGATCGGCCTGCAGACCCTGGCGCACGACTTCCGCACGATCGATCCCACCGAGGTCCGCGTGGTGCTGTTCGAGGGCCGCAGCCGGATCCTCGGCGCGTACCCCGAGAAGCTGTCGGCGGCGGCGCAGCGCGCGCTCGAGCGCCGCCACGTCGAGGTCCGGCTCGACACCAAGGTCATCGCGGTCGACGCGCACGGCGTCACCGTCCAGGCGGGCGGCCGCGACGAGCACATCGCCGCGCGGACCGTGCTGTGGGCGGCCGGCGTGCGCGCGTCGTCGCTCGCCGCCAGCCTCGGGGTGCCGCGCGACGCGAGCGGCCGCGTGCTGGTCCGGCCCGATCTATCGATCCCCGATCACCCCGAGGTGTTCGTGATCGGCGACCTCGCGAAGATGGTGATGGCCGACGGCAGCGAGGTCCCGGGCGTCGCGCAGGGCGCGCTGCAGGGTGGCCGTCACGTCGCGGCGCTGATCGCCGCCGAGGTCCGCGCCGCGGGAGCCGCCGCGCCGGTGCGCCCGGCGTTTCGCTACCGCGACAAGGGCAACATGGCGACGATCGGCCGCGCCGAGGCGGTGATCGCGACCCGGCACTTCGCGCGCCACGGCCTCCTGGCGTGGCTCCTGTGGTGGGCGGTCCACATCGCCGCGCTCGTCGGCTTCCGCAACCGCGTGCTGGTGATGTTCCACTGGGCGTGGTCGTGGCTCACGTTCAAGCGCGGCGCGCGGCTGATCACCGGGCCGATCGGCGCGCTGCCGGCGGTGCGATCGATCGGCCGCGATGGCCAGGTCGCGCTGCCGCCGGGTGCATCGGCCGTCGCGCTCGGCGAGGACCCGCGACCGGCGGCGCCGCCGCCGTCCTGACCTGGGTCACCGAGCCGAGCCGCTGCCGGGCGACAGCGACGTCGGTTGCAGCGGCTCGCTGTAGCTCATGGTGTCGCGATCGGCGGGCACGTTGATCGTGATGTCGCGCTCGACGTGGAGCTCCGGGTTCCAGACGTGCAGGCGATGGGGCCCCGGGGGCAGATCGATGGTCCCGGGCGTCTCGTGCCGGGTGGTGTCGCCGTCCACCGTGTAGTAGGCCCACGGCGTCAGGTTGAACCTCACCTTGCAGGTGGCGGGGGCATGCTGCGCGTCGCTGCCGGCGCCGGGCGGCGGGTCGCTGCCCTCGGCGCTGCCCGCGCCCGAGTCCGGATCCTGGACCGCTGGCTCGGTGCCCGGGGTTCCGCGGCGAGTGCCGGCCTGGCCCGACGAGCCGCCGGTGGCGGGCCGGGTGCCGGCGCTGCTCGGTCCGGAATGCGGCGGTCGGGGATCCGGGTGACCCGTGCCGGGTTGTCCTGCGTTCGATGCGCCGGTGTTCGGCTGACCCGCACCGGATTGTCCGGAATCCGGATGTCCGGGATCCGGCTGACTCGCACCGAGCAGCCTGGCACTCGGCTGACCCGCGCCGGGTTGTCCGGGGTCTGGCTGAGGCGCGCCGGCCGGTCCGGCGTTCGACGGTCCCGCGGCGGACGGCCCGGCCGGGTCCGCGCTGCGGTTGCGGATCCCGCTCATCACCCAGAACACGATCGCGCCCGACGCGATCGCGATCAGCGCGATGCCGGCGAGCGACGAGGCCCGCGGTGACTTGCGCGCTGATCGCGATCGCGGGACGCGGCCCGTGTCGCCCGGCGCCGGGATCGTGTGAAACGACCCCGACGCGACGGTGGAGGTGCTCGACGAGATCCGCGACAGCCGGCCCGGCACCTCGGGCTTCGCCGCGACCACGGCGGGCGTGGCGAGCACCGGGGCCGCGGCGAGCGCCGCGGTCGGCGCGGGGTCCGCGGGCAGCGCGTCGTCGGCAGCGGTCGCCGCCAGCGAGCGCACCGTGCCGGTGCCGACCAGATCGATCCCGCCGTCATCGAGGAAGCTGACCAGGTGATCGGCCTCGATCGCGGCGGCGTCGGTCTCGGCGTCGCTGCGCTCGCCCTCCCACGCGGCGGCGAGCCACGCCGCGAGCTGGCGCGCCGGCGACTCGGCCTTGTGCGCGGCGCGGTCGGTGACGATGAACCCGTCGAGCTCCTCGAGCATCGACCGCGCGTCGGGGTAGCGATCGGCCGCGTCCAGTGCCGTGGCGCGGTCGACGATCGCGACCAGCGCGGCGGGCGGCGGCTCGCCGTGATCGCCCGAGCCGAGCGCGAGCGTCGGGCCCGCCGGCGGGTGCGACCACGGCAGCAGCTCGCCGCGGCGCGCGGCGTCGAGGATCGAGTCGCGATCGGTGCCCGGGCGCGGCCGGACGCCGGTGATCGCCTCGCGCAGCACCAGGCCGATGGCATAGAGGTCGGCGCGCGGATCGATCGGCTCGCTGCGCGCCTGCTCGGGCGCCATGTAGTGCGGTGTGCCGAGCAGCCGCGAGGTCGCGTCGCCGGCGAGCGCGGCGATCCCGAAATCGGTCAGCTTGACCTCGCCCGACCACGACAGCAGCACGTTGCGCGGCGTGACGTCGCGATGCACGATGCCGAGCGCGACCCCGTCGGGGCCCTTGCGCTGGTGGGCGTAGGTCAGCGCCTGGCAGCACTCGGCGGCGATGAACGCGGCGAGCAGCGGAGGCAGCCGGAGCCCCGGCGCGCGCGCCAGGCTCGACCCCAGATCCTTGCCCTCGACCCGCTCCATCGCGAGGAACACCTGGTCGTCGATCCGGCCGAAGTCGAACACCGGCACGATGTTCTGGTGGACCAGGCTCATCGACAACCGGGCCTCGCGGACGAACAGCTCGAGGAACCGCGGGTCGCCGGTGCGCTCGGGGCGCATCCGCTTGACCACCAGCCACTTCTCGATCCCTGCGGCGCGGCGGCGCGCGAGGTACACCTCCGCCATGCCGCCACGCGCCAGCGGTCGAAGGAGCTCGTAGCGACCCAGGGCTCGGGCCATCGCCAACACTATAGCGTGAGGTTGACCCCCGCTCCGGACCGTCCGAGACTCTCTCCAGGTGCACCTCTTGCGCGCCGTCGTAGCTGCTGTCTGGATCGCCGCGTTGCCGTCGAGCGCGCTCGCGGCGCCGATGGCGGACGTCGTCGTGGTGTGGGCACCCGGCGCCAAGGTGGGGCCGATCGAGGACGTGGCGCGGCGGGCCGGGGCGGCGGTGATCGATCGGTCACCCGCCGCGAATCCCGTTCCCGCCACCCCGGCCACCCTCAAGCGCGGGATCGAGGCGTACGACGCGCTCCGCTACGACGAGGCCTGGCAGACGCTCGACGAGGCCCGCGCGCTGGCCGACCGCACCGGCGCCGCCGGGCTCAGCCAGGCCCAGCTCGCCGACCTGTTCCTGTACCGCGGTCTGGTCAAGATCCAGCAGGGCGAGGTGAACGCCTACTGGGACGAGCTGGTCACCTCGGTGACGATCGATCCGGTGCGCGTGCTCGATCCGGCGCGGTTCCCGCCGCGGGTCGCGAGCGAGCTCGAGCGCGTGCACCAGTCGCTGGCCGACCGCAAGCGGGCCACGCTCGCGGTCGACGCGCCGGCGGGCTGCAGCGTGGTGGTCGACGGCGCCGCTGCGAGCGCGGTCGGCACGGCCCAGCCGCTGGTCGGCTCGCACTGGGTCTCGGTGACCTGCGCCGATCGCGCGCCGTGGGGCACCCGGGTCGAGCTCACCGGCGAGCAGCTCGTGGTCGCGCGCAACACCGCGCTGGCGCCGCCCACCGACGACGAGGTGCTGATCCAGGCGCGCACCGCCGGGGCGAGCGCGTTCATCGCGGTCGAGATCCGCAGCGGCGTCGGCACCGCGCGGCTGGTCGGGGTCGACGGCCGCGAGCGCGATCGCCGCAGCGTGGCGGTCGCAGGCGACCTGGCGCCGCTCGCCCGGGCCGTGAACGAGCTGCTCGCGCCGCTGCCCCGGACCCACTGGTACGAGTCGCGCTGGGCGTGGGCGGCCGGCGCCGCGGTGATCGCCGCGGCGATCCTGATCCCGGTCACCGCCGCGGTGACCCAGAACACCACCCCGTCGACCTGGACGGTGAAGCCGGTCTACCCGTGGCGATGACCCGCGCCCCGGCCGGGCTGGTCGCGCTCGCGCTCGCGGCGTGCGCCGACGGCGGGGTGACGATCAAGCCGGTGATCGACCTGCCCACCGACGAGGACGCGACGGCGACGGCGCTCGACGCGATCTCGCTGACCGTGGCGCACGCCCGCAGCGATCGCGATCTGGTGGCGCAGAACTTCAAGCACGGCCAGCCGCTGGAGATGTCGGGCGTGCCGTTCGGCGACGACCTCGTCGTGCACATGTCGGGCGTCATCGACCAGAGCAGCGTCGCGTACGGCCGGACCTGCGCGGTCTCGGTCGCCGCCGACGCCGCGCCGCCGACGCCGCACCTGTTCTTCTCGCGCAGCGTCAAGTTCGCGAGCATCGACATCCGGCCCCAGCCCCGGATCGGCGGCCTGGGGATCTCGTACCTCGGCGCGGCGCTGCTGATCGACGGCAGCGACGGCAGCAAGGCGGTGCAATCGGTCGAGCGCTTCGATCCGATCACCGGCCAGCTCGGCATGGTCGGCCCGGTCGTCGCGCGCGACCGCGGCGTCCAGGCGCTGGTCGGCACGTCGCCGCCGCGCGCCCTGGTGATCGGCGGCTCGTCGTCGAGCGGCGCCGGCGTCGGGCTGATCGAGGTGCTCGACGATCACGGCATCGATCGCCTCGAGATCGCCGACATGGCGCGGATCGATCTCACGGCGACGGCGCTGACCGACGGCCGCGTGATCGTGATGGGCGGCAGGCCGCCGCCCAGCGGCGCACCGGTCGGCGACATCTACGAGATCGCCCAGAACAACGCGTCGCTCGAGACCCGCAAGCTGTCGGCGGCGCTGGCCGTGGCGCGCAGCGGCCACACCGCGACCCGGCTCGGCGACGACGTCGGGGCGGCGGTGCTGATCGCGGGCGGCGCCGACGCTACCGGCGCGCCGATCGCCGCCGCCGAGCTGTTCAAGCCGCTCAGCGAGGAGCTGGCCAAGACGTTCTCCCGGGCGATGGTCGTGCCGCGCCACGGTCACACCGCCGCGCTGATGCCCGACGGCAGCGTGCTGTTCATCGGCGGGTTCGACGGGCTCGACCAGCCGGTCACCCAGCTCGAGCTGTTCTCGGTCGACGGCGGCTTCGTCCCCGCCGCCCCGCTGCCGGACCACGCCGGGGTCGTCGACTTCGCGGCGACCACCTTGCCCGATGGCCGGATCCTGCTCACCGGCGGCCGCGAGACCTCCGGCGGCCCGGCGCTCGACACCGCGTACATCATCCGGCTCAACCCGCTCGACGGCATGGTCGACATCGTCGCGACCGATCGCATGGCGGTCGCGCGCGCCGGCCATCAGGCGCTGCTGCTGTGCGACGGCACCGTCCTGGTCACCGGCGGCACGCCGGGCAGCTTCACCGCCGAGCGCTACAACCCGCCGCCCAGCGGCCGCCGCTGATCTCGGGCTGGCTGTTTGGGTCCGGTCAGCGTGCGACGCGCCCGGCGGTCTCATGCGACGAGCGCGGCGGCGCCGCACGTCAGCGCGGCGGTGATCCGACAGTCCGTGTTTTCGGATACTGATATCTGAACAACTGGAATGAGCGCATATC
>Ga0307515_10021547_pt1 | contig 11418 bp, 13 predicted proteins | sample 17_EM_MG_FD_194513 | JGI IMG/M metagenome (GOLD analysis project Ga0307515, IMG submission 194513) | Populus trichocarpa ectomycorrhiza microbial communities from riparian zone in the Pacific Northwest, United States - 17_EM | ecosystem: Host-associated > Plants > Roots > Unclassified | place... | reverse complement strand
GTGCGGATGGTTTACGTCGGTTACTACGGTTCGCAGAGTTGGATCCTTCAAAGGCGGTCGGTCTTGAATGTTTGTGCCGAACAGTGTGCGCCGACCGCCGACCGCTCGATCGGATCCCCTTTGTCCACGCCCCCGCCGCCGCCTTTCACGTGAGCGGAACGCGTCGGCCTCGGGAGATCAACATTAAACCCCCCAAAACGCGCCGCACCACCGCGGGCGCTGTCCCATTGGGTAGATAAACTTGGGGCAGTCCAAGACCCCCTGTTCTGAGGGGAGCATGCCAGGTCTGCGCATCTGGAGGTATGTTTCTGGCACGGCAAACCCCACACGATAAGCGATAACGGGCCATGGAGCTTCCCGAACAATGACTGGTCCTCTAGCTCATCCGGCACCAAACTGTTACAAAAGTTTGACTGCCCCAGGATTGCCCCCTTGTCGACGGCCATCATCTTCCCCGCCAAACCCCTCCTCCCTACTTCCAGTGTGCTTCAGTCATGTCTTCGAGCAGATCAGAGTTTATGGAGCTCTTCAATCTCCTCGCGGCTGACGACCAATGCCGTCCTGTCCCTGGGGATCTTTCCCCCTTCTTCTCTCGGCTCAACAAAAACTCCGCGTCCACCCTCTTTACCTCCCCCAATGTTTGTCGCCGTGCCAAAAGCGAGGCTATCCCCGGAAATGAAGAGTTCCCTGCTGCCGATTCACAATTTCCCTTCACGTTCAAAAAGATGATCCACACCCTCTATGACGCGCAAACCTGGGGCGACAAGATCAACGACTTGATCGAAGAGTCCAAAAGCCAATTCAAGCCCTTGCCAGAAGAACTCAGACCTCCGGGACTCTCCAGTCGCGAATCCTCCGGCGAGGAGGGATCCCAAATCCGCACCATCAAGAAGAGGTGTACCGGTCGTACTCACGTCCCCGATCCCGTGTTTGTTCCCAAACCTACCTACTTTAGCCATCATGCACGTACTTCCACCGTTGACCTTCACATTGAGGGTCGCAGATCGGAGACCACACCTAGCCCAACCAAACGACACCCCTCCCAAACCAGAACCACTCGCCCCACCCTCACTTTACACAATGGGGCTCGTAGACCCCGTCACCAATCTCTCACCCAATTGGAAGTAAGCTCTCCGCTTTTGAGCGGATTCGCTCCCCTCAGCGACTCCGAAGAGTCGGAATTTGATGTGCTTATTACCCCCACCGACACCAAGCCCATTTCCGCGCTCCCTCCTCTCAAGATTCCAAAGCGCTCCAGTACAGCTTTGACCCTCCCAAATCAACCAAGCACTCTCAAGGGCCGTTGGCCAACCGGTCGTGTTAGGTCTTCAAGCCTCGGTTCCACCCGTGTTCTTATTTCTCCGGTCTTCAGGACCTTTGAACCTGATGGTGAGCGACCCACAATCATGTGTTAGTCACTCAAAGCTGATCGTGGTGCTGTAGTCGTCCCCACGGACAAATGATTAAATTTCTTGACGATTTCCCGTCGGCCGCCGCCAATCCCGGAGTAGCAGGGAATTTTTACTTAAATTGTTGTGTATTGTAAAATTAGTTATCGTGGGGGTTTGTAACCCCACCGCATTTACCGAGGCTCCCCGCCGCTCGGACTTGATAGAAGTTAGCATCCGCCATGCCTGATGGTACGGGCGTCGTTACGGACTGTACCCATGCCCGTGGAACAATGCATTAGTTTGAATACTAAGGTATATACGAATGTATGTGGATTTAGTTTGGTCTCACCCAACCAAAAGGATTTGCTCTAAGTAGCGTCTTTTTGCGCGCGGATGGCGAGCCTGGGAGCTGCTCGAATTACGATACATTGAACATTTGGACTCGTGCTGTGCTCGGGCAAAGTTCGGGAACCGCAACCGGCGGGCTGATCAGTGCCTTGGCACGCTGGTACCTATGATCTCCGTGCACTGCCGCACTGTCACAAGTGATCACCTCAACTTGAGGCCATCGAATTTGTGACGTGGTGGTTGGTGGGGAATGGTACTTTGGGTGGGGCCTGCAACCTAATCATTTTCGCGCGGCTGATCGAGGCGTAGTGGTCCATGGTTTGCAACAACGACCATCATCACAATGCCTGACCACGAAGAATTGGAGGTCCTGAGCCTGAGCATTGACCTGGTTCAAATTTTCTCGCGGAGTCGAGCCCCCCGTGGGTCACCGTGGGTCACCACAGTCACTGCCCCCTGGCATGGCGGGCGGTTGGGAGCTTGTATCTTCAGGCTGGCAAATATCGCCGGGACGGTGTTTGATACGGTTGTCTTTGTACTGGACCGTTGCACTGACCCTGTATGACGCAACGTCTTGACGATGCGAAAGCGGCTTTCCACGCCATGCATTTCTCCACATTTGTCCATGTCCTCTCCCATGGCTCTTCTGTTTTTGGCGGGCGGTATATAATGGGCACGATTTCTGCTGTTTGTGTTGCCTCTCATCGTCCACAGACCCCCGAGGGTTTTTTCCAGTGCTTCCGCGTACTTCTAGCTTCGCATCTGCTCATCCAAATAACTCTCGAACATGTCTCCCAATGACTCTGGCGAAGAGTACGCGAACTCTCATTGCTTTCCGTGTTTTGTGGGTGCTGACACTGATTCTTAGGCCCGCTCGTACCAAACAAACGGTTATGGACGATAAGGTACGGTTAAAAAAGTACCATGGCGTAGACCCATCCCAACTCTGGAACGGCGGACAGGTTACGGAAATCATCTCAAAATCCCTCACCGAGCGCAGGCGCGATATGATGTTCCAGTCCGGGCGTGGGCTTTGCGAGTGTGAAATTACCTCTGCGGGGATGTCGCATGACAGCCAGAATTCAGAGATTCTCGTTCCGGATGATGACCTAGATGGTCCATACAATTTCCAGGTCATCCCACCTACACCTAACAAACCAGAGACTAGCATGTCGGAGAAGCAGAATGCTCCGAAGGAGGAGCGGTCGTTTCCGCATGTCGAGGACGACGAAATCGTCAAGTACCATGGCGCGCGCCACCTCAACAGGCCTAAAGGTCACCCACTTCCGTACTCGTCCTTGAAGTATGGACGAGATTGAGCACGTAGGTTTAGTAGGTAGCTGTGATCTGTGTGTTTGCCTCTAGACATTTCTCCCACCCCCACGCTCGTCGTCAACATTTTCATTGTTGGTGTGTCCCTCGCCTGTTTCACTCCGGCGGACATATCCTTTCTTTCTACCCCTCGGCTTGTTCTATAGTTATCCTATTTTTACTGCCCCAATAGCAATAGCCAATACATCGGTATCCTTCCACTCTTCAACCATCAATCTCGCACACTCCGAGATCCGACGGTGGTCAGCACGCGATTGACGGCCAACCTCCTTATTCCGTACAACCCACACCGTACTATGCTACCGTCCCCACTCGAGCCTCCGACGCTTTGTCAACATCGGTGACTCTCCATCCCACCCCCTTTCGCAACGGATTATGGAGACGCCAGGCAGCTCCGGAGGTATTACAATGAGCGTGAGAAATAACTGACGTAGCCGTGCCACCCGAATCAGTCAGCGTCAACTGGCGCACCATCAAGAAAATAATTCAAAATTGGACGAGGCAGGGTGAGATTACCAACTCGAAGCCCCCGTCACGCCAACCGCAGCTCGATCCTCTCTCTATTTCACCTTTTGGTCTTTTGGGATACCCAGCTTGGGGGTTCTGCTCTGCATACCCTTGCACTTTACTACACACACACTAATCACTTCCGTGCTGTGATTTCCGAGCATCCGGAAGCTCTGGGGAGGCCACAATGATGGAAAAAAAATTGTATGTGTCCGGTCACGTAGGTTTGCCAGCTGTCGCATCTGACTAAGCATACTCTTTGCGGATTCGCGGGTTTGCAGAACGCACACACCGCACGTCGTCGAACGTACAAACAGCGGCGGATTTCAATCTCCCGACGGGACGTTGTACGTCTCAAAACCATACCGCTCACCATCGACGAGAAAACTGCGAGCTACAATCTCCTTCGCTCCTCGCGCTAGTCACTTCGACACAAGTAATGCGTCTTCTGGCACGAACGAGTTTCGGGTGCGTCGTCTTCCTTCATGAGTGGCAGGAGCGGGCCGGACTGACATCGGGTATCACGGGTTGTGTGACGCTGTGTGGGATCTAGGGTTTCTTCACGTTGTTTTGGATTTCACTGTTTCTGTTTATGATACGGACGTACATCGAAGGCATCGAAGCGAACGGCACACCTCTCAACCTCCAATTTGCGACTTTATTCTTTCGTCATGCCCTCCCGCTCGCCTTATCTGATGGTGTTCTCGTCCTATCAACGGGATTATGCGTGCCGTTCGCCAAGCTACTCGCCAAAGGCTATATCAAGTACCACTGGACCGGGGTTATCATCCAACATTCGTGGCAGACTCTGGTGCTTGCAATAACCGTCAAGTGGACTTTTGACCAGTAAGTGGACCACCTGCGGGGATGCGGAGGGAGTGTGGAATGGTGTTGACTGCTTTGCGTCATAGGCAATGGCCATGGGTTCAGAGTGGGTTTCTGACGCTCCACTGTTTGGTAACTGCGCATACATGCGACTCATCTTGTGACCGGCATTCTGACCGGTTATTCTAGGTGATGATTATGAAGATGCATTCGTACGTTTACGTGAATGGGTACCTTCAATGGGTTGATCACGAAGCGAAAACTGCCCTGGCGATCCTTCGTAAGGAGACGGAACGTGTGGGGGGATTCGAGACAGCCATCGCTGTCGCGAAGATCTACAGGAAAGAGGCCGATGGCGGCTCTGTTCGAAGCGATTCCGGTTCTTCGACCCCGGATACACCCAACGGACATGCTGGTGGGGAAAATTCGTTCCTGGAAGTTGAAGTTTCTGCCGCGGCAGTTCTTCGTCAGCGACTGATGACTTCCGCTGCTACTGCGAGAAGCGAGGCTTCAGTGATGGAAAATACCGCGGAGATCAACGAGGGGTTTGGTCCCCATCCGTTGGTCGACCATCCGGACGAAAAGATTTCGGAATTGGCCCAAGAATTTTCGGAGCTGGACGTTGAACTTGTTAGCACAGGTTCAGCGAAGGTTAGGTGGCCAAACAACATCAGTTGGAGGAATTTTGCGGAGTACCAGCTCATCCCTACCTTGGTCTACGACCTGGAGTACCCTCGGACTGAGAGGTGGGCGCTGAAATTGTCGATTTGCTTTATATAGACTCACCATAACTTCCAGGATCCGACCGCTATACGTTTTTGAGAAAACCGTGGCTACGTTCGGGACATTTACGTTGCTGTATTCAGTGACGGAGGTGTTTATATTGCCGAAAATTCACCAGGCGTCGTTCTTCCGGGCCATGTTGGACTTGGCCCTTCCGTTCATGGTTGCGTACCTTCTGCTATTCTATATAATCTTCGGTAAGGGATTTTCCGAACAGCCGGAAGCTGTGCCTGACCATCTCAACCAGAGTGCATCTGCAACGGTTTTGCAGAACTGTCTCGGTAAGTCCGGAACGGCGCTGTAGCCGGACATAGGCTCACTTTTAGTTCCTCAGTTTCGCTGACAGACAGTTTTACGAAGATTGGGTGAGCGTAACCAAATCACGCTTATCAGGCGACTGAACTGAATTTTTTTGACAGTGAGGAATGGTTTGCTTGTTTGAGTGTTGATCAATCGGACTGAGGCCGAGAAAACCCGACTCTTTTAGGTGGAATTCGACTTCGTGGGACGAGTTCTCGCGCAAGTGGAACAGACCGGTACACCAGTTCCTCCTCAGGCACGTGTATACATCGACGATGAGGAGTTACAAGCTGTCCAAGACGAGCGCGATGTTCATCACCTTTTTGTTGAGCGCTGCCGTTCATGAGCTGGTAATGGTAATCGTGACCCGGAAGATAAGGTCCGTTTGAAGTCCCCGTTCAATCACTGATTTGCATGTGACTAACCCGAAGCGCTGTTGATCACAGGATGTACTTGTTCATGGCGCAGGTGAGAGATAAGGTCCTTATTCCAAGCGTAGACCCGTTGACTGATAGCTTGGAACTGCCCTTTCCCCGCAAAGGTAATCCAAATCCCACTGATAGCGGTCGGAAGGATTCCATCGATTCGGAGGAATAAAATCCTCGGGAACGTTTTCTTCTGGCTCTCGCTCTTTTCTGGCTTCCCGCTTTTGTGTGTGTTATATGTGGTGCACTGAACGGAACGTTTTCGGGGCACGCGACCTGGCCTGGAGAGGTCAAGGTTTGGTTCCGCTGGTCTACTCCCGGTCTCGGCTAAGAATGTTCGTCCGGGTGGCGGTGCCCTGCTCCTCAATCTGGCAGTCCAGTCGCCCGGTTGCGTGCCTCTGGATTTATTTTCTTTTGATCTTCCCACCTTTTTGCCTGCATTGCTCCATTTGACGACCTTAGAACCACGGGGATAGGATGTACGAATATAATAATCACCCTTGGCTGGAGCTTACTAGGCGCCCTCGCCGCATGTTGAGATTCGATTGACGTCTCGAAGGGTACATAAATACAGCCGAGGCTTCCCCTCCTCTCTCTTCACTACTCCCTCCTCTTCAAATATTTCACCCTCGACGGGACTTGATGTCCATTCCGCTACCTTCTCCATTCCTCTCTCCAGTCCTCTCTCCATTTCCAGATCCCTACGACTTTCCCCCCGAACATTCTGATTCTCCTTTTCGGACACGCGAGAGGGTGAAGAGTCTCGTCAAGACCTTCACATCACCGTTCGCCTCGCCGCTTCCGTCCCCAGCACTCCCCCCGGAGACCGGAGGCCCCTCCAGCCCCACCATGTCCTCGAGTCTTGAGCTCGAGCCCGCTCCTTCTCCGCTCCGCAAACGCGAAAGAGTCAACTCTGTAAAAGGCATCATGAAGAACGCATCCTCTCCATTCTCCTCTCCTTCGTCATCCCCTTTCCCGTCTCCCAGCATGTCTGGGTTGAGTCCGAACCCAAACCGCTCAAGCCCCGAGATCGACTCCAGCCCGTCTCCGTCCCGGAAACGTGAGCGCGTGAGGAGCTTTGTCAAGAACATCCGGAGGACGAGCAGTCAGTTGTTCAAAAAGGACAAGAAAGACGGGGATACTACTCCAAAAAAATCATCTTCAACCATTTCTACCCTCGTCTCCGACTCTCTCAGTATATCTACTGCCCCCACCACACCAAGCATCTTGCGCAGACTCTCGCATTCGAAACAATCGAGCATGACGAGTGTGACCACGTCGGAATCGGATCTTTCGGCGAGTTATCTGGAGGTCAAGGTTGGGCAAGGAGGGTGTGTCCATTCACCGATCGTAGAGGTCGCCACCCCCATCTCCCCCGCCGTCGTGCAGCCATTGGATTCTGTTCCGATGAGCCCATTGAAGGAGACGGGCAACGAGGGGGACAGGTGTCCGGAAACAATTTCGGAAGATCCCGATCCGCTTCACTTACCACTTCCACCGTCACCGCTTTCCTCTCCTTCTCCCATCATGGATCCAGTTGATCCGTTCCAATCACCCATGGACCCAAAAGAGGTCGACGCATCTTCCCGCAACGACGAAACCTCTTCATTGGATGAATCGACAGTTTCTTCGTCACCTGTTCACGTCCAACCCCCCGCGACGACAGATATCGCATTGACGACTTCATCTCCCGACAGAATCGTCCAACCCTCCCCAGCATCTTCATCGTCAGCTTCTGCTCCTGGGCCAGACAGCGATGAAGACGGCAACGAGATGCGGGATCTCTACATCCCCGCGTTGATCGCCCCGACGGCTTTCTTTCCCATCCCAAATTTGCGCCTCTCGTACTTCTTCAAGCCAGTGTTGACCTGGTGGCTGTCGAAAGACGTGTTGAGCTATCCTTACCTGTATTCTTAGATTGACCCTTTGTCTACGTTATTGGGCAAACATGCAATGAGAAACCTGCCGGACTGGCGAGTGGCAGAGACATGATTTCCATTCGTTGGTCGTACGTTTTGCCCTACCTTGAACAAACTGTCCTCGGTTCCTCCACAGTGTTTACCCCAACCGTTTCTGAACTGTCTCGACGACTTCGAGCAGAGGAACGTCAAACTTGTCGTCAGGATCAACAACGAGCTGTGCGATCGACAGATGTCCGTCGATCCGTCAATCGATCATGACGTCGAATTCTACTTCGATACGGGACAAACCCCACTGACGGAATCGTTCGGAAGTTCATCGACATGGCGGACGGAGTTATTGAACGTGAATGTGCTGTCACTTTTCACGTAAGTTGCTCACCACACATGCTTCGGTTTCTCATGTATGGACGCTAAATATCCGATCTGGTAGTTTGGTTTCATTGCAACGGAGGCCATCGCCTGTCCCTGGACGGTTGTCGAAAACAGGGTATGCACCTAAAGCAACTGGAATGGACGAAGTGGGCCACGGTGGACGAGATGTGAGAACTCCAGGCACAGCAAATTGTCGCCATCGCTGCTGCTACGAACGTTATTGCCCTCGCTACTTACCCTGCCGAGGACGGAGAGGTGAACGAGGCTCCAACAACGACGACCACCATAATCTTCACAAGAGGGTCATCGCCTGTGACCCCTAGCATGTTGCTGTTGTTCATAGGAAGGCGAATCTCACCTCTCTTCCCGTAAAACCCCTGTGGCGAAACGGAAAGGCGCAAACGATCAGGAAGAAGAGAACAAAGAGGCCTTCCCGCTGACCGCTGCGGCGACGGCGACGACAACGAATGCCTCGACTTCGGTTCGGCAACAGGAAGTCAAGGAGACCACGCCTCGCTCTGCTGTCCAAACTACGAGAGTTGCGGCTTAGGAATGGCGGCCGACCAGGGTGACCCGATCAACCACGAGCGCGAAGGACAAACTTGTGTCGGGGCAGACGAATAATCTCACCACTGGGAGTCCGGTAAGGAGTACCAAGCCTGTCAGTAGCGTGCAGCCGCCGAATGGGATACCCAGGTTGGCTTACGGGACGATAGCGAGGAGCACAACATCAAAACCTGCACCGATAAACCCCAACTCAACTCCGGCCGGGTTTCGGATTCCAACGGTAATACCACGACGTCGAAAAAGGCCCCGCAAAAGACTCCCACCCTAGTACTCCTACCCTCCCTTCGAGACTTCTCACCTTGGTAGGGAAGAGACTCACCCACCAGACTCTAAACTACCTCTGCGACCTTGCTGCTGTCGGGACGCGTTCGGCAAACAGGAGTGGCAGCGTTGGGTTGGGTGGGGTGAAGGATATCTCTGCGTGAGTCTGGGAACGCGGGGGCGATTTCGATACCCTCGGGTCGGGCGGAGGAGTTAAGCTCGAGGAGCTCGAGGAGAAGGAGCAGTTTCAGTGGGGCTTGAACGCCATCAGGTCTTCTGACCCCCTTCCCCGAGGTGTAGTCCTGAACCTCGGGCGGCTCGTTCTTCCTCTTTTTGCCACTGACGCCTCTTCCCTCTCTCGTAGCACACCGTCGCATCCGTGAATCATCAGTCAAGGTCCAAGCGTTCAGACATTTTCCTTTTCTACACCGCCAACACCAAACCCTACATTTATCCCCCGGTCGGATATCTATCTCCTTTCGACGATTGAATGAGTTTAACAATCAATCATGGCACAACGGGTAACAGGGTGAGTGCATCAATCTGTCCAGAAGCTTACGTGCACTCGGTGTACTTATCTTTTCCTAGTACCCCATATTTCCATGCCGTATGTTGACCACGTCCACTCGAGCTCGCTTATCAATAACAAACTCGACCCAACCGTATGGTCCATTTTGATTGTGGCCTCTCGGTTCATGCGATCAGTACGCAGGGTGCGTAATATGTAATTGACGATACTTCTCCCCGAGGGTTTCGGCTGCAAGTGCGTACTTAGACATCAAAATATTGCTTGGGGGGATCGTAATTACGGTGTGGAAGCCGGTCACTCAAGTACTCATGATCTATTCCAGAAACAGATTCGCGTTCAGATGGAAGAAGCCTCCTTATACGAGAGCGACGGATATGAGCATCAGCACAATCTGGGCCTCATCGCGATGTTTTTTCCTGCAGAGGGGAGGGGTGTTGTATATTGGTCATACCCCAGACCCCGTTGTTCACTGACCTGGACGCTCAATGTTCAGCGCTTCCACGTGGCCAAGCTCCCATGGACCCACGGACCCACACAAAAGGCAAAGAATGGAAACGACGAACGCGACAGACGAGAGGTCCAGATACTGTAATGGTTTAGGCCTTTAGGGGCCGCCGCGACCAAAAAGTTCTGAGGAACGGGCTTCCTTCGCTGATGCTTGTATTTGATCGCGTCCACATCTTCCAAGACACCGCCCTTTTGTTCTGCTGAACGCCGAATCTTGAGGCGTTGGTCTAGAAGAGAGAACTTTAGCGTCGCACTTGTCGGTTGACTCGGCGGGAATTTGACTATTGCCCTCTCTCGCCGCCATCTGTCCGCACGGCGGCGGGTAACTCGGCTGGTACGACATGACCAACTCTAGCGATACGCCCCGGCCTGAGCAAAATTTGTACTAGGCCTCTTTCATTGTCGGACCCTAACGTACAACATTCTCGACGCGTATAGAAGCTGAACCTGCCGTGGCCAGATAAGCACCAATCTTCTTCGTCCTTCTTCCCAAGCTCTTGTTCAACACACCCTCTACCAAACATCTCTACATCAAACTCGATTGCAATGGACACCTTCTCTCAATACCTCTCCACCATCAGTCCTGAGGAAGTTGGTGTCCCCACCAATCTCGGGGCCGTTGGAGGTATACTAGCCTACGGCGTAGGCTGCGTTATCGCCTAAAGGACTCGCACTATACACCTCACTCCGTCAACACCGTGTGGCCTTTCCGGTGAACCATTTCCTTCATTCCCTCGATCGTGACGACCTTTACTAACAGAGTGAGGCTAGATCCCCGATGGCAACACGCGATACCGAGTGTCTCCACCGTCGTTCCACGCTCTCTTGACGGTTTTATATAGTCCACTGCCTTTACCTTCCTCTCCCTCTTTGTAAAATTCAGCACCACTTCCGGCGTGCACAATTCCGCTTTTTGACTCCCCTTCTTTACAAACCGTTGTGCTTTATCAATCGCTCCCAGTTAGCTCAACAAATTTCCTCTATCGCCAAATGCTTCTGTCCTTCGTATGTTCCTTCTGTTCCGCACAATGTCCAGGTAGACCACCTACTGTAGAACGATCTCCTGTACTTATGCCCCTGTTTTTCTGCCCCCCTCTTTGTACTGGTAATCTGAATTCATGTGGTGATCTGAGTTGAGGACAGAATTACAAGCCATTTACTTGCAAGGTTTAACTCCACCCCGTCTAAACGAACTTTACAGCATCTACCTATTTTCTCGGTGTACAGTGCCGGACACCAGATCTCGACACCCGATCACGGGCGCCAAGGCACTTCGAAAGAAAATATATCTCCGCTCCGGTAAAACACATTGGAGGGATGAGAATATCACGAATCGACTGCTACGGCTG
>Ga0307515_10021546_pt1 | contig 11418 bp, 7 predicted proteins | sample 17_EM_MG_FD_194513 | JGI IMG/M metagenome (GOLD analysis project Ga0307515, IMG submission 194513) | Populus trichocarpa ectomycorrhiza microbial communities from riparian zone in the Pacific Northwest, United States - 17_EM | ecosystem: Host-associated > Plants > Roots > Unclassified | place... | reverse complement strand
CTAGATTGCTCTTAATCTCGTGTCTGCTCTCAAAGTGTGATTCCAAGGATGTGAATGGATAAGCAATGCGGGTCATATACTAGAGAAACTGCATATAAAGGTCTTTATAAGGTACCCTATAACCCCCTTATAAACCCTTCGGGGGGTCTGTAAGGTCACAGAAGTGAAAACCTTATAACCCATTAAAACCCCCGTTCCGATATTTGCGACAATTGTCTACAGTTCTATTGCAAGCGGAGTGCCCGCAAAGGCAAAAAGGTGATCAGATAATGCTTCGCGAAATACAATTATGAAGAAGAAGGTTGAGAAGAATGAGTATTCAATTCCGAATCATCACAAGAAACCTAGAAGGAAATCCCTTGCTCAACCCTTCCTGCCCCTCCACCAGCACGCTTACTCCTACCGCATCCATCATCATCATTACACCCATATTCCTTTGCAAAACCCTCACATTCCTTCTCCCCAACCGACTGCCCTCACAAAACCTGCTGCCCTCCGGTTTTGCCTTTCCGACATGCGAAAAATAGAACCACCACGTACGCCTCGTCCTGACCATCCAGTTGGAGTTGGTGATTCCGCTGGGTGGCATGTGGTCCCGGTCTGGCCTTTCTGTGTGTACGTGCATCATCGATATGCGTCGCCTCTTCCTCCGTCTCCGTCGTCACTCTCGTCACTCGATCTGCTACCTCCGCACCATGTCGGAAGACTCACACTCCGGCTATGTGCACGTCACCACCCTTACAGAAGAAATTTTCACCAGCGCAGACGGGAAGGTCAAATACTCTCAGGGGGCCGGCTCTATTCGTTTCCTCTCTGCGTGCAGTTTTCGTTGGCAAGCTAGACGCAACTCAGGGAGAAAGAACCGTGAGGGTCCCTCCCTTGAGCTGCACGCGGGGGTGGGGAATTGGGGTGATCACATTAAACGATCCTCTGCTCTGTTCTCACTGAATAGATAGATAAAAATATTCGCCCTGGACTATCGCGCCACTTACTCAGTACATGCAGTTGAGTTCACAGCCACGATCAGATCAACACGCATGCCTAATCCGGCCATCTGGGCTCTCGCTCCCACCGTGGACGACTTCTGTGAGACTGGGTGACTGCATGAACGGTAAGCTCACACAAACGCCGCACATAACGCTCACCGCCCGCGCCGAGCGGCCTCTTCGGGGATTTCACCTGGCCCAGCGACCGTTCACCGACCCGTTCGCAGGCCGGCGTGGTCATTTCTAAAGGGTAACCTCGATCGATGACTACTCGCGTTTTCCCGCCGTCTACTGTATTTTTATAAAATTGGACGTTTTCGATGCTCTGGAAGTACAAGTCGCGGGCCGAGAATGCTACAGAATGCTACCAGGTGCTACAGCTACATCGAAATCCTTCGGGATGATAAGAACGGTGAATACATTCCTTTGAGAAGTTTTATGAGTCCTGTGCTCTAAGCCTAGATAACCGTGCGTGCGTGCATCATCGATCTCGTCGCTGTCGTCGCCTGTCGTCTCCTCCGTCACTCTCCTCGCTCAATCTGCTACCTCTGCAGGACTCACACTCCAGCTATGCGCATGTCCCCACCCTTACGAAAGAAACTTCCGCAGCTGATCGTTTCGAGTCTTGCTTCATTGGCCCACTGGGTCAGTCAACAGAAAAAAATATCGCTTTTTCTAAGGTATGTCCACAGGGTAAATACCAAAAGCGATACCTTTTGAATACAACATAGAGCATCAGCAAGGAACCCAGCATTCATTCATTCGTTCATTCATTTATTCATGCATTCATGCATTCGCGAGGGTCATCGAAAGTTTGTGATTCAGATCATTCTGAAGCGTCATTGAGCACCGTTGGAATAAAAGTTCTGAGGTGACGTGCATAAAAGAAAAATCGCGGGAAAATCGAATCAAAGGTCCCTAGAAACCGAAAAAGGAAAGAAAGAAAGTGATTGGCGGGAACAGTTCTTGGTTTCGTTTGGTTTCGTTTTCAGTCGCGGTCTCGTCCACTCTTATTGATAGAAAGCTTGCCCATCTCCTTGCGCTGGCGCAGAGTCTTAACTTCCTGACCAACAAGGTCCCGGAGCCGGTCAAGTTCGACCAAGCGCTCAGGTTTCGTTCCCATGAGCAGGTTGCGCCAGATGCCGGCGGCCCCCACAGAGTTGTCAACGAGGAGTTGGAGAGGGCGGTTGATCTTGAGGATGCGCTGGGAGATTCCTTCGGGAGGCGGGTAAAGTTCGTTGGGGAATGCAATACGAATAGCAAACCACCAGCCCAGGGGCTAAAGCGCATCATTAGCAAAATGTATTGAAGTCTCCCCCATGCGTCCACGCACCCTACTATCGCTCAACGTTCGTTCCATATAGCAATCATAGGTCAGAATCTGGCCTTCGGTCAAGGAAAACCTATCGGTGCCCATTAGTTATGTTCCACGTCATACACAGATGCGCGCACCTGTGCGCAACCCAGTGATTATCCTCCCTACGATGCCGTCCGAGCGCGAGGATAATCCGTGGCGATCCAGAGAAACCGAAAGGGTACCAAAGATCCCTCAGCATACCAGCAGCATCGGCATGTCGCCCATTGTACACGGCATTGTTGATGGCGTCTGTCAGATTAGGGGGGACGAACATCTTGTCGATGGGGCGAGGTGGGTACTGCGTGAGCTGCGCGCGCACGTAGCGCTTGTACACCTGCGTCGTCCAGATGCTGAGTGCCACCTCGTCGACCTGTTCCCCGCGTTGGCACGACTGCAGCGCCCCGTCGAATTCCGAGAAGGGCCAGACGATGGCCCAGTTGAGGAGCCGTTGGTACACCTTGAGCCACGGTGGGGGTTCGTTGGGGTCGAGTCCGAAGCGAGTGAGCCAATCGGGGGCATCGACGGCGCTGTCGATGGGGTTGGGCGAGAGGGGGTTGTCGCCGTGGTTCGGACGGGCGACCCTCCTATCGCCATTATAATAATCCGAGCCGCGACCGTCATGCATGTCGTCTGCAGGCAGTTCGCCCCTAGCACGTTCTTCTTCAATTTCCCAGATCGCCTGAGAACGAGGAGAGCCAGACCTCTTCCTAAGTTTATATATCTCTTCTTCGTAAATTTGACCACCAGGTGACTCCTCCACAGGTCCTCGACGGATGGTATCACCGTACGTGCCGTCGGCTGGGTCGACGTCTGTATCAGGTCGGTAGTGGAGACCGCCTTCGTCGACCGCATGCCCAGGATGGAGCGAGTCGCCTTCAAATCCGGTCACAGTGGTCCGATCCGCTTCTTCTTCGGTGCGATCGACAGTAACAGTATCCTCGCCGCGATACTTGAGCTTATTGCGCTTGTTCTTGTCACGACCGCTTCCTTTGAGCTGCGCTGCCTTCATTGTCTCTGTTAGCTCGCGAACATGTGCGTCCAGGGTCTTGGCCCATTCTGGGGCGTCGTCAGGAAGTTCTTGTCCACCGATGCTAGTTCCATACGCGTATTGGTGGAGCTCCGCGTTGAGCTTGGGATCGCGCCTGACGGTCTGGAAAGTCCCAGTCAGAACAAGAATACGCATTTCTCGATCAATCCGACTCACGTCATAGTCATCGCCCATACCCAAACTTCTCAACCTTGTACTGATAGCCCTTCTCACTGCCTTCCTGACAACAGGATGTTGAAGCTCGTCGTCTACGGCCTGAAGAAGGATACACAAGTCCTCGTCGTGGTGCTTGCCGAGCATATCTAGCGTATGAGGATTGAGCCCTTGATACACACTCTCTCCATCCGTCTGCAGATTCGTATACCCCGTATGCGGAGTCTTGAGCATCTCAATAAGCTCTCGCTCGGGCATATCCTCCACTCGATCCAGTTGGTGCTCGTCGACCATGTAGAGAGAGCTTCCGGCACGAGGGGGCGAACGTTCGGAAGGAGGGTGTATCTCGATGTCCATATGCAGAAGTTCGAGATTTGCCGCCTTCGGTGTCGAATCGCCTTCTTCTTCGCTGGCACCGTGAATGGTTCCAATCTCCTCAGGAATGGGAACGAAGGGCTCATCATCGGCATCGACAATCTCGTACACCTCTTGCATATGGTTCGCAATGTCAGCGTTCTCGTCGGCGGAATTCCAATCGTCGTAGTGCCCAGCTGGATCCGTGTCGCCGACTTGATGGATGATGATGTTGTCATCCAGCTCGGTGAGTTCGTGGACGTGACTCTGAACATGCTCGTCTCCGAGATCCTGCTGAGCCTCAATGGTCCTGATATGGTCTCCGTCTTCAGAACGGACAGACACGGTCTTGGCTCGGTTTGCACGCGGTGTTCCGTGCGGAGTACCGCCTTGGTGTGTGGGAGGTACGTCCTGGTTCCCTTCCCGGAACGATGGCCAGTCTGCGGGAAGGTGTGCTGGATCGACTCTTCTAAGCCGAAGAGTGCTAATGAGTTCGGGAGGCTTTTGCGGACCGTACTGAGTTCTTTGGTGAGCTGGTGTCTGGAACTGCCTTACAACAGGGGGCGGAGGGGGCGGAGGAGCCAGAGCGAATTGGTTGTCTTTTGGTGGAGGGGAAGGAGGGGGCTTGGTCGACGTGCTTAGTGGACGAAGGGCTGGCCCAGCAGGTGATCGGATGGGTGGGTGGCGCGGAGATGCCAGCGCATGGCTAATGCCCTGCCTAGGAGGGCTGGGTGGCTGAATAGGCTGGGCACGAGGGGTTTGCGGGCCTCTGATGGATTGATGGATGGAGCGTGGGGACTCAAGACTAATGTCTTGTTTGAGAGGGGAACCAACACGTGACCGAAGACCTGAACCATAGGCTTGGTATGTAGCAGGATTTCTAGAGTGTTGGACTGGACCAGGAGAATTGGGAGCCGACCCTGTTCCAACGTGATCACGGTAGAAGCTATGCGTCTTCCTTGACGGAAGGAGCTCGGCTCTGGAGTGCACGCTCTGCGCAGGAGAGGCGGGAGGAGGGCTCGGCTCGGGATGGTTGAGAGCGTAACGCATGTCCGGATCGGTGGGGGCGAGGCTCTGCACGACGCTGTGAGGGCGGTCGACCATCACTGACGGGGCGCGAACGGAGATGGCGACATTGGCGTTTTGCATGTCGGAATAAGCAACGGAGGGGGGCCGCATACCGTTGGAAAGGCGATTTGCTGAGCGCATACCAGGGCGACCTTGAGGCGTCGGAGTCGCACCCGCTTGGCGTGATTGGCGTGAGGGAGTGCGTGAGGGACCTAAGGGAGACTTTCCAGTGTGCCACCCTTGGGAGCCGAAGTTCTCTAAGCCGCTGTTTCTATTGGGTTGATCAGCGCCGAGGGAATCGTGCCGCTGCAACGGGGGTCAAACTTTGACTAGATGGCCAGAATAGGAAGGCACCCACCGACCTGCGCGCTCCAGGGGTCTTTTTACCGCCTTGCGCGTTCTTGTCTTCGCCCGGGTAACTGACCACGGAATCCTGAAGGTCTTCGACTTCCGGATCGACGGGCTGCGGGCGAAACGCTGATTGACCGTAGGCGGGACCAAAGGGAGGCACTGCGCCCTCTACGGCAGGCTCATCGTCATCCCACTTGATATTGTCTTCCATGGGCTCGGTGTGAGTGATGTTCTCAAGGAACTCCAACACTAGGAGAGATAAAAGTTCAGTAAGTGAGCTGAGAACACCCAACAAGGTAGGCTAGGGTGGTTCTGACGTGCAGAGCCAGAGAAAACACGGTATTTTCTCTCGATCGAGATGGAGCGAGAGGACGAGCAGCTCATTCTCTAGGGAGGTTGGGCCCGTCATCGTTGGAAAGAGTTTTCTACTGCCTTGGACATTTCCAGGTGCGGAGAAAGAGAGACTCAAGTGGGTGCAACTTGACGAAGGAGCCTCAAAGCGGGAATGCCGCATGGCGGCCGCGTTGATCTCTAGCGCAACACGGAGGGGAGCAGTGCATCGGAGCAGAGCGAGGTATGGCTCTTGCACCTGCACTTGCACGTGCGAAACAAGGTTGAATGAAAGAAAGACGAAAGCTTACCCTTGTCACTGGCACCTGTGGTCAGAGAATGGATGCATTGGTGAGCTAAATGAGTCCACAGGATGGTACATGGTATTATGATACTGACGTGGAGTGCGTGTCCCGCCAACGATCGACTGGAATACGCCAGACATTGCGGTTCGAGCTGGCTGAGATGCGTCGTTTTCTAAGAGATTTGGGTTTACTTATGCAGAAATAGATGAGAGCAGAAGCGAGCAGAAAATGAGCGGAAACGAGCAGAAGCAGAGACGTTTTGAGAGAAAAGGTCTTGCGGGGGGATTAAGTGGCCGGAATCCAACGCCGAAAGCGCCCAAAATGAGCAAATCGCCTGACGCTTGTCCAACATTTTATTTTATTTTATTTTCGAAAGATTTCCATCTCAAGTCACTGAGCCACCTTATACGTAGCACGTAGCCAGCACAGGCGCGGCGATAGTGGCTGCAATAATGGGCACAAGGGTGAAGATACCCTCCGCCTTATCCTCAACCACCTACCACCAGAACCTTCCTTAGTCCCGCTCACGGTACCATATTCTTTTCCGAACCTTCCACTATTTACTGAACTTACCAGCCTCACACTCGACGCTTAACCAGTACTCGGTGCCGGCACTATTTCTGTCATCACTCGGCTGATTCGCGACAGCTCCCCTTCCGCGGTAAGTGTTACTGGAAGCAGCAGGGACGTCTCTCGTAATCCACGCAATTTAAGCAAATGATACAACGAAAGAGAAGTAATCGGGAAAGGGATAGTGAATCGATACCGCTTCAAAGAATCTTTCAAAGGTTGCAACACCCCTCGCAAGTTACGTTAGTTTATTGGCGACATTACATGGTAAAGAGCCAGACGCCTGCACACTCTCGAGCTCAAAGCTTCTCCAGAAATCGCGTGTCGAGGGATTGGGGAACAAAATCGGTCACCAGAAATTAACATTATGCAGCAGAAGGTGTCAGTAGAAGAGAACCGATGCTTGACTATCACACGACATAACCAATTAATTATCCAATGACTCGCTCCCACCCCTCTTTCCTTGTTCCCGCGATTCGAGTCTATAAAATTGGACTCCAACGGCCTTACCTCCGAATTTTACAATGAAACCCGTGGGCGACTTTACGCAAACCGGCAAGGGCACTCCCCCCCCACCCCCCGCGACGGACCACTGCGGGGATAAGTCGAAAGTGGTCGTTTCGAGCAGTACAAAAGTGCCGGATCACTTACGCGGGCAGGGCATGTATACTCGCCTCAGTTCATACCAGGCACTCGCTACGATCGCCACTCTCGCGCCCTTGGAACACTGCCTTGCACGGTGAAATGACCCTCATCAAAGGAAGAGAGGGCGGTACAACAACAGGAGGAGGACGACCTCCTAGGATATAATCGACGTGACGAAGTCCCAATTCAGATGGGGGTGCATGTGGGTCATGGCATTCGTTGACGCGGAGCTAACGACACGCCCGTTCCACCACCAGCGTCGAACCAGCAACCGCGAAGCACGTCAGCGGGAAGGAATGCATATTGCCTGGGACCATTGTTCCTCTTCACTCTCGACAGGCTTGTTCGCCAGGGACGAAAGAAGGGTGGCGTTAAGACACGGCTGAAGACTTCTTTTTCCCTGTGCAGTTCAGCTCAGGATAAGAGTCTTGTCCCAGGTTGTCGCCATTGAAATGAAAGAGCCAGAGCCAGTCGTATGTGTACCCAACCACATCTGTGCGGTCGACCTTGAGCACTTCTGCTGCAGGTAAGAGATTGGAATCACGAGACTGGGCGTGCAAAGAACGATGCAGAGCCTAGGAATTCTGCATCCCAAACGCAGGCTCCCCTTATTTGTGTCTGTACGTTGTCTGAATACACTCTAGATAATTTCCTGAACCGAGGCGACGCCTGGATGGCTTCATTCAAAATTAGCAAGAGGAACAGGCATCTCTAGGGCAAGCAGAATAAGGAAAGTTCGTTAGGGATGAATGGTATACAGCAATGGAGGCAGCACGATATGTTGTGGGGCGACACATGCGGAGATGAGCACAAGTTACAAGGATGTAGCGAGAAGGTGGTAATACAATGCGGATAATCGAGCCGATATAAACTGTCACAATGTTTCAAATTCCCGACCTATATGATTCTCAATTAATTTGATGTGAGCCGAGACGGTTTGCTGGCCGGCCACCCCTCCTCCGGCCACGACCCCGGTTGTGTTGATTGGGTGGAGGTGATAGAAGAGGGGGTGGTTCGTCGGCGTGCATGCTGCGGTTTCGGTCTACTACAGGGCTCGTAGATGGCTTAGGGGCGTGCATACTTGCCATGCTTCCCGTCGGCTTTGGTGCATGCATGCTTGCCATAGTACCCGCGGGTTGCGGAGTTGGTGGAGAAGGAGCATGTATACTGGAATAGAGGCCAGTCGGACGAGGGGCATGCATGCTAGCCATGGATCCGGTAAGCGTTGGCGCGTGCCTACTTGCCGTCAGACCGGAAGCGAAAGAAATTGGTGTGTCCGTTGTGGGAGCCACACTGGCGGGTTGGCGCGGGATGTTAGGATTGCACTCAGGTTCGATTTGAAGAGGAATGCTTCGGTTGTTCCCGTGTCCATGAAACGAATGGGAAGGTTGATCGTGGTATACACGACCCTGCTGTGGTTGAGTAGTCGAGGAAGGTTGAGTATTGGTAGTGGGCTGGCGGGCGAGCTCATCGTCCCAAGAGAAGTTGGCAGTAGGCTCGAAGTTGGCAGGTCCGAGTTCTTTCTCTGCCTCAGTGAGGCTTTTCTGCTTAACGAGTGCTAAACCTTTTCCTTTGTCCTTTTCCTTGTTGTGCGTTGTGGTGCCTTCCGGTTCAACGGCCTTAGCGAGGACTAGCACAGGTTCGGGTTCCTCGAGTGGCTGGACGGTTTGGGTTTCGACAGGCGGGGCCACGACCTCGGGCTGGAGTCGAACGGATACTGGCTGAGGCTCGGGGGTGGCCCGACTCCTGGCTTCGACTTCTGCCTCTTCCTTCTGATCGACGCTTTCGTCGACGCTTGGCTCATCATACCCTTCCTTGACTTGGTCACCATAATGAGCCATCTCGTGCCCCCAGAACCCATCGCTCCGTTTCTTGGGTTTCTTTTCTTCGACTTCAGGAAGGGGTTGTTCCCCAGCCTCCTCCGCAACAGAGGTCTCGAGCTCCATGCCCCTCTTGATTTGCAGCAGAGCATAGCCAGGGTCTTGCTCGGCATCGAACTTCAGGTGCGCTCTGAAGCTCGACTTCCATTTCCAATCGTCCTGGATAAGCTCTGCAAGGGCGAGCAGGTCCTCATCCATAACCCACACGCCCACCTCTTGTTTGATCCAGAGGCGGGCCTGGCGTATATGGGGGTTAGACGAATTCTTGAACGAATCGGGCTCCTTGATGTCCGAGTATAGCCTTTCGGCAAAAGCGATCGAGAACTCCATAAGATTAAGTGCAGAAATGACGAAAGGATTAGGGGCGGCCTTGTCGCGGATGGCATCAAGGACATGACGTTGGAGCTGCAAATCCATCGAAATCAGATCGAAAGCACGTGTAGTTGGAGATAGCGGGTAAGACGGACCTTATAGAAACTCCGCCCGATCCGATCATCATCCATCGGTTTCTTCAACCTCCAATCAACAGTGACATACGCTGGAACCAGGGAACCTTTGACTTCCTCCGGAGACATTTTACTGAGTGTATGAGCTTGAGCTAACTGCCACATAGAAATCATAAGAGTGTGGTTGCCTTGGCCGAGGGCCTGCGTCGCTGCTATATTCGACCCTTCAACCTGTTTGGATGTCTGGCTTTTAATAACCTCGCTGTATTTGCCGAGCCTGTCCACATAGATCTTTCGAAGCGCAGCCATAATCCACTGGCGCAAGGGCATCTGGTCAAGCCTGTCCACGTCGGGGTCAGCGGGGATCGTGAACTTCTTGCCGGCGATGGCTTCATATGTGGAGTACATATCAGGGGAGACGTTGGGGATGGGGGCGGTGGTATCTGTAACCAGAGCGAGGCTGGATTCGTCGGTTGGAAGGTTTTGAAGGTTTGTCTCTGCGTCGACTCCCTCGTCCTCCTTTTCTTCATACTCGGGGATGCTGTCAACCACTTGGGGCGCAAGTGCTTGATTGAGCTTAGCGCCGAGGAACGCAGCGAAGGCTTGGATAGAGACCTTTGGACCACCGTTCGGAAGTTGGACCGAGGCGTCATCTTGCTCGTGTGCTTCTTGTCCATTATGGACTTCTCCCTCGGCTTGGGCTACATCAACCTCTCCTGGCTTACTCTCGATGTCGTGAAGGCGGATGCGAAGTTCCTCGACTTCCATGAGCGCCTTCTCATGTTCTCCAGCCGGGACGGTGGGTGGTGGGACGTTGGTCTGAGTAGTAGAATCGGCGAATACGCGAGTGGGTTCCACGGCTTGGACTGCCGTTTCCGTAAACTGGCGAAGGGGCTCTTGAACTTGAGCGGAGGAGTCAACAAGGACGCGAAGAGTCTCAGTGGTCTGGGTAGCAGAATCAATCAGAGCCGGGTTGTGTTGGACAGACTGGGTGGAAGCATCGACAAGGTGGCGAGGAAGTTCAGTAACCTGAACAGAGCGTTCAACGAGGACACGGCCAGCCGGGACAACCGAATCAACTTGAACTCCGAACTCCGCTTTCTCCACCGCAGGTGCGGGAACAATCGTGGTCGAAGTGAGGACCACTGGGAGCGTCTGAACACCTGCGTCGGCCTGCACCAACAAGTCAGTATCGTGATCGGAAATAGCAGAAGGCTGGTTGGATACTAACAGTTGGCCTCGTTCGCGTTTTCTTCAACTTTTCAATCCTCAACTTCTCGTTACGCTTGTCATGTTGGGCCATCTCATTAGCCTGAGCGATGCTCAATTGAAGTTTGGCAATCTTGGCATCCTGATATTCGACTATTTTGACGGTAGAAGTCAGCTCGCGTTGCTTACGCGCGATAGCACGTTCAGCTTCTTCGATACGACGTTTGAGCCGAGCAATTTCACTGTCACGAGCGCCTAAGTCGGACTGTTGTGTAACAAGCTTTGCTTCTAGATCTCTGATCCATTGCTGAGGGGATCGCATCGTTAGAGGGTGCTCGGAGGAGGTTAAACAAATTACATACCGAACCCGAGGCATCCGTAGGCCGGGCCACATCAGCGAGACCAGTCTCATGCTGATGCATACCACGCGTAGGGATGAGTCGAATGGAACCGCGGCGAAAGATAACATAGAATAGAGCCTGAAAGATGCGGACGACGAGAACGACTGGTCCACAAGTTGATGTAACAACACTTAGTCCTGTAAATACGATGAAGTAAGTCAGTCACTCCGAGCATAAAGCAAAATGGTGGACTGACCGAGCAGCGAGATGTTGAACCACTGGAGGAAGCCCAGGAGCATGTCCACCACACAGAGGGCTACAAAGGCCATAATAACGATTGCGACGAAACGAGGATCAACGCTTGCGAGGTTGCTT
>Ga0307515_10021545_pt1 | contig 11419 bp, 9 predicted proteins | sample 17_EM_MG_FD_194513 | JGI IMG/M metagenome (GOLD analysis project Ga0307515, IMG submission 194513) | Populus trichocarpa ectomycorrhiza microbial communities from riparian zone in the Pacific Northwest, United States - 17_EM | ecosystem: Host-associated > Plants > Roots > Unclassified | place... | reverse complement strand
GTGTTTAGGTAAAAAAAACATAGGTCTTGATTTTCTAGCAACCATAGTGGCCGAAATTTGGGCAAAACACGCGACACATTGTATGCCTCAGTAGGCAACGCGTCTTTTGTTACTAGCATCTTTACCAGACCCAAGCGCCTAGATCTGACAACCATGCCAGACCCACACGCCTGGGTCTGCCATGGTTACCGTGAAATTATAACTTTAAAAAATACAATTGAAAAGAGATAAAGTGACGTGACTGGTTAAAAAACTAAAAAAAAAATAGACAAAACTTCTTCTTTTTTATTTTATTCAGAGGGCCTCTTTAAATAATATTGATTTTTTTGTCATGCATTTAATTTTCAGAGAGGTTTTTCTGTTCATCTATGACTTTGTTTTTATCTTTTATATAAATAAACTATATTTTTGAAAAAAAAATTATTTTTGAATGATATTTTTTATTATGTGTAGCCTTACATATTATTATTTTTTCTTTTTTTTATTCAATCAATTTAATGTACTATTTTTCAAGATTAAATATATTGATCTACATATGTCTCTTTATTTTTTCAAGTTTTGTTTTTAGGTGTTATTAATGATTATTTATTTATTTATTTATTAACGCATATAACTCTTAGTTTATTTGATTACATGTATACATAAACTTTTTGATTTGTTATATTTTTTTAACTATAAAAATATATTAAAAAAACTTGGATATATATTTTTTTATAAAAAATAAAAATATTTCACCCGTGAGCATAATGCTTACCTTAATTTTCCTTGCCATTAGATTCCAGAACTCCCCAAATTCTATGGTTCCATTACCATCGACATCAACCTCTCTGATCATATGACGTAACTCTTCTTCTGTGGCGCCATGGTCAAGAGATTTGATTACAGTGGCCAGTTCCTCAAAGGTAATGCGCCCTAACAAATATTAATCATCAAGACGTCAGTAGAGTGTGTATATATATATATATATATAATCGGAGTATATATAACAAATCCAAAGAAAAAGAAAAGGAGATGGAGGGCATAGCAGAACAGTATAGACAAGTGAGTTTGATATGTACCATCTCCATCCTTGTCAGATAGACAAAAGGCTTCTTGGAACTCAGCAATCTGCTTCTCTGTAAACACATCCACCATGCTTGTTTTTTTCTATGGAACTAGACAACTCTTGGTTTTTGAAGTTAGAAGTTAGAACACACACACACACACACAAACACAATTTATGTAATGGATGCTTAGACTACACAAAGCTACTTAACGAGAGGCTCCTTTTATATATGCAAACTCTGAAAGCTAATTGGCACAGCTTCCCTATTGTTTGTGCCATGTAAAGAAAAAGATTTTAGTATTAGTCAAAAGACGACTCATAATAGTGGGCAGAATTTCCACCCTTGCGCCCACGAATCTTCTGCAACTTGGTTTTCAAAGTTTTGATCAAAATCAAAGCTCAAAAGTCTTCTACGGTGCAGAAAACAATCGTGAATAGCGGGTAAACATTTTGTTGACCGTTGATTATTTCGAGTGATTTCGTAAACCACTAGTGCATATCTTTAGAGCAAATCTTATATGTGAAGAATTTCCTGTAGAAATACTGTATTTAACATTATCTGTGTACACATAGGTGGATACACATTGGATGATTATTGGTTAATTTAATACCTCAAGAACTGTACTTTGGAGAACTTTGTGCAAGTGTTAGAAAGAATAATATTATTTTGCTTATTTGAAAGAAAAAAAAATACAGCTAGCTAAGACATTATAATACAAACCTCAAGCAAACTAGGTCTTAAGCGATCTTAATATTAAATGAAAGTGAATCGATCTCTCTTAGATACCGGGAGGGTTATTGATGGCAGCAACCAGAGCACGTCTTGTTTGTTTTCTGAGTTTTCTCACGTAAAAGATTGAAGGAAATTGCCAAGGGACAAAAAAAATCTGTATTACTATATTATTACTTAAATTTCAGGTCAGTTAACTTAATTTTATTATTTTTATTAAAATAATAGTATTTTTATTATTATTATTAACTCAGTCGGATTTATTAAATTAATCAAACCATTAAAAGCTTGAGTTAGTCAAATTCATGTTAATATTTTTTCTGTTCAACTAAAAATTTATTTGGAATTATAATTTTTCTAGTCAATCCACCGATAATCCAAGGTTTAACATCTATGAATGACACGAACTTTCAATTTTTTTTTATTTTTTTTTATTGAAATGCCAAAACCTCTCCCCTCTTTCCTTTGAAATAAACAGAACGCAAAACCCACAACCCCCGATTGTTTATGCCCAAACCCACAACACCAAATCCAATCATTTCCACCATCGGCGGCCCACCTGAAGTCGCCGCCTGAAAAACCCCTTTCTAAGCCTCCTCACCCACCAAAAAAATTCCTCCGGCGAAGCATAGCCATAACAAAAGAATAAAGGACTCGAGAAATTAAATATATGCTCACCCCTACAAACAACGTAAGCCGCAAAAAAAGAAAAAAAACCACCTTCCATGTTTAAACTCCAAGCCAATTCTAATATCAAATATTGGATTGGCTGTTTTTTTCCTCCTTTCTTTCTTGTTTTTGACTGATTTTACTCTGAATCTTAAGCTTGTTTTGAGAGAGATTTATATGTTCTTTAGTTTTTGCTTTGTTGATACTTTTACTCCGAACCATAAATGAGGGGCACGACGAATCCATCATTGAATCAAATCCACAGTATATATAGAAAGGCGAAGGATGGGTTATTTATGTTAATTTGTTTTTCAATTTTATATATATATATATATATAAAAAAAAATTAGCTGGTGTAATTAATTAATACTCCATGCTTTATTGTTAGGATTTGACAATCTATGAAATTGGAAAGTAAGAAAGAGTAGCCGAAGCTATGGACCAGTTAATACAATTTATCTTGGCTTTTTAGACCTTGACTTACGTTGTGCTAGCTTGACCCTATAGTTTTAATTAAGCATTCCAAAAAAAAAAAAAAGTGAATACGATCATTGAGAATAAAATCATTTTTATCTTTATTTAATAAACTTTTTATTTTAAATTATTTTTATATGATATCACAGTTTTTTTATCAAACAATTAGAAGTTTAAATCCAATTTTTATTTGATCCCAGGAGATTTAGCTATTCTTTGTTGGTTTATGATTTTGAAAAAAAGAAAATAAAAACACATCAGTTTTATGTTTTTTTTCTTTCAAATTAATTTTTGATAATATGAACACAAAACAGGAATGATAGCACCAAACCACCTTAGTTTCCTAAGAAAATTAATTAACATAACCACATTGGTCTCTGATATTATCACCATTTACTAGTTCCTACACTCGTAGACGAGAGAAAAGACTGAGGTTGTGACCTCATGAAGATGTGCTGTTTATGGGAATAAACTATTCTTTAACGCAACATTGTTCTGAATCTAATAATTTAAATTGGTATGAAAGATTTTAATATATAATTTATATTATTTTTTAATATATTTTTTTAAGTATTATATTTTAATTTAAAACTTGCTCACATTCACATTACTTTGTGCTATTAATTAGATGAAAGAATGATAATAGTGAAATTTAAACTCATGAAGAATTATCTCAACTCAATAACTTAAATTGTTAGGTGAAATGAAGTGTTAAGATATGATTTATATTATCCATGACAATCTTTAACTTCATATCACCTCTCTCTTCGATTGGACCTACTCTTGGCTAGCATTTTGGTGCTTTTTATTTTTTTATTAACATAGGTATCCAGACCAGCTTGCACGCAACTCGATTAATTTCATGGGCCCTGAAGTTAACGACTATGTAAACCTCCAGTAACTCTGAGGTTTGTGAGACTCGAACTGGTAACCTCTAGAGAGCAAATCTAGAATCCGACCAGTTGAGTTACATCCTCTTATGTCTTTTGATGCCCCTTTATTAGTTGTACTAATGTTGGTAAATATCCATGCTTGATTACGTTTGTAATGATAAATTTAGCATGCCATGTAACACAATTTTTCTTGTCATTGGCTGCTTGCTAGCTAGATGACCTATCAGCAATTGCTGGTATCTTCTCAAAATATAGATTATTGCCGAGTCAGATATTCCTCTTCTGTTCTCTGGTGGAGAAAGTTCAAACCTACAGACAAATTGCCTTCCCGGGCCGGCCTTAACCCAATGCCATACACGAAAAACAACACTCCAGGCATAAACAACAAACAATCAATATCCTTTTTCTCTCCTCTTCATTATGTATAGAAACTATCACTTCTCATTTCCTTTTGCCATTCTTGCATTTCAATCTCCATTTCGATTCGAAAACGTCACAAAACCTGACACTGCTCAAGAAATCGCATGGAGCTGCCCTCTAACTTGTTGCCCGATGAGGCTAGCCCGGTATGGATGAACAAGGGAGACAATGCATGGCAGCTCACAGCAGCTACACTGGTGGGCCTTCAAAGCATACCAGGCCTTGTGATTCTATACGGCAGCATAGTAAAAAGGAAATGGGCCATAAACTCAGCATTCATGGTCTTTTATGCTTTTGCAATGGTACTTGTTTGTTGGGTAGGGTGGGGTTTCCGCATGTCATTTGGTGAAAAACTTGTGTTTTTCCTAGGAAAACCTGCGGTTGCTTTGGATGAGAAGTTCTTGCTAGGGCAAGCATTTTTAGGCTACTTTCCAACAGCTACAATGGTGTTCTTTCAAGGCGTATTCGCGTGCATCACGTTGATTTTGATCGCTGGTTGTCTATTAGGAAGGATGAATTTCCGCGCTTGGATCATGTTTGTGCCCTTGTGGCTAACATTTTCTTACACCATCACTGCATTTAGTATATGGTGCCCCGACGGATGGTTGGCTAAACTTGGGGTAATTGATTTTTCAGGAGGGTATGTTATTCATCTCTCCGCCGGTGTTGCCGGCTTCACCGCAGCATATTGGGTAAGCCTAAGTGCAAAATTAGCACAGATTTCGCTTGATTTATTGAAATGTTAACATAAGCTAGCTAGCAATACTGTTAAGATCACTGAGTTGTAGTGGTCGAGTGTTTGGTTACTAGCTTCCATGATCAGTTAACCCCACAAGAAACATTAGAAATCAAGAAACCAATAGCTTTCAATTTCAAGACTAAAAACTAACAATCTGCAAATCTTGTCTGAACTGCTCCAGGTGGGTCCAAGAATAGACAAGGACAGAGAGATGTTCCCACCAAACAATATAATTCTGATGCTTGCAGGGGCAGGCTTGCTTTGGATGGGGTGGAGCGGATTCAACGGTGGAGGTCCCTTTGCTGTCAGTACAATTTCATCTCTAGCAGTCCTTAACACCCATGTGTGCACAGCCACTAGTTTGCTTACATGGCTACTTCTCGACACTTGCTTCTTTGGAAATCCCTCTGTGATTGGCGCTGTACAAGGCATGATCACCGGTCTTGTTTGCATCACTCCTGCTGCAGGTCATTTTACTTTATTTCCGGTCATATATGCACCTTCATTTTTAGAGAAGAACACAACAGTCCTTTGAGAATTTCCCATGACAAAATCATACTTATCTGAACAGGAGTTGTGCAATGCTGGGCAGCGATTCTGATGGGAATTGTATCAGGAAGTGTTCCATGGTACACAATGATGGTTCTACACAAGAAGGTGAAGTTCTTAAGACTAGTTGACGATCCCATCGCCATATTCCACACGCATGCCATTGCCGGAGGTCTAGGAGGCATCCTCACCGGCTTCTTCGCCGTGCCTAAATTATGCCGCCTTTTTTACATGGTGCCCGATTGGGAAAAATACATCGGCTTAGGATATGGACTCCAAAATGGTCAAACTTCTGCCGGACTCCGACAAATGGGAATTCAACTAGGAGGCATTCTTTTTGTTACATTTATAAACATTTCCACTACTAGCATGATTTGTTGGTTTGTTGGGCTATTTGTTCCACTAAGATTGTCTGATGATGAACTGCAAATCGGTGATGATGCCATACATGGAGAGGAAGCTTTTGCACTGTGGAATGATGAGGAGACATTTCAGAATACCAAGACCAACTCAGCTTTTGAATCCGAAGATTCATCCTATATGAAATCAAGGTCTTTCGGTGATGTTCAAATGGTATGATGGATTTTTTCAAGCCCAGCGGCGGGGCTTTGGATCCATGTTTGTACCCTCTTCTTTATATATAAATATTCTCTCATGGATGGCTTGTTATTTTTCTTTAATTTACAACATTATAATTGTTTGATCTATGAAAATAATTACAGTTTTTGCTCTTTTTTTTTCTCGTTGATGACATGGGAACATTTTTCGGCCGAAATTCAGAAAATAAATTGTTTTAACAAATAAAGGAAACCACCCAAATCCAATGTATATGAAGGCCCAAGCGCGTTGTCACAGGAAAAATCTCATGAGGTGTCCCCACCAAACTCAACCACTGGCCCTACAAATCCTACGTCCCGCGTTTGTAACCTTTTACACCTTTGCCCTTGCTTCCCTACTGAATTACCAAATCATCATATCAATAAAATTGTTGGAAAAAAACAATGGTTTATGATAATTAAATCGTATTTTTCTTGTGCTGCATGTCAAATAGGTCATAATAAAATTAATTTAAAACACAATGGTAAATAGATCGTAACAAAATTAATTTAAAAAAAATATTGAAAATATATTGTGAGATCCTAAAAAGTCGTCCTTTTTCTGCAGGTAAAATTATCTTTGAAACAAAAATTTTCTTTTTATGTATTTCAAAAAAAAAAATTCATCAAGGAACTAATTAATTAATCATCGCAAGAACAGTGGCAGTTTCGGAATTGTAGGAAAATCAAAGTGCAAAAGAAGACCTTAGAAAGTCTTTAGCAGTTCCTTACTACCTACGACATTCCTAGAGTTTTTAACCAAGACCAGTTCATTCAGACTATTCAGTTCCTTGTTCCTTTTTCGAACCTCGGACGACAATCCTCTCAAGTCCCTCCCCTCTCTACAAAATGTGCGACGTAGGCATAACGGTACTAGACGGAGACACTCTAAGATCGCTCCATGTGTCCTTACGGGAGGACACCGTCTCTCTTACCGGAGCTCAGGTCCTCGATTTAGCAGAATCTGAAGCCTCCCGCTCTCTCCTTGGCCTCTCATTGCCTCAACACCTCAAGTCCTCCGCTCTCCGTCGCATGAACATCGACGGCGTTGACGACGAAGGCGTTGACGATGACGTCGATTTCCGACGTAAAGAACTCAGTCCAGAAGAGGCTTCAAGGAAGCTCAATGAGTATCTCTCCGCCATCGCTGATGAACTCAAAGGTATTGATCTTGGTAGCCAATCCTGTACAAATGTGTTTTTATGTATTTATTTATTGTGAGGATAATACTTTTCTTAAATCCTTGTTGTGTTTTGTTGGATTAGATAATCCATTAGTGGCGTCGATTTTGGATGGGAGTGCGTTGCGGATGTTTTTGGAGGATGAAGATGATTTTGCTATGATAGCAGAGAATTTATTTACTGATTTGGATACAGAGGATAAAGGGATGATTAGCAAGAGGGAGATAAGAAATGCAGTTGTTAATATGGGAGTCGAAATGGGTGTCCCTCCTCTTGAAGGTTTTCTTCCTTTTCCCTCTTATTTCTTAAGTCATTTGTGCATGCATCTGTATAATTTATCAACTGTAGCTATTTGATTGGTATTATTAACGTGTATCAAGAATATAAGGAGTGTTATTAAGCTGAATTATCAAATAATTGGCTGCATGTGCTTCCTTGATTCACAAATTGCAACGCTTACAGGTCGATGATGTTGTGGACTTACATTAATATGGATATAACCTTTCCTTAGAATGAACTGTACTGTCTTATGCCATAGAACCCTGTGATGTAACCGCTGATCTGTTAGTTTTTTCATTACTTTTTGTCAACAGCAGCGTAAATATGAATTTGGTAATTTTTGCAAATATCTGAGGACACCTTAAGATTTGGTTGCTTTCTGCTTTTATCAGTTCTGGTATTGTCATGCTGACAAGATAGTAGCGTCTAGTCGTTCTCTTTCAAAACTCCCTGGGAATTGTTGTTTTCCTCTTAGGATTTAGGAAGGTGTTTCTTCCCTGTTTTAGTTTAGGTCACCAGTTGCTGTCCGTTTAACTGGCAACTTCAAAACCTGCAGGCCTGCTACCTCCTGTCAAGGTGCAACATTTTGTTTCATGGAAAATGCTAGTTATCAAATTCATGAATTGTTGACCTACCATGGAATTTTTAAATTTTCTTGTTTGATCATTGCACCCTTGATTTTTCTTGTTCAATAAAAGAAGTACTGGTTGGTTTCATACGCTTGATCTTTGGATATTGGGGTTTTGTACCTCCCTGATGCCCCCATAGTTTGCCTCAAGCTTTTGTTAGAGGATATATGAGTGGCTACTCCAAGAATGTGTAGAATGTTATCGGTTCCATCTAGAGCATATAGCTCTCCTTCTTATATATATATATAAAGAAAAAGGGGAAAAAAAGTATTTGTTGCTGCATATTGTGCATAATCATTTTGAGCTGATGCTGATGAGTGATGATATGGAGAATGAATGTTACCTAGCTTAGGACTTTTTGATTGGTATTGTAGTAGATTCTAATCTTTTCGAAAAACCTACTTGATTTTAGGATAACAGGATTAGTATGGCCATCTAATTTTGAATAGTTTGCGTAATTGGAACAATTTGTAAGCTCACTCAGCTTGTTACGGGAAGTAATGAGGAAAATATTTTTTATTTTGGAAAAATAACTCAAATATGGTAAGTTTCTTTGGTGGACTAGTTTCATTCTTTTGATGGTGTTTGATATGTAAATTCACCAAATTTCTTCATTAAGCCTTAACTGGTATGGATTTGGATTCTGTAAGAATATGATCACATTGTTCATTAAATCTAAATCATTGAATTCAAATTGAATGGTCATGATTTAGTGTATGATAAAAATGAAAAAAACTTAAATTCATTATTTTATTTCTCTCATCTAATCTAAATCATTGAATTCAAAATCAATTGTGAGATTTGGAATATGATTGGTCATGTTCCTAAAAGAACATGAGAGGATCCTAATCCGGCTGTTATTTGTGAAATTGACCTTGCCTTCTCGTTTTCTTTGTTTTTCCGAGATTTAGAGCAGCCAAAGTATGCTCTGGTTCCTGGAGATTAGTATTAGTTCTTTCCCTTCATCATTCAAAAGTAATTTAATTTTATTGATGACTATTTCCTTCTTACTCAATTGTTCTCTATTGCATGAAAGTTGATGAATACATGTTCTGGTTGAACAGAATTTCCTTTGATAAATGACATTTTAAAGAAGCATGGAGCAGAGGAGGAAGGAGAATTGGGCCAATCACAATTTGCCGAGTTACTTCAGCCTATTCTACAAGAAGTTGCAGATGCTTTGGCTAAAAAGCATTTTGCAGTCATCCATAACATCAAGATAGTTAATGGTTCTGAGCTAAAAAAGGTAGGTCGTTATCAGCATCTTATCATTAAGTTAATTATCCCCAATTGGTGGTATCTCTGCACGTCTGTTTATTGAACCAATTGGTGGTATCTCTGCATGTCTGTTTATTGAAGTTTTCAAAGGGAAATTAAGGAACATTTTACTCTTTAAATCTTTAACGTTGTTTGATCCCATATGAATTTTCTAATTCTGCTTTCCCACATGGCTTAACTCCATCCTGTGCTGACAAATTAAGATGTAGAAATATGTTATCTGGATGGGAGGAAATGGGAAGCATGTAGATATTCTGTAAACCTTATTGTATGTGATAGGTTTTATGAGTTTGCTAGTAATGTATGATTTTGAAGTGCTCGGGATGTCTCCATATTTTTGAGGTCACTAAAGAAACTGATAGATTTGGTTTCAGTCACTTGACCACACAGTGACACTGTTTTCAAACCCCAATTTGGTTCAGTCATTTAGATCCTTGACTAGATTGCTGGCTTAGGTTGACCAAGATAAGTAAAATTGGAAAAGCATGCCTCAATTTACTGTTTCTGACAATCAGCAGTCTACTCAGGTGGTCGTGACTGCTGTTATAGAACCAATCACAAAATTACCAAGGCACATAGATATGGAAATCACAACTCAAGTTAGAGAGATACATAGAAACGCAGCTTTTTTTTTAGTGAAACGTCAAGCATGTATTTTTAATTATAGAAATTCAATGACAGTGGCTTTGTTGGCTCACTATGGACTGAGCTAGGATTTATTGACAACGAGCACAAACATTATGTAGAAATAACTGGATGGTTAAAATTTAGATTTTCCTATTATGGAAATTGCCATGATCTCTTGTAAACATTTGCAGGTTTTGGCTAACGAGAAGAAATTGAATGATGTAATAGCAAAGATAAAGCAGGAAAGGGACAATGGAAAGAGTGGCCATAAGAGCACAGAGATAATCAAGGATTTCCTGGAGAAAAATGGAAAAGAACTGGGCTTGCCACCAGCAGAAGCCAATGAAGCAGTGATTCTACTTTATGATGCTGTATTTGCTGACATAGACAGTGGAAAGGGTGCTTCTGAAGAGGAAGATGAATTTAGGAAACTTGTGACGGAAATTCTTGAGAAATTTGCAGAGCAGCTTGAGGCCAATCCTATCTACTGTGATCTGGACGGTTGAGCGAGGCAATTTGGTATCTTATTTCAAATTGTCTGGCAGGTAGCACTGGTTGTTTGTGCAGTATCACATATAATTCTACTATCCATGAATGTCGATTGGATTTTACAGACATGAATATCATCATATACACATTGTTACACCAGTCCTGTATCTATCTTGGTGGTAGTATATCCATGTAATGCTTTTATGTGATCACTATTCACACATACCGTTACGGTCTTCTTAGAGCTGAATTGATCTAAACCTTATGCAGGTAAATCACAAATCAATCTAAAATGATAAAATTGAAAAACAAAATTAATTAAAATAAATATGGGACTGGATTGAAAGGGCTTTAAAAATTGAGGGACTGGATTGAAAGAAAAAGGGAAAAGTACCTTGTGAAGCACACGCCAGGGCATGAGGAAGGCCTACATCCTTTGGGCAAAATATTAGCATTCATTCGAGCTCTGATTGATGTCTTTTTTATTTTGTTGAATTCGTTGTGACCTCCTCTTCCATGTCAGGTGGTGTGTGTTGCAGGAGGAGGTCTGGCTTGGCTTCAATTACCCATTCTTTTTTTATAAAACAAACACGACGAATCCTACTCCAGACCCTTCTCTCTCCTTTTAGATATAATTTCTCCCTCTTAAGAAAACCCTAACAAAGCTCCAAATTGGCTTCTCATCTCAATTGAAGGTCAGATCTAGTAGAAATTTTATGGGCAAAGGGAAGTAAACAACCCAAAGCTTTGTGCTAGTTATTTGAATTTTCTCTCCTCCTTGGTCTTAAATCCAGCCATTTGTACGGTTAAAAATCAGTTCA
>Ga0307515_10021544_pt1 | contig 11420 bp, 9 predicted proteins | sample 17_EM_MG_FD_194513 | JGI IMG/M metagenome (GOLD analysis project Ga0307515, IMG submission 194513) | Populus trichocarpa ectomycorrhiza microbial communities from riparian zone in the Pacific Northwest, United States - 17_EM | ecosystem: Host-associated > Plants > Roots > Unclassified | place... | reverse complement strand
CGGTCGATGGACGGCGCGCCGGGTGCTGAGACTGTATTTCATCAGTTAGTTAACTCGCAACCGTGGGAATGTGACAAGGTGACTTTACCTTTGAGCTCTCATGGAGAGCTGGCTGATGGCGGTCATTCGTGTATGGAGGCACGCTGGAAGCTGAAGCCACATTCAGGGGTCAACTCGTAATCATGACAATGACGGGAAGACAGACAATCTTCCAGTGCTGTACTCAGTGTATGCTGTACTCGGTGTATGCTGTACTCGGTGTCAGCTCATGATCATGCCATGGAGAGATAGAGAGGGATGACTTAACTTTGTGTTCTGCGATGACGGTTGAGATGTGGATGAGAAAGAGAGAGATGTGGGATGAAGATGAGAACGATGTGGAGGATACGAGCGGATACGAGGAATCAGGAGTACGACTTGCCTGATTGGGTTGGGAAGACCTCGTATCGGTGTTATTACACGCCGGATCGGGACTCATACTTGCCGTATCGGGGATGGTAAATTGACTCGCACACGAAATTCCCTTGAGTCCCAGTTTCTCATGATGATTTGTCCCATCTCCTCTACCATCACCTAAGAACACAAAGTTAAGTTATCCCTCTCTATCTCTCCATGCCATGATCAAGAGTCAACCTGGCTCGAGGAGTGTAGGATGAAGGTGAGAAGATATGATACTACCCGGCCGCGAGGATCCACGCAATGGCGTAGATTCATGAAATCATAGAAAGAGCGAGTGAGCTCAAAAGATGGGAATGATACAGTGTGTATTTCGTATAGACCGACAAAGCGAGAAGAAACGGCGAAACGGCGATCGAAGGGTGATATGCAACGCAACGAGTGGTATTGACGCAGGGCGCGGAGTAATCCGCCACCGGGGTGTCTCTGACGGCACTGACTGAGTCCGTCCACTCTGACGGAGCCATTCCGCCCAGACGGAAATGTTTTTTGCTGATGTTGTTGAATCCAAATTCTTTCTAATTGATCACCTTGTCAGTATCAGTTCTCACAACACCTTGCCATTGAACAACAGCGGCATCTGGAATATTGAGGTGATGAATAGTAACTGTGACACCACTTACTAGGAATATTGCTTGGCAGATAATATTCCTTGAATGAGATCCAGAAGTCCACAGGTTTAAACTGGCACTTGTCTCTGCTTCAAATTTCATAAGATCAGCTACCAGGGCACCAATAATCTTGCATATGGTGATAGCCTGGAGAGACTTCACCATTACAACTTCATTGCATTTTCCTATTGCAAAATTGCGGTAAGGTATCTAACTAGTTGACAATATGTCAGGTGCCCGATAATCCCCAGCAAGACACTATTGGCACATATCGCCCTCCAGTCAATAGGTATCTGGTATAACCCTATGCTGCAGAATACTGGCTAACCACTCAATGGAAAAGAAACACAATTCCGATCAGAACATCTGTGGACTATACTTAACGCTGTCAGAAACCTAAATCAGCAAATTCAAATATTGTCATTAGGAGCCTCTGGGAGTATTTGGAAGCTGTTGAACCAGCATCCCAGGGTGGTCAAATCCCAGCATTGACTGGACCGATGGAGTGGCCTTGAGGTGTAGCTGGGAGCGCTAGCAACAACTCTGTGAGGATATAGTAGGTCTGGTAACAACAAATGGAGCACTTGGAACCACAGGTGATGAGCCTGGGAGCACCTCAATTTGAGATAGAGCAGTCTGGGACGAACAACAAATTCTTAGGAAACACTGTAGGTGTGCCTGAAAATCATAGTTAGTATTCATCATTACGCATTTTATATAGCGAATGTATTCAATATGTATTCGCATCAAATGATATATGAATCCATATAGCTATCCATCTACACACAGTATATCTGGACTGGCTGCAGGCCGTACTTAAGAGTAATTGGAGTTGTGCCTTTATATGACAATCAAGTGGACTGAGAGATACACTTGGAGGCTGCTATTTGGTAAAGGTAGAGATGAACGTGGAGCCCATGGTTGAGGGTGTTTAGAGATTGACCTCGAGGCCATGATTGCGCAAGGTTGGCAATGCAGCAGGAGGCCAGGATCATGCAAATTGGGTTAACATAAGTGAGTGAGTTTGGACATATACTGCGACGCTACGATCAAGTGAACAGAGAGATGCACTCGGATGCTGTGGTCGAGCAAGTTTGGTATTGCTATCCAACGGCAAGGTAACATACACTCAGTGATGCACTTGGAGGCCACAATTGATAGAGTTTGGAGTTCTGCTTGGTGACCAAGATAGTGCAAACTCATAGACCATAATTGAGCAAGATTGGAGATACAATGGGAGCCCAAGATCAAGTGAATGCAGTGATGCACTCTAAGGCCGGAATTGAGTAAGTGTGGAGATGTACATGAAGGCACTGACTGTATGCTATTCGAGGATAACTTGGAGCTGGTTGACCTGAAGGCAGTGGAGTGGAGGCGAAGTTGGTGCTAGGACTCTATTGATAGGATGGTTAACATGCAAGCATGTGAATGTGACCGGGTGACTATACCTATGAGCACTCATGGGGAGCAAGCTGGTGGCGGTTGATCTGTTGGGATGCCCAATGGAAGCCGAAGCGACATACAGTGGCCAACTTGCAATCATGAGAATCAAGGGAAAATAGACAATCTTTAGTGGATGCTGTACTCAGTGCATGCTGTACACAGTATATACTAAACATAGTGTATGCTATACTTGGTGTATGCTGTGATTGGTGTATGCTGTACTAAGTGTATGCTGTACTAAGTGTATGCTGTACTGGGTGTATGCTGTACTCGGTTTATGCTTTACTTGGTGTATGCTGTACTCAGTGTATGCTGTACTTGGAGTATGCTGTGCATGGTGTATGCTGTACTTGGTGTATGCCGTACTCAGTGTATGCATAACTCGGGGTATGCTGTACCCGGGGTATGCTATACTCGGGGTATTCCGTACTTGGGGTATGCTGTACTCGGGGTATGTTGTATTCGGGGTATGCTGTTCTTGGGGCATGCTGTACTCTGGTTATGCTGTACTTTGTGTATGCTGTACTTGGTGTATGCAGCACTTGGTGTATGCTGTACTTGGTGTATACAGCACTCAGGGTGCGCAGTAATTGGTGTATGCGGCACTCAGTGTATGCTGAACCTAGTATTCAGTCCAGGGCACGGCATGGACTGATTGAGCGGAATAACTTAACTCTCTGTTATGCAATACTCATAGAGCTGTGGACGAGAAAGCAAGGTGGGGAATGAAGATGGGAACCAGATGCAGGATATGAGTGGATGTGAACAGTCAGGGATAGGACTTGCCCGAATAGGTTCTGAAGACTTCAAATTGGGGGTCATACCTGCCAGATGGTAGGTCATGCTTGCACTATCGGTGGTCATCACTATCAAATCACGATTGGTATGGTGACTTGCACGTGAAATTCTGTTTTGTTGCAGTTTCTCAGCAAGACTTTGCCTATCTCCTCTCATCTCCCTCCTGCTTGTTCTCAACTCTACCATCACCTAAGATGCTGAAGTTTAGTCATCCCACTCTCTCTCTCTCAATCCGCTGTGTGTGGGTTGATACTGAGTGCAGCAAATGCGTAATGATGTATTTACCTAGTGCTGCATACATTGAGCACTGCATGCACTGAGTGTGGCATACACCGAATACTGCATATGCTAAATGCTGCATATACTGAGTACTGCACACACTCAGTACTGCGTGCCCCGAGTACTGCATCCACTGAATACTGCATAAACCAAGTATTCCATAAACTCAGTACTGCATAAACCAAGTACTGCATATACTGAGTACTGCATAAACCAAGTAGTGCATAAACCAAGTACTGCATAAACCAAGTACTGCATAAACAAAGTACTACATACACTGAGTACTGGATACACAAAGTACTGCAGATACTGAGTACTACACATTACAAGTACTGCATATACTGCTCAATTCATACACTGATTGTTGCATTTTCCTAAGATCCACTGTCACCCACTTCCAGCCAGTTTCTCAGAGTGTATCTCTCATCCCTCATCTGTCATTACCTGTCTGTCATTGGTCATGTCTCAGAAGTTGCTTCGTACCGATCTCACTACATTTCCATGATCATCAGTTGTCAAATGGATAGAGTCTCACTTCCCATCAAGCCTCCCTCCGGAGCAACTGTGTCGAGATCAACCAATTCCAAGTACTCCTCCAATCTTGATTGAGTATGACCTACAAGTGCATCTCCACACTCACTCAATCATTGCCTTGTAGTGCATGTATATGTTCACCATATCCCAGCAACAGAGTGTATCTCCACACTTACCTGATTATGCGCTCCAAGTTTGAACCATCATGTCCTCCAAGTTCATCACCACACTTGCTCAATTATGGCCTCCAATTGTGGATAATCATAAACTCCACGTGCATCACCAAACTCCCTTGATCACATGATCCAAGCGCATGATTGATTTCAGTCAATCACCACCTCCAAATACTGCTCGAATATCGCTCTATCTCCGAGTGCAATTCCGTCTCAATGGTCCATCGGGCATGGCTTCTCAGACCATCTCTAAGTTTGCACGATCATAAACTCCATTTGAATCTCTTGGTTCACGCGGTGTGAGTCACCAGGTGCTCCTCTGGTTGCGCTTGAGTACCATCTGCATCCAGATTGACCATATATACATATATTGAGAGGCTTAGATAGATAATGCATTCCATATTATGGTGTTGCAACTCATGTAATTGAAACAGTCACCAATATGATTGATGCAATAGCTTGTCATTATGAAACCCTAAGAACGACTGATGTGAGAATTTTGCACCAAGTATATAGTCTCTCACAGAGCTGAGCAGTTTTCTCATCTCCTCTTGAAGTCTCCTATAAATCTGTATTGAAGTCCTAGCTGCTCAAAAACTTAACTATCCCAGCAGTCACACATCATAGAATCCTGAATGCACCCCCATACCTACAGGTGCTTTCAGGAGCACCTGTGAATACTCTTGCAGAGTTGGAAAGCACTTTGCTTAGTTCCAGGGGGTCCTGGAAGCAAATGGAAATCCCTGGGAGCACTGAGGAAGTTGACCGGAGTATCTTTGTAGTTTGTGTTGGCCTACAGGCAGATTCCCATTTTGCTGATGTAGTAGCCATTAGGGATAAGGTATTTGTGAGTGGCTTCAGATATTTCTGTTTCACTGGTATCAGCAGTGCCCATTTCCATTATATATCCTTCCTGGTGGAGAAGAGAATGAATTGTGAGTAGGTTGCTAATACTGAACTTCTTGGGATGAAGTAGGAAGAGGTGCATGTTGCTGTGGATGCGACTATGCTGATCCAGCAGGTATTTGAGTATACTTTCAGTATGTGTAAGGTAGATGGTAATCAATATGCTGTCAGTTACAGATTTGACCAAGCTAACTCAGTTGGCATAATTTTTGCATAGAGCAGCACACATTGCAAGCCACACCCTCAACAGGTCCTTGTATGTGTCACCAGTCAAGACTTTCACTAAGGCAAGTTTGTCTCCAAACTCGTATTTGTTAGAGAATCAAGGAAATGTTGAAAATCATTTATATATGAGATTCAAATCCTATTCTTGGCAACAAATATTTTTCAGAAAACCAACAACCAATTCCCTGGTGTGAACTACAATTCAGCCCTTCAGTACCCAGTTCACATGGTCAACAATCATGCAACTATGTATGTTACAACCTGAATGGGCAGCAGCAAAATTTGAACAGTCAGCAAGCTTTCTTGGCTATATCTCTTGCGCAGCCATTGTAATCAAATGGTGGTATCACTGCGGATGGTGGGGCATGGATATACAGGGGTTACCGGGCATGTCATTCAGGCATATCTTGCATCAAGGGCAATAACCATTGTCAACCTTGGATGTGGCAGATTCACTTGTATACACCGCAAGAAATGACACAATTCAGAGAAGTGCTAGATTGGTCTAACCATCTCTATACTTAACCACTATTCAGCTTGTTGTGAGCTCTTCTAGTGTGCAGAATATCCTTGGAATTGATTAATGATATAGGAACCTATTGGTGGGGTTTTTTTTTCTATTTAGGAATTTCAGGAAAAAAACAAATAAGTGTTAATTAATTGAACTCAAGGCAAGGGTTCTTCACATTGGAGTTGTTGCTAATACTAAGACACACCAACCAAGTCATTGCTCACTACTCTGCCTATAAAGCATGTTGATTGTCAACGTGGAGTATGGCAGAGACAATTGATGATTCATTGGGTGATAATTCCTAGGTTGTTATCACAAGGAGCAGCGAGGTTCTATCAAAGAGAAACATCTGGTCAACACTGGAGCTGATGGCACTCTGGACATTCTATCTACTCAGATGCAATCAGACTCTGACATAGTATATTCAAAACAATCTTGAATGGATTACCTTATATGTTCTCTGACACCCTCTCTCTGACAATATTACTCTGAGGCTCTCTGCTTTACACTCTGCCATGCTCTCTAAAATGCTCTTCGACATGATCTCTGATGCTTTCCCTTGATCATGCTCTCTCTATCATGCTCTAACTGACGTGCTCTCCAGGATATGCACTCTCTGACGAAATCACACTGACATAATCTCTCTGATACTCTAACTCATCCCAATGCAATCCTAATCGGACAAGATACAAACTCTCCAAAAACACCACAATAGTTGCCTGAACTTTGTACCACAAATCTGATTCCCACATCTCAGTGGATACATGTTTGCCACGGGAATCCATTTGTTTGATCTGGGTGGATCTTTAATTGCAGTTAAACAGAAGATGTGATATGATATGTCGAGCTTCCGCCGTAGGATTCTGATACCAGAACACTATAGCATTTCCTTCAATCTCAGTATAACTCTCCTCCCCTCCACAAGGATTACCATCGATTTCCACTATGATTGTAAAGACTTGCCCACTCTGGCAAAGGACTGTTGGCTTCATGTCAGTTGGAATCAGTCTTTATTTACGGATGCTATTGAGTTCAGTTTTACCATGTTCCTATCCCCCGTAGAATGACAAACATGTCATTGTTGAGGTTTGGCAAATGCAGCTAGGGGTTCCCAGTGTTCATCCTCAACAGACTGAACACCTAACCTGCCTATGAGGGCTTCTGTACTGGAGAATATCTCCCTCTGAGGTTGCCAGCTTTGTATATTGTTGTCAAATTGGACAATGTCATTGGCTGGTTCATGGTCTATCCTGTCAAATGTGGAATGATTGTGACAATTTGGGTGAACACCCATACTTGTTAAATGGCAGTGAATAGTGAACCACTTTGTCAGCAAATGATCCAGCCACATGAAATTCAAATAAAGGGCTGCATTATTAAGTATGAAGCAGCTTTGATAGAGTGCCATCTACCCCTGGAAACGATTTGAGTACACTTCTGTCACATGACTCAATGCTGTTTATTCAGCCTACCCAAACTGTACTTGGATACTAGCCTAGCCTTGTAACATTGTTGAACCACACACTATGTATAGGCTTACGGTATACATTCTTCAACCCATGGATTTCTTTCTCTGCAATACAGTTAAAATCTTCTCGTAAGTCCCATTTTTGGCTTCGCTTGTTGACACTGTGTGAGATGATAATTCAGCTGTATTCCAATTCACATTTCGACACTACCTGACCCCTGAGTTCTATCCAAACCTCGTTGTGTTCTGCCTTCCCATAAACCACAGTTATTGTTGCATTTATCTATTTGACCATCTTCAACCAGCTGGGATTTGGTATTTTCCAACTCTCTCCCCATGAATCTGCAGTGCTTTCCCAACTGACTCAACTTCCATAATTGGATCGCTGCAATATTGGGTTTGAAGCAGTCATCCTGTCAAGCTTGTGTCTGAGCACATCTTGTACTAGTTGCTATTTTACACATACAGTCCTCACCAATTGACTCAAATTTATCAACATTAACTTGCACACAGAGATGCTGTAAGCAGCCAATTCACATTCACTCCAGGACTTGCAGCAGTCTAGGGATGGCCTACTAATCATCACAATTTCACTATCCCTTCTTACACGAGTATCAAATTGTACACCTACAGCAAGATTCAACAATGGTGTATTGCCAGGTAAGTAAATCAGACTCGCAAATTGAATCTTTGATATCAAATGTCTATCATTCAGTTGCTGACATTTAGTCTCTCACATTGGGTTTCTGACAACAAGTCTCTAACATCAAGTCAGTGACATCAGATCTCTGACATCAACCATCTGTCATTCACTAACATTAACCTGACAAATTGGTTTTTACTGCCATCTGTGAGAAGCTGGCTGAACACTCTCAGGATGTCCTGGGAGTTACACTGGACACAAAGTAAAATGATGAGGATGATCTTTCAATGCACACTCTCATCACATGCTTTCTAAAAAGAGTCACCTGGTGGGCTATAACCACACCCAAGAAAGCACTAACAAGCCCTGTCAGATTGTTGAAGACTACAAGAAGCCCCACCACAATGCCAAAACAACAAGAAGCCCTGCACCAAAGATTACATCAGCTCCTTTATTAGCCCCATTCTAGGTACCTGCCACTACACTTATCTATCACACTTCAGATATTCCTATTAGTGGTACTAAACCCAACATTTCACATTCGACCATTCTGCAACCCGGAGGAGACATGCTTGTACATGGTAGGGGAACAATTTACCAATCCACTAGATAATTACAGATACTGTACATGCTACCATTTTCTACAGTTTGAGCAGATATGGCAGTTTCAGGTCATTCTCAGACAGAATAGTTCAAACCTTCTCATATCAAACATGCTCGCTGAAAGCTCCAGTGTCGCAGTTTCAGATGGCAAGATGTGCCCGATCCCACCGCCAGATGACTTGTTGATCTCAACAGCCAGTGACCGAAACCTGGTACAACCAGCTCACCAGCTCACTCTTTTGTGGGAGGAATCTTGCCAGGAAACCAAAACCAAAATACCACCAAAGACTATATAAAACGTTTTACCATATTAGTGGAAGATGATTACTTGGTAGATATTGTGGAAGAGTTCCAAAGACCTTGAGTTCTGGCAGAATTCACCAGAATTGAAATCCAGCCCAGTGTTAAGATAAACTTGTGGCATGGATAACTGTACAATATAATCTACCAATCTTCTTGCAGGCTGCTGACTCCTATTTCAGCTGCACAACATCCACCCATTGTGACAGTCCATTGTGGAGATTTGGACCAATGGACAGTCCATTGGATGAACCAAGCTGGGAGAACTGTCTGACCTTTACTGAAAGTGTCAAGAATCAGATAGTGATATTCATTTACAATATCATGACTGATATGGTGAATAACACTCACAATGAAATTGAATATATTCGGATTATCCCTCTCCACATGGTCTGAAAATTGGGCATTATGGTCAAACAGGATGACGAGGATTGCCAACTGTTACTTATGGACATTCTAGACAGTTCCAGAAATGAAATTAGTGTGGATGAATTTGTTAATATGCAGCTGACAAACCAGCAGATGCAGGGAAGGAAACAGATGAAAGAGCAAGTGGGGTTGCTGGAGGACCAGTGCAGTTCTGACCCAGGGATCCTGCTGATTACTAACAATGCATCACTGAGAACATTCAACAACTAGACAGCCCATTGAAAGAAACACCAATGCAACATTCAATGCTTGACTGACTTCAATCACAATGACACTGACTTCAGCAACCTGCACCTAACTGAATAGGTGGCAGCAAATGACACCAAAGAGCAAGCGCAGCTGGAGAAGCAGGTGGAAAATGTCAAAGTGGACTTGTCAGTTACTATCCTTGTCAGAGTGGTCACTGTCAGAGCAATATGGCTTCTGTTAGAGCTCAGCTGCTGTCAGATCTACTGTCAGAACTCAGAGCTCAGCTGCTGTCAGAGCTCAGCCACTATCACAGCTGCTGTAATAGCTGCGGTCACAGCTGGTGTCAGAGCTCAGCCACTGCCAGAGCTTCTGTTTGAGTATAAGATTGAAGCCAATTTAGATTCCTAAATTAGCAGAGCTGGTACATCATCAAAATGTAAAATGGTTCAGAAGTCATAACTCAATGACTCAGCTGTTCTGAACAGCGACCCCGATCCTTCCAGAAGCTCCCAGAAGCTCCCGAACAGGCTGAATGCAAAACGATGTGCCTCTCAGATGCTCTGAGAGTACTTTCAGGTGCTCCTCAACGCTCCTGACATAGGGGAACGGAATACAAGAATATTCTAAAGAGTATGAAGTCGTCTTCAGAATGCTATAAAATCATACCTTTAAGGTGGTAAAATTTCGGAGCTGCTGGGACTACAACACTCATCTCCAAGACGATTCCGGTGCACCTGGAGCCAGGCTCTCCTGGAGTGATAATATATAATGTCTATATCGAATAGTACAATTCGATAAACTATCTCACAGCTACACACCTGATTCAGGCATTCTAATCTAATCAATATACAGTCCAGTAGGTATCTAAATCAACATGATTATTTACAAGCCACATGCTATCGATGCCGCCCGATGCAGCATTCTCCCGCACCAAATGTGCCGGTCCCACTTGTGCTCCAACGGGTACAATATGCATCTTATTCGTTAGTTTGACAACCCGGATGAACCTGTCAACACAATCAGCCCAACCATGAAGATCTTTGAACTTTGTTGGAATCACCACTGCGTATTCTTGAGGTTGAGGACGTAATATCCATTGTTGAGTTGTCTGGCACCACTTGAAAAAGGTCGATAATGCTTTCCCGGCTGGCAGGCGCTCCTGAAATTGGAGGATCTGATTTAGTGGAGTCCAGCTGAGGTATAGTACCTGAAAAAGAAGGAACTCGTCCTTGGAAAGTGTTATCGAGGTCATTCTCTTCACTTTGCGTATACTGGACCCAGATGTTATGAGATTCAGGCATGATCCCTTGGTTGGCATTGGTATAATCTACCTTGCAATCAAGTCCCAGACGCTCAACAGAAGTAGGGTTGTGAAATGGTTGACGGTAATACAACAGCCCATTCTGGAGTTTATTGAATATACTGTCAAGGAGTACATTCTGATCGTATCCGAGCACGAGTCCACTAACTTCGTGTCCCCAGTCCTCTTCAATTTTTGCGCGGAATAGCTGTCCAAAGTTGGGAACTCCGAAGTCTTCTGATGCATCTCTGAGTGAGGTTAATTTGATACTTCTGCACACTCCGCGGACATGGGTTTCTCTCAAATGATATCACTGCTGTGATACAGGGCGGATAATGGGCTCATCCTCAATTGTTTGGAGACGTAAAAGATGGGCTCTGCGTGTACTTCGCCGCTTATCGGTAGCGGACAGTAGATTGAAAACTTTTTCTGAGTCAATATCGTACCAGCCTTGGAGTGCAAGATATGATAGTGTCTCCTCCATATAGTCAAGACCGGTACACCGGTCATTGTGCTTGAGCATCTGTCGAATGTAATTGACTTTGTTGGTAG
>Ga0307515_10021542_pt1 | contig 11420 bp, 13 predicted proteins | sample 17_EM_MG_FD_194513 | JGI IMG/M metagenome (GOLD analysis project Ga0307515, IMG submission 194513) | Populus trichocarpa ectomycorrhiza microbial communities from riparian zone in the Pacific Northwest, United States - 17_EM | ecosystem: Host-associated > Plants > Roots > Unclassified | place... | reverse complement strand
TCCTGAAAACCAAGCCAAATTTTCCTTTGACTGGAAAATGTTTTCCGTTGACCAACTTTTCTAATGGCAAACAAACACAGGAAAGTTTGGAAAGTGGTTTCCCAGAAACCACTTTCCGGAAAACAAACACAGCCAAAAGGGAAAATATTTTCCTGGAAACCAAACCAAATTTTTCTTTGACTGGAAAGTGTTTTCCGTTGACCGGAAAGTATTTCCGGTGACTGGAAAGTGTTTTCCGTTGACCAGAAAATGTTTTCTGTTGACCAGCTTTCCTAATGACAAACAAACACAAGAAAGTTTGGAAAGTGGTTTCCCGGAAAGTGAATTCCGGAAAACAAACATGTCCAGAAACCAAAGCTACCGCAATCAAATACGTTGCTTTTCAACTGTAGAAGTGGCCTTCCCTAAACCTGAGATTCACTCCGTCACTCTCTAAAATTCACCTCACAGAAGCAGCAAATCAAGCAACAATTGCATGTTAATGCTCAAAAAATCATTAACTTTCATTAATATAACACACAACAAAACTCATGTTTCTTATTTCCTTCCTCTTCGAGTACTTTTAACATGCCATGCCATGTCTTTCTTCCCCAATAAAGAATGAATCATTGTTACAAAAAGCAAACAATCTAGTCACAAGTTATCGTGCCAGCTCAGAGCACTCAGCAACCCTAGGCAAATCATTTCTAAGGGGAATTTGTGCGCCCTATTTCATCGTCTGTTCCAACTCTATACACCTATGATCTACCCTCTCTAATGTTACAGCCAACCTCCACAGGCTTGAACTAAACTCCTCGGCCCAGATAATACCCCGCGTTCCTGGTTGTACGAATATATTGTTGAGGGCGGCACAAGTTTTTCCTTACTATGTTATCAATGTAAATCACCTTGGCTACAAGGATGTCCGTGTCAGAAAATCATTAACAGCCAGGTTAGCGTCTCCATGGGCCACAGCATCTTCAGGTTCTGGCATATATAGACTGGAAGATGAAGCCTGCACATCAAGCACCCAACATTTAGTCATAATGAAACCAAAAATACATAAAACAAGCATCCATAAGCTTGTGAGTAATGCTTCGTATAATGAATTATTCTTAATGAATTCAACACGAATGCAAACAATGGCATTGGTGGTAATTTAATGCAACTTTTTGGCCATTTATTTTGCGTGTTCTGTTGAATTCGTTTAAAAAATTTTGTTATACAAAACATTAGTCTAAGCTTGTATTGTGTTTGGTTCATTTAGTTGCAAACCAGAGACAGCTAAACAGAAAAAATGCAAAGGGAATGCACTGGATTATTTTTTTAGTGTAAATTTCATAAAATTACTTGAAGATTAATGAGATTACAGTTTAAAAAATAGCAGTCTGCAATGCTGTGATGTAATAGGGTTCCAGATAGGTTCCATTGATCCAGAAGGGTTCCATTGATCCAGAAGGGTTCCATTGATGCAGATCAAGACCTAATCTATTCCTACAAATGGCTCCCCAGACAGAGTAGAAATATGTCATTGCTTAAACCCAAGGGAATCCTGGAATTTAACTGTTTTTCCACTGGACAAGGGATGGAAATCCAGTAGCATCTAAGGCTCAGTGCCATAGCAATACTTAGGCACAAAGTAAGTGTTATATGTTCTTGTGAAAATTTATAGTTAAATTGAAGATACCTTTGTATCAAGCTGCATCTCTCCATTGTTATCTGTGGTAAGGCAAGCACCGTGGGCCTTCATCCATTCCACACACTCCTCTAATCCTGACCCATCTGAGTCCTTCTCATCATTCCCATCACTCGCACTAGAGAAGCCCAGAACCTGTGCAATGTAAGAAACTGGTATTGTAGGGCGATATGACCAGGACATGCAACTCACAGCCTTGTACCGCATCTTTTCAACATAGAGATCTGTGAGAGGACAAACATTCTTGTCAATAATGGATTGCCAAAGTGAAATTTCAAAAAGAGGAGAGTTTCTAATGCCCACCCATAAGGCAAGTGTTCAAGTTAGGCGCCTCCTTGTAAAGTCTGAAGAACATTACATAGTTTCCTGAAGTGACAGCTGCACGAACTGCAAGAGCATGTTTAACAGCTTTATCCTTCTTTGTTCCCTCGGTTAATCTGGAAAATCAAAACACTAGTGTTAAATTGTAGCAAAATCATTTTGTATCGTAACAAATGAATGCAGACTGATCTACATTGATTATCCTAGGAGTCAGCAGGTGAAAATTAAACCTTGCATGCACTTTACACATTAAAAACCCAAAGTATGCAACAAAAAGACAATTCAATACGTAGAGCATCAGTGTAATCAAACTCTAATACAGCAAATGTCCAATATCGAGCATCAGCATAACCAAACTCTAATTGAGTGAATGTCACTAACCTTGACATCGATGATACAAGATCTCTATTGTTATTCGAGTGCAATATAACACACAGTAAGTTATAAGCTGCAAACTCCATATGACGTCCTTCAATTCCTTCAGCATAGAGGGTTTTCAACTGGGATTGACACTGAAACAAAATAGAGAAAGCAAAAAATTATAAGCAGCTACAATAATCACAATCATCATATTCTATAAATAATTTATCACAATATTGGAGAGGCAACTGCTTCATTGATTCTGATATCTTTCTGTTTTTTGAAATTTGAATTTCAAGCAATGAAATACACATTACTTCAGATTCAAACTCCAATAAAGCACAAGCTTCTACAATGTAGGAAACTTGACATGCACTGGCAAGAAAGAAAGCACTAATACATGGATACCATGTCAGAGTAGAAGTTCCAAAACAATACTTGTAACCGAGAATAAATTAAGGCAAAGGAGTCTGAATATGTCCACAATGGTACATTACATTGATGATGACAGAACATATACAACAAAAGGCTGCATGCTAGATAAAAGCTTTAAGGCTCCATTTTCCTACGAGTTTTCAAATCATCCAGCCACAACTAACGTGACTAAACATCATTTTTCCAGCTACAGAATTTTTATGGCCTCAGATATAATGCATCAGCACAATTATTAGCATGCAGACTGTTCTGCCAGGTGCAATGTCTTATTGGAAATGGTTCAACTGATTACTCAGAATAAGAATGTGTGAATGGAAAATCACTTCTAGTCTCAGGAAGAAAAACCTGGATGAATGAGCAATGCAACAAATTTTCAAAAGGAGTTTGACTAAAGTCCAGCCAACACAATGAACTAGAGAAAAATAACATGGTTTATGGTCATGTTAATAGCCCCACCAACCTGATTATACTCGGGCAAGTCCCCTGCTTCCAGTGCTAATCGAGCATGCGTTTCATACACCTGAATATACACAACAACAAAACTACATAGACTCAAAACAAAAGAACAAGAAATTTTCATGTCGCATGGTAAAATAGGTATCACACACACCTTAACTGTCAGCTGATTCTGTATTCGTTGTACAGTTAGATCTTGACGAATAGATTTTAATTGATCGCATTTATAAAGGTAGTTCTTTTGAGAATTCTGAACCATAAGCAGAGCCTTTTCTAGCACTTCTTCTGGTCTCACCTGCAAAGCAGTACAGATTCAGACCAAACAAATCACATTATATATTTGTGTATAACTCATCTTTTGCTTGGGAAGTGAGAGGAAAATAAATGAAAGGAAAAATGTGAGAAAAGTCTTCCAATTAGGAAATAAGATGGGGAGAAGTAGCATCTCATGAAAAAAAAAGTAACAGCAGCAAAGTAATCCACCCAAAACACCAAAATTAAATTTCCAATTTTACCCTTGATTTTGAATTTAAAACAGCATCTCATAAAAAAAGGGAAGTAAATGGCAGAAAAATTAAATTTCTAATTTTAACCTTGATTTTGAATTTAAAGTAGCATCTTATGAAAAAAAAAAAAAAGTAAACAGCAGCATTCCCACCCAAAACACCAAAAAAAAAAAATCTCCTTCCCTTTCTTCTTCTTACCAAACAAGGGAAAATAAATTCTCCCTTTCATCCGTCCTATTGTCCTCTCTTCCAAAAAAAACGAGATCAAAATATTTTCCTCATCTATTGTCTTTTCCATTATTTTCCTTCCTCTCTAAAAAAATTAAAAAGTCAACTTTTGTTCATTTATGGATGCAAAATGATAAAAATGACATTAAGATGTTAGATAGTTACAGTGGAGGGATCAGGTGCAGAAGTAAGGCGCAGATAACGTTTCTCAATTTCTTGGCAGGTACCCTTGACAGTTAGTGCATCCCAATCAATGTCTTCAACAGCTTTGCTTCCACTGTCATCAAAGCTTTTGCTAAGCATCGATGCACTTGCCCGCCGACTGTACAAGTTCCCAGCACCAGCATTTTTTGGTTTGAAATAATTAACTTCAGTTCGATATCCTTGTCCCTTTTCAAATCTCTTAGAGCGACTCTCACGTCTCTTTTTTTCCTCTGGTGTATTGGCAATTGATATTGCACTAGAATAATAAGCAGTTAAACCTTGCTCCTTATCACTGTCACTTGATGCATCGTTATAAGCAGCATCCAAACCATCAGCAAGATGTTGCCTCTTAACTGGCCTCTGATTATTTTTGCTTGGACGTTTCTGCTCCGATAAAGAAAACTTCACATTATTCACAGCATTCTCCTTGCTCTCGGAATTCACACTAGGAGCCTGTATAGTTAAACAGGTTAATAAATGATCTAAACAAGATGCAGAGAGCACTTCCAAACTCAAAATACAGGAGCCAACAATGACTCCCAAGAAATTAATATGTAATGAGAGGAGGGAGAAAAGATGAGAGCAACAAGATATACCTTTCTGTCCCAACCACCATATTTTACAATATCATTACTGGTGGAAACAGATTTGTCTACTGATTTCTCTTCTGGTAAAGGCTCCCACCTACTTTTAGATCGTCTGCTTGGACTCCTTTTATACTTCGGTACTGAAGAAACAGGAGTGGAATATTGTGAACTCCTGCAACCATAAAAGTTCAACAAATGTTTATTGTTGGATTCAAAGAAATTTTATATCCACCTATAGTTGCTAAAAGGTCAAATATAAGCTAGATTACAAGAATTATTTGAGCCATGATAGTAAGAGGAGAGAGTGGCTGAAAGGTTACATACTCCACATTGACAGCCTCAGAATTTGGTATTGCAAAAAGAGGCTCCGCATCCCAGTCTAGAGTGTTAAGTGTACCATTGGCAGTTGCCTTCGTGATGATCTGGAAAAAAAGGAGAAAAAAACTTGATATACATGCTACCAAAAATCAGAACAAATTAACATAAGTGAAACCATGGCAATTTAAAAAACTCCAGGAACACCATGTTACTAAATCTCAATAAGAAAGAAGACCATACAGAACATGAAATCTCAATCTCAGCAGATATAGCCTCAAATAGCTTAGAGATCAAATCCTGTGGTGCCTTTCTGAATTTGGATGATTAGAACAAAACTGAACTGAACAAACAATTGACAGAGATGCAAGGTAATTGGCAGAAATAGTTTAAGACTTCGGGAGTTAGTTGCAGAGACTCCCAAAATAGTGTATCAGACTTCATGCCAGAGTCTTAGATGGATAAGAAAAGGCACCTACATTTAGTTTCACTATTCCAAAATCTTATGAATTCTTTATATTTACTAGATTTCAGTGATTTCTTTGAATCTCTTGCTGCTATCTCACTTATCACAACACTCATCAGCCAAGACATGGGCAGATCATAGAAGAAGAGGCAGCCCACTAAAATATGAAAATTCTATCAAATTTCTACCTTGCAACAAGATGTAGCCGCTCTAGTTCATCTTAATATATCAATTCTAGTTTTAGCATCAAGAATGATAACTTCTTTGTTGCTGCCCATATGCATTAAATAACATATTTTTAGACCATGTTAAACAGGATGTTGACAATCTATTTGTTACATGTCAGAACAAATGGATTCTAGAAGTTATAATCAATTCCAAGCTTAAAACCATGCAAAAGGGGAAAAAATAAAGCGAAAAAAGGAAAATGAGCATATGATGTTGCACACTTTGAAGGCAACAAATGATGCCAGAATAGCTTATAGACTGCAACTCACCTCCTTCATGATAGCCTGACAAGCTACCCTTTGTGTGTCATCTTTACAGAGATCGAAAGCCCTTTCAACATAATGACACAGTGACTTGGGGAACATTCCAGGCTGCAAGAAGCAAGAAAGTTATTAATGCTGCATAAAAACAAAATTCAGATGATATTTTTAATGAAACAGTGAAAGATAAAAGACAATTTGTGAAAAAAGAAAACTTTCTTGTAAGAGTTCCTCTTTTTTCTTTTTTTTTTTGGGATAAGCAAAACCTCATCTAAGGAACACCGATGTGGTACAATCCAGAAGTTGGAAATTGTCCGCCCCCCTAACCCCCCCAAAAAATAATTAATAAAAAAAAAATCTGTCACCACCTACAGACAAAAAAAAAACCTTGAACAACATCAAAATATCATGCTTTATACCAAAAGCATATAGATTTAGCCTGACTATGGAATGTAAACAGAGAAAGGGAACTTCTCTCCCTCAAAAGTCCTATACTTCCTCCATGCTAGACAAAAAATGATTAGAGCAATTAAGGCATGAATTTTTCTGTTATCTGTATAGAAGCATATAGCCATATGCCACTCCAACCCACAACCCCCTCTTCAATCAACCCTACTCATCTACAACTTCAGGTCAAAAACCACCCATCACTTCTTTCTCATCAATGCTGCTTGCATAGATATTCAAGGATTCTTTTTAAACATCACATCTATGAATACAGCCCAACCTTTTCACATAACCTAAGTCTTTAGCTTAGAAACAACAAAAGAATTGGTAAAACCCTCCACACTAAGTTACATGCTATCAAAACAAAAGGGATCTGGCAAATCTTCTAACATCTAGAATACCAGGGTCATAATTCGAAATTGTTCTGCCAAAAAGAACTAGAGATTTATATGTAAATTAAAACAACTTCAGACTTTGAAAGACTTTTTGGTGGGTACCTCAAAGACAAATTATGTGTGGAAACATTAACTTTTAGAAGGACAAGTCGATAAGAAACCAATATCACCTTAAGCATGGAAATAGTTGTGTCATTGGACAACACTTTGTTGTTTGGCTTTGGCATTGACACACTAATATAAGCAGGTTTTGCTGCTGCATTGGTCACAGAGCCATCCTTATCGGTTTTCGATAAGCCCAAAGCTAAATTTGAAGCAATTCTAGGATTTGTTGGAATCTGCATCATGTTTACCCTTCGAGTATCTAAAGATGGAGCATTTGGCAGAGGTGATTGATAACTCTGGGTCACCTGATGAGCAGCAGGAAATTGTGAATTAAGACCTTGATGAGCAGTCTGTTGTTGTTCCTGAAAATTATCATATGAAGCTTTTGAATCAAGAGAATATTGAAAGTGTGGTTGCGTAGGACTAGCATGGTGAATTTGAAAACTTGGAGCCCCTTGTTTCCAGCCATCATGAGCACTACTGATAGTTGCACTGGTCTGACAAGAAAACCAGAAAAGACAACATTAACTTGAGTAACTAAGCTTTTGTTGTGAAATGATTAACTAATCCAGCACAATTAATACATGTAATATGCTGCAAACCCCAACAAAGTCAAACGAGGATCTCACATATATATCGCAGCTATAATCACAAAACTGGACAAGCAATTGAGGATCAAACATTAAAACATTTTCGAGAAATAGAACACATATATAGAAATGAGCCACATAGTAAATCCCAATAAAATCAAATGAAGATCTCATGTATAGTCAAATATGCTGCAAACCCCAACAAAGTCAAATGAGGATCTCACATATATATATTGGAACTATAATCCCAAATCTGGACAAGCAATTGGGGATCAAACATTAAAACATTCTCGAGAATGAGAAGGAACACATATATAGAAACGAGCCACATAGTAACAAGAGCTGTAACATGTCTGGACAAGTAATCTCTAGCAGATGCATCATATTGACAAATTAAAAGCATCCATGCTATTATTGATAGGAAATAATATCAGAATCAATTAAGCATATGATTACAGTCCAGAAACCAGTTATGAATCCTTATCACAATCATAGTATCATGTTATGACAGAAACCTGAAAATACCTTTTCCTTTAATACCCATGCCTTGTGAATTAACATCAACTTTGGACATAATTTTAAAATACATATTTTAAATTGATAAAAGTAAAAAAAAACACACCATAGAATAACAAAACTCTACAAGTCTTTCCTGTTTTAAGATGATGCATATGAATTATGATGCAGCTAGACTGGTGGACATTTTCGATATCTGTTTTTTTTCTCTCTCAAATAATTGTGGCATGTTAACTATTGATGTATTTAAAGAAACTGATGAAGAGAGAGCTTGAAAGTATTATGAAAGTGAAATTTGCAGTTCCTGAAAATATCACAATCGCAGTATCATGTTATGACAGAATCCTGAAAGAATCTGTCACAAAAATGTTTTCCTACGCCTTCTGAATTAAAACCAAATCAGGACATAATTTTAAAATACATTTTAAATTGAGGAAAAAAAAAACATAGAATAATGAAACTTCACAAGTCTCTTGCAGTTCAGCATCCCTTAAAACTCCAGTCTCGAGCAATTCAGCATCCCTTAAAACCCCAACATTTCTCAAGAATGACAAATTTCACTTTCATAAAACTTTCATGCTCTCTTTTCACCAGTTTCTTTAAAAACATCAAAAGATAACATGCTGCAGTTATTTGCGGAGAGAGAGAAAAGACAGATGTCTAGAACATGTCCACCAGTCCACATCACATGCATCATCTTATAACAGAAGAATCTTAATTATGCACGTATCATTTTACATTACAAGGGAAGCAATAGTTGTGTTTGAATAGAGCACTTCAAAACTTTTTTTCCAGCCCACTCTGTAATTTGAGAACCTACAGGAGGCTTTTCTTTAAATATTCAAGTGGAAAAATCATTCCTATTGGTTCATAAACAAATTTAAATAACATAAATTGATCGTGCCAAGGATGGGGTATGCATAGATCACAAGATCACCAAACAGATGTTAAATGTGACCTTACCCATAAGACAACAATTCTCATGCAACAACAGCATCCTAAATACTCAAATATCAGATTCTAATCAAATCAAACCCAGGAAATTATAAACCAACCCCTCCCTGATATTCTTCAATCTAGTCCATGGTCCCTTATCTCAAGGACCCCCTCCCCACCCACCAGGCAGGACCTCAGATCACAATTTCAATAATAGAAAAGTAATTAAGCTTAAGCAAAGAAAAGGTCAAATCAAAAGCTGATCATGAAATAATGGTAGGAGTAAGGAGAAAAATAAGAACAGGGACATGCATAGATATCTTCATGGTAGCAATTTGCTCTTGCTAGCTCCGAGATAATGTACCTGCAAAGAAGGCAAATCAGAAGACGCAGATTCAGTCCTCTGAGATGTCGGGGTGAAAGATGAGGGAGGCTGGGTGCTGGAAGTAGGATACACACCAGACACGGCACTTCCCTGGTTAGATGTGCTAGCAGCAGACAGGTGTTCTGTCCCGGGAGCACAAATAACTTCTGTTTGACTGTAATAATCAGCCCATTGCTTGTAGTGCTGCTCATTGTTCATTGATGTTGAAGCTGCAGTACCGGAACTATAAGCACTTGTTGTGTCTGGAGCATAGGTTGAATACTGTTGAGATGTATAATTTGCATAATTGGGATCGTTCCACAAGGTAGTATGATTATTGTATCCACTGCTTGGGTAACCTCCAGCTGTCTGATAATCACCAGGATTGTAGTAAGTGGTTGAATAACTTGTTGTCCCAGTATAAGACCCTGTATTCTGAAATGAGGAAAGAGGCTGATAAGGAGCACCTGTGTTTTGATATGCTCCTACAGTCGACGAGTAAGAATGGCTAGGTTGTTGCTGCTGAGAGTATGAATGGCTAGGTTGCTGCTGCTGAGAGTATGAATGGCTAGGTTGTTGCTGCTGAGAGTATGAATGGCTAGGTTGCTGCTGAGAGTATGAATGGTTTGGTTGTTGCTGAGAGTATGAATGGTTGGTTTGCTGCTGATAACCATTATTATAGTAACTTGTTGAATATCCAGTGCTTCCATATGGATCTGTAGGGTTGTATGCTGCATAACTACTGTAATCTTGTTGCACTCCATTTGTTGTTCCTTGAGTCGATGAACTAGAAAGGGATGTCGTGCTCAAACTATCTTGAGCATTTCTTGCAGGCTGCTGTGTTTGCTGATCATGGTGATAACTGGAATTTGAAAGGATTCCATTCTCTGTGGAGTGATTATCCACTCTATGCGTGGTCCATGGTGCAGTTTCAGATCCATTAACTGAGGGAATATAAGATTTCTTCCCTTGGTTCGCATCAACAACATATCGACCCTAAAACAGCAGCAAATAAAAATTATGCTCTGACAAAGACGTCATAAATCACAAATTTTACAAGAATCATCGAAACACACCAGTTTGGAAATTTGAACTAAACTAGCTTTCCATACACACAATCATATCAACATCAGGATCGCATGTACACTTTTGTTCAATCTTCTACTAATGTGCTACTAAAAAACAAAGATTAACAAAAAACTCCCAACTGACACTAAATTTCCTCTAAACAACATGGTAACGCTAAACCTAATTCATTGGAATAAATATAATTTACTCTGGTCCACCATTAACAATAATTCATATCAAATAAGTTCAAAAATTAACTCAAAAATTTGCCAGTAATATTTATCAATTTAATACAAAAAAAAGTCAAATCAACGTCGGACATTACTTCGTTAAGTATAAACTAAAGCTAATGCCAGAGAATCCAAATCTGTGAAACTTACCTCGAGTAAATTAGGGTCCACCGAAGCTATGGTTTGCGCATTGACTCCTTGATTCATCATCATCATCTACTCAGCATCCTAAATTAAACGTATTAGGATCAAATTAAGCTTGAAAAACAAAATTTAGAATTCCACAAAACCCTAATTTAGTAACAGTAAATTAAGAGAATAATCTAACCTTCGATAGATTAACACAAAGAAAGCGATTGAAGAGATAGAGAAAGCGAGAGGGAAGTAACAGAAAATCAATTGAGATCAGCAGAATCAAAAATAGCAAAAAAAATAAAAATAATTCTGTATGTGTAAATATTACAACAAAAATTAGTAGGAGAAAAAAACGTTCGATAAGTTGGATATAGGAGGAGATAAAAAGAATTATATATATATATTAGAGAGGGACTGGGAGAGAGGCGGATTCAAGTAAGGAGGTGTCAATGATTGATAGGCCGTGTTTGGGTCCGTGCGTAATGTAGTTGATGGCGGTACAGGAAGTTATAATCCTTTTGGATTTTCTGAGGTTAAGTCGGATTATAATTTATTTAGTGCTATGTCAATTATAAGAATTGCAACTTGACATT
>Ga0307515_10021541_pt1 | contig 11420 bp, 7 predicted proteins | sample 17_EM_MG_FD_194513 | JGI IMG/M metagenome (GOLD analysis project Ga0307515, IMG submission 194513) | Populus trichocarpa ectomycorrhiza microbial communities from riparian zone in the Pacific Northwest, United States - 17_EM | ecosystem: Host-associated > Plants > Roots > Unclassified | place... | reverse complement strand
TAGACGGTAGCCCGTATAAATTTAGAAAAGGCCTAAAAATTAATAAAATAGTAGGTAAATAAGTATAGGCGTAAGCCTGACTTTACTGTAGGTAATATAGTCTGGGTTATAATAAAGAACTAGAAGATGGAACGGCTAAGTTATAAGCTCGATTATTAGATAGTAGGACTATATAAGGTCCTTAAGAAAATAGGTAACTTATATAAAGTAGAGCTTTTAGATTTAATTAAGGTTCACCCTATCTTTTTACCGGATAAGCTACGGAAGGCAGTAAATAACCTATTACCTAAATAAAAGAACGAACCCCCCCTACTAATTTAAGTCAATGGCGATAATAAATAGGAAATTAAAGAGATACTGGCCTATAAGCTAGTAAGGAAAACGCTAAAGTACCGCGTTAGTTAGAAAGGCTATAACCTAAATCCTACCTAGTACCCTATATAGAACTTTATTAGTAGTCCCTATAAGCTTTAAAAATTCTATAGCTATTACCCTAATAAACTAGAACCCCTAAAGTACCTAGATAAGTAAATAAAGTATTAATATAATAAAAATAATAAGTTACTAGAAGAATATAAGAATAAAGACGCCCTATAAAAGTAATATAAATATATAAAGCCTAAGGATAGGCTTTACTAAGGGGGGAGGTAATATTACAGCACTGGCAGAAAATGGTAAAACTTAGTTAGTAGAACTTAACAGAACTTTGTAGTCCTCTATACTGGCAAGTTGCTATAAATTGCCGTATATTGCGGTTATGTAACGCGAAGATCTTATAAAATATCGAGCGGCGCTACTCTTCTTCTCCTTTCCTTTCTCTAGCTTTAGACCCTCGTTTATAGACAATCCAATTGTATAGGCTTACTCGCCCTTCTTACCGTGCTCGTGCCTCGATTGCCTAAGTCGCTAACACTAATCTTACGGCACTTATAAATTTAAAAGGAAGTATAGTATAAGCGGTAGATAGGGTAAGATAAATAATTAGAACACTTCTTGTGGGAGTTTTAAAGCAGCACCTTAATGGTATTTTTCCTCCCGTTAATATAGTATAGGCGTACTACCTAAAGGTGTACACTCTGTATTACCACTTATGTTTACCTTAAAGGTTTTTTATACCTATATTATAGCGGTAGTCTATATAAACCTTAATTAGGACTATATTAGACGTTAATTAAGAATTAAGAATAATAAGAATAATAACTTTAACTAAGTAGTTTTAGTAGACGATTTTATACTTAGGGGTATCTTCTTAAGTAATAGTCTAATCTTTTACCTATTAGTTAAAGAGTATAACCTCTATATCGCCGCTATATAGGACCCTTACTACTACTGCTCTTAGTATATATACTTTAGTTAATATAAAGATCTATTTTAGTTCCGCTTCTATTATCTTTAGTATTCTAACCCTAACTATAGCTCTAATTAGTACTATACTAGGTATATGCTAAAGAGTTACTAGATAAGCACTTATAGTTATATTAGCCTATAATAACTTTACTACCTATACTGTTAGTATTCCCTATAATTTTATAGCGTCTTTAATACGTTTAAGTCTATTCTCTACCGCGTTTTAGTTTTTATTATACTTTATCTAAAGCTTCTAGCCGATTTAACCTGCTTATTATACTGCCGGCGCTACCCCTATATATAGGTATTTGTCCTTTTTCTTCCCTAGATCTTCCTTAATATCTTTTAGGAGGTCTATAGGATTTTACTATCTCTAGTTGCTGCTCTTTAGTTATTATAGTTGGGTCGCCCCCGCTTAGGTTTATTATAGTATCGCAATTTTCTATGCGGCGTTTACCCTTTAAGTCTACCACGACCCTCCTATGTCGCGCAGACCCACCGGCCGTGCTACATATATTGGTTCTAGGGCATAGTATGCCGTAGATTTAATTAGAAATGGTTATTTCTTTATTAGGGGATTGGTGGGCGTGTTCTGCTACTATAGCGGCTTTCTCTTTATTAAGTCTCTATATATATATATATATTAACTATTATTTATAAATATCTACTACATTATATTTTCTAAATCTACTTATATAAATGGCCAAAATCCACTAAAAAGCTTTGTAGAGCTTCAAATTTTTAATATAGTATTAAATCTTTTCTGGAATAACGCAATTAATCCGAAATCAAGACGATCAAAGCGATACACGATTTATTCCTCTTCGAAGACGATCCGTTCCGGTATAAAGCAGAAATAATTCGGAACGAGCCGTGTGCCGGCATGGGGCAGAACAGGAGGCTTAATAAAGCTCCAGTGGGAGAGTCGCATACAGGGAGGCTACGCGGCCGATTTAGGAATCACATAAAGACTGTTTAACATATATGGATTAATTGAATTAAGCTAAATATCAAGCCTTTCTGTAGCCTCGATCGTATGCAAGAGATTTGTGCCTAATATGTGTGAAATCTACGTACAATATATATCAAAAACCACTGCATTTTGCATTCCAATTCAGCTCTGTATACACCAAAAATCTGCCCAATATGCACGCAAAACTTGATCCAAAATGCATCAATTTCAGATGCATATTGTGGACCGTAGAGACCGTAGGGGGAGTCAATGAAGAGGAATTGAAACAGCAAAACATATTGTTGTTTGGTGACTTCTCCGCCTCCAGTCGTTATCAGTTTGTCATAAATTATCTACATGGTATTCCAGCGCCTTGTATATGTCTTGTGAAATTTATCTTTGGTAATTATATCTCTTTTAGTAACTCGCAAGCTCCGGTTTCCCGACCGGGTCGACCATTATCCGACAGATTGTTTGGGAGGCAACTGCGGGTCTTGACTGGTGGATAACCCATTGTTATTCGAAGTGAAGACTACAAGAACCGCTGCGTATCTACGATAATCAGTATGAGGAGCGCTAAGCACAATTCCAGAAAGAGAGAAAGACTTACGCAGCTCCGGAGAGGAAGACGTCCGAAGTCTTCGCTTTTGTAATAAAAGAAACCGCAAACACAAATATCCCTGCTGCGATTACAATCGTGACAAACCGACCTACCATTGTTGATAAACTATTTAACACAATAACCGGGACAAGTAGCACGAGTGTAGTGAACCAGGCCATTAAAGCTCGGCTCGCGCTCTGCAGCCCTGGACCAAAGAAGAATACGTGCTCATCAGCCGTCACCATCCGCTTCTTACTATTTAAGCCACAGAGACGCTAGCAGAAACAATGAGCAAGTTCAACTAAAACCTAGGAATTGGGGGAGCCGACGGCGCACTCACTATTCTCACTTTGTTATGGAACCATGCCAATAAGTCTTCAAGAAACCATCCAACGCGCTCCATAGCGCCGTCGTTACAGCTAACAAGATTCACCAGATCATCTCGTTTATTTAAGTATGTGGTCTCCTGACGCTGGATGTTGCCCGTTCCAGCAATCCAGTTTCTTAAACTGTTGACGTTTCTTGACGCCGCTTTCTGGAGAGTGAATACATGGTGGGAATGCTCAAACAAGGCGTCTGTATCGAAAGTCATGAGCAATCGCTTGGCTGGGAGCTTTTGCGTAACATCAGCCTCGCTTACCGTACTCCGCCATGGATTTACTCAACTCCTTCAACTTTTGATGTCGTTCCTGGTTTCCATCAATCCGGTTACATCCCAGGAAGACTCCATTCGGATCCTTATCATCGATGCTATCCAAAGATTCTTCAAGTCTACATATCTCGTCCTGTTTTAATAAAAGTAACCTCTGCCGGGCTCGTGTGAATCGACGAAAGATATGGTAGTTAGGATCCGCGCTGAGAAGTGCCGCGTAGCGTGGGTAGCCTGGACGGAAGTCCTCCACTAATTGTCATTAATACTGTCAAGTCCTAACACCAGCCAGAAAAGTTGGTATGCTTACGCTGTAGCGCTTCCACATCTCCGCATCCGGATTCTGGAGCCATCTATCGTATCACGTGTACTTGGGACGGGAGCAATGCCGATTCCCGGACAAAACAACACCAATCTGAGTGAGGAGAACCTATTTGACATACTCATCTCTCTGTGCCCTAGGCATCACAAGAGCTTTGAAGACGAGAATCGGATCAGCCTACTGGAACCCTCATGTAGAATGAGTCTCGGTCTTCACCGGTTCTCAAGGGTGTGTATGCACGGCTGGGAACTGCCGAAAGCCATGATTCGACCGATGATTTCCTATAAGCGATACGACGGTATAAAGTTACAAAGTCCCAGGAAAATCTTCTGTGATTTGTAGAGTAAAGAAATAAGGCAAATATTTATCAAGGTAGGCAAACACCAAGAGCGTGAGTAAGCTGTGGACATCGCTTATAGGGCGATGATTCTAACGTGCATATGCAAGAGACCCCATTTCGCTTCGATTCAGCCTTTCAACATTATTTATCACGGCCGTTGCGGCGGGCAAAACGTGTTGCGCGGCGTCCAGTAATGAAGAAGCGGAGACCAGGCTTTCTAGTACAAGCTAGACATGAATTGATTCTATAAAGGCATTAGTGAAATCCTGGTTGCTCAAACACATTCCATTAATTTGACGGTTGCCATTAAACCGAACAAAGCTTGCATAACTGGATTTCCTTCAACGAAACCCAGGAATATGGAATCACCTCAGCCTTCTCATCAGGTTCGTTGTTTAGCAAGCAAATTTGGGATCGAAAATGACAGTGACCTTCTTGTGCAGTTAGAGAGTGATCATAGGGACACAAATAGGCAAGGTTTCGCCGGTCGCCCAACGATCCGGAGTTACAAGAGTGTGAGTCACATCCAAGAGACAGTCTCTAGAGGATACTAAAACGATGTAGGGCAGAAAATTCTGGGTTGGAGATAGAGTCTTTGTTAGGGAGCCGGGTATTCTTCGAGGCCCTCTAATCGTTGCGAGCATTGATCCCAACGACCATACGTACACTTTGAATGACGAAACCGGAACTTCGAGCTGGGAAAATGGCAGAAAAGTTAAGGAGGAGGACCTTCAACAAGACAAAGAAAAGAAATAAGCCTCTTGCTCTTGCAGAAGAATCCTCGTACACATGGGGCTGAGGCGACAAATTAGACCATTCTTCTCAGCGAGGGTTTTATGAAAGCGCTGTACGATTTCGTTCGCAAGCCGAAAAACATAAATTTCTTAATAAGATAAGTCAAAATACTAGTAGAACAATACAAGTCTGAGTAAAACCTGACGCAATGTGCCGTCAGCCCAGTAGGGCGAAATGGAATACGGTGCGCTGGACCTGACAAAGCCAGGATCAATCGTAACCGACAGCAAGCCCGCCAAAACGCGAAACGGTATAATATGTAAATACTAGATAACTAAGGAAGAAGGCGAACGTCGGCATTGATTCTCGGGGCTTAAGAAACACTGATGCGTAAATAATTCCCACGCCAATCATAACCAAACTGCTTTGTATTCGAGATGAATATTGCTAAGAGATTAAATTTTTGCTTGTATAAAGAAATGCTTATTACCAAATGTATCTGCAAATAGGAATGAATACACTAGGCTCTCAGCTTGTGGAAGCCAACATGCTCAGAGGGAAGAATAGAACACCATTGTCTTGCAACAGTTGACACCAGGACACTAGGAGAAGAATCCACGCAACATCGACGTCCAATTTCCGAAGTGGATCCTCATGCGCGCGAATATGGAAATTTTTCACTGCAGTTTTGGGGGTTTTTTTTTTGAATTGACACCGCTGATGAAACTTTCTCGACCATGTTAAGTGGGTTGGAAAGGTTAGACTCAATAAGTATCGCATGCCAGACCGCACAAAAGGGTAGCGGATAGGATAGCTAGAGTGCATTTGGAATGGCCGTGGGAATATCAGTCCATGAATTTGGCCCCTATATTTGAAACTGTAAGCTTTGCAGTGTGGGTATTGAACGAGCGACTTGATTGTAAATCTATGGAAATCAAGTGGTATAAATACATGAAAGTAGACCGAGTCGGTGAGCGAGTCAAGGGCTAGGCAACTGAAACAAGGTGGTACGCTAGTGAGACAAATGACGTTTTAACATGGTACCGGTAGTCGGTTACAGAAACCATAGTAGTAGTTGTCCTGACAATTCTGTGGTTCATCAGGCCTGGTTTAATTCGGCGAGTCTCTCTGAAGAAGACCAGGTCTTCATTTGTAACTGGGTCGCTTAATATTCCTCAGGGGCGTTCGGTTGCAACCTCTCCACCGGAGAAAAAGGTGGCCGATTTTGACGCACGGTCCATAAACACTAAAATACTACTCTTAATGTAAACAAAGTACTCCTTACCTCCGCAATGGCTTTTAATTTAGGGTATCGCATGCGTAAGAAGCACTATACCCCTCCTCTAACCTTATTCTCTGATTTAAAGGTCTTAGAGACTTCTTAGTGAGCTTATATTATCTTTACCAAAGCTTTAAAGCAAGAACTCTCTATCCCTATCCCTCCTACCCTCCTTACTAAGCTTACTGGTGCCTCCTTCTAATTGCAGAGTTAAATTATAGCCTTAAAAGAGATCCGAACCCTATATAATCGCCTAAATAATGGCCTAGATCCGCAAGGTAGGCCTACGGCTTTTATACGCTTAGTTACGCGCGCAATTAAGGGGTATTTATCCAACAAAAACGTCCCTCTTAAGGATTAAAGTGCGCCCTGGCTTAATATTGCAGAAGAAGCTAGTGTAGATATCCCAAAGACTACACATTTTAAGCTACTAGGGAAACGCGAAATATAGACTTAAACGCTCTAACGGGCTTATAAAAAGGACGCTAGGATTATTAATACGATCTACTATAAAGAGAAGAAGTTACTACTATAATAAGCTAATAACTAGGTCGATTTTTTAGACGAATAACTCTAGAAAAGGCTATATTTAATTAATTAGGAGGACGTTTACTTCTGCGATAAGTTTTACTTTAGTATAGGTTCTTAAATAATAAAAAGAGTAAAAAGAGGGGGGGGGTAGGGAATATAGGGATAAGCTAATAAATATATATCGCAAGGAAATGCCGTTAAAGGAGGTAAAGAAAAAGGTATAAGAGGAGAATCACCTTAAAATAATCTCTATCTTCGTAATTATTAGGAAGAATTATTACTGTATAATTGCGTATATAGTTCCTAATAAGGTAGGGAAGATGACTAGGGAGGTATATATATAGATTCTTAAGAAATTAGGCGGTAATTTAAATGGTATAACGCTTTAGTAGGATAAGAACTTGGCGTATAATTTAAAGGTAGTTAAGGACTATATAAAAGCTTAAGGTCTCTCTATAATTATAAGCCCAGGGAACTCTCCTAATCTCTTAATTATGGAGACAATGGCGCACTCAATTAAAAAGACCTTTTACTTAAGGCGCTATGCCTCTAAAAAGACTGCCTTAGCGCAGTTTAAGAAGGTTTTTAGAGAGGATATAGATCAGGAGAAGATTAATAAGCAGTTTATTTAGTATGCAAAGAGACTGCACAAATGTATTAGGCTTGGTGGGCAAATAACAAAGTATTAGAGAGTATAATAAGGCTTTTGGTGTTTTTGGCCCGTGCGTCAAAATCGGCCACCTTTTTCTCCGGTGGAGAGGCAACTCCATATTGTAACCGAAATGGAGCTCAAATCCGAATATGAGGGTGTTGTTCAGTAAATCTGACGACTTTTGAATCTGGAGCTCCTCCATATCGGTAAGCGCGTCAAATTTGCAAGCTATACTGTATACAGTAGTTGAAATGAGGTTCTTGGCACCATTTCAATATGTAGCTTCGAGCTCCTGTTCCATATTCCATATCCCATATCGATATGGAGCTTTCGTATACGCGCCAAAGTCACGACTTCTTGTAATATGGCGACTCCACACGCCCCGATCGCGATACTGCAGTCGCATTTGCAAGCCTTATATAATATTATCTTAACCTTTGCGACCGCGATAAACTTATTTCCGGGGGGGCGCTCATACGCGGGCGTCGCTGTAACTACTACAGCTCGTACGGGAGGTGGGCAAAGATGTAGGAAACATCAATCGTAGAGGGCGTTGGCTGAGACTCCATTACTACACCAAAGTAGGGAGTCGCGATAGAGGCCTGGTGGTAGAGAGGAGCTCATTCAAACCGCTCCGGACGTCAATCACGCATTATGTAGCCTCATTATGGAGCCTTACCGAATAGTCAACTCAATTATAAATTCAAATGAGCCACGATAGTAGGCGCCACTAATTACAAAACAGGCGACACTAAAAGGCGCACGGATTGACAGATTATGAATACGGAGGCGATTTGCAACCGAACAGCCCCTCAAGCATTGCCGTCAACTCTTCATCTTCTGTCGGCTCGTCTTCCGGACTCTCAACCTATTTGTCCATTTTCCTTCTGCAACGACCCCTTCTCGGAATTCGCTCTTTGCTCGCTTCCGGTTGTGACCTCCCCGCTTAGACGACTGACTGACTTGGCTCGATTCAATGAAAGGACAACCCTGTGGTGACGAGTCATCAGAGACCTCCTTTCGCGTTACAGTATTTGCCGACCTGTCATGGATTAATATTTCAACATGCTGGATGGAAGGATGCTGATCCAACGTAATAGACCGAATAAACCGTTTTTCCTGAACGTCATCAAGTGTTTGAGTTGTGAACTTCACTATGTAAGTGTTTTCTCCGCCTAGAGAGTCGTTTTGAGACATTGGATTTTTCTCAATGGGGCCAATCCATATGACACCTTCTGTGAATGGATGATAACATGGTTGAATTTGGAGTTTCGGATCCTCGCTCGATTTGATTTCCTGAAAAATCTGCTCAGTCGTCAACCAATTGTTGTCAGAAGCATCGTGCCCTGGAAAATGCTCTTGTAATCTCCTGATAAGAGCATTTGTAAATGACCTGTCACCAGGCAACGGGGTTTCTTGGTCATGCGAGGCAGCAGCTAAAAGCTGGTATGTTGCAGGCGCATTGGCTTTGGAACGAGGAGGAAGTTGTTCTTGACTTGCTCGTAGAGCATAACAACAGTCCAGAAGTAGAAGCAGGTCAGACTTGGCGTCTCGGAGGGTGTTTTGAATCTCGAACCAATCTACGGTTATGCCTCCCATTGCTCGTCTAAGGCTGGTTAGCTGGTTATCTTGCGGGCTCCACCAATCACAGAGAACATACTCTGCCCAAACTGATCGCTCTCTCTCCCCATTATGGAAATCGTCGTTTCGGTGTCCATGCCCGCCGTAATGGACAATAATTAAAGCTGGGCATTCTCGTTGTTTCATGATTTCGTTCGTTTTTATTATGGCCTTGGAGATGAAATGCACCAGAGCAACATGAGGCGAATCGTGAGGAATCGCAAATTCCCGGACCTCATGCCCAAGACGACTCTTCAGAAACCTTCCCAACTTTTGGCCCTCCTGCTTAAACCCTGTGTATCCCTCTTCCCAGTATATGATAAGAGAAAGCGCATAGCCGTACTTCGTGCGCCCCAGATTCCCGACAGTCGTATTCTTTGCTTGTTGCCCATCCCGGGACATAGCTGCTCTCGCCAAAGGGCACATTTTGTATCATATGCGAATCAGTAGTTTACGGGCTGCCATGAGATGGTCGGAATTATTTCAGGGGTGATAATTCGAAGGGGGGGTGGGCCAGATCTGCTGGGTGGTGCTATGATTCCCGTAGCGTGTCGTGGTGCGTCGTAGTGCGTCGTCCGCTAATCAGCTAAAGCTGAAAGACGGGCGATTGGGAGCCTGGCCTTGGGATGAATTCTGTCAATAATTGATTGATTGATTGATTGAATTATGCACTGATCTGTGGATCAGAGGAACATCGTAAGTAAAGATATTCGGCAAACGTAGAGGTTGAATGTGTCAAAGCGTAGGCAGCAGGAACTTGTGTTAGAGTCTCGGGTAGGAGCGAGCAAGTACACAGGATAGAATTCACTGCCAGGCGTAGTTTTTGCATTAGAGACCAGAATAATGGCTCAGGCTGCTTGTGCTTGTAGAGAAGCGCGATGATTTCGAAATGTGAGGGTATGTCGTCCCGCTGGGATAGGTCTAACCGCATCGTACTAGCGCGTCTTGTCCGAGCAGAGCTGACGGGTGTTGCCGCCTTTCAAATCCGTCGCCTTCGTTTCATCTTAACTCCTGCTATCATATTGACTGCCAAACAAACAGCGTTGGCTCAAGATATGATATATGCTGGTCTTCTCGCAGTGCTGTGTCCTCTTAATACAAAACCGTCCAGGTAAGCTAGTAATAGAGGGACCACCATTTTGAATGCTTCGGATTCATCGTGAGGCACATCTTCAGATACGGCTCTAGTACAACCCACAAGTGTACCAAATGAGTTACTAGTATCGAATCGTCAGCAGCAGGTCGTGTCAACAACACGCTTCCCGCGAGGCTCTCAAAATAAGGTTTCAGCGTACATTTCCTTCCCCATTCGTTGGATGGTCGTGCCTGCTAACCCTCATCCGTAGCTGTATTGGGCTTCATACCGCTGCACTAAATATCATTTCTTGCAACGTGATCGAGGCATCCATCAGTACGATGTCAGGATGAGTTCCTAGAGCATTAGATTTAGGGAATTTGACACAAGCGCATGGACCTAGAATGTCCTTGTATAGTATTGGATATCTCTACCGCTGCTCGTTCGCTTCATTCTTTGACGAGTGCTATTGGTAGGTGGTGTCCCAGGCGGGAAGAGTTTTGATGCCCAATCCATTTCGTGAACGATCTTTGCGAAGGTTGTTTTATCGATTTTCCTAGTTCTCTGTGCTGTGTACCTCGACTCTTGGTTTCCATATTGCACTAACTTACGACTAAGTGGCAACGTTTTTGTGAAGAGCCCGAATAGCCCGGTTCCGTCGCTTGTTAGCAAGATGAACATGTGTTACCCTCGAGTTTGAAGACATTCATGACTGTGGATTGTCCAAGAGTCCTCGTAGGTGCTTTCGAGGTGATAGTCTAGAGTCGAGCGGCTATGCTGATCAGCCAAGGTATTTTGCACAATACCAAGTGTATGATGATGTTGGCAACCCAGGATGGACATGTCCGATCCCTTGAGTATGATAAATGTATGGGGGTAATGGAGAGAAAATGATGATGACCACGAGTGTCCTTCAACACCTCGCTGAAGCCTGTTTGTTGCTGAAACGAGCCCTCAGCAGCCGGCGAACGGTTGTATTTCAGCTGAGCAGCAAGCCAGGCAATGCCACACCTTCGCTAAGGATGGACGGAGAGCTAAGACACAACTGGTAGACGAGGGCGTCTTGGTGGGTGGATCTGGTTTAAAGCGGTAGGATCAGGCTGAAGTCTCCCTTACGCTCACCATAAGTAATATTAGCTGTGCGAAGCGGAGGCAGTGTACAACCAATCAATACTTGTCCCACTCCTGTTACATTCCGAACGTTGGTCTCCAACAATGAGTCTTTTCTTTGTGAAGCTTTGTCTAAATCGACCTCAGTATCCAGCTCCTGGGCATCAACTACGGATCTTAGCTCGACCAGCCAGAGGCTTTACTCTC
>Ga0307515_10021540_pt1 | contig 11421 bp, 9 predicted proteins | sample 17_EM_MG_FD_194513 | JGI IMG/M metagenome (GOLD analysis project Ga0307515, IMG submission 194513) | Populus trichocarpa ectomycorrhiza microbial communities from riparian zone in the Pacific Northwest, United States - 17_EM | ecosystem: Host-associated > Plants > Roots > Unclassified | place... | reverse complement strand
GGATCATAAATCAAATAGTCATTGCCCCTGGATATATGCAGTAATCTCATTTGGTGCAGCAAGCATCCCTTAACAAGTTCATAATAATGTCTCGGGAAATGACAATTAACATAACCTATTTGACCAGAGAAAGCCATTGTAGAAATGTCTTAATTCACTATGGATTATAATATTGGATTCATGGATATCCTTTTAAAAAATCATATATAACTATTTTTTTTAGGGTAAATTGGTCTTTTCGCTAGGTTTATTTATTATTTTAGATTTGTTTAGAGGTATCTTGATCTTTTCATAATTTTTTGCACATTGCAATTATTTTATTACTCTTAAAAGCAAAAAAAAAATCAAATCAACTTTAGTCCAGAGGCTTTTTCAAAATTTACTTTAACAAAATTTACTTTAACCATGCACAACGTAACTACTCTATTATCCTTGAAATAAAAAAAAAATCTTAGGCTTGGATTTAGGGGCATGTTTGTGATTTCATAATTTTTTTTTTTTACAATAATCATGTGGTTCAAAGGTGATTTGATAATTTAATTGATAAAAAAAAATTGCTAGTGTTTTTCGATTCGCAACGGCAGGGGCTACTTTCCTAGACAGCGCGCGTGGCTTAATTCCGAGTGGTTTGGTGACGGTTGACTTTCTTCTTTTTCACCCCTTCTTTTCTCTTGTTTTCTTTGGTTTTCGTGCTTGCCCTTGCAACATTTTACAACAATCCTTTAATCTTTTTTTCCTTAGGATTTGATCCTTGTTTTTTTTTTAATTTCACCCTCTATTTTTTATTTATTTTAGAATTGGTCATCATTATTTTTATTACTATTTATTTTATTTGGGATAATTTTTAGAATTGATTTTTTTTTTTACAATTTCATCCTCCTTCACTATATTTACATATCATATTTTACCATTATTCTTTTAATTACTATTTTTTAACCTTGACAGGTTTTTAAAATTGAATTTTTTTTATTTCATTATTCAACATTAAATTGAGCTTCTTGATTGATCCAGAGTCTATAATTTAACGGGTTATGAATTTGAGAGATTAACCAAGGTTTAGGAGATTTGTTATGGTTCATTTGTTGTTGTTGTTGTTGTTTTTTTTATTTTTTTTTAAACTCATGTTTTTTAATTTTATCATTTGACATTTGATTTAATTGGATATTGAGCCTATTATACATTCTTTTTTCTCTTTGTATAGGGTTTTCACTATTTTTAAAAATAATTGGGGTCTTTTTATATTTTGTTCTTTATTGGATTTAATTTTTTTAAGAGTTTTTTTAATTAAATTAAATTAATTGCTCAATATTTATTTTTAAAAATATGTCATCCACTATGTCATCATCTTTAATTATTTTAACATTTTTTTAAGGATACAAAAAATATTTAACCAACAGCATAACGTGAGGTAAAAAATCATTTATTTTTTCCTCTTTTTAAGTTCATGTTTTTTCGGTTTTATCTTTTAGTATTTAATTTATTTAGAGATTAAGCTTTTTTTTTTTTGTTTCTATATGATTTTTCATTAATGAAAATGACTTGGGTTATTTCGGGTCTTTTCTTAATCTTATTATTAAATTAATCTAACTTAATAGATCCAGTCAGGTCAATTACCCGAGTCTTGAATTTTTCTTTCGTATTTAAAAACACTTATTTGAACTGCGTCATAGCTTAGGCCATCATTTTAGGTTTGCTCAAGTTATTTTTATAGATCTCTTTTAATTGAAAGTTTTTTTTTTCATTTCAGGTCTTAATATTTGGTTAATTTGAATTGGAGATCCTAATTTTTTTCGAATTTGATTCCATGGTCTTGTCATGGGCTTATGCCTCAAATTGAGAGTCTCGCGGGTTAAACATAGTTGACCTTGATCGATCTAATGTATTAATATTTCAACACACACACGGGAAGAATGAATGGCAATTTTGTGAGGTCATGTGCAAGCATATCAATACAAGTTAGTGTAGTCTTGGATTACACCTTGTTGTGTTTTAAAAGTGTTTGAAAAAAATTAATTTTTTTTAATTAATTTTTTTTGGTGTTTTTAGATTATTTTGATGTGTTGATGTCAAAAATAATTTTTTAAAAATAAAAAAATAATTTTTTAATATACTTTTGAACAAAATTCACTTTAAAAAATAACTACTATTATATTTCCAAACACATTAAAAAATAAGATGAATAGTTATGGATGCATCCTCACCGCTCGCATGTCTGGCAAACTTATAAACTAAAGTAGGTTGTGATATATTTTTGTCTGTGAGTATTGTTTTTTAAAATATTTTTTATTTAAAAATATATTAAATTAATTTTTTTTATTTTTTTAAATTTATTTTTGATATTAACATTTTAAAATAATATAAAAAATTTAATTTAAATAAAAAAATAAAAAATTTAAAACACAATATCTTGCGCCGGCAGACAAATTGTCCGAATCAAATAATGTTGTCAATGCCCCGCGTGCCTTCTTACCTTTTTTTAAAATGCCGAATATGAATTATCCCAAATAAACCTGGTAGTTTCCAGATATGCACGTGGAGAAGTTTCCGTGTGACAACATAAATGTCATGGGCGAGACCTTTCCATCATTCTGGAAGGAGTGGTAAAATAGTCAGTAACTCACCTGGTCAGACTCGTAACGTCGATGAGGTAGTATCAGCTGTGGAAGGACCAGCAATGCCAAAAGGTACATGCTAGGACAAAATAAATAATTACAGACTTGTATACGAAAACAAAACCAGGAAACCAGAAATTAGCAACAAGTCTGTGATAATGGAGAGGATCTCGGAGGAAAGGCGAGAAACGTCGTCGGGGAGAGGGGCGAAAGGGTATTTGTCGTCATAAGATGCCAGGAATTTTCTGGTAATCGGCACCAGACCTTCGGTTGATGCCATTTCTGATCTCAAATAACTCAAAGTTTCCGATTTGAATCAAATACCAATTTAAATATACTGGAGTGATCAAGACGGAACAGACGCGGCGGTCCTCCAGTAAGTATTAGAAAATCTGAAATTCAACAGAAAATTAATTAATTAACTGAATTCAAGTCCACGTTGCTGCACCATTTTTATTTATCAAAAACCGTCGGTCTCCTCTCTCTCTCTCTCTGATGCCCAAGTATATTTAAATTTCCTTCTTTTTTTTTCCCTTTTTATTATTTTTCAGTTTTATGTTGAGAAAAAAAGAGAAAATTTGAGAAATTTAAAAAGCAGGCGTTGCTTCGCCTTCAATTCTCTGCCATTGCAAGTTGTTTCGGAGGATCGGAACAAGTTTGAAACGAGTTTTTTAAAAATTTAAATTTATTTTTTATATTTTTAAATTGTTTACATTAAAAATAACTTTTTTTACAATAAAAAATATTATTATAATATATTAAAAAAAACTCTTAAAAACAATCCCCATATTCTCTCATTGCGTTTCATTTATTCAACATTATTCATTTATTCCTATGCCTTGAGGGTTGTGGGCTAATAGGACGCCTTTTGGATTTGTTGAGGTAAGAATGGAAGAAAGCTCAGAGTCCAATAGGGAAAAAGACGAAAACGACGACGTTAAGAGAGAGGAATGGAATAAGAGAAGATACGGCATATGTAAGCGTGTTTGAATTCGTGGTAAAGTAACTTTTCAGATTGCCTTTCATTTTAAATTTATTTTTGATATTAATATTTTAAAAAATCTAAAAACATAAAATTAATTTTTTTTTTTAAAAATCACGATTAAACTACATAGACAAACATAATATAATTAAAAAAAAAAAGGGGAAGCCCAGCCGAGCAAGGGCAAAAAGACCAAATAAATGATAAATCTGGCCGAGGCTGCCAAAGCATACATAGGTGTGGGAAGATGGAATAAAACAGCAAGAGAGAGACGTTAGAATAACAAGCACAAACTATCTCTCTCCTTTTCATTTTGGAAAACAAGCAAAAAGAAAGGAATGGGTGGTGGTGGTGGTGATTCAGACATTGCACCGCATCCCGAGAAGATAAAGATTGTGGCCACATGCCTGGTGGTTTCCGTTGGCATATCCCTCTTAGGCTTCTATCTCAAGTCCGGCGCCGAATGGAGGTCTAATTGGTCATTATCTTTAAACAAGAAAAAGAAGAAGCCAATCCGAGTTTACATGGACGGATGTTTCGACATGATGCACTACGGCCACTGCAACGCCCTCCGCCAAGCACGCGCCCTTGGAGATCAATTGGTGGTCGGCGTTGTTAGCGACGCTGAAATCATAGCCAATAAAGGTCCTCCAGTGACACCTCTCCACGAGAGGATGATTATGGTAAATGCAGTGAAATGGGTGGATGAGGTGATTTCCGATGCGCCGTATGCTATCACCGAAGAGTTCATGAAGAAGCTTTTTGATGAATATAATATTGATTATATTATTCACGGAGATGATCCTTGCGTTCTCCCTGACGGCACCGATGCTTATGCGCTCGCTAAGAAAGCTGGCCGTTACAAACAGATTAAGCGCACTGAAGGCGTCTCCAGCACTGATATCGTTGGTAAATGATTAATTAATTTTATTTATTTATTTATTAAGGGTTTCAACTTTCAGGATATAAGATCAAATTTCATTCTTGAACAGGTCGCATGCTTCTGTGTACCCGAGAGAGATCGATTAGTGACAGTCACAATCATTCATCATTGCAGAGGCAGTTTAGCCATGGAAACAGCCAGAAATTTGAAGCAGGTGGATCCGGAACTGGAACTCGGGTTTCTCATTTCCTTCCTACTTCACGCAGAATTGTTCAATTCTCCAATGGCAAGGTATTTATGATCAATCTACTGCTCATTTTCACTTTAATGTTAAATGATTCCTTATTTGTGTATTCCTACTGCCAAGTCCCCCTAAACCTTGTGCCTTTTCCTGTGTGTGTGGAATCTCAAGTTCCCAAAGTAAGTGGGCATCTATGCGTTTCGTGGTTGTGTGACTTTTATGCATGTTACAAGTGCTAGGACCTTGTCACCTGTTACCCACCATTTATTCAGATAATCACAGCTGTTCTAGTTGCTATTCAATCCATGTTTGTTTGAACCCAATCGTAAAAGTGGACTGCTTTACTGCTTATGGTGAAGTAAGACTTATTTTCAATTAATTTTAACATGAATTTCTGTTTTCTTAGTGTGAATACCATTTACAATGTCATTTCTTGACCACTTTTCATGCATGTGATTCCAGGGGCCAGGGGACGATGCTCGCATAGTTTATATTGATGGTGCATTTGATCTCTTCCATGCTGGACATGTCGAGGTAGGTTATGCTTTTCCTTTATCCTTGCATGTCCGTGCCTTTAAAGATTCAAATGACTGATTTTTTTAAACTTTGAACTTTCTTTCTTCTGTTCTTAAGGAATTAGTTCAATCTACCTCTGATTCCTACGCTTTCTAGTTACTCTTTCACAATCACGTGTGAAGTGCACCTTTTTATTACTCATTTGTACTTGCTGTTGTTATTTGACTTGTGCATGCTTGTGATCATCCTCTAACTAGTTTAAGACAAATGGGAGGATAGATGAGCTACTTCATGTCAGACTTACACTGGGGATTGGGATTGAGCGTTATCTTCTTTTCAATGATGGTGGATATATCGAAGAATCAAATTCAAGATGATATTGGTTGCTGATCACCATAGTCTTAAATGATGAAACCAATATAAGGATACTTTTAATCTAGACTCTGGGAGAGATACTGGAACTCAATGTCTTAAATTAGAAGCTCTAAAGCTGTCAATATATGCGTGCAAGTTTCATATGGCAAGAAATAGAACATGGTGAAAATGGTTCAGAGGTTAGTAAAATTTGATCTGTTTTGCTATATTTATCAATTGTTTACACAGAAGGCTGGTGTCGGTAAGGGATGTGGCACACAGAATGGAGAAGGGTTGATGAATTGGAAAATAGAATCTTCTTGTTATTTAATGTTTGCCTATTCATGACCATATTGTTTTAAGACAACTATCAAGTGAAATTATGATCTGTGGAACCAAGTGTTGGGTTTGGGAAACAGAGGGGTAATGTGTTCAAAAGCAAGTGCAGCATGGCTGGAACCTTAACAGATGAGTGACAAAGAAAAGACAGAATAAAGAGCTTAATACATGTTAAAAACTATAAGCTTCACCGATTTGGTGCTGAAACAAGGGAACATCCTTATGCCTTGGGCTTGTCGTCACTAAACTTAATAAATAAATGAGAAAAACTGGAGTAGCTTATGACAAGTAGACTGGAAAGAAAGATATGTTACTTACTAGCAGGTATAGTCCTGAATTGTATGATATGGTGCGAAGAGTTTGTCCACTTCGTTCCATCTGGCTGAACTTAGTTGGCTTAAGTGATTGCTTTGTGCTTCCATGAGAAAAATAAATTTATTTCTGCTGTTTAGATTCTCAGGCTTGCTCGAACGCTGGGAGATTTTCTACTTGTTGGAATACACAATGATCAGATCGTCAGGTAGCTCTCTTTGTGATCAGTTAACTTTACACTTTATTTTCCTACTTCCTGGTTTTGTCTTTGCTTTCCCTGGAATTTACTTTGCTGCATGCAGATTATATTATGTGTTATATACTAATATGAAAAAGAAAAAAGAAAGTATTCTGCTTCGAGCACTAGAAAATAGCCTGCCTCTAGTATTATTCTAGGTATATTTATGTTCATGGCATTTATATAAACATTTCTTTGGTGACACTGATGAATACACCAGGAATATCCCTCCGTGCCTGGGATAAAAAGGAAAAATTTAAGTTGAATGAGACTTGCCTAACAATTCTAAACCAGAAAGAATGATTTTCTGCACTATGTAAGATGTTGAGATAAGAATGAACTAGGAAAAGATGCTAATGATACTTTTATTCTTGATTTATTTTCTTCTTTTAGTAGTCAAGATTTGAATGGGAAATGCTTTGCAGGTTATTTTATTAACATTTGCTTGTGAACACTGGTTAATATATGTTTCCCACTTGCCCTGAACAAGAACCATGGAAGCTGCATGAAAATTTCAAAACCTGGAAAAAAACAACATTCTGGACTGTAAAAGCAACTGAGATGGCTTGGAACGAGGATCAAATAAGTCTATTGTGTCAAGAAACCATTAGTGAGATTCATGTTCTTTATTCAACATTTTTTTGAAAGATCATAGGAACAAAGTGGGCAGTAACACAGACGAAAACAGGATCCACTTTTATGATCACAAATCTAACTCTAGTATTGCTGCTTTCTAACCACGAATTTCAACCAAATTAGTGGAACTAAATCTTAGTTGGAGTAGTAGTAGGATTTGACATATTTGGAAGAAATTCTTAAAGTGCTAGAATTCAACTGGAGTGGATCAATCAGCTCGAAAGTAACTGCCAAATTTTCCACAGCACCCCTCTCTAAATGCATCAGAGTTCTAAGGCTTTAAGGACAACTTTAGTTCTTAAGAAGTGGAGCCCACAAGAAATGAAGAAGCAAGGGAAACTTCCCAACACTACCCTTTCCATATATTTGTCAGATTCACAAGTTATGGAGCAGTTTTAGTTTTTAAGAAGTTGGCCCCATCAACATTCTTCATAAATTCAATTTTTTTTGGTGTGCTTCACAATTTTATGAAATTCAAGGGTTTTAAATTTCTCCATCCAATCCCAGAACAAATCAACTTTAACAACCATGAGAATGAGTGAACAATGATATATTGTATAATTCTTCACATATTTATGTTTTGCAAGCAGATATGCTGTTTTTCAGTTTCAAAAAGCCAGGGTTTCTTGGCTATTGTTCTAGGTTTTCACATTTCTCACATCTTTTTCATAGGCATTAAACATGTGAGATTCTGATCAGGCACACGCCGCACACCATTCACAATGATCATCCAAATGACATTGATTTTATAGCTTGTAGATATAAAAGACATTAGCTTACATCCATGCTTGACTGTGCGAGGAAGGCACCATGGCAAGATATGTGCTTCTCTTATGTGAATGGGTGAAAGTCCAGCTGTAGGCTAATGCATCTGAAATATACTACTGGCATGTGCTTGGCAAAGGGAAACATTGTAGTTGTAAGGTTTATGCAAAACACAGTGAATGGTAAATGCTCATAAACCATATGTTTGCCAATCTAGCGAGCTGACTTTGTCCGGCCACTTCTATCATAATGAACACTGTTTTTATTAATTGTCCATTAGATTCCCAATCACTTCTATTGCTCTTGTACTCCTTCTAGATCATGTCTTACGCAGAAACTTGCACATAATTGGATTATTAAATTTATTCTACGTTTAGGCCCTGGTCACTTTTGATAAGTCTACATTAGGCTATAGTTCTGACTTTTATTTGAGTCAAGCACTTGCTCTAGAAAGCTGAATTTGGTTTCTCACTGAGATCTACTTTGCAGATATTTAGCATCAAGGAAGAATACAGGGTTTTGTGGAATAAACCTTTGGAAGCTGTATATTCTCAGAATCATATGGTTCTTAGGAATGTAATTGTACATGTTACCATTGAGAGAATTTTGGAAAACCTTGTGCTTCAATGGCTCATCAAAGCTTCTCTTTAAATGGCTGCTTGATTTAAAGTGTAGCTATAATGGTGCATTGAATAGTAGTGCTACTTAGATAGAAATTGAATGACCTCACGCTTCAGTAGCTCATTAAAAGTTCTCTTTGGAAATCATCATATTTATGTATAGCATCTGATGCTGAACTTTTCTCCAGAGAGCTACAATAATATTATCGTAATTTGATAGTAGTTTAATTTCACACTCTCTGCAAGGGAACAATGATGAATTTTACCTTTCTATTCATCATTTTTTAAGCTTTGATTAGTTTAATAATTGAGGGTATTCATCATTTTTTAAGCTTTGATTAGTTTAATAATTGAGGGTGTTTTTTTCCTGGACTGGTTCTGCAGTGCTAAAAGAGGAGCACACCGTCCTATTATGAATCTTCATGAAAGAAGCTTAAGTGTGTTGGCATGTCGATATGTGGATGAGGTGATTATAGGTGCTCCATGGGAAATATCCAAAGACATGGTTAGTATGCTATTAAATTTATTCTTTGTCCTTGTTTTTCCATCTGTCCAGTAAATAAGTGATCTTTTTTTTTCTGTTTCTTTCATCTTTATTAACTGCCGATTATTTTTTCTTGTCATTGCTGACTTTGTCTCTAAGCTTTTTAAAATCCCAGATGATATACATATCACTGTTATTGGCTTATGACAATAATGCCACAAATAATGGACATATTTTGTAAATAAGCAGTAACTCACACGAGTGCAATCTTCTTATTGTTGCCTTAGCATAGGCTGGGTTTTTTGGTGTCTGATAGTATGTAGTAGCTGGCTATTTCTCTTCCTGTCTGACTTGTATTTTAAATTCTTGGTGGAACTTGAGCTGGCAAGGATAGAGAGGGAATCCTGACTCTTGTTTTCCCCCTCTTCTTCTTTTCTATAAAGATTTTGAATGGAAGCTCTCTTTCTAATGTGAGTGGAATTCAAACATAGGTGATAGGTGTTACCAACTAAACTAACAGGCATCCATGACTTCTTTGGGGAACCTCTGTGGATTATTTCAGTGCAAATAAGTAAAAGTAAGACAAAGACACTCCTCTCTTCCTCAGGAAGGGGGAAAGGCCATTATGAAGCATTGCCCTGCTTGGTAATGATGTAGACACTTGCATTAAATGTTATATAGCTTGAGCTCATCGTATTTTCTAGTCTTGAACTTTGTTTACTCTGTCATCTTGTCTTTGCTGTCCTGAGGGAAGCTGGCCTCAAACTGTTTTGAACTTGCACAATTGACTCCTAGAAGTTCTCAGATTGTTCAATCATAATTCTTGATGCATCACGCTTAAGAAAGGTGTTGCTCAGGTCGTCGCTAGCAGTGTTAAGAGAGATGTGTGAGGCCTGTTATGATTGTCATCCTATATTCGATTCTTTTTTATTATAATTATCGTTATTTTTTTTAACCTTTTTGATTTCTTGTTTAGTCTTTTTATCTGATTTTTCTTGACATAATAAAAATTATTGGTGACTGCAGATCACAACCTTCAACATCTCATCAGTTGTTCATGGGACAGTTGCAGAGAACGATGACTTTCAGAAGGTAAATCGTAGTTGTATAGCAAGAAGCCTAGTAGCACTGAGTAAACACATTCACTTGCTAATTATGATGTTGCTGACTTTGCAGGAACAAGACAATCCATACGCTGTGCCAATCAGTATGGGTATCTTCAAAGTTTTGGATAGCCCTTTGGATATTACAACTACCACGATAATTAGGAGGATTGTATCAAATCATGAAGCATATCAGGTTCACCTAAACCCCCTACCATACTATTTTATGTTGACAAATTGTAGATGAGTCTTTTGCATAGGGAGGCATGCTCATAAAACCATTGGTTGATCATTTTGGAGCTATAGGGATTAGATACTTATTTAGTGCACACTTCTTTTTCCGGTTCAAGCTCACAGAAGTGCATCTTTTGTATGCAGAAACGTAATCAGAAGAAGGCAGAAAGTGAGAAGAGATATTACGAGGATAAAACTTATGTCGCTGGTGATTGAGTCTACACCAAGCCGCAACCGCATGGCTTGTTGACTGCACGTTTGTTTAGTTAGTATTACCGCTATAATGGAGTTACTTGAGTGCTAACATCACACACAACCCCATGAGGTTGTGATTTGTGGTTTAGATCTCACATATTTTTTATTTTTATTTTTATTAATATCAAAATTGAGGAGCTGGATTGTTAAGTGTTTTCAAGAGATCCACTTGGGTATTTATTTGGGGTACTCTCGGTTTCACACTCATATAGGTCGATGGATCATATTTATCAAGCTGGTCTCACGTGAATTTGGGCATACACCAAAAGCAATTAATAATAGTTTTTATCTGTAAACGTTATTATGCCCTTCTTAGGAGCGATCGTGTATATGTTGCCCTTGTGCTGCACGGACGCCTTGGGACTTTAAAGAATGAAATTCTTTTCATTTCTCTCATTTGGTTCTTTTGCTAGTCTAGCAGTTGTAAAGGTTAATAATCTAGCCTCGAAGAGAATTTCTCATGTCAGGAGTTTTTCCCAAATTTGTAAGAGGAATCGAGCGCATGAAATACATTTTTCTGCACCAATTTTCGGTAGCTAGACTGGGCTTCGAATTGACCAGTCAGTTTGAGTGTTTCTTTCTTTCTTTCTTTTCTTCTCTCTTGCATGCGAGCAAAGATTAGAAGCCAATTTTAGCCATTAACATCAAACACGCATATATAAGCATGAAAGAAAATCATGATCACTGGATGAAAACAAATCTTAATCTGAAGTTATTGTCCCAAGAAAAGAACATGAAGGCGAAATGCTTCAAGAGTAAAGTTGTTTTTAATTAAGTGTTTTAATTGTTTTTTTTTTATATATATAAATGAAATTACAAGGTGGGTTCAATTAATTAATTAAGAACA
>Ga0307515_10021536_pt1 | contig 11421 bp, 16 predicted proteins | sample 17_EM_MG_FD_194513 | JGI IMG/M metagenome (GOLD analysis project Ga0307515, IMG submission 194513) | Populus trichocarpa ectomycorrhiza microbial communities from riparian zone in the Pacific Northwest, United States - 17_EM | ecosystem: Host-associated > Plants > Roots > Unclassified | place... | reverse complement strand
TGCGTATTAGCTCTCTTGGTTATTAAATTGCAGGTTGGTACCTGTACTTGCCTCTCGGCCTCTCAGTATCAATGAGGTGTACCGGAAATGCCGGTGGGAGCAACTTAAGGTTACGTTTATTGACTCCTAGCGAAAAATTTCTGGATCTCACGATGACTTGTGCCACATGTATACCTAACTATGTTACACCAATTGATTACATAGGAGTTAGTAGGCTCTGTTGGAATATTGTGTTCTCGTCATCTCGTCATCTCGTCACATGGAGCACACCACGCTAATATTTTCCACACAATTGAGTCGGCGGCGGTCCAGATCAGATCGGGTCATCTGGTTCAGTACGCCATGCCGATTGAGTTGGTTACGTTTGTTTCGTGTGATTCGGGCATGACGTGGAGAGGAGACAGGAGATGGGATGTTTTGTATATATAGTGCCCAGCATCGTGGGAGGCCCTCCACGGCCTTACCCCACTGAGCTGCGGATTAGGACACTTGAGGCGTCCTCGCATGTCTCGGCTTTCTGGTCGTTGTTAACGGGGTGTGTCGCATTTCGTTTGGCTATGCACACAACCATCCTGCTATGCACCGTACAGTTAACTGGTCCTTGCACCTCACCAGCATGTTGCTTATCACGTCGCTGCCTTGCTCTAGCCCGACGTTTGGCGAGGAATCGGGCGCTAGGCCGCCAATCAGCGTGGGCAATCAGTGAATGCCGAGAAGTCGGCGGCTTTCGGACGAGCAACTTCGAATGTCAATCTCCTTCTAGCTCTATAGTATATTCAGTCCAAATGCCACTCCAGAGCCGGCGCTCTCTCTCCCGCACGGATCTGAGACTGACGTGGCCAGCATGAGCCCAAGGCCCTGGATAGGAAGGCGTGGTCGTGGCTGACGAGGCCGGGGCCGGCCGTGGCTTGCGAGCTATGAGTGGGGAGGGGGAACGTTGCTGTTTTTTCCCACAAACCTCCCAATTTGGAGCTTTGCGAGATGTGGGCATCAGAGATCTGTTTCAGGTACAAAGTTGAGACGGGAGCTTTCTCAAGGGCAAATCCTCTATGTGCACGCCTGGAGTAATTCAATCCCGACTCGCAAATCCAATCGTGTCGAACAGGAGACGTTACTGGAGCTAACAATTGTGCCACGCTAATTCCCATCTCTCCATTACTTGAACACCTGGTAGGGGTCCCTCCTCCCCACATCAAGTTCCGACCCCTCGTCGACACTCCTCCTTAGCTCCGACGTAATATCGCTCCCTCTTTACCTCCAGTCGAACTCGACTATTGCTTTAACAGTGAGCAAGGTTCCTCCCGTAGACTTGGCCCACCCCACGGACGTTGGGAATTGATTGAACACTGATTCTCTCCTTGTTTTGCTAGTGAAGCGGCCCATTGGCCTGGAGAACAGATACTCCCATGGTAAGCGATCACCCACGGACTTGGATGATTGAGCTGGAACACCTAACTGAGGTGAGGCATTATATCACGATTACTGGGCATAGATTTATAATGAGGGTTGTTGCTAGTCCGGTTTTTGCAATCTCCATACTTTAGGGGCCTCAGGGGCTGGCCACGGACAATAATCGAAAGGCCGCCCTTCGCTTCCACTCAGCTAACGCCAGCTAGACCTTCGAGTCAGTGTGCAAGTTTTTTCCACTTTCCCAAGCACCAAGTACTTCCCATCCTATTCTCCAGATTCAAGTGACATATTGGGCACCCACGCCGTTATTGTGTCTTTTTATCGGCGTGTGACTAGTTGAAAGGCTGGCCGTTGGTGGCTCAGGAGACATCCATGGCCACATTAATCAGAACTTTGGCCACCGCCTCGGCCTCCTTTGGCCCGAAGGCTGGCCAGGTAGCCGAAGGTGATGAGCTTCAGGGTCGCATTATAGCGCGATCTACTTAACCTCGCGCGAAATTACTAGCGCTTCTAGCTCTACAGTCGGGGCCCCCACTACGTACGAAACACAATCACTATGACGTGGGTCTTGCATCAATATTGCACATTTTCAGTGACGAACAATCAGTTTTACTGCTTTCTAGAGACCAAGGCCAAGTCCCCGCTAGTCTGGATGGTGGAAGCCATCCGCATACCCTGTGAGTGACTGAGTGACTTCCACAATCCTGATACCAGCCCCACTGACTCTAATCATGCAGAAGTGTCCCTCAAGCTCCGTATGTATAATCTCCAAATGAACATGCCCCTAGCTAATAAGCGTTGGGTAGCGGGGTTGTGAACCTGTTGGGCAGAATTCTAGAACCGACTCAAATACTCAACGACCACCTCCAGTACAGGGACCATGTGAAAATATGCGTCGTAGTTGAGCTGGTTGGCTCCCCGTTCAAAAAGGTGGTGCTAGTCGATCCGGAATCGATCCCTCCAGGAAACTACCCGTCCGATAGCTCAAATCTCATTCTATATGTAATGGTGTACTGCAATTCGTGTGCGGTAATGCACGTCCCCGGTTCCCGTCGGCGTTGTGATCCTCCCGCGTTCATTTTACCACCGAGGATCGAGAGCCCTGTCACAATGCTCATGGATTTTGACGACTTCAACACTCGGTCCTCGCAGATCGTGACTTTCAAGGTTCCACCCCGTTTTCGGAGGCCATCCAATGGGCAATGGTTCCGATGCGATTGCGAGTCCTTGATGTACGTACGTTTACTCCCTAATACCGCGCTCGAGATATTGATGCCCTTGCTTTTAGTCTTTCCCTCGCATTGAGGGATTGCTTTGGAAATAATGTCGCAACGTACCAGATGGAGACTCCTTTGAAAGCTCGGATGCACCAAGCGGTTCAGCCGAACCTTTTAGCTTTACCTCACCCAAGCTCTAACTTTGGAAGCACCGAAATGACGTCACCACCCCCATCACCACCACAAATCGTCGACATTATCCCTCGATCTGGGCCACATTCCAAGAGTCAAAGGGTCTGGCTCAAGGTGCAGAACCTTCCCCGGGGCAATGACCTGCACTATTTCGTTGGATTTGGTGAACTTGGTATCGTGAGCACATCATTTGTCTGCTCAGAAGACGACGAAGTCCAAATCCTGGAGTGTACAACTCCAATAACCTCCACTCCCTGCCTTGCCATCCCGGCATTGATGCACCACTACGAACCCCATATCGCCTTCGGATCCAGTGATCTTTACTACGAGTTTGCGTCTCAGTCCTCGTAAACATTCGTACCACCCAAGCACGAGCGTTCCTGCCCCAAACAAGACTATCGTATTCTATACTTTTAATCGGTTCCCTATGTGCTTGGTCTCATTATGTTACGATGGTGGCTGAATGGCGTGGCCACCGTCCGCTTTTGCTCCGCCATGGACACATGTTTGCACGAAAGGGCCCTCGTCTCGTCACCGTCAGATATCCCCTAATTTGCCTGCCTTTCTCTGTACTACAATACACTAGCAACCAATTTCTTTAATCACAGACGAGTTGGACCCGACCTTATTTTACTCATGTCCGGCGATGCTCACTGCACTCCAGAGCGGAACGCTGTGTTTTGAACTAGATAGAAGCAGGGTGACTTCAAGTATTGAGTATTGTATCTTGATGTTCGTGCTCCCTCTACTCTTTACGGCCCTGGCCATGTTCCGGTTTACAGAACAGGGTAAGCTACGAGAAGAAAACCACACCCAGACAGGGTCAGCAAGACGAGTGAGTGACATGAGTATTTGCGTTTGGTGGGCCATAGACTAGGCGTCATCATCCGGAATCAGGTTCCGTGTAGGTCGACGTTGTATGAGCGTTCTTGATGTCCACCTCTATCAATGCGAGAGTCGACCGACGGTTGATGGCCGCGGTTGGCAGCCTTCAGTGTCTTGTAAGGTCCGTTAAATCTAGGTAGACAATTTGAAAGATGAAAGCGGACCAGCGAAATGTACAAATGTACCAACGTTGTTTCCAGGAGATTGTATCTATCACGTACATAATATCTCTCACTCAAGCCTCGGGATCTCGTGACTCTTGGCTCTCGACCCCTTCCCCTCATGGATGATTACGCAAACAAGAGGCAATGCTCGGAGGAGTCATAAAGCGAAGACGGGGACAACGACGATGTGCCTCGTAACAAGATTTGCGCCATCGACAGCTAGTGGCCATCGCGAGTACAAATATGAGGTTTCTTCTTTCCGAGCTTCATTGTACACTGGCATACCTCGCGACCCAAATTTAAGGACCTTTCAACACATTAGAGGGAGCCTGTATTAGGGCAGGGGCCACTTTGTATCTGTTTCCCCGCTGGCATAATCAGTGGGAATTTCGGATGTAGTGTGTGTTGGGTATCGGGATTCTTCGGTTAGGCTCCGCAGGTTTTCCATGCCCATAGGTAACCAAACGGCGATGGTAAGTATGCCGAATATATAGGCTGTGTTCGCTACTTCTCATTGTCGTGCCTGATTATCGAAGGCGAAGTGGTGGAACCTCCGCGTGTGCACGGCCATGTCACGGACTATAGTTATTCCATGAGTTATTCTATTATCACATACTGGTGTATGTAAGGGCGACTCCTAGTTACGAATACTAGTGGATATGTAGGCCGAGATTCTTTTCCCCCTTATATTTGAAGAGTGTGCTAGCCTCGCGCTCAGCAGGTTCCGATGATCAGAGGATCTCAGGGGCAAGAATCACTACGGCCCACCGTTATATAAGGTCTTACCTCCACATATTGTATTCCTAAATGTTTGTTACGGGTACCAACAAATACGATTTGTTTCGTTGTATTCCCCGCTGCGCGGAAATTCCACGGCTGCTAAATGATTAGTTACACCTGTGGCCAGAGGCTCGATCGACGACCCGTAATGCATACCTCCTCGGTACTCTCACCTTAGCCGGACCTTGTTATGGCCGCCTCCACAAGTGGATTGGAATACGGGGAGAGATAGAGAATGTGACCCAAACCTGTCATGTCTGTAGTATCCCAGTGAAAAGGATTCGGTGAGAATGGATGCGGTACAAACGATGGAACGCGCGCGGGTATTCAAGAATACAAACATCGGCTCATCAACGTGGATTTACCAGTAATCGCTATTCAGGGGGCTATCCTTGACCTCCTTTATGGTCACAGGTTCTCTACTAAAAACTACAATGGCACCTTGCCAACTTTCAATGCACGATCAGCTCCGATCAAACTAATTATTACACAATATTAAGGTGACTTATACATCCATCAACGGTATTCTGGATATCTGTAAGTCTTCGTGATGTCATAACCATTCTTCAGACGCCAACTAGTACGCTAGAATATTCGCCCCCTCTCTCGGCGTAAACACCATAGGGGTGCGGACTGGCTTAATAACGAATCGGGTTTGAGACGCCAAAACTCGCATTTTCCGCTCTTGTGCTGTTTCGTGGGCATACTGAGGCTCATCAAGAACAGTAATCTTATAGTGGAGTATAATGACGGAAAGAACAGCAATTTGTTCGATTTCCGAGAACCTAGGAAGCGGGATTTGGTCAGCCCGGTCCCTTGATCAGTGGAAGACATACCTCCGGCCAATACATCCCCTTGCACCAGCAGAAAAGGGTATGAATGCATCCTTGTTGTAATCTCCCAGGAAACGGCTGGGCCGGAATTCGTACGGGTCAGGCCAGTACTTCGCTGGAGGAGATATCACTCTACGGCTGTAGATCAAATAATGTATCCACGCACGGTTATGGTGGATGGCATTGATCATAAGCGTCAACCATGTCCCTTTGGGAACCGGGAGAGGTTTCCCTGATTCTGTTTGGATCACACCGTCCTCCGCTGCTTCCTTCAAGACCACGGTCGCCTAAAAGCCATGATGCAAATTTACAAATATTGTGAGCATGTTACTGAATTCGCGTATGAGATGGGACTCACTGGAGGGAAAAGGCGTAGTGTCTCATTGATGACCGCGAGAACCCGAGTGAGCCGTGAAACGTCGTGATAGGTCTAATAGGCTAGAGTGAGCAGATATCATGGTAATTGCCTCGACATACAGGTAGACGTCCATCAGGGACAATGGATCGAACATGTTTATAAAGCTCCTCCTGCTCCTCTTGATTGATTGCCAGAAGAGCTATGGCAAATGATAAAACACTCGCTGTGGTTTCGTGACCTCGATCACAGCTTAATGGAAAAAAAAATTGGTAGTGGAAGCGAGCAGCTTACCAGCAATGAGAAAGATAAAAATATTCCCGAGCAAGTCGCGATGTGTGAACTCGAAATCCTTTGGAGAATCGCCCTTCTCTAATGAGGCTCGTATCAAATTGGACAGTAGGTCTCGTCTCTCCTCTAAGACCGCAGAACTTTTGCGTTCTTCAATCATTTCCAACATGTATTTCTGTAGTCAGGGTTTGAGGTTAGGGCCATTGATGGAGTGTGCTGAGGTGACTAACCTCCATTTCGTTGTGGCCACAAATAGCCTCTCGACCCCACTTGGTGAGAAAGAGAAGCCATTTCGGAAGCGCTAAGAGAAGGAGTAGTCCTTCTGTAGCGATGGGCAACGCTCGCATAAAGGGCATTGTATGCCCCCTCGGGATCTCGTTCTTATCCCAGTCCCAGTCCATATTGATTCCAAAGCCTGAGGTCACACTGAGTCAGTTAGCGGAGTGGCTACGCTGTCTACCTACCCGCGGTCGAGAAAACCATATAGGCTATCTGCGTCGTCACCTCTGTGAAGTCAGATACCTGAACAATGCTCCCCTTTCCATCTCGGTTCCACTTGGTGAAATACCCAAGGATAATATCGATTGTCGATTCCCAGACGAGGACGTTGTTGCTCTCGGAGAAGCTCGGCACCGCGATCTTTCGGTGCTTTCGCCACTCATCGTGCTCGGAGATAGCAATACTTGGACCATAGGCGATTTTCTGAGAGACTTTTACGTTTTGAATAACCTTGGGAAACGCCACACGGTTATGAAAGATACCCTAAACGGACAAATTGAGCACCAAGAACGACCAAATGGACACCAGTCTTACCTTGACAGCTGTAGCATCGGCAATCAGCAGTTGTGGGAATCTTGATGGAAACAGTGACCGGAGGTGAACAAGATCAGAGTTGGATGCTGCGAAGACGCCTAACAATGACTGTGAGCAGTGTACGAAAACGATAGTCCGGGAAGAGGCTGACGTTCATATACATTCTCCCAACTGAAGTCAATTCCGTCTGAGATCCATGGAATGCGAGGGAGCAGGCGACTAAGGAGGTTGAGTGGAGAAACGACTCTGGTGTAGGTTGGAAGGTTCTCAAACGCCTGCCAGACCTGCTTTACCCGCTGAATGCGATGAAGGAGGAATAGAGAGAATAACAAAGGCCCAAAGAGGAGAACTTTCTGATCGGTCAACATGATATGATGATGGGGATTTGTGCGCGCAGCAAGACTGCTTATATACCACTGACTCTGGAACTCGGCGCTAGTCGGAGACTTTGTGTAGACAGAAGTGACTTGTCAGAAGTAAAGGACGGAGGCAGCCTCGAAGCGCTTGCACAGCCCGCAGCGGGCAGCCCTGAGGTGATACAGTTATTAGGATTATAAGGGCGTATTTTTTCGCTATATGTACCGATAGGTACTTGGTAGCAAGGCCGAAAAAACGATGTGTTTTCGTCGCGTTGTGGGATGCAGAAAGCGAGATTCCCAGTACGGGGAAACTCGGGGTTTATTGCGAAGATGGAAATATGACGCGGTTCCGTGCTTTTCGGCCGTGTGAATAGGCGGTTTTACGTACTTCAGTTTCAGATGCCACGAAACGAAGGCTGGAGTATGGTCGTTGGAGTGACAGTGACAGCCGCGTACCCCGAGCCTGTGTCAGCATCCTCGACTCGACTGACCTTGCAAGGGCCTTCAGTCAGTGCCCGCCGGTGCTCGGGTTGTGACGAGGAAAGGGGTGGTATAAGGGTAGGCAAGGGCATGCGGGCATGCAGGGCCCGCATGCAGGCTTAATTGAAGACGATTTGTCGATGATCGATAGAAGCAGAAGCAGGGTGCGATGATCGCCACGTATTTTCGCCACGTATAATTGCCACGTATGGAGGGAACCATGGTTTTCTAGCCTACTAACCTACCGCATGTTGCTTGCCGCTGTTCTTATCGTGTGAGTGGGTTGCTAAAACTGGTACTGAGCCCAAGAATATTCAATCAAGAGTGATTCCAGACCTGGGATGGAGTGAGCGAAGTGGTGGATATCCCCGCTGCGTGCACCGTGATCATGGAGCGGACGAGCGGACGAGGAGTGGGAGTGGGAGTGGGAGTGGGAGTGCTGAGTGAGGGTTTCAAAAATAGGAAGAAGAGGGGAGAGAATGATATGGAGAGTTGGAACCGAAGCAGTGGCTTATATATGGCACGTTCCGAGCGATATGAGGCTTCGTGGCTGGATCATGTGCTGGCTTGTATCTTGGTTATTGCCCATATGGTCGAATTTACCCCACTCGTCCTTTGCTTGCTTCGTGGTTCGATTTACTTCTCAACAGTGATATTGTGGAGACCTCAGAAAGGGGTGGGTGCAAGTGTTGAGCTGGGGTGAGGTAGGATTGTTCATACGATATGTAATGAGTCACTAAAGTGCTCAGATATATATATATAAATCCGGTCATAGCATGACTGCGACATGCTGATGTAGATGTTGCCTTAAATGCCCCTGGAATCACTCGAACGGGTTGTCCCGCCCGGCCTAGGTAAAACCAGCAAAGGGTCAGGAGCAGCAAACCTGGATAAGAGTCAACACACCTGATCATGCCCTCGCCCTCCACACTCTCCTCACTTGCATACCCAATGTATCCACCATTACCCATCTTCCTGCTCCCGCCGTCATCCGGCGGCGCACACGCTGGCATCCAGGTGTTCGGTTTGGGTATGTCGACCGTCGGCGTTGTTGAAATTTGTGATACTGCTGCCGCTTCAGTGGTTTGGAGCATCGGTTGTACTAATGATGGATGCCGCCTGGTGAACGATGCCGTTGCACTGCTATCGTCCGCTCCGGCAGTGGACCATGGGCACTTCATGGATCCCCAACAATGCCTTCCCACCCCAACGTCGGTGCTCGAGTAAATGACATCCCCCAGGCAGCAGATGGGGATGCCCCAAGTGGCGAGGCAATGGTGGGAGGCAGATTCCTTCTCCCCAGTGGATCGGCCCCTGACACGCACTGCTAGACCAACCCGGTGCAGGTGAGGCTTGCTACAACCACCCGACTCGTGTTTGCTCATGATATTCGAGTGAATTCTCGAAGGAACCGCAAAGGGCCACGGTTGGTGGAGGTTGCCTCTAACCAGGATTGGGATACACGTTTTCAGACACCGCCAACAACGGAGTGGGCAGCGCGAACGGATTCTCGAGCTGCTTTCTAGCATTGACGTTCGTCGTCCTTCCAGCGCTTGAGGGTCTAGATGGGGGTGGATCATATCTGTGAAAATAAGAGGAATGTAAGCGTGATTGAGAATTAAAAATGTTGCTTACCTTGTGCACACGCCTCTCTTCGGGCTGGTCATTTCGCATGGGATGGTATTCGCCCTCGTTGTCGTCTGTGTACTTGCCAGATGCTCTGCTATTGCCTTGCATACCTGTGATGTCCTCATCTTCAGTGTGGTCTGTCGCACGTTGTTTTCCCTTACATCTCCTCTCCGCCAAGTTAATCTGCGAACACGTTAGGCTGAACAACCGCCTCGGGGTTCCTTCGGAGCGTGACGACCCTGTCGGCGACGGCGGTGGGGATACGAGGTGATGGGGTTCAAATTTGCGTCCGCTCCTTTGTTCTGGCCACATCCCCGAGGCCGCCCAACTTAATGTTGGAACCCTGAAGTGCTTCTGTATCTACGTCTCTTCCCAGCCGCTTTCACTATTCTGCCTCAATGCATAGACCGCGCTTATTGAATAATTCAAGTCGTTTTGTGTCATGGTATGCACCCCTGTAGTGCTACAATAACGAGCTATATTGCACGACTACTCGTTCCCTCGAGCCATTGTTCACTCCTGTCTTTCAGCTAATCGCAAATTAGTTCAGCAAGGACACTTTCCGAAGGATTATATGGACCCTTTTTGACAGATATGCTCAACTCCATCGTAACCTAACCTAGAAAGTTCCGCACGAACTCGATCCGAATGTCCTCGGCCGTCTAGCCTTGTCCTCGCCTCTGAATGATCTCAGTTTGGGGCACTACCGATGAACAGCGTCTGTAAGGTTAAGCCCTTCTATTACTCATTACCATTTACGGAAAGAAATAAGGGAGAATGCCCCCACCTTCCGCTGCATTCAAAGAAATACGGTCCGCATGAACGAACATCCGAGTCCTAATCACAGCATTCCTCGTTCCATGCATATGAACGCAGACTCTGGAACCAGAAGAAGACGTTCCTCCTTGCCCCACTCGCACCTCTCCGAATTGGAAGCGACAAGGTTCAAGCGGCCGGCTGGACAAACTATTAAAGCGCCTTTCCAAGGTTCTCACAGGCTCCGCAATCACATACATACCATCACTTGCAGCGTTCATTTTCGAAAACGTTCAAACCCATGGTTCAGGCCACATATCAGAGGCAGACCTCTCATGCGTCTTCGACCGCGCAGCGGTCGTAACATCGCTGAGAACACTTATATACTAGCGAAATAACGGCTAGTTGTTAATCTGCCTATCCCCCAGAAAGTGAGTATCGAGGCTTCGAGGGGTTCACACTATGTCGTGCTCCTTTTTGTGGGACGTGATCGTCGGGGTATTGAAATACCAATATCACAGCAGAGAGTGGAAGTCGTTTGGGTGTATACGCAGGTCGGAAGATTTGGGGAGGAATCCTAATCCGTCAGTGGGTCCACGGAAGGTGAGTAGATCAAGGTTCTGCTTAGGCTCCAAAGAGTAGATTTGTTTATGAAGCGGTTCAGGGCTGCACTATGGTTGGGGATATACTTATCGCATATATATTTCAATGGATTGCTCTCCTTTATTTGTTTGTGCATTTCTTTATTTGGATGTCCCGCTATCGTGTGCCGGACTTCTACCCTGAACCCCGCCTTGTGTTCTTGTTCTTATTTACGTAATCACGCATGGGTCGTGAGCGTCGGATACTTGCAACCGGGCGGTTTGCACTCTCGATACATCTCGTTTGGTTTTCTTTCCATCTTTCAAAGGGTATAGACTGAGCGTGAAGACTGAAAGCCGCCACCCACGACCATCAACTGTTCGATCGACCCTCGCATTGATAGACGGGCATCAAGAGCGCGAGGCTGGTGCACGCAATTAGTCAAGTCACACGGAACCTAATTCCGGGTGATGACATCTGGTCTATGGTTCAACAATTACAACCATCATGTCTCTCGCTCGTCCTAGCTCGCTCATTCTCTACCATCTTACTGACCCTATCTGGGTTCGATTTCTTCTCCGTGTAACCCACCCTGTTCTGTGAACAGGAACCTGGCCAGGGCGTAGGGAGTGGAGTGCGCACGAACACGAGGTACACTGAACTCATCTTGCCTCC
>Ga0307515_10021535_pt1 | contig 11422 bp, 10 predicted proteins | sample 17_EM_MG_FD_194513 | JGI IMG/M metagenome (GOLD analysis project Ga0307515, IMG submission 194513) | Populus trichocarpa ectomycorrhiza microbial communities from riparian zone in the Pacific Northwest, United States - 17_EM | ecosystem: Host-associated > Plants > Roots > Unclassified | place... | reverse complement strand
TCCGTCGGGAAGCTCAGCCGGCAGACCGCGCCGGGATTGCGGTTACCGATCGTCACCTCGCCGCCGTGCAAACGCAGGATGTCGCGAACGAGATTGAGGCCGAGGCCGGCGCCGCGTCCGTCATGATGGCGCTTGAAGAAGGGTTCGAAAATGCGTTCTTCCAAATCGGCGGGGATGCCCGGTCCCTCGTCGCTGACCTCGATCCAGTTGCAGCCGGCGCTGAGCGAGATCACGCCTTTCCTGCCGCCGTGGTTGATCGCGTTCTGCAGGATGTTCATCACGGCGCGCTGCAGCGCCAGCGGATCGCCTTCGATCTCGCCTGCGCCGTCGACATCGAACTGCACCGTATAGCCGGCGGCAAAGGCGAGCGGCGCCATCTCGATGATGACCTTCCGCGCCAGCTGGCCGAGATCGACCTTGGTGAACTGGACCTTGCCCTGTTTCAGCCGCTGAAGATCGAGCATCTGCTCGGTGAGCACGGCAAGCCTTGCGGCATCTTCCAGGAGGTCGGTTTTCACCGGACTGTGCGGCAGCGATCCTATTCTGGTGTTCAGGATGGCGATCGGCGTGCGCAGCTCGTGGGCGGCGTCGGTCAGGAACCGTTCCTGCCGCTCATAACCCTCGTCGAGACGGCCAAGCGCGCGGTTGACGGCGCGCACCAGCGGCGCGATCTCGTCTGGAATATCATCTGCCGAGAGCCGTCCGCCCCGCTGGTCGACATCGATCGTATCGGCCTGGAGCGCGGCCTGGTCGATCCCGACCAGCGACCGTCGCACGACCATCGGCGTTGCGATCAGCGCCCCCAAGGCCATCACGGCGACAATGGGAATGACGACTTTGGCAAGGATCAGGGAGACGCTGAGCAGGATCGACATGCGCGAGTTGGGACCATCGGTGCTGGTCAGGAACTGCACCTGTCCCCAATCCGTGGCGATCCATCGCATCCGGGCGACCGGACGGTCGTGATCGCCGATACTTTGGCCGAATCTTGCCTGGCCGACATGATCGAGCGAATTGCCCATACCGGCATATTCCTCGGGAATCCGGCCTTCGGTCAAAACATGCCCCTGTGTATCGCGGATGGTGAACCAGAGATCGGGCGCATCCTTCCGGAGCTGTCTCAGATCTTCGGTCTCCCTCAGGCTCAATTCTCCCGAGGGTTGGCGGAAGACGGCGCGGCGCAGGATCTCGATCGTTCCATCAGGCGACCAGAGATTGAATATCTGCCCCACCGAAATCAGCACGATGACCACCAGGATCAGCACCACCGACTGGACGGCAAGAAGCCGCCAGAACAGGCGCCTGCGCAGCGAATAGGGGCATCGTTTGTTCATGATGCCTCCCGCAGGAGATAGCCCACGCCCCGGATCACGTTGATGACGACGCCCGCCTGGGATGCGGCCAGCTTGCGCCGCAGCCGCGATATGTGGGAATCGAGCGCGTTCGACTGGATCTCGTCGTCGAAGCCGAAGACCGCCTCCATCAGGGCAGGCCGCGGCACCATGCGGCCGGCGCGGCGCATGAGGCATTCGAGCACCAGCGCCTCGCGGCGCGGCATTTCCAGACGCTTGCCCGAGACGCTGATATCGCAATAGGTCGGATCGAAGGAGAGCCGGCCGATCGAGATCAGCGCCGGGCGCAGCGTTTCGGAGCGGCGCATGACGGCGCGCAGCCGCGCCAGAAGTTCGTCGAAGACGAAGGGCTTGGCGAGGTAATCGTCGGCACCGGTCTCAAGGCCGGTGATCCGCTCCGGCACCTCTCCCTTGGCGGTGATGACGATGATGGGAAGGGTGATCCCCTTTTTCCGGATCTTGGCAAGGAGCTCCAGGCCGTCGCCATCGGGCAATTGGCGGTCGAGAAGAACGGCGTCATAGGCGCCGTCGCCGATCACCATCTCGGCGTCGTATAGGGTGGAAACATGATCCATCACCATGTCGTGCCTGGTCAGCGCGCCCCGGAGCGCTGCGGCCATTTGAGGTTCGTCCTCGATCAGTAATACGCGCATCTCACATTCCTATCGGGGGCCTATCGGGGGCCTCTCGGGGCCGTCGGTCTCTAGGTGGAAACCATATCACCCCCAGGGCAGGTCCGCGGCGCTTGTCGCATATCGAATGCCAGATCGCCGCCTCGAAGCCAAGAATCCTATCCGTCATCAGGCGCGGCGCTGCTCGATCTTCGCCATCGGCTGGTATCTGCGGCTGATGCGATAGACCGCGGCGGGCGGGATATTGCGCAACGTCCAGCCGATCCTCTTGGAGACAAGGCCGAGAGAATCAAGGATTTCTGAAGGCACCGGGCATTTCGGCCCGTAGGTGAATTGATAGAAGGCACCGTATGGCCTGAGATTGGAAAAGCAGCCTTCGAGCAGCGCATGCACATCATCAGGCCGCATGGCAAGAAGCGGAAGCCCGCTGACGACGCTGCCGAAGGAGCTTCCTGAAAGCGCCGTCTCCCACATCTCCCGGACGTCGACCTGCAACACCCGGGCGTGGGGAAAGCGGCCCTGAAGCAGTGAAGCGAAATCCTGCTCATATTCGACCAGCGTCAGGTCGCTTTCGGCAATCCCGCGCTTCAGGAGGGCGGCGGTAAAAACGCCGGTGCCCGGGCCGAGTTCGAGAACCGGCCCGGTCACCGCGGAGATTTCCTTGGTCATCAGGCCCGCAAGACGGGGACCTGACGGCGTGATCGAGGCGATGCGCAGAGGCGCGCGAAGCCAGGCAAGAAGAAAGCGGCGGCGATCGAAACGTGGCATGGGACCTTCACAGTGGCGTTTTGATCCCGCCTATGAACCCGCCCAACATTGCAACAGTCTGTCAGATCGCCGCCGCCGCAGATTCTCATGCGTGAGACGCGACCTTCCGGCTTGCCGTTCTGAGCCCCTTCCGGTCGATCCAGCTTTTGATCTCAGCGGCAATCGCCTCTGGCTGGTCCTCGGGGGAAATGTGACGTGCCGGTCCGCAACCCCTGATCTCCAGGCCGGCGATGTTGTCGCGGCACCAGGAGATCATCCTGCTGCCGATCAGCAGCGTTTCTTCAGGCCCATCGAAGGTCAGCAGCAGCTTGGGAATTTCAGGACTGACGGCAAGCCAGCGGTCGTAGGCTTCGATGCTGGCGACCACATCGGCCGGTTCGCCGTTGATCGGCATGGCGCGCGGCCATTCCAGCAGCGGGCGGCGGCTGTCGCGGTCCGGATAGGGCGCGCGATAGATATCCCAGTCGGCATCGGAGAGCCCTTTCAGCGTGGTCGCGCGCAAGGCCTGTTCGATGAAGAAATTTTCGTCGAGAACCTTGGCCTCGCCGGTGCCGGCGCCCCGCAGCAATTCATAACGCGCCTTTCCGCCGCCTGACAGATCCTCCCAGTCCATCGGCCTGAGGATGGTTTCCATGAAGGCGATACCGCGCACCCGCTCGGGGTGGCGCGAGGCCCAGTCGAATGCCAGCGCGCCGCCCCAGTCATGGCCGACGAGCACGACGTTATCGAGGTCAAGCGTATCGAACCAGGCGTCGAGATAGGCGATGTGATCGCCATAGCGATAGGCGAGATCGGGCTTGCCGGAGCGGCCCATGCCGATGAGATCGGGCGCCAGGCAACGGCCAGGCGTGATATTGGGCATGATGTTCCGCCAGAGATGCGATGAGGTGGGATTGCCGTGAAGCAAGACGATCGGGTCGCCCTCCCCCAGTTCCTCGTAGGAGATGAACGAGCTGAGGATATCGATGGTCGGCATATGGAACTCCCAGTTTTCGTGCTATATAGGCAGGCAACTGTCCATTTATCATATAGACAGGCAACTGTCTATATTGTCGCGCGAGGTTTCATGTCGTCTTCGTCCCTTGGCCTGCTGTTGCGTCTCGTCCATCAGCATTGGACGCAGGCCGTTGAAGCAGCCCTCGATGAGGCCGGCTACGGCGATATCCGCCCGCCGCACGCCAACGTCTTCACCTTCGCGCGGCCTGAAGGCATCCAGGTGAGCGAGCTCACCAAGCTCGCCCGCGTCCGTAAGCAGACGATGACGCAGGCGGTGGAAGAACTCGAGCGTCTCGGTTACGTCGAGCGTCGGCCCGATCCGAACGATCGGCGTGGTCGGCTGGTATTCTTGACGGAAAAAGGCCAAGGCGTCCGGCCGATCGCCATGGCGGCGGGCCGGCGCGTCGATGAAAGCTGGGCTGTATTGACCAGCCCGCAGCAGATGGACGATCTGCGCGCAGCACTCCGCCGATTGCTGGAACAGTTGCAATAACGAAAGAGGGCCTCGTCCCCACAGTCTGGGCACGATGACGGGGCGTGGTTGCAGGTGCGGAACGGCAGGTCGCCCGCCTCTTGCGTTTCAGGGGCATGGAGCTTAGCTGTTTGACCAAAGGCTCACATCCTCCTGCGAGGACCGCCCTGTGTCAGGAGAGAAGAATGCAAGTATGGCATGGGCTTAGGGCTGCGCTGAGAAAACGCCGTCAGGCCCGCAACGAGAAAATTCTCGTCAGGGAGCCTATCGTTGTTCCGCAGTTTGCCGCGACAGTGCAGCCCGATCATTATTTGTCCTGTGTTGCCATTGCAAAGAATGAGGGCGCTTATCTGGACGAATGGATTCAATTCCATCTGTTGGTCGGCATTTCTCATTTTTATATCTATGACAACGGGTCGACGGATCAGTCCTTGTCGATACTGAGAGCCTATGAGGCCGCTGGCATCGTTACCGTGGTGCCGTGGCGTCCCTTCAGCGTTTGGGCAAACACCCAGAATCTCGCCTATGCCCATGCCGTCAGCAATTTCGGATCGGGCAGCCGATGGATGGCTTTCTTCGATCTTGATGAATTCATGTTTCCGGTGCACGCCGCCTCGTTGATCGAGCTTTTGCAGGCGCGGGAGCGGGAACACGCGATCTGTGTTACGGGCGTCAATTTCGGAACGAGCGGCCATGCGATCAGGCCGACGGGCCTGGTCACTGAGAATTACCGGCGCGCAGTTCCCATGGACGTCCAGCGCCAACATCCGAAGCTTCTGAACGTCAAGTCGATCGTTCAGCCGGCTCAGATCAGATCGATCGAGAGCGTCCATTGGTTCAACCTCAAAGGCACGAACAAGATTGGCGTGAACGAAGATGGCGAGCCGCTGCCGCGTTTCCCCAGGGAAGATCCCTTGAAGCTCAAGGCCGACACCGTGCGGTTCAATCACTATTATACGCGCTCGCATGAGGAGTTCTCCGCCAAGGTCAATGGATCGAATGCGCGCGGACCTCAGCTCCCGGCTGATGCGGAACAACGCTGGGCCATGTTTCGGCAAATTGAAGAACTCGGCCAACCTGATGATACCATTCAGCGATACATTCCGGATCTGAGGGACAGGCTCTCTGCTTGGCGGAAAGAGAAGGCCTAACCGCGGCGCAGCCTAAGGAGAATCCATGCCTGGTGACAACAGCAAGGGCATCGACGAGGACGTCGTTATCATCGGCGCCGGTGCTGCCGGCATTGCCGCAGCCCGCCATCTGCTGGCAATCCGGCCCGATCTTTCCGTCCTCCTGCTCGAAGCTGGCGATCGTCTCGGCGGCAGGGCCTGGACAGTCAGGCCGGAGCAGGCTGCCGATGTCGCGCTCGATCTCGGTTGCGGTTGGCTGCATGGCGCGCGCACCAACGCCTGGACCGCCATCGCCGGAGAGGTGGGGCTGACGGTCGACCGCACGCCGGCGCCCTGGAATGACGGCGGAAAGCGGCTTCAGCGGGATGACGCTGCCGCCCATGCCGCAAGGGAGGCGATCGACGCCTATTTCGAACGGCTGGAAAACCATGACGGCGATGACGCCGACATGGCCAAAATGCTCGAGCCCGGCAATCCCTGGAACGGCCAGATCCGGGCGATCGGCACCTATATCACCGGCGCCGAACTGGAGCGGTCGTCGATCGTCGATTACAATAGATACGATCCCGGCCCTGGTCCCGACTGGCGGGTGCGCGAGGGCTATGGCACGCTGGTCTCGCTTTACGGCAAGCCGGTTCCGGCAAGGCTCGGCGCCGAGGTCACGCGCATCGATCATCGCCATGCCGGCCGTGTCAGCATCGAGACGAAGCAGGGTACGCTCAGTGCCCGCGCCGTGCTGGTGACGGTTTCGACCAATGTGCTTGCCGCCGGCAAGATCGCCTTCGACCCGCCTTTGCCTGACAAGATCGAGGCAGCAGCCCGTCTGCCGCTCGGGCTCGCCGACAAGCTCTTCTTCAGGGTAGCAAGACCGGAGGCGCTGCCTGAAGACACGCATATGCTAGGCTCCACCAGTCGCGGTGCGACCGGCACCTATCAGCTCCGGCCGTTCGGCGCGCCTGTCGTCGAGGCCTATTTCGCCGGCGACCTCGCGCATGATCTGGAGCGGGCAGGCAGCGAGGCCGCATTTTCCTTCGCCGCAGATGAGCTGGCTGCGCATTTCGGCGCGGATATCCGCAAGGAGCTGTCGGTGGCTGCTATGTCTGCCTGGGCCGCAACGCCCCATATCGGCGGCTCCTATTCCTATGCCGAACCCGGCGCCTCCGATCTGCGCGGCCGTCTCGCCGCGCCGCATGACCAGCGGATCTTCTTTGCCGGCGAGGCCTGTTCGAAGGCGCGTTATTCGACGGCGCACGGCGCCTACGAGACCGGTGTCGCCGCAGCCGATCTGATCGCCGACGCATTATCGCGAAATCCCTGATCAATGTCGGCAGCAATTGCCGCAGCATATTTTTTCCATTTCCGCTTGGTCGCAGCGGCGGGATTGGTTATGCTCCGGTCAGCCCCAGCGCTCCCCGCGCAGGGCGCTGAACGTCTTCCGGCGGCAAGCGACCGCCCCAAGCACAATATTGTCATTGGTTACAGGAGCCCCGGCTCACCCCCGACGGTTTGTCCGTCGGCTGCGGGTATCCGCATCAGGAGGAAGAAATGGATTATCGCAAGCTCGGTCCCAGCGGGACCGTCGTCACCGCCTATTGCCTCGGCACCATGACCTTCGGCGCGGAGGCCGACGAGGCCGCCTCGCACAAGCTGCTCGACGATTATTTCGCCTGGGGCGGCAATTTCATCGATACCGCCGACGTCTACAGCGCCGGCAAGTCGGAAGAGATCATCGGACGCTGGCTGAAGGCGCGTCCGACCGAAGCCCGCCAGGCGATCGTCGCCACCAAGGGACGCTTTCCGATGGGCGATGGACCCAACGATATCGGCCTGTCGCGCCGGCATCTCGGCCAGGCGCTCGACGATTCGCTCCGCCGCCTCGGCCTCGAGCAGATCGACCTCTATCAGATGCATGCCTGGGACGCGCTGACACCGATCGAGGAAACGCTGCGCTTCCTCGACGACGCGGTCTCATCCGGCAAGATCGGCTATTACGGCTTCTCCAACTATGTCGGCTGGCACATCGCCAAGGCCTCGGAGATTGCCAAGGCGCGGGGTTATACGCGGCCCGTGACGCTGCAGCCGCAATATAACCTGCTGGTGCGCGACATCGAGCTTGAAATCGTCGCGGCCTGCCAGGATGCCGGCATGGGCCTGTTGCCGTGGTCACCGCTCGGCGGCGGCTGGCTGACCGGCAAGTACAAGCGCGACGAGATGCCAAGCGGCGCCACCCGCCTGGGGGAAAACCCCAATCGTGGCGGCGAATCCTATGCGCCGCGCAATTCGCTGGAGCGAACCTGGGCGATCATCGGTGTCGTCGAGGAGATCGCCAAGGCGCATGGCGTCAGCATGGCGCAGGTGGCGCTGGCCTGGACGGCGGCGCAGCCGGCGATCACCTCGGTCATCCTCGGCGCCCGCACTCCGGAACAGTTGGCCGACAATCTCGGCGCCATGAAACTGAAGCTCTCCGACGACGACATTGCGAAGCTCAACGAGGTGAGTGCCCCTCAGTCTGCCGACTACCCCTACGGCAAAGGCGGCATCAACCAGCGCCATCGCAAGATGGAAGGCGGCCGCTGAGCCTTTCGGCTGTCAGCAAACGAAATCTGTCCGCTTCTTGCCGAAGCGGACAGGATCAAGGTCTAGGATGATCGACCGGTGCTCTGGGGTGCCGGTCGGTCGCCCATGCTACCGAAGGTCTTCAGGTAGATCGACAGAAGCTGCGTCTGCGAGGAGATGCCGAGCTTGCGGTAGACGTTACGGCGGTGGACCTTCACCGTGCCTGTGGAGATATTGAGCCTGAGGCCGATCGATTCCGACGAATGTCCCTGCAGCACCAGATCGACGATCGCGGTTTCGCGGCTCGTCAGCTTGAGGTCGCGCCAGACGGTGTCGGCCGGCTGCAGCGCCTGCGCCGTTGCGCCGCGTTTCCTCCCCGTTCGCATGCCGGCATCACGCTGTGCATCGAAGCGGGCGCCAAGCCCCGGCCAGAAATGCCGGACGAGGCTCGCCACAAGGGGCTCCGCCTTTTTCAGCAGCGCGAATTCGGCCGGCGGAAACGGGCCGGTCTTTTCCCGGCGCATCAGCGACAGCACGACGGTGATATCGTCGTCGAGCGTCACGAAGAAGCCGATCTCCTCGGCAAGCCCTGTTTGCACATAGTAACTTCGGTAATATTCGCTGGAGAAGAAGCGGTCTGGCGCCAGCTCGCGCATGCGGAAAACGCCGGGGCGGCGCGCTCGGGCGGTCTGGTAGAACGGGTCGAGCAGATACGGGCCGACCTGGTAGAGCGTCACGAAGACGACGTTCTCCTGCGGATCGAAGGTGCTGTAGAGATCGATCGGCCGCTCTTTGCCGCGATAGGCGAAGACCACGACATAGTCGAAGCGCACCAGCGCCGCCATCATCCGGCGGAAGGTCTCCCCGAACTCCGCATCCGCCATGACGGGCTTTCCGACTGTTGCGTCGAAAGCCTGAAACAGTGCTTCGAGATCAATACTCATCGACAGCCTCCTCCAACCGTCCATCTGGAATGCTTGCAGTCCATATACACCTTCCACGAGGAGATGTGAGGCAGAATACCTCTTTCGGGGTATATACCGTGCGGGAGGCCCGGGCTTAGTCTTTCCTCAACGACGGTGGCAACAAGGCAGCGCTAGACTGCCCGTACCAACCAACCGCAGGGAACAGACGTGGCATCCGCTTCGACGAACGATATCGAATTCCGTTCGGTCACCAAGAACTATGGCGCGGTGACCGCCGTGACCGACATAAACCTGAATGTGCCGAAGGGCGCTTTCCTCGCTTTGCTCGGCCCTTCCGGCTGTGGCAAGACCACGTGTCTTCGCATGATCGGCGGCTTCGAGCAGCCGAGCGAAGGCGCCGTGCTGATCGACGGGCGGGAGATGAACGGCGTTCCGGCTTATCGCCGCCCGGTCAACATGGTCTTCCAGCACTACGCGCTGTTTCCGCATTTCAATGTCGTGGAGAATGTCGCCTATGGCCTGAGGCAGATGCGCCCGAGGATCGCGGCCTCCGAGATCAATCGCCGCGCGGCTGAGGCGCTTGAGATGGTGCGGCTCGATGGCTTTGCCAAGCGGCGCATCCATGAAATGTCCGGCGGCCAGCAGCAGCGCGTGGCCCTGGCGCGGGCGATCGTCAACCGGCCTTCGGTGCTGCTGCTCGACGAGCCGCTGGCGGCACTCGACAAGAAGCTGCGTTCGGCCATGCAGATCGAATTGCAGACGCTGCAGCGCGAACTCGGCATTACCTTCGTGCTCGTCACCCACGATCAGGAAGAGGCTTTGTCGATGGCCGATGTCGTCTGCGTCATGAGCAACGGGCGCATTCGCCAACTCGGCACGCCGCAGGAGGTCTACGACCGCCCGGCCGATCTCTTCGTCGCCGATTTTGTCGGCAAGACCAACCGGATTGGCGCGACGATGGAAGCCGACGGCAGAACGCTGCGCCTTGCCGACGGCTCGGCGCTCGCAGCCGGTGCCCGGCCCGGCCTTGCGCCAGGCGAGGCCATCGTGGCGATCCGGCCGGAGGCGATCCGGCTGACGCGGGTTGCCGTCGGCAGCGCGTCCTTTGCCGGCACGGTCACCCACCGCATCTTCCTCGGCTCTTCGGCCGAATATGCCGTCACCGTTCCGGGGCTTGGCGATTTCCTCGTCACCGCCGACCGGCGCAGCATGAACGAGAGCGATCTGGTCGAGCCGGGCGAAGCAGTCTTCCTCGGCTTCGATCCCGATATGGCCCATGTCTTTCCGGCCCAAGTTACGCCAGCTCAGGTTTCTTCAGCATCGAGTGCATAAACCAGAACAAGGGAACAGCATCATGAGCAAGGACTACAAGGATAATCTGCCCATTACCCCTGAAGGCTTCATGGACGAGTTCATGCGCCTGAAGCGCGGCTCGGTCAGCCGCCGCCACTTCCTCGGCATCACCGGCCTCGGGCTTGCGACCGCCGTACTGTCGCGTTTTCCCGGCGCGCTGTCGACGCCTGCCTATGCCGAAGATCTCGGCACGCAGATGTCGATCGCGACATGGCCGAACTACCATGACCCGGCGACCTTCGAGAACTTCAAGGCGGCGACCGGCGTTGCCGTGGAAGTCAACGTCTTCGGCTCCAACGAGGAGATGCTGGCCAAGCTCCAGGCGGGCGCCTCCGGCTGGTCGCTCTTCGTGCCGACCAACTACACGATCTCCACCCATCACAAGCTCGGCCTGATCGATGAACTCGATCTGTCGAAGATCCCGAATTTCAGCCAGGCGACGGAAAACCCGCGCTTCACCAAGGAAGGCATGATCGACGGCAAGACCTATGCCGTGCCGAAGAACTGGGGCACGACGGGATTCTCGGTCAATACCTCGAAGATCAAGACCAAGCTTTCGAGCTGGAAGGACTTCTTCGAGATCGTCCAGACCGAAGCCGACGGCCGCGCCATGGTGCACGACTATCAGCTGACGACGATCGGCAGTGCGCTGGTCTCGCTCGGCTACGGCTTCAACTCGATCAAGGCGGACGAACTTGCCAAGGCCGAGGAGCTGCTGATCAAGGTCAAGCCGCACCTTTTCGCCATCAACAGCGACTACCAGCCGGCCATGCGCGCCACCGACGCCTGGCTCACCATGTGCTGGACCAATGACGGCGCGCAGCTGAACCGCGACGTTCCTGAGATCGCCTATGTGCTCGGCACCGACGGCGGCGAAATCTGGACCGACTACTACGCCATCCCGAAGGATGCGCCGAACAAGGCGGCGGGTTACGCACTGCTCAACTACCTGATGGATCCTGCCAATGCCGTGAAGGAGCACATCGCCAACGGCGCCCCGACGACAGACAGCCGCGTCATCGCGCTGCTGCCGAAGGAGGTCACCACGAACAAGATCGTCTATCCCGACGAGGCGTCGCTGACGCCGCTGGAATTCGGCGCGGCGGTAACGCTGACCGATCCCGGCCGCGCGGAACTGATGGCACGCTTCAAATCGGCTTGATCTGGTTCCCCTTCTCCCCAGCGGGGAGAAGGTGGCCCGAAGGGTCGGATGAGGGGGCGGCAGATGCTGCCTTTC
>Ga0307515_10021534_pt1 | contig 11422 bp, 3 predicted proteins | sample 17_EM_MG_FD_194513 | JGI IMG/M metagenome (GOLD analysis project Ga0307515, IMG submission 194513) | Populus trichocarpa ectomycorrhiza microbial communities from riparian zone in the Pacific Northwest, United States - 17_EM | ecosystem: Host-associated > Plants > Roots > Unclassified | place... | reverse complement strand
AATATAGTCTCATTCACTCGATCAGAAGTATCTTGCCATGAAATCAGGCTAGTCACTCTCCAGATCCGTCGTCTCCTTCCCCCTCACTTAAGGCCTGGCCATCTTCTCTGGCCTTATCCTTCCTTCTCTGTTCTCGTTCTCGCTTCTTCTCTAAAAGCTTCTGCAAGTTCTTTGCGCCATTGAATACACCGCCAGTACTTGCTCCGCAGGCAGCGCATGACGGATCCTTCCGGTAGCGTTTCAGCGCACATGATTCGCAGAAGTAGTGACTGCATTTGGTGACGATAGGGTTTGTATAAGACTTTTTGCAAATAATGCAGGCAAATGGTATCTTCTCCAAAAGCGCATCGTCTGCGCCATCATCGTCATCCTCTATTTGCCCTGATCGATTGGCAGAGGCAACAATCTTTCCCTCAAGCTTTTTCCCTTTATTTTGTATTTCCCAATCTCGATCTATTTTCCAACCTTGGGCGTAATCGTCTCGAGAATGCAGGAATTTACAGCTGTCCCCGAAGCCGCAGAACCCAGTTTGCTTGTAATCTTTACACACGTCCGGTGCGTAGTCGGTAACGGTAATTGTGCGAATATTTGTAGGAGCTTTCATCGGCCCCACTTGACGATTGGGAGCGTCAGGATTCTTTTGGATGAAGGACTGGGGTTTCACTCTTGTGGTTCCGAGTAGGTTCTGCGCACTGAGCGCATCTTTGGCGTTCTCGTCGAACCAATTTGAGTGTTTCGTGGCGTCGTTGCTGACTTCGATTTTGGCTGACCGGTCCGCGTCGTACTTTGTAGTCCCTTCCCAGCCAGTCTTGGATTTTTGGTCTGCAGTGGATGATTTCAAGACAGCGCCTGTAGTCTTCCTCCGCTTAACCATGCGGCCATCCTCGCCTTCTTCTTCGGATCCGGATGAGGAACCTGAGGATGAGGGCGGCGGCGGTGCTGCTTTGCGTATGCCTTTTGCGGCGCGTTTTTTGAATACTGCGATAGGTTTATCCATTGCGAAGTAAGTATTGGGATGGTACACGTTTTATAGCTGTTGTTCTTGCTGGCTGAGTGCGGCTGCAGTTGAGTTGTGAAGTAAGGCAAGTGGCTGAGCAATCCGGAATGACTAAGCAGTGTGGCGTAACAATTCGAACTCCCGAAGGTACTGGAAAGTGGCTTCCAAACCTCTACTTGTTCTTCACCAGATATGGTATATTAGTGAGACGGCCCGTATAATTATCTCTCTATTCTTATTCAAGCTATCCTACTCGTATTGCCTTTTTTGGAGTTGAACCCGGGGTTTTTTATTTCCGCAAAGAGTAGCTGAATGTCTCTGCTTGTGACCATTCGCACATTCAAACTTCCAAATTTTGAGTTTACAGGCTTGTAATCAATGTTCTTGAATTCTGGTATGTTTCCCCTTGCTCGGGTGATGCAATGCCGAAGGAGGATAGGAAATTGCAACCTGTTGCTAGTTCCCATGTTGGTATGTCGACCAACCTGAACACCAACTTTCAATGATGTAGCTGGTTTTATCTAGGCTAAGCCTTCGCGAATATTGATAGTTTCTGCATTTTCGAATCTCCAACCTTTGCCGCTTACCTTCTGGCCATTATGGAAAAGCCTACGACGAATGGACATGACTTAGATGCGGAAAAGGTAGGTTCAAATGCCTCTGAGGTGTCAAATCCCCAAATGCGCCGGCCCGCGGGAAGGAATTTCTCAATCCTATGCCATCGAATGATCCAGCTGATCCTTTGAACTGGCCGGTGACTTTAAAGGTCTGCTATCTCAAGGAGATCATCACCCTATAACGATGCTCAGTGTATGATAGTGTAGAGTACTCATCCAGGTTGCATTACTTGCGGCCATTAGAGGGTTGAATACCGCGATTACTGTATCAACCCCGCTTACGTACCTTTAGCAAGGAGTTTCATACTACAACTGCCATGGCTTCATACCAAACGTAAAATTTCCTATTCATATATCTCGTTATGAACATCCCTTTCAGCGCAATATGCGAACGGCACTAGAACCCTTGTTATTGCACTTGACAGCATAGGGCCATTTCTCTAGGTACCTCTTGCGAATGTTTACGGGCGCCGGCCCGTCTATCTGTTTACTACTCTCCTTGGCTTTGTATCCGCATTGGGGAGCGGGTATGCGAAGAACTGCGGTCAACTTATTGCTGCTCGAGTCTTTAACGGCCTATTCCCAGTAGCAATGGCCCTCGGAGCGGCTATGGTTGTTGATATATTCTTCTTCCATCAACGGTACGATTTTGTTCAATAGCGCGGCGTGCTTGAACACTCTTAGTGACGCAGTGGGCGAGCGATGGAGTTTTCACGGTTATAATGACAAACAGATTACGTTTAGCGCCTATTGTTGGGGGTCTTCTTGATCAATACTGCGGCTGGAGATGTATGACTGCACCAGTCTGATTGAAAATGGAGCGCAACTGATCATGAGCGTAGGGACCTTCAAGTTTGCTGCGATTCTGGATGTCGTCATGCTTGCCACAATGATTGTGTCTCCCAAAACTCTCCATGTTCGCAATGGGTCCACTTCTAATACGGTGGCAACGGAGTCCGTTCAGCTATCGAAAAACATGTTCGCTAGTCGACTTAAACTCTGGACTCGCCGTCCTGACCTAAGGCTCCGTGCAAACCAATTCATCCTACCATCATTGAGGATGGCAAGGTATCCTGGCGTCATATTCCCGGCTCTTTATTACGGCTCTCGGTATGGCTTTGCCAGCATCTTACCTGCTGTAACGGTAGCACACATCTTCACTGAATACTTCGGCTGGAGTACTCTTGTGATTGGCCTCACGTATGGGGCTGCCCTGACTATTGGAGGTTGTTTAGGTGAGATAGGTTCATAGAATCTAACACCGCCTATCATAGACATGCTGACACTAAATCAACTGGCAGCTGATATGGCTGTTGATGCAACCGTGAGACGTGAACGAAGAAAGCTTGGCGGGAAGGATCCAGAGCCTAAAGTCCACTTGCAAGCCATCTAGGCTAGTGAAGTCCTAGTGCCAGTAAGTAAGGTGAACCTAGGAAGGCTAAAAAATTTGCCAAAAGGCAGGAACACATTATATATTGACTTTGTTGCAGGGGATGCGTAAGGTGCGGATTTAACTTCAAGGGATTTTAATTTTGGTGAGGTTAGCCATGCTGCGGTGTTGGTAGGCATTGTGAACTTGATAACGAGCTAGAAGAGATGTAGGGATTCTTGCTGGTGATGGAAAAGATGATTCAGTAAAGACAAGTTGTGATGTTTCTGAAAACTGTCTCTTCGAAGAAATGAATGGTATAAAAACATTAGGGCCATGATCTCCTTCCAAATATTTATGACGTCTACACTAAGTTATTAGGCCGGCTCGGGCTCAGCCACCTCGAAACCCGTCCGTGTCGGCAATGTGTACGATTGAGAACGTGCTTCGCGGAGAATCTGAAGGAGCAAAAACAAGTATGAGGTTGTTGTTGTTTTCCAAGCGTCGGATAGTTCTGTTCCCCTGCACTAACTCCTGATTAGTCCGTAGATCAAATACGAAAAATAAACTAATGCAGTGGGCCGATTTGCTCCAACTCGCTCTTTCGACCGTGTTTCGGGCTGTCGGTTGCAAAACTTCAGATCGGATCAGAGCTGAAAGTCCGGTAGAAAAGGACGCGTTCCTTCCTGTTGAACGGACGATCAGGAATGAGAACTCTGTTTTTATTAAAGAGGGCTCTAGAAGCTCTCTTATATACATCAGGTAGGTCCCAAATACAATGACGACGACGTCGTCATGTAGTAGGTCATAGTTAAGAGAAACAGGTAATGAGACGTTCGATAAGACATACGAGCTCAAGATACGAGATAACTGAGACATAGTTCGTATAGACGATCTAGGTCGTCAGACAGTATTACGATGGTAGTAAGGAACTTCAATTCAGGTTAACACACCCCCCCAGCTGCACAGAGCCTTCTGGGCTGCTGTAGAAAATACTAAAAAGTCATAATAGCAATTTGGTGTTAAGTTAAAGGAAATCCTCTATATATTTACCTTACCTAAATATTATTTAAATTAAATTAAATTAGATCCTTAATATTAATAAGGTTTAATTGCTAAATGAACGCCTTATGCTTTTAACAAGGCAGAGCCTTTGTTAGGCCGTCTGCTGTTATGTCCGCAGTAGGCACCTATTTAATATTAATGCTTCCTTTACGAACTTCCTAGCGGAGCTAGTAGTAATAGATATTGATATATTAAAGCTTAGTGTTAAGCTCCGCGTTATTTTTAGTAAGTAGTTAAATTATTTACAGGTTATTACAATATATTATTTGCTTCTTATTAGGGTTAAATCTAATTTCTTTAAAGAATCGCTGCTACTAAATTAACTTAGTAGCTGTATGTGATAGGGCTAGGAGCTCTACTTCTGTACTTAATTTTATTACTAACTTCTGCTTTATAGATTGCTGGTTAATTAGCCCTCTAAATAAGGTAAATAAATAACCTTCTATACTCTTTCTGCTTACTAGGTTATTACTAAATAATATATTACTAGCCCTTACAAAGATCTAGTTTATTATATTCTCCTTTAAGTACTTAATTACAAGAGTCTTAGTTTAATTAAGGTAGGTAATTACCCTTATAGTAGCTGCGTTATAAATTAGTAACGGATTTTATAAGAATTCTAATAGCTTACTTACTATTCTCGCTATATCTAGATAAGTAATATTGGCTATATAGAGTATAGATCCGACTTTCCTTTAATAGGCGTAGGTATCCTGCTTAGAGGCTTACTCTAGATTAGGCTTGAGTTCCTTAATACCTATTAGTGTATATATCTTACAATAATCTTTAACTTCAAAGCTTATTGTAATTTTATTAATATAGGAATCCTAGCTAAGCCAGAGCTTCCTATTCTTTTTATTGCGGATAATTTGAATTTTTAAGAACTAGGTAAAGTTACCTAGGTTCTTTATCTTATACTTTCTTATAAGGTGCTCCTTAAAGGTTTAAAGCTTAAGTAGGTCTTTCTTCCTAAATATAGCTATAATATTGTTAATATAGAAGAAGACTATTAGCTAATTATTGTAATATAGGTAAGGCTCCTCCGCTACTAGCTTTAAGCCTTCCTTTTTTAGTGTTGTTGTTAAGTTACCGTGCTATAGTAAAGGTAATTGCCTTAATCTATAGAGGGCTCTTTGGAGAAGTAGGTACTTGCCCTTAATTAGAAATCTATCTAGATACTTAATATACACAACCTTATTAATTACGCTATTTGCGAATATATTAATAGTGTCGCCTTACTAGCAGGCTAGGTTAAATATTGTAATAATAGCTATTAAGGCTCTAAACGATCTTGCTGCTAAAGTTATGGTATAGGTATCCTTATAAACTAACTCTTATAGATTACCTTGTGTGTAAAAATAAGCTTTAAACCTTATTAGATATCCGTTAATATTAGTCTTATATATAAATACCCAGATAATAGGCACTGTTTTGGTATAGATTGTCTTATTAACAACTTAAAACGTTTCTTAATTTTAAAGGTCTGTGTACTCCTTCTAAGTAGTAGCCGCGAACTCTTCCTTATATTAATATCTTTAAAGCTCCTTCTAATTCCTAGGCGGTAGTGGGAGCTAATTATAGTATAGCTTTTTGTGAAATATAAGCCCTATATTAAAGGCTAATCTTTAAGCTGGAAGGCTTTAGTTAGTAACGTTAGCAAGAAAGCCTGCGTAGATCTTTAATTATCCTTTAAGTCTCTTTCCTTTAACCACATTTTGCTCTCCTATATTGCTATTAATCTTCTTCTTTGGCTTAGCTTTATTAGTTAGAACTATAATATAGTGCGGCTTCTTTACCGAGGTGTTTAAGGACAATAGTAGAGGCTCTAGTGAGTTAGGTTCTAGTGTCTTGTTTAGGGTAGGAAGCTCTAGAGCTAAGTTATCTTTAAAGCTTAAATCTTATTACTTACTACTCTTAATATTAGGCTCTTCCTTATTTCTACCAGATTCCACCTATTATTTCCCTTTAGTATTAACTTAAATCTTATCTTAAGTCTTATTGCTTTTATTAGATAATAATTTTAATTCGTCTTAGAGATCCTATATTTAATAGATATTAATAATTTCTAATATTTAGTTAGTTTTTACTTAGAGTATATTTGCTAGATTTAGCTGTAAGTTATTATAGAGTAACCGCTTATTAAACTTTATATCTCTTATTTTAATAACCTTTTTCTAACTAGGAATATAGATTTGGAATATATTTATTAAATTGTACCCTACTAAATATCCTATATAGGCCCTTAGCGCGAGCGTATTTAGGCATAAAATATTATATTTAAGAGGGTAGGCCCTATAGCCGTAGGCTTATAGGTGGCCTATATTTAGTTTTAGTAGTAATATACCTATAGCTGACTAGATTCTTTTAAAAGGCATTTACTACCTAAGTCTTCTACTAGGCGTTTAATTAAGTAGATAGGCAGCTACTTTATAAACTTTAGAATATAGCTCCTCTAGTAAATAGGCCTTAATTCTTATACACTAAGCCTTTTATATAATTACCCCCCTAGATTATTCCGCTGGACTGTTCTATAATTAAGTATTAGGTGCTAATCTTTTAAGACTAATTCCTTATTTAGCTACCTATTCCTTAAATTCGCCTATAAGAGACGTCTCCCTATTTATATAGATAATGGCTACCTTAAAGCCGTATTGTTGTTTAATAATATTATAATATTTAATGACAATTTGGGTAAGGGACGACTTCTTAGCTATCGTCTCTACCTTATTTATTTACGTCGCGTTATTAAGGAAGTATACTACGTACTTATTACTATTAAATGCGACTATTCCGGGTATTAAATTAAGGTAGATTTTATAGAAAGGAACTAGTGACTAAGTTAGAGGTCTTTTAGATACCACCTTATAAGCTTTACTTACTCCACACAATTTATATTCTACTATTATTAGGCCTTTTATAATCGCGCCCGTTACTAACTAAGGTAGTTACTTAATTGCGTTTTTTCCTATATGGCCTAACCGCTAGTTGTGAGGGGATCTTGTAGACAGGGGGCTATAAGGACACGATTGAAATAGAATAGATTGGTAAGAGAGACGAATCCTTAAGGAGGGATCGTGGAGACTATATACTACGGGCACGTGCCTCCGGCACGTAACCGGCGACCATCTAAGGGGCGTCCGGGGGTTGTCCTAAGGGCAACCCGAGGTGTCCGCAATAATATCCCTTACATTGCCCCCCCCTTCTTGCGGTCGGCCCCCAATCGCTATTACCTTGCGGTAGGGAGATTATAAGGGCTCATCCTGGAAGAGGTTTGGAGAGATATTAGAGAGGTGTCGGTATGCCGCTGTATATTATCTATCTATTTAACCCCTGCTTTAAACTCCTAAAAAACCTTAATAAGGGAAAAACATAACTAAAGAAAAGATATAAGGATTACTAGGAGACCTATTGGAAGCCTACTAGAAGTATGCCGGTAACTACCTAAGCTAATATAGGGATTTTTATGTAACTGTTACGGACGCTTTAAGTACAATATTATAACTACTTGGAGAAGAGACGGAAGAAGCTAGTTGGTTAATTTAAGCACGGTCTAGGATGGAGCCAGTAGAACTATATAACGAGAAATAGTAACTAAGGTCACATAATATGCTACGTATTAAATAAGAGGAATAAGAGGAACTTACGTACCTTATATATAAGACGTATATTACGTATAAGAAGGATTTTATAGGAGTACGGTTGTATATTTAAGGACCCTTAGTCCCTACCTAGATAGTTTCCTTCCTTATAGTAATTCTCAGAATATAATTAGAGTTAATCTATTAGGCAACTACTCTACCAGTTATTATTACGTTGTTAACTTTTATATTTATATTTCCTACACACCTAGCCTAATAACAGGACCTACCGTAGTTCTTACTATAAGGTTTCGTTACACAATTACTACCTAGTTACAGTATTAATATAAGAAGTTAAATAATATGCCACTAAAAGTAGCTACTATAACGCTATTAACGGCAGCAACTATATTAAGGTTAGGTAACGACACTAGTATAGTAGACACTAACTCATAGCAACCTATAACGGTTGGACAGCTATAAGAGATAGTTAACTAGTTAATAGAAAATAATATAACGTTAGAAAATAAAATTAATAGGATAGGCGCAGCAAAGGTTAAGTTATTATTAATTAAAAGGTACTTAGAAGAGAGATCAAAGCTTAAAGGATTTCTTACGTAAATGCACTTTAAGGTAGCGTAAGAGGGAGCTAAGCTGGCAATACCTATAGATTAAATAGTATACGCAGGATTGTTTCTAATAAGAAGAGCACTTAAATAGTTTAAGCCTTACCTTATAGAAATCCAGGTAAATGGAATAACGACTACGAACTAAAAGGTATGGTTTATATTCTTAAGCTAAAATAGATTCGTAGAGTAACTTATATAAATATTTGGAGACCCAGAGGCAGTAACCATGGTAAAAGGAAAACTCTAAGACATTATATAATAAACCTTAGCAATTAAGTATATAACATAGTTCTAAACGTTAGTAATATAAGTTAAGTGGAATAATAGGGCGCTTATAGCATAGTATAAATAGGGACTTAAGGCTAAAGTCTAGGACGTAATTATTCTAATGGAAGATGCGGACACCCTAAGGGAACTAATAGATTAGGCGATTAAGATTAATAATTAGATCTACTAAAGGGAATAGGCTAAGAGAGGCTAGAATAGAGTTCTATAGTTATATAAGGCGCAGAGTACGCAATAACTAAAGCTAAGTTAAAAACTATGGTATGGCGTAGAGCTAATAGACCTAAGTGGTACTAAAAAAGCCTATAAGAGATAAAGTAAGAAACCGTAGAAATCTAGAGGTTAAGGATTAAGTAATTATAGGACTAAAGAGCAGAGGCTAAACTAGGGATCTTAGCAGCAGAAGACGTTTAGGTAGACTCTATAGCAAAAGCAATAGTTTAAAGAAGGAGCTTATATAAATTACGGGAAATAAGGTTATTTTGTAAGGGATTATAAAAATAGTTAGAGATACTATATAATAAAGGGAATAAGACTAATAGTAGAAAACACATACGTATAGAGGGATAATAGTGTACTATAAGGAACAAAAGAATATTTAATTAGAAGTTTCGCGTTTTGTTATAATAACATATACTAAATTTATAAGGACGCTAAGTATAGCGCAAGCTATTAGCTATAAGAGCCAGCACCTATAGGATATAGAGGAACTAATAAACTAGTTCGCAGATTGGACATTAAGGATAATAAATTCAACGTAGGCAAAACATTCCGTAATGATAAGGTAATAAGGGCCGCTTACTAGAAGCGAGCAGCTATTAGAGATATTATACTAGAGGTAAAGGATAATTCCACTATAGAATAGGGAATATTAGTAGGGATTAAAACCCCACTAGATATAATATCTATCGCTTTATAAGACGTAAGAGAAGTAGGATAGCGAACTACTTTAGTACTTAATAAAGGCAAAAGGCCAAAGGCTTAAGATTCTTATAGCGAGATAAGAGATAACTAAGATTCTTAAGATAAGATAAGGTAAGCTTAAGGACCTATAATAGATAAAAACTAATGGAGTAGAGTAGCAGCTTAGTTTAAAGATATACGAATAAGCTTAGGACGAAGTTTCCTATAAGTATAAGATTCTTAAAACGAGATAAGTGAGATTTAAGACTCTTAAGACGAGATAAGAACACTAAGTAAGCCTAGTTAGACTAAGGCTGGAGCTAAGCTTAAGATAGAAGCAAGCTTAGGATTAAAGAATCTAAGGGACTAAGAATTTAGAGTACGAATTAGGACACCTATAGGTAAGAGGTAAGGAGCTTCTTTATAGATTAGAGAATCTGTGATATAAATAGTAACTAGACTAGGAGACAGATATATAGACCTAGAGGATTTATTAGTAGAATATAGCGTTCGGACTAAAGATTAAAAAGTTAATACTAAGATTAAGAAGTAAGACGACTTTAAGGATCTAAGCGTAAGGCGTAAACTAAAAGAAACCATGGAAGAATTTAGACGAAGAATTATCGCATAGCAAGAATAGAAACTAGATAAGAGATCTAGTATATTAGGATATATAAAGGATAGAGCGCTAGTATAAAGAATTACTAATAGGCCGAGAATAGGTATACTAAGAGCTAAGTGGCTTATTAAACTAAAAGATAAAGAGGATCTAGGGATTCTAACTAGGTTTAAGGAACGACATATAAAAGGCTATTACGATGTAGTAATAAGAAGATACTTCCTTACGGACAGACTGTATACACTTTAGTAGCTATACCAAAAGTAGTATAGGCAAAGGCATAATAATAAGTAGGAAGATTTCTATATATAGTTGGATAAAAGAGTTATCCAGGACCACCTAATTACAAAAAAGGCCATAAATTACATTAAAGGAGCCTTAATTATAACGTTAAAGGATCTAAAGGAACGATTAGAGGACTAGAAAAGCGAGAGATATATTTTAGTACCTATAAATAAGACCGTAACGTTTAGATTAGTATAATAGAGGTTTAAACTTAAGGATAAAGACGAGCTAAGAGTTAACCTAAAGCACCTAGTATACTATACGTTATTATGGATTGCGTATATAGACGATATATATAAGATACATAAGAATCTAAAAGAGAAGAATCGGAAATACCCTATAAGGATATATTGGATAACGGATAAGTAATAGTATAGGAATGCTAAATATATATACGGATAGCATCCAGTAGAAGTCTAAGAGGAAGGAGATTTAATACTTTAACCAGGAAGATTCCTTATAGAAGAATACTTAGACGGACGATAGTAGTGGGAATACCTAAAAAATACGTGTCTATAGTATATTAAAGATAAAAAGCAAACTAGGTATTGGCTAAAAAATAAGCTAAGTGTAATAGGATTAAGCAGCCAATAGTTGGGAAAAGTAAAGGCCTATAGGACCAAAGGGAGCTAGTAGTAGAGCCTTAGACCCTTAAAGGAATTTAAGGACGATACCTAAATTTATAAGTTAAATGGCAAGATTAACAGTTTAAGGCATTAATAGATAGTGGAGCAATAAGGAACTATATCTCGCTAGTAGTAGTTAAAAGGATAGGATTACCTTATAGATAAAAGGAGAAACCTTACCTATTAGTTATGATTTTAGGAGATCTAATAGCCTATAGAGGAGGGATTATTAATCTTAAAATAAAACCGATTTAGTTAACTATTAAAGGGAGATAAATTAAGATGTCTTTTAATATATTACTATTAGGGAATAATAAGGCAGTATTAGGAATACCTTAGTTACAGGAATATAATCTAAAGATTAATTAGATTATAGGTTAAGTCGATATTAGGGATACTTAATGCTATAAGATGCGATAATAAGCCAAGTTAATATGGTACTAAGTTGG